>Ga0208898_1000616_pt1 | contig 26920 bp, 41 predicted proteins | sample VirMetDEL_Mar_4_FD_184513 | JGI IMG/M metagenome (GOLD analysis project Ga0208898, IMG submission 184513) | Aqueous microbial communities from the Delaware River and Bay under freshwater to marine salinity gradient to study organic matter... | ecosystem: Environmental > Aquatic > Marine >...
GTTTCGAGAGGGGTAGCGTGCTTTTTTGCACCCCCTACGGGGTCAAACGGCAGTAGAAGGGCCAAAACTGACGCTTTTCTGACGCTTTTGCTCTGTTTTGTTGCTTGCGTTACTTGCGCTCTGAAGTTCTGGCGCTCCAGCAAATTACTTGGCATAGTCCCCCCTTCCTTTCTGCTTTTCACTTTGGCTCTTGCGTGCGTGGCAACGGTAGCAAAGCGGCTGGAGGTTATTCGTGTCCCACATTTCGCCGCCTAAACGCACGGGCTGTATATGATCTAAAACGCTGGCAAGTTTAACCTCGCCCGCTAGTCTGCACTCCCTGCAAGTTGGTTCGTCTCTGAGCATAGCAAGCCTTAGCGCCTTCCATTGCTTTGTATGGTACAAAGTATTTTTAAAAGAGTGCGCGGCGTACTCGGTACCTCCTTGCTTCTTATCTCTTGCGGCTTTTGCTTTTGGAAAGTTTGGCATTGTATAAAGGTGTTGTTATGTCCTCAGCTAAGTAAGCCTCGTGCGTCCATTCGTGTCTTACCATCCAAGCTACTGCGCCCGTCTGGGTGTTCTTTATCCAGTCGTGAACGTCAAGCACACGGCAACGGGGGCCAGGGTCACGCGTTCCTATACACTTAAATAGGGTGTTGCGTTTAAAGAAGTACAACCCACCCAAGGCCCCTCGCTGGTCCGCTATTGGTTGCTGAGTCTTTACAAACTTCTTGCCTTGGTACTCTTGAGGCTCTTGCTCTAGCATAGCGTTATTATTTGCTCCATTGTCTTAATGAACTGCTCTGAGGTTCTTATTACAAAGTAGTTAAACCCCTGCGCTTCTATCTTAGCCTGCCACTCCTTTTGCGTTTTAGTTTGGTAGCCAAGCGGCGCTTTAAACTCAAACATATAAGCCGTGCCTTTCCAATAAAGAACAACGTCAGCACGGCCAGCTATTAACCCCAGCTCCTTATTCATCTTGCCGCTTCTGCTATTGGCCGAGTTGTTGAGGTTGTAACAAAGTAAGCCGTCTGTCTCTGGGAAGCGATAAGCCGCCCATTTAATGCAGGCCTTTTGTAATCTCGTCTCTTCGTAGTTCAATAGCATAAGTTAAAAGTCTATATCGTCGTCCTCAAAGTCCAAGTTTAGCGTATCGCTCGGCTGGTTAATAATCCAATTATAAAACTCTCTGGCCTCTTTGTATTCCTTAAACCGCTCTAGTATTTCACCGTCGTAATAGACTCGAAACTCTAGCTCATTGTTGACTATTGCCTCAGTTATTTTTACCCAGACGTTTGAGCCGCTTTCTTGTTTTTCGGTTGTCATTGGCTTGAGAGTTGTAAAGAGTTGTAACAAAAGTAACTAAAATTCTAAAACTCGCTATACCTAGCCAAAAAAGGCGTAAAGACGCAATTTAAAATAGGAGCCTCGCCGTGTCTGTTCTTACCTATCACAAGCTCTGCCTCCTCTGCGCTTCCGTCTGCCTCGTCTTTGGCGTAGTAGTTAGGGCGATAAGGGAAAATAATAACGTCAGCATCTTGCTCTATTGCGCCCGACTCTCTTAAGTCCGATAGCATTGGCCGCTTATCGCCTCTGTTTTCTATTCCTCGGCTTAACTGAGCCAAAGCTACTACTGTTATTCCCAAGTCTTTAGCTAATAACTTCATAGTTCTACTTATCTCGGCCACCTCCTGCTCTCGGGTTCTGCCCTTTATTTGTACGCTTTTTATAAGTTGTATATAGTCAACAAATAAAACCTCTAGCCCGTGCTTTGCTTTGTGCCTTCTGATTTTTGCCACTAACTCCCCAAGGCTTAGGCTGGTTTCGTCGTCTATAAATATCGAGGCGCGATCTGTTAAAGAGTATTGTACAAGGCTGTCAATATGGTTTTGGTAAAGCTTGCCCCTATTAAGTACCCCCGCATCTATCCCGGTTTCAAGGCTTAACCAGCGCTTAATTAACTGCTCGCTGCTCATTTCGAGCGAAACAAAAAGCACCTTGTGCCCTGCTTTCGCCGCTTGGTTAGATAAAGAAAGAGCTAAGGCCGTTTTCCCCATACCTGGGCGGCCCGCTATTATTATTAAGTCTGAAGGGTTATAACCGCCTATAACGTTATCCAAGTTGCGCCAGGTGGTAGTTAGCCCCGTTAAAGTCTCGCCGTTTTGGTGCGCTATACTTACCTTATCAATATACTTATTGGCAATCTTGTTAGAACTAATTGGCTCCCTGCTTTCTGAAAAACCAGCCAAAGCCATTAACTCGCCGACTTGCGTTAACTTTTTCTCTAGCCCAATATCTGCCGCCGCTAGCTCTTGCAGTCTAGTATTAAGTAGTTTAGTATTATACTCCCGAGCACAAACCTCTATAACTGTTTTAATGTTCTCGCCACCCGTATAGCTTGAACTCAAGGCCGCAATTTCAACGGGAGCCACCTGGCCCTTTAATTTTTGTACTAAGGTTAAAAGACTAATCTCCTTGCCTTCGAGAAAAAGCTCATTTGCAGCTGTAACGATTTTAGAGCCCCTCTCGTCAAACCAAACGCTTTTTATGTGTGGTAACTCCACCTTAGCCTCGATATCGCTTAAAATCGCCCCTAAGAGGTATTTTTGAGGGGTTTCAGCAAAGCCTATATATTGCGCCATAATTATCCCCTTGGATTATAGTTAGGGTCTGGCTTATGTCCTAAGCGACAGCCGTAAGCCTGAAGCTGCGCCTTGTCTGCTGCTTTTTCGGTAAAAGCCTCCCAGTCCTTTACTGTGCCGTTGTTCCAATTATTGTCGCTCATTCTATCCCAAAAATCCTCGGCCACGTGTTCAGCTAAACCGTATTGTATAAAGATATCATGCACTCGCCCCCAAGTCGGCCCAGGCTTTTTAGATCGCTGCGCTAGTTTCTCGGTCTTAAATCCTTTAAAATCAAAATCTCCTCCCTCTTCTTTATTTAGATTATTTGTTTGTTTGTTTATTTCTTTCTTTATAGCATTGCGTTCGCTATGCGTTTGCATTGCGTTCGCATTGCGTTCGCTTTCCTTATTCCATCTTTTAGCAGCAGCTTGCTTAGCTTTGTCGCTCTTTTCATTAAAGTAAGCCATGCGTTTAGCTATTGCTGAACTGCTTAACTTGTTACCTTTTACCTCAAACAACTTAAACGCCTCGGCCACGCTTTTTACTTTGTCTGGATCTGTTCTAAGGGCAAAAGCAATAAGCTCGGGCTCGTAGTTAAGCTCATTGTCGGCCTCCCATACCATTTCAACAAGACACCAGTAAAGGCCCAAGCCCTCTAGACCGTGCTTTATTTGCAGGTTAATAAGTTTTAAATCGTTCCTGGCGTTGTAGTCGTGCGGCAAGAAGCGGGTTTTGAGTTGTGTTTTTTCGTTTGTCATTAGTGCAATAAAAAAGCCTACCCAGTCACGGCGGTAGGAGCGCACGTAGCCAGGCAGGCCAAGATTTTTATAGCAAATTACCCTTCTCCTACAAGAGTAAGCCCCAGCTGTCACCTTCAAGCCGCCAGGGCTGCCGCTAAAATAACACTATTAACCTAATTTGCAAGCCTCCTCGAGCGCTTTGTTGTAAAAGGTTAATAATTTAAGCCCGCTAGAGTGGTGCATTAACATACCGTAGTCTTTACTCTGCTCGATTAAAGTAGCAAGCGCCCAGCGTGCAGCTTCTGCCGCCTTTTTCTTGCTCTTGGTAAAATCTATGGCTTCAGCGTATAGCTGGCTGGCGTATTTTTCTGGTGTTATTATATCGCTCACAGTTCTACCCCCTCTCTAATATGATCCCGAACCGCCCAAAGGTCAAAGAGTGGATCTATTGCCGCCATAATAAGCAGGTCGAAATACTGCGCCCGTCTGCTAGCCTCTGCCTTTTTCTTTCCTGCCATTCGTCGGCCCTGGTGAGTAGTAGAAAGGTCGTAGAGCTCTAGCGCTTCGAAGTAACTACTCCAAGCCTCGGCCCTTTGGTCTATCCAAAAGTTTAGCATTGGGGTGCTAGAGCGCCAGCCTTTACTTTTGCTTTTTAGTGTCTCCATTTTTAGCCTCCTTTTTCTTATACGTACGCTTAGGCTTAATTTCCTTAATAACTTCCGCAGCTTTGGCCATTGCCTCGCGTTTCTGCATCTCGTTATAAAGGTCGTCACGCTGAGCCTTTAGCTTGTTTATCGTGTCTTCAATGTCGCTCTGTACTCCGTCCATTAAGATTTGGTAATGCTTAGCCCTCTCTTTTACTTTAGCCCTTAATCGCTTTCTATGCGTAACTTCTCTGTAAGCCAAGAAAGTAAAAGCCGCCACGTTGAGCACTAGTGAAAAACTGCAGAAGCTCATTTTTTACCTCCTTTTGCCTTGGTAGTAGCGCCGGCCTTACCCTTGTACATTCTCGCCTTTTTGTTCTCTTTGGCGATATGCTCGGCCCAGTCATTAAAATACTCTACGGGCTCAGGTGCAGGCTCTTGCTTTCTAGGCGGAACTTCGGTAGGCTCGTAATCGGCTCGCTTAATTAAATACTTTACCAGCTTGTAGGTGGCGTAAATTGAAACCACAAAAGCCAACACGGGCCAGGGGTTCTCGTTTAAAATGTCTAACTGTGTCATTTTTGTTTGTAATTGTTGAAGCAAATATAAACGCCTTTCGCGCAATTCTACACCATTAACTTAGTAAACGGCTTAAAACTTGATTAAAAAACAAAAAGGCCCCCGAAAAGAGGGCCCCTTGCATGAAAAACAAACCTAAATAGACCAGGTTATAACAGATTGAGCGCTGCAATTTACTTACAAGCTGCCTAACTTTTGCAACCTCTTTAAATAAAACTCGGCTTTAGCTAGATCCTCTGCCGTCTTATTCTCGCCTTTCTTGCCTGCTCGCCAGACGTATTTAAGCACCTGGCCCTTTAAAAAGCCTCTGTATTCGTCTAGGCTTAAGGCGCTTTCTATTGCCTCTATTGCCTCTACTTTACCCTGGGTGTAGTGGCTAGGGTTGTTTACCGCTTCTTTGTCGTAGTAATCAAAGCCTCCCATTTTATAACGTTAAAAAGGTAGATCATTAGAAGTCCCCGAGTTATTGACTGGCTTTGCGGCTTGTTTGGTACCACCTTCAGCCCCGCCTAATAACTCGATAAACTGCACACGGCAATTAAGGTAGCTCTTGCCCTCGTATTCGCTTACGCTAGGCAAGCCCTCGACTAGTACGCTTTTGCCCTTCTTTAAGTATTGAGCAAGCGCCGCCCCTTGGTTCGCGTCTCTGTAATAAGCGCAGCCTACCCAAAGCGGGTCTTTATCTCGCCCTTGGTTAACTGCTACGTTAAAACGTATTTGAAGCGTTCCGTCTTGCATTGTCTTTGTTTCGGCATCTTTGCCGAGGTTTCCAGTGAAATTTAGTTTAAGCATTTTCTTGTTTATTAATAAAGTCAATTGTTTTAAATATCTCGTAAGCTACCTGCGGCACTATCGCATTTCCGTAGGCTTTTATACTTTCGTTTCTCCATTTTGAAAAGGTAATTCCGTCCAATTCGGAGGGAAGCCCATCATTTCCGCCACAAATCGGGGATTGAGTTGGGAAGTTTTCCCAATTGGTTGATTTAATACTCCGTGCATTTCGTTTACTAAACTGCTTCCCAATTGTAGTTTTGGGTTGCTCCTTGTGCACCCTCCGTTCTTGTCTGATGCACATGGTGTGTTTAACAATGGATTCCTCATTATATAACGATTCAACGTCACGCTGTGCATACTCCCCTCTTTCACTTGACTGCTTTTCATCGTTGCCGTTGCGTTGGTTGAGTCCATTGCGCAAACTGTGGGCAACAAACCAAACTCTGTCCCTCCCGTGTGGGGCATTGACCGCCGCCGCAGGTATAACCACGGCCTGAGTTTCGTAACCTTCAGCTGCCAAGTCAGCGTGCACCTCGTCGAATACCAGGCCCCCATTCCAATTAAGGAGGCCAAAAACGTTTTCCCCCACGACGTAGCGAGGCCTGACTTCTCTAATAACTCTAAGCATTTCGGGCCAAAGGTGGCGTTCATCTTCTTTGCCGAGTCGCTTTCCTGCGCTTGAGTAGGGTTGACATGGGAACCCTCCTGAAATAATGTCAACTGATCCATTAAATTTGGTAAAGTCTGTTTTAGTAATATCGCCAAAGCTTTCGGAATTTGGCCAGTAATGCTTTAAAACTTTTTGCCCGAACTCGTTCCATTCGCAATGGAAAACATTTTCCCAGCCGCACCACTCAGCGGCAAGGTCAAAGCCTCCAATACCAGAAAAAAGCGAGCCGTGGCGCATTATTTCAACTCATTAAGCAACTTACGCAAAATAACAACGCTTTGAGGCTCTTGAACCTCCCAGCGTCTTAAGGTCGAGCGGTCTACTTTAGCCGCCTTGCATATTTTTGTTAAGCTGGTGTTTTTATCTATACAAAGCTTCTTTAGCTCTTTTGCTACGTTTTCTTTTCCTATATCCATAGTGCAAATTTAACTCTTTTTTGCGTAAGTTTGCAATATGTTAAACGAACTTTCTAACCTAGAGTACCACAAAGACACCAGCCACATTAGCAAAAGCGGGCTGGATCTTATCGAAAAAAGCCCCGCCCATTACTTCTATAAGTATCTCAGCGGCGAGTACCAAGAAAAAAGCAGCAAGGCCTTGGAAATAGGTAGCGCTGTACATTGCGCCGTCTTAGAGCCTGAGCGCTTTGCTTTAGAATACTGCGCCTTCCCAGACGTAGACCGCAGAACCAAAGAAGGCAAAGAAACCCTAGCCGCTTTTTACCTAGAGCACCCCGATAAAATCTACTTAAGCTCTGACGACTTTGCACAGTGTTTAAAAGTGGCCGAAGCGGTCAAGGCAAACCCTTTAGCCGCTAAACTACTAGCCCAAGGCGAAGCTGAAACTACTATAAGCTGGCAAGACTCGCAAACGGGGGTCAACTGCAAGGCTCGCCCCGACTTTGTTACCTATGTCAACGGCTCTCGCTACATTGTAGACCTTAAAACTACTGAGGACGCGAGTAAGCACAGCTTTAGCCGATCAGCTTTTAAATACCGCTACCACGTCCAAGCGGCTTTCTACTGCGACGGCTGGAAGGCTTGTAAGGGCGAAGAGGTCGAGGGCTTCGTATTTATTGCCGTTGAAAAGTCAGCGCCTTACCTAGTTAGCCTTTATCTTTACGAAGAGCAGGAGCTTAATTATGGCCGAGCTTGCTACGTTTCTAACCTTCTAACCTATGCCCATTGCCTCGAGTCTCAAACTTGGCCAGGGTATAGCGAAAAGGTCGAAGCTTTAGCGCTACCCGAATACATTACTAAAACACTTTAATAACATGGAAAAGAAAGAAACCCAAACCCAAGCAGTCGAGCAATTAGAAACCGCTGCACCCTTGAGCCTCTCAAACTTTGATCACGCCCAACGTGTAGCAAAGGCCCTAAGCTCTAGCGATCTAATCCCCCAAAGCTATCGGGGGAACATTCCCAATACACTTGTAGCGCTTGAAATTGCCCAGCGTATAGGTGCTAGCCCCTTAATGGTTATGCAAAACTTGCACGTAATACACGGGCGGCCCTCTTGGTCTAGCTCTTTTATTATTGCTGCACTAAACAGCTGCGGGCGCTTCTCTGCGCTTAAATTTATCTCAGACGGCAAGAGCTGTAAAGCGGTTGCTACTGAGCTAGGAACGGGCGAGCTAATCGAAGGGCCTACTGTTACCTTAGATATGGCAACTAGCGAAGGCTGGGCTACTAAAGCAGGGTCTAAATGGAAAACTATGCCCGACTTAATGCTAAGATATAGGGCTGCGGCCTTTTTTGGTCGCCTCTACGCCCCCGAAATACTCATGGGCTTACAGACTCAAGAGGAAGCAAGAGATATAGCCTCAGAAGCGCCTAAAACAAGCGAGGGGCTAAATAGTGCACTCTCAGCAGAATAGTACTATATTTGTAACAAGTCGTTAAACACTTTTCTTCCACGCGCAAAGTAACGGCCCGCCTGACTAGCGGGCTTTTTTTATCTCTTTATCCCTTTACTTTAGGCCCTTAAGCATCTCTATAAGCTCAGGGTGCGGGTAACAGTCTACCTTGTCCACTCGAGTAGAAACGTGGCAGAAAACGCCGCTCTCGCCTTTTAACGCTCTAGGAGTAACGTTAAAAATATCCTCGTTATAAGTTAGATCAATACCGTACTTTTTACCCCAATAAAGCAACAGCTTTCGCGTGCTCTCTATTTGCTCAGGCGTGTAATTCTCCCAGTATTCGTAATGCTTGTACTTAAGCTTACAAACGTCTGTAACTTCTCGGCCCGTGTAACTATAATACTTACCCTCTTTTTCCGTCAAGCCGCCCCAGTTAATTAGCTCTATTCCTATGCTAATCTTATCCAAGGCAACGTAAGGCAGCCCTTGCTTTTTAAAAACGTCTACCTTAGTTCCTAAGTGATAACCCCAAGCCGAAGAGGGGAAGCCTTGAACTATCTGGCCGTTACGCTCTATGACTATCGCCGTGCAAATCTTGTTCGCTTTCTTTTCCCAGCCAGCAAAGCAACCCGCACCCGTGCCAGTTCCTGCGGTATGGTGTAGGTAAATTTGCTTTTTAGGGTGCTGCTCTCGGTTGTATTGCGTATAACTAACGCTTTTTATATTGAGCTCTTTAATATCCATTTTAATTTAATTTAGTTAGCGTGCTGAGTGTTGAAAAGAAGGTAAGGCTTGCCCTCGTAAACCCCGAATTTAACGTCTAGCCAGCGGCCTCCAAGCGGCTTAGGTGGCGCTCCACGTTCTACGTGCCAGCCCATACCTGGTAAATACTCCTCCTTGTAAGTAGAAGTACGAACCATATAACAATTAACCAGCTCGGGGCGGTTGTTTCTGTTCAGTCGTTCAATGGTGTAAATTATCTCGGTAGACTCGTGAACGTGGCCGCTCCAAATAATGTCGGCACCTTCTACCATTGTAGCCATTCGGTTAAACTGAATAGCGCCCTTTGTAACTACGCCGCCGCCTCCTGAGCCGTGGTGGTATTTAATGCGCAGCGTTTGCCCTTGGGTATCTTTCTTAAACTGATACATAACCCAGCCCGAGTAAGTGCCTAAAGCGTCCTCTCGGCCTATTAACTGAGCAAAGGTTCTGAGCGGGTCTATTTCGTTGTGCGTAGTTATAGCCGTTTCGTGATTCCCGTACCCAATCAAGTGTATAAGGTCAGCGTAGGGCTTAAAGTACTTAGCGCAGTCGCTTATTACGGCATCGAAGTAATTTACTACCTGGTGCTCTGGCCTTACTGTTTCTTTATTTGCCCTGCGGTCTTTTTTACCGCCCATTAAGTCTAAAAGGTCGCCGTTTATAAGTATTGGGTGCCCGCCTTCTTTAGCTTCGTCTAAGTGGCGCTTTAAAAGCTTGCGGTTACATTTAGGGTTATCCCAGTGAATATCTGATAGGAGTAAAAAGCGGTAATTTCCCCAGCCTTTTATTTCGTAAACTATTACGCTGGTCTCCGCCATTACTTTAAATTATAACGCCTATTATAAAGGCAACTGGCGCAATTATACGCCACAGCTTTAGTTTTACAGTTAAACCTCTGTTAACGTGTTGCAAGTGCTTTACTGCTTTCTTGTGCTCTATAATCTCGAGGCTATCGGTTTTTATTCGCTCTAAATACAGAGGAACAAGTGCGCGAGCTTTAGCGCCTTCAGCTAAATATAGGTTAATCTCTAGCCGCGTCGTGCTGTCTGTCCAGCTCTCTGTGCATTGCGAGTAACCGCTGCAAGGTGCTACTAGAAGTATCGCCGCTAGCGCTAATCCTTTTAAATATAGTGTCATATTTTACCTGGGTTTTGGTTATAGTGTCCCGCAGTATTTGGCGCTTGATCTCAAGCTTTGTAATAGTGTCGTAATACTGTTCTATTACCGTGTCTATTTTAGCGGGGTCGCTTGGTATCTTAGGCCCAAAGCGGAAAATAGCACCAATAAAGATAAGCCCTAAGAGCACCCAAATAGCTAGCCCAAATAAGGCCACGTCTTTAAGGGTGTAGCCGTCCCTATTCTTGTTCTTTTGCTCCACCTTCCCCACCTTTAGCGAACTTCTCTACTGAGGTAAACCCTAAGCACATTATAGTAATCCACTCGACGGCAGCCACTAGCTCAGCACTCGGGGCAATTTCTTCTGCGCTAAAAGAGTTAGCTACCATTGTACCAAAAAGAACAAGGGCACCAATTACGCCCACTACTCGCTTACTAGATACCTCGCCAGCTTGGCCTTTGAACATTTCTAAAAGTTTCATTTACTTAATCTTATTTAATTGCTGCATATTGGCCACCCGCATTGAGTCCTCAACTCTGAGCTGCTCAAAGTCCTCTAAAGACTCAGGCACGGGCACCTCATAAACCTCGCAAACACGTTCTAAAAGCTGTACCTTCTCGGCTATCTCTTGCGCTTCTATTACCGCCTCTTTTACCTCTTCTACTTTCGCCTCGTTCATTGCCTGAGCTTCTGCTATTGCGGCGTGTGTTGCTGCTATGTTAGCCTCAGTTTGTTTGAGTTGCAAAGTGTAAGCTTTATAAGGGTCTGGATCTGTGGCTTTATCCTTAACGGGTAAACTAGCGGCAAGCAGGGCGGCGAGTAAAATAGTAGCTTTCATTTTCTTAGTTTATTACTCCTAGCTTCTTGTAAGTATTGAGCTCAGAACGCAGCGCAGCCGTGGAGCTGTCTGAGGTCTTAAGCATTCTGCTAAACTGCTTTAGTTGATCCTCGCAAGCGCTTAAACGCTCCTCGCATTTACTGCCCTCATTATTGCTCTGCTTTTCTGTTCTGAGGTAAAGAAAGATAACGGCGAAAACCATTAAATAAGTCAGCGCTTTGCTTGGATCTTTGCTGAATTGGTCGAAGCTTACGGGGAGTTTCATTTATCTAAGTTGTATTAAGTTACCTACCTTGCCCTCTGTATTTCTTCGCTGGTTTGTTGTTTTTAGCGTGAACTCCTGGCCGCCTTCTTTTCGGCTTAGGCTTCCAGGTTGCAGTAGCTTGCTTAACCTTCGCCATTTATTTCAGGAACTACGCAAAACTCTGACTCTGGGAACTTGGAGCAATACCCTTTTAAGTACTCGCTCTCGCAACCTGCAAAAATATGCACCCCGCAAGGCTTAGGCCATACCTCGTAAGCGATAAAGTCGGCAACGGGTTCGGTATACCATAGAATATCCACCGCCCATTTATCGGACTGCACTTCGCAGACGGGCATACCTTCGGCATCCATTCCCCATTGTAGGCAAATGAAGCCAATCTCGTGAACGGCACAATTTACAAAGGTTGTCCCCTCCTCGGTTGTTTGCTCTATCTTCTTGCGCAAGGTTGCCCAAGCGGCTGGGGTTAATTCGTATTTTCTAAAGGTGTTTGCCATTTTATAAGGTTGTTAGGGCTGCCAATTCTGCGTTGGTTAGGCGGGTTTTGAATAGGGCGGCTTGTTTTGTATATTGATTCCAATGATAAAGCGTGCCACCAGCCGCATTAGCAAATCTGAAAATACTTAGTGCGCTTGTAACTACTGCCGAATTATCTACTCCTATTTGCGTTCCATTTACATACAGCGCAACATCATTCGTGCCATACGCTGCCGCTATTTTATAAGTTGAACCGCTTACAATAGTACCACTTGAACTCTCTATATTCCATTGGCCTGCTCCACTTTGAATCCCTTCCCATTGAATTTTTCCATTACCGTGGATTCTTAAAATCAATCGGTTTGAACTTGTTCCATCGCTTATTGTTACACGAGAATCTGTAACATCAATAGCATTTATCTCAACAAACATCGTCCCCTCCGTTTGGCCTATTAAAGCGGTTGCGCTTGTCTTATAAGCCGCATCCGCTACCCTTGTAACCGCAGCCGAAGTTGTGGGGCCGATGTAGGAGGTTGGGTAGGAACCGACTTCGTGTTGAAATCCCCAAAATAATACATCACTTGCCCCCGTTGTTGCGCCTCTTAAACCAACTGTTTGGGCTGAATAAGTATAAACAAAATCAAATCTTTGCCATTGGTCGGTAGCGGTTAAATCGCTTGAATATAGTGTTGCACCATTTACAAAGAATCTAAATTTTTGAGCCGTTCCGCTTTTTGCTTTTGCCCAAACGCTTACAACATTTGTACCCGCTGAACCCGTGCCACTATTGTAAAGCATATCCGTATCCGCTGAGAATTGAACGCGGTCTGCGTTGGTTGTTCCATCGGGAGAAATTGCATCATTTCCCGTAATTGTTGGGCTTCCGCTTGTTGTCCATTGCGTTAAATCTTCGCTATATGGGTATAAATTAGTCCTCTGCGGCTCCAGTAACAAACTCGGACACCCTCCCTCATAAGTCAAACGGGGAACATTTTGTCTGTCTGTGGTGGGGAAGTAGGGCTTTGCGGTGCTGCCTTGGTTTAGTTGTGCGTCTTGGATATAAATTGAGCCGCTTGTTGGGAATCCGCCAGAATTGTTGGCTACATATATTCTTGCTTCATTGGTTGTATCGCTATAAATAATTGTACATCTATACCAACCATTACCAACATTTAACATTTCTGAATCAATTAATCCTCCCGCCTCATTTCCAATAGTTCCCGAATCTAAATTAAAAAAGCATCGGGGGTTATTGCCTCCATTTGCTCTTAAAAATAATCCGTTTTCACTTCCCGCTTTGGCATAAACTGAAAATGTTTGTATTCCACTTGTTGATACACTTTGTGAAACTTGTGCTATTCCACTTGCGTCAAATTCCCAAGCATTGTTGGAACCATCATAACCGCTTTGCCCACTTGTTACAGTTGCATTTGATAAAACCCAAGTCGTGTTGAAAGTATTACTTTGCTGCAACAAATTCCAAGGCACATTTTCAACCAACCCCGAAGAATTTACACGGGTGCCGTCACTCGCCCTTGTGAACTGGAGGTCCGCGCTTCCGTCTGTGGGTATAACAGAATAGGCGGTATCTTCTTTGTAGCCGCTTGGTATGTAGACAAGGCTAGCCTGGTTTAATAAATCGCTCATATTTTTATAAATTGTTAAGCTTTCTGAGTAAGCAGCTTACACCCTCGTAATAGCCTCCGTCTGAAGTTATACGAGCTTTATAAAGTACGACGTAATCCCAGCCTTGACCGAAATAAACGCGCCCTCGTGTGCCAATTCCCAGGGTGCTTATTAATTTCATTTTATTGCTTTTAAGATCTTAGTAACCGATAACAGAGCCAGAGCTAATAACAAAGCCCGTAATTTTCTGACCTTTACCAGCTGGCAAGTAAGTACCTTGCTGAAAAGTTACGCCGCTCATACCTCGGGCGCTAAGAACGTCGGAGCCAGTTTGGTAGTCTGGAGTAACGGTAAAAGAAGTAAAAACGGTGTCCTCTTGACACACTACCGCGTCATAAGATACACTAGTAACGGTAGCGGCTGCGTGGTATTTAAAACCTTGAGAACCCGCCAAAATGTCTGCGCTTGCTTGTGCCATACTCCAAAAATAAAAGCACTAAGGCGAAACGCTCGCAACAATTTAAAAAGCTTACTTATTCGAAGCCACAATATACCACTGCGTGCCGTCAGACTGTACCCAGTATGTTTCAAATCTTGCATTCCAGCTTAATAACTGTGCGTCGTTAATTTGATAGCCTGAGCCAGCGTCTAATATTACGCTATTGTTCGAGTTGGTTTTAACAAAGCCGAAACGCAAGCCAGGGGTAACGCTTGGAGGGCTAGGTAAGTCTATTGTAATAGAGCCGCCGCTAGTGTCGCAAATAAAAAGCTCGTATTCTATTGGAAAGCTAGTAATGTCAGAAGTAACGGCTAAGCTGCTGCCTAGTTGCTTAGTCTCCCAGTTAAATAGACTTGTACTATTGTCGTAGTATAAGCTTACGGAGTGCGTTTGGTTTTCCCCTGGGTCGCTCGTGGGGGCGTAAGTAGAAGCGTTAAGTATGTCCTCGATTAAGAAATTAGCCGCGTTCTGCTGTACGTCATTTAAACGGCTTATCTCTGTTTCAAGATCCCTAAGCCTGCGCTCTAGATAGTTATCTGTGTTGGGTTTATAGTCTGTCTCCTCGCCAGTTTGTACTACGTCCGTATAATTGGCTTCTATCTTTAAAAATTCGCCCTCTACTCTTTCGCTATTTGCGCTCCAAGTTGCACCGTTCAAAAGCCATGATCCAGAGTCAAAATAAAGAGAAGAGTAAGCAAACCACCCGCCAGCGTCTAACCAAGTGCCACGAATTACGCCCAAAAAGCTGTTATAAGTTGCTGTTACTTGGTCTGTAAAAGCTTGGCTAAACTCTTCAGAATAGCCCGCCTCCCAGCCATTGGCCCAGCTTGTAGGGTTTACAAAGCTCGAGCCGTTATAAACCTGAATAGTACCAAGATCAAAGCGCAAAGCGTCGTAATAATAAGACTCGTATTCTTTTACTATACTGTTGCCGCTTGTGCCGTTTTCGCTTATTACTTTAACGTCCTTCTCAAACTCTAGCGGCTCGGCTGTATTGTAAGCCTGAGATATGCTAATAGTACCCGTAAAATTAATGTTTGTATAGCTGGCTGGGTTCCAGCCTTTGCCCGTGTAATTCGGGTTATACTCAGCGCAGTAAATATCTACCTTAAGCTCTGTGGCTGTTATTGTGTTAGGTATGCCTCCTATATCTAATACCATAACGTGCTGCCACTTTTTACGGGCAAACGTTGGGCGCTTTACGCCTTCAGGTAAATAGTCGGGTAAGGTGCTCCCGCTGTTCGTCCATGTTTGGAAATACTCCCAGTAGTCAACGCCATCGAATAAATAAACCCTATAAAACAGAATAAGGCTATTAATATAGCGAGAAGAGGGGGCGGCCATTTCTACCGAAACCCTTAAGCGTGCGGGGTAGTCCTCTCGCCAATCGCTCCAGGTTAAAGAGTGAACAGAAGTGTTAAAGGTTGTCTTTTGCTCATATACGCCGTTTTCCTTCTTTATTTTACTCTCGGCTAGCCTTACGGGTGGCTGATAGTATAAAGTGGGTTTAGCGGCCCATTGTGGACGTGCTGGCAAAGTTCCCAAGCTTAAGCCGTGGGTAATTGTCCGAGTACCTTGGTAGCTTCCGCTTTTCGTATAAGTGTGAGCTACTATTGTAGCGCTTTGGTAAGTTAAGTGCTGAGTAACCCAAAAAGCCCCCGCTTCGTGGAATATGCGTGCACCAAACGCACCTATAATTTGTTCAAGTGCTTTCTTGGCTGGCTTGTAAACTAACTCGCTCGCCTCCTTAAAAGGGTCGTAGTTATCTACTAAGCTTAACTTGTTAATAGAAAAATAAGCCAGCTTTTGATCGCTTAAAGTCTGCGCTGCCGTGTCGTAATACTCTAAAGCGTCGTAAATGTAAAGGCTACTCGCGTCGGTATAATCGTCTAATTCAGCTAACTCTATGCACTTCCTAACAATATCTAAAGCCGAAGCCCTGCCGTTAGTAAACCAAGAGTCTTGCACATAAAAGCCCTCCAGTAGGTTTAAAGCGTCAACTGCCGCCACCTCTATAACTACCTTGCCGTCTGGGTCTGCTCTCTCAAAGCGCATCTGATCGGCTAGCACTCGGCCAACAAATAAAAGCGAGTTATTGCGGTAAACCTTTAATGCGTAAGTGCCCTCTGGGTCTGTTGCAATAGCTTTAAAAGCCGTAAGCTGCGCGTCGGTAGAAACTACAAAAAAAGCGTTAGCTCTTGAGCTTCTTATAGGGTTGTCAAAAAAAGTATCGCTTTCGCCCTGCCTTTCTATAACTACGCCCTCACCTTGAGCCGTTAGCTCTTCGCTGCCGCTTAGTAGGTTAAGAGCGTCAATAAGCCCCTGTTCGTCTTCAATATAGCCGCCGTCAGCAATTACCCGCTGCTTATATATATTAAAAGCTTGTAGAGGGCTCGTGCCAGTTGCATCGCTCCAAAGCTCAACCTCGTAATTATTTAGGGCTATGCTTTGAAAACGGGTATAATATAAAACGGCCATAGTGCGAAATTAGCCCCTAGCTTTGTCTTTTTCGTAACGGTTAACAGCCAGCCACAAGTCGCGCCCGTCGAATTTGGTTTGCGCTACAAAATTTCCACCCTGCCCCGTGTTAATCATTGACTGCAATTTGTCAAGCGGAGCAATTACCTCAGGGTTTGATTGAGCGCCTGGGTATTCGCCCATGAGGCCTAAAGTCGGGCCGCTTACTATACCTCCGTCTGCAAAGGCTTTAATGCCGTTGCCCATTGTGTTCTTAACTAAAGCGGCCGCAGTAATAAGGCCCACACCAGCGGCAAAAGCTATAACTGGGTCTAAGTTCTCTAAAGACTCTTTAAACGCCTCAATAGCAAAAGCCTGCGCTAACAATGCACGGCCGAAGGTATTAAGAAAGTTGCTTAAGGAGTTAGCGAAAGTCTGTACAAAGGCATCTAACCCGCTTACCTTGCCTAGAATAGCGTCTGACAGCAACACACCAAAAGCAGCGCCTACCTCTACCGCCATTTGGCTAAAAGCTTGGCTTATTTGCTCTGCCGCTATTCTCATTCTCTCCGCAAACTTTTCGGCTTGATTTGCTCGTATTTGGGTTAAAAGACCTTGCTGGTAGGTGTTCTTTCTAAACTGCTCGATAGCGTCTAGATCAACGTTTACCGCCTCTTGGTTCTGCGTGGCTATGTCCATAAAGGAGCCAACGCCTGGTAAAACGTCTGGGGCTTTTACTCCTGGCTGTGTTACAGAAGCAGGCATAAGATCAGCCTCTGTCATATCTCTAGCCTTGTTTTGCTCCTTTACTCTTTTTACCTCTTCATCAATTAAGAACTTAGTGAGGTTAGAGGTCATTTCCTCCTCTAGCTTTTTCTTATCTTCTAGCCACTTCTTGTATTCAGCTGCCGCCTTTTCTCTTGCGGCTCTTTTGTCGTCCTCTAGCTTTACGTCTGCCTCTAGTTCGCTGCGCCTATACTCTTTGCCTACTTGGTTTCTAAGGTCGTTTAAATCTTCAAGGCTTTGGCCATTTTTGAAACGGGCTTTTATTAGATCGTTAATAACTTGCTGCTCGGCCTTGGCATTTTCTAAGATTTGATTCTGTATTTCCTCCTCAGTTGCCCCTCTTTTTCTTAGGCTTAAAATAAGCTTCTCGTTTTCCCACCGTACTTTTGAGAGGGCAAGCTCTTCCTGCTTTTTTTGGAAGTCGCTTATTTTGCCCGTAGTGTCCTCTACTTCGTCGCCTAGGTTCATGAAGGCCTCAATAAGAAACCCTAAGCCAACTAAAATAGCCCCAACTCCAGAAGTTACTAGGGCAATTCTAAAGGCTTTCATTGCGCCCGTAGAAGTTCCAACGGCAATAGCGTAAGCCTTCTGCGCAACAGTTGCGGCAGCTGTGTAAATCTCGTTTTGCCTTTGTGCTAAGTTATAAAGAGCAACACCAGCAGAAGCTAAGGCCATTACAGCCTGAACGCCGCGCATTACTTTACTTAACTTGTCGTTATTCCCGCTAAGTAAAAGAGTAGCCATAGCCCCAGCGTTAACGGCTCGGCTAAGTGCTTCCATTGCCTGCGTGTTCTGCTCGGCCTTTCGGCTGCCGTCTTGAATTGTAAAATTTAAATCCGCCTGGCCGTCTTGGAAATTCTTAATTTCCGTTTCCGTCTCTCTTAGTGCAGACTTAGTGCTTAAAATCTGGGCTTGTAACTTTTTCTGCGTCTCAATGTCCCACTTAGCAGTATTTGAAAGTTTTTGCTGTAAGCGGTCTAACTCGTTTTTCATGCCCACCAGGTCGCTCCTGGTTTGCCTAATACTTTCGCTAAAGGCTCTGCGCTTGGCTATAAGACTTTGGCCGCCCATTGCTTCCTCTAGAGCTTTCTTAGAAGCAAAAGCGTAAGACTTTATTTTATCCGTTCCACCGCGAACAATGTTAACGGCGTCGGCCATGCCCTTCTTAAGCTTTTCGGCGTCCGCTGTTATCTTTACGTTTAAATCTAAATTGCCTGCCATTATACCGAGTAGCTAATTATATAGTCCTGAGACACTTGAAAAATACCGTCAAAATCTGCGGCGTTATCGCTAAACTCCTGCTCATTGTCAAACTCGATATAAAACACGTTTACCCCGTTGTAAGTACCTGGGGTAACTACATTAAGGGCAGAGCGCACGGCATCGGCTAAAGTGCTAGCGCCTTCGTAAGTTGTAGCAAGGCAGTCAATTTGCACCCGTGTAAAATCTAGGCGGCTGTTGCTGTCTTTTGTTGGCGTTGCGTTTATGTTTACTTCTGAATAAACAACAGCAGGAAAGGCCGAGCCTTGGGGTAATAATACTGGGCTTATTCGGTTTGAAACTAAAGCGCTAACGCCCGCACTATTGGCGAGTATATTATAAATTACTTTAGCGGCTCTCATTTGTCGGGGGTTAGCTTGTCAAATATAGCCTTATTGGCGGCTATTACCTCCTTAACACTTGCCGCATTTTTACGCTCCCAAGGAAAAGTAATAAGGTCTTTGGGTTGCATTCTACGTTTAGAGTAAGGCATAACGACAAACAAAGCGAGCCATCTAGTGCGCTCCCACTCGTTTCTATATTGTTGCTGCTGTGCGGCTCTGAGGCCCTTTAGGCGCAGCATAAAATAACGCGGCGTAATCTCTTCAAACTCGGCCTCACTTAGTAGCATTTCGCCGTAAGCAATAGCCTTAAGCTTATCAAAAGTTAGCGGCTGCCGCTCGCCGCTTTCTAGTTTCCCTCTGTACCCTCTGCGGCTTGCTCTGCATCTACTGCAAAGAACTTGCTTACAGCCTCAGTAAAAGCGTTAAGAGCTGGGCTAACTTCACTCAAGGCGGTAACGTCCTCGGCTAACTCTTCTGCGTCCTTATATGGGCATTTTTCGCCGATCTTTTTATAACCTGCCTGAATTCCGTAAAAAGCACAAAGGCGGGCAAAGCTTAGCGTCTTGGCTAATCCCTGCCCGCTCTGCGCGAGTTGGTCGAAGTCTTGAACGTCAGCGCCTTGCATAACGCGCTCTATTGCTACCATGTTAAAGAAAAGAGGGTGCTTTTTGTCCCCTATTTGTATTTCTTGCATGGTGCAATTATACGCAAAAAGGCGCTAATTGTTATACTGTTCCAACAGTCAAGGCACCAGTTCCCTGCAAAGAAGCGGAGAAGGTGGTAGCGTCGTTGTTGGGGGCGCTCATAGTCAAGTTAGAGAAATAAGCGCTGCCGCTCAATTTAATATCTCCGCTAACTTGAGAAGTCATAGCTACGGTTACACTAGTACCAGCCATGAGGTCGGTAATAATGTCGCTCCAGCTAATACCAGTTACGCCGCCGTCCTCTTCAAAGATACCCTCACAGCTCAAAGTCCAGCCAGCCTCACCAGCTAAAAACTCTTTATAGCCGCCGCTATCTTTGTTAGTTACGTCGATCATGTCTTTAGTAATGTCGAAATCGTTAGAGGTTGCGTTCGCAATTTTCGTTAAGGTTCCGCTTACGTCTTTGTAGATCGCAATAAGGGTACCGTTTACAAGTCCTGAAGTTGCCATTTTATTTTACTTTTTAATTTGTTGCTCGATTAATTTAAATACGTCTTTCTCAATCTGTGCCTTTACCGCTTCAACGTTTTGAGCTAAAGCGTAGCCCATAAAGTTATTGCCTGGCACAATGGTTACCCCGCCGTCATAGCGTTGTATTTTAAAGCCTTTGCCAATTAGGTAAGCGTGCTGGCCTTTCCAGCCTCCGTAAGTGCGGGGGCCTATTAAAACCATGTTTTTATAACGTCTGTTGCGTTCAATAAAACCAATAGAGGCCCGCAGGTTGCCCGTGCGGCTGTTTACCCGACTCTGTGCGCTTGTTACTATTGGCTCAGCTGCTTTTCTCATTATAGAGTAAATCTGGGCCTCTTGCGAAGTCGTTACTTGCTTAAATTTTCGGGCAATATTTTTAAGGCCTTCTACCACTTTTTAGCTCGTTAATTCAGTCTGCAAATTAGCGTACATACGCCGCTCTTTTTCTGCTATGTTTAAGATGTTGTAATAATTCCCGCCCCAGCTTATGCGCATCTTAGTATTAAGGCCGCTAAGGTAGCGAATTATAAAGTTTACCTTAGTCTTATGCTCTCTGCGGTCTGCGTTAACTGGCTCCTGCCCGAAGTCGCTTTCTTTGACCTGGGCCCATACTTGCGCAAACTCAGACCAAGACTGCACACGCTCGCCCGTGTTGGAGCTTACGCTTTCGGTATAGCTCTCTATACTTATAAGTTCGTCAAAGCGCCCGCTGTCCATTTGCATTATATGAATACCTCCAAGCGGTAGGGATCTAACATATACTTAAGGCCAAAGTCTAGGGGCTTCATGCCTGAGCTAGAGGTAACGCTTGAGCGGTTGTCGTAGTACTGACCTACTAACAAAAGCGCAGCGTGTTTAATGCATAACGGCAACTTATTGCCTAAGTCAGTTGTGGCACTAGTAAGCTCAAAGCCTTCAACGCACTCTACTAAGTATTTAGTGCGATCGTCGGTTAAAGAGCTAGGCGCAGACTCGAAGAAAATATCTAGGCCGTAATTCCCTAAAGGGTCGGGAGCGTTGATCCAGTCGGCAGCTTCGAACTCAGTAACAGCGTTAGACTCATTAACGTAATAAACGTGCTCTAAGCTAAGAACTCGGCTAGGTATGCGTAAATAGTTACCGCTAGGCGTTTGAAGGCCGTTAACGGGGTTTATAAGGCTTGGAAGCCCTACAAAGCCATCAAAGCCGTAACGAACTGTCGACTTAATAACGTTGTAGCCTAAATACTGCCCGCAAGCGTCAAAAGCCATACCTATAAGCCCAGTAATATAGCTGTCGTCGCTTGAGCTTGTGACGCGCAAGTGAGACTTAGCCTCTGATAAGGTTAAGTAATCCGTTGCGGCGTTTGCCTGGCTTATAATACGCTTACCCGTTAGCATCTTATTTCTTTTTAGTTACCTTAGGCTTCTCTACCTTTTCTACCTGCTTAGGCTCTTCTACAACCTCGCAAGCTCCCGCCTCTATCAAAAGCTCTGCCTGCTTGTCGTCAAGTACGGCGATATCTCCAGGGCCGTAGCTCAGGTTAAATTGACCGCTAGCGTTAATCAAAAATTTAACTTTCATTTTGTTAAGTGGCTCCTGGGGGCAAGAGTTAACCACCCCCAGGCTCTAGGTTTAAGCCCCTAGCGGCTTGTTAGAGTAATTAGGCATCAATATCCTTACATACTGCGAAAGCAGTAGGCTGGAGCAAATTAACGTCCATGTAAGAATTAAGAACAACGTTAGTCAAGCCAGCAGTAGCGCCGCTATAAGGGTCTACTGTCAACTCCATACCACCCCATGAAGCGATAGCCATTTTAGAGAAGTCTCCAAAAATCATAGCGCTCAAGTCAGAGGCAGCACCTTTAGACAAGTTAGAGGGGCACAAGGTAGTAAAGGCAGCGTTATAGCCGTTCAACTCGTTAGCACCTGAAGGCATGATAAAGTTACCTTCTACACCAGAAGCCTGGCGGGGAGTAGTTTGCAAAGCAGCTTTAACCAAGGGGTTAGTCAAGTAAGCAACACCCTCGCCGTTAGCGTTTTCTACGGCTTTCATCAAGTTGATAACGTCAGCCCAAACAACAGCAGCACCGTTAGCGTTAGTGGCGTTAGAGGCAGCTCCACCAGCGTAAGTAACATTTACAGAACCGTTGGCAATAATACCAGTAGGCTCGTTAGATCCACCACCTTTAATAGCGGCAGTTTCCAAAGATTGAGCCATAGCGTTCAAAAGCCAGTTGCGTACATAGGCATCAATAGAGTTAGAGCTCTGAAGCATCAACTGGTTAGAAACCTGAATATAAGCAGCCAAGCGCTTAGGAGAGAAGGAAACCTTACCGAAAGCAGGGCTCTTTTCGGCAGCTGTGCCGTTTTCAGTATTCCAGCCAGCGTTAGGCAAAGTAGAAGCCTGGGGAAGATCCAAGTTACCTACCAAGCCGTTCAACTGCTGAACACCCAAACCGCGCAGTACAGTCTTAGGCAGCAACACGTCGATAATGCCACCCACTTCGGTAGCGATGTTATAGCCACCCTCAGTACCAGCGGGGCTTCCACCCGTAGCGGTCATGTCACGCTTGAAAACGTCTGAAGGGATCAAAACAGAGTGAGCAGCAACGCTAACACCACTGCGCTGAAACTCGTCGGCAGCTTTGGCGCTCAATTCAGCTTCTACGCCATCTTTGCGGCCAGTAGCAGCCATTTGCAAAGCACGCTTAAAGCTAAACTTCTCGCTCATTTTGCTTACTTCTTTCTGCTCAGAGTAAGAAGATACGCCAGCCAAGTTAGCAGCTTCAGCAGCGCGAGCTTGCAACTTCTCGAGCTTCTCTACTTCAGACTTGATAGAGTCCAAACGGGCGTCAATCTCGTCCAAGCGAGCGCTCTCGCTGTCGCTCATGCTACGGGCTTCTTTTTCGATGTTGTTTTGCAGAGTCTGCAACTCGCCAATCAAGCGGCCGCGCTCTTCTTTCAATGCTTTAATTTTGTTCATTGTATTAAGTGTTTTATTTGTTTCGGTTTAATAGTTCTTATAACGGGCTAGGATTAACTTAACAACGTCAGCGCTTGCCTCGTGTTTGTCAGCCTCTAGCATTTGGCGCTCTTCAATAGCTCCTGAGCAATCGCGGGCGCTTACTGCCGTACCTTCGTAGGCTGGGTAAGTAACTGGGCTAACGTCGTAAAGCTTGCTTATTTTGTTAATAACGCGCAAACCATTTACCCCGTATTTGTCAGAAGTGCGCCACTCGCTGCCGTTCTTTTCAACGGTAAAAGCAAAAGAGCTTTGCGTAATGTCGCCTCGCATAATAGAGCGAACCCAAGAGACGTGGGTAGGGTTCTCGTAATCGGGAGTAAAAGAGTAACCAAGCTCGCCGCTTTCGGTAATAAATACCTTAGCTGTACCGCTTGCCGTTCTGCCTAGCACCAGATTAGGGTCATGGTTGCCCAAGACTCTAACGTCGTCCTCTAGAACCTCGTTAAAAGCTCCAGCGGTTATAACTTCCTCGGCAAAGCCTAAGTCTGTGCGCTGGTCGATAACTGCGGCAACGCCTACAATTTCGGCGGGCATCTCTTGGCCTTCTACCTTTCGGGCTTCTACGGTGCCTACAAAGCTGCGGCGTTCTTTATTCGTTTCCATTTTAAGCTTGCGTATTATTGTTATTCCCGTCTGGGTTATTGTTCTTAAAAGCTGCGCTGGTTAGCTGGTCAATTTTGGCCTGCATATAAGCGTTAATTTGCTCAGACGGCATAAGGTTAGCCTCGATTAAATAAGACTCGCCACCCTCGAAGCCGTTAGCGTCCTCAAATTGGCGGGCCTCGTTACGGCTTAACCAGCCGCCCCTTATACCCTTGTTGTAAAAGTCTGCTCTGTCGTTAGCAGTAGCACGCAGCAAGGAGTTAAAGTTAAACTTAAAGTAATAGTTAACCTTATCTGACTCAGTTAGCAACTTGCGGCGCATCTCCTGCTCAATGTTAATAGCGTAAGCCATTAAGGTACGGCTATAAAAATCTTGGTATTCCTGCTCTACGCTAGACTTAACCCCGTCTTTATTTGCCCCGATCATAGAAGCGGGCACGCCAAAAATACGGGCTACCTCTTCGGCTGAGAACTGGCGCTCTTCTAAGAACTGCGCCTCCTCTGGGCTCATGCTAAGCTTTTCCATAGCAACGCCAGCGGGTAAAACAGTAGAGCGGGCAGAGCCATTAATAACGTCGTCTAAGCTCAGTTTTAAGCCTTGTGCTTGCTCTGGCTTAATTTGGTGCTCAGACTTAAGCAAAAATTTAAGGGTTCCGTTCTTGTAAACGTCGCCGCTTGCACGAATAGCCGCCAGGTCAACGCCCAAGGTTTCGGCGTGAATTTGCACGGGGCTCTTGCCCTCTAGTGGGTTATCAAAACAAAGGCCCTTAAAGTGCAGCATATCAACAGCGGGCACTAGGTTAGGAAAGTTCGGAAGGCTGACCTTGTAAAATACCTGGCCATCACTCAAGACGGGCTTAACGAACTCGGCGCTTATTGGGTGAAGCTCCACGCCAATAAAACGCACGTCGCGATTGATAAAAGCGTAAGCGTTACCTCTAAGCGCAAGCTGGGCCACCTGGTACTTTAAAAAGTCAAATTTTGTTTGATAAGGGTTAGGCTCGTTAACCAAAGCGCTAGCGTAGTGAGCTCGAGCTACTCGCTTGCCGTTGTCTGTCTCTTCGTAAAGCTTAAGATCAAGAGTTGCCAAGCCGTCAGAGATAACCCTAACACAAGCATGGACCGAAGCAATACTTAGAGCTGTGCGAGTATTAACTGCCTGACCGCTAGAGGTCTGGGCTCCGAAAACGTTCGTTAAAGAGTTTATAAGCCACTCAGCAGGGGCGCTTAACGTGCTCCGTTTTTCTAGGCGGCTAGGGCTAAAAAGCCTTTTAAGGCTAAACTGCATACGGCGAAATTACTTAAGGAGGTTAAAACGCTTGCAACAAAGTAGCCCTTACCTGTTCTCTTTTAGCCATCTGCTTAGGGTTGATCTAAATACCCCGTAATCCTTAAAGCGTCTGCGGTTAAAGATAGCCATGTATCGGGCCTCAATTTTCTCGTAAGCCTCTGCGTAGGTTGCAGAGTTTGGTAGCTCCTTATAAAACTCTTTTATAAAGTCGTCTTTAAAAGTTAGCCAAGCGTCGGTACGTATTGCCATAATTTATATTTTAATATACCAAAATTCGTTATTCTCATTTTTAGCGGCCTCCTGCATATAAGTTCCCAAAGCCATTACTATACTTACGGGCCCGTCTACCTTGTCGCCGCTCTTTGCCTTATCTATTTTAACGTTATCGCTAGGGTCTCGTTTAAGTAGTACGTTGCTCATCTGCCAGCGTGTTACTGGGTTGTTGCCGTGCTTTATGTTTTGAGTTTTAACCAAGCGCTCGAGCTCCTTAGTCGGGGCGCTCATAGATACAAAGCCTTGGCCAAAGGGGTACATAGTGAGGCCCTCGTTTTGCAGCTCTATAATTAGCTGGCTTGAGTTAAAGCGGTCAAAAGCCACGTCTTTAATATCGAAGCGCTCGGCTAAGTCTATAATATCTGCCTTGATAAAAGCGTAATCGGTTACGTTGCCCTCTGTTTCAATTATAAGCCCTTCACGTACCCAGGAGCGCACGCTTTCGCCTACTGCGTCGGTTCTACGCTTTACAGCTTCTTCAGGCAAATAATAGCGGGTAACGACGTGGCCGCTTTCTGGGAAGTACAAAGAAAAGGCGCAGAAGTCGCTAGCGCTTGCAAGGTCAAGCCCGCCGTAGCACTCTCGGCCCTCTAGCTCTGAATACTCGAAAGGCTCTCCGCAATTTGCCCAAGTTGCGTCTGCTATCCAAGTTTGGGCCGTATCTGTCCAAACGTTTAAAAGTTTAGTCTTAAACTCTACCTCTTTGTGCGTTAGCTCCTTGGCTTCGTTAACCGCCTGCTCTAGTTTTTTAGGGTAAACGCTTACGCCCCAGTTGGGGTTAGCCTTGGCCCATGTTTTCGGGTCTGTCCAGTTGTCGCCAGGGTCTAAAGAGTAAATAACAGTAAAAAGGGCCTCGTCTGCTATTTGCCCGTCTAGTAACTGCTGGCAGTATTGCCTATGGCGGTAGCAAGGGCTTTGGCGGTTAAAGCCTGCGGTAGTAATAGTAAAAAGAAGCGGTTGCCGCCTTGCCCCCATTGAGTTAAAGATAACGTTATAGAGCTCGTCGTTAGGGTGCGCGTGGTATTCGTCAATGACGCAGAAATGCGTATTAAGGCCGTCCTGCTTGCCTGGGTTCCATTCGAGCGGCTTAAAAATAGAATTGCCGTAAACTATTCGCCTATTGTGAATTGAGTTCTGTATTACTAGCTCATCTTTAAGCCAGTCTTGAGCATTGCACGCCCTTACGCTTTCTCCAAAAACCATCATCGCCTGATCTAGCTTAGTGGCAGCTGAATAGACCTGCGCCCCCTCTTCGCCGTCAGCTAGCAAGCCGTAGAGCATTATAGCGCTGGCAAAAGTCGACTTACCATTTTTGCGGGGAACCTCGATATAAGCCCTAGAAAAGCGGCGGGCTCCATCTTCGCCTAAGAAGCCAAAAAGGTTAGCAACAATAAAAACCTGCCAAGGCTCAAGCTTAAACTTCTTGCCCGCGTGCTCGCCCGTTGTATGGGTTAGGCTCTGTATAAAGTCTATTGCATGATCAGCCAAAGGCTCTTCAAACCTAAAGCGCTCCAAGTCAGACAAAAAGCGGGCGCAGGCTTGTTTTACTAAGCCACCCGCCACTATTTGCCCAGAAAGGACCTGCTCGGCGTAATTAGTCGCTATTTGTTTGCTCGTCGTCGGCAAGTTGGGCCTTTTCTATTTTATCGAACTTCGGCGCTTTTGTATTATTGGAGACCCAGTAAATAAGCGCTTGCTGGGCTACGTAAAGATTACGGTACTCTTTACCGTCTACGCTTTTACCGTCCTTAACTAAAATATAGTTAGGGCCCTGCGTTTCAATTGTCGGAGCGTCTGTATAAAACTCACCGACTTTCTTGGGTTGAATTTTCTTAGCCATTTTGTTTAGTGTTAAGCTATTTTAGGTTTATTCGAGAAAACGCCCAGCTTTTTAATGGGCTCTTTCTTTTCAGGTTTAAGGGCTTGCCTTGCGTTAGGAGTTACACCAAACAAGCGGCCAATATCGCAGGCGGCTTTTAGGCTTTTGTGCTTAATTGTGTGCCAAGGGCTTAAGGTCGGCCCGTGTATGCCTTGTATAACTTCGCCGAACTCTTCAATTTGAGAGCAAGCGTGTTCGTAGTTCGCTAGCTCTTTGCAGTAACTAGCCAAAAGGTTTAAGTCGGTTGAGAACAAAGCGCCGCTTTTGCGTAGCTCTTCAACTGTTACGCCCCAAATTTCTAAAGCCCTCCCCTTTAATTCAATCGGGGGCTGCGGGTTTTCTTTTTCTTTTTGTACTTCCATTTTAATCAATATTACAAAAGCATTCAAAACTTGG
>Ga0208898_1000620_pt1 | contig 26664 bp, 19 predicted proteins | sample VirMetDEL_Mar_4_FD_184513 | JGI IMG/M metagenome (GOLD analysis project Ga0208898, IMG submission 184513) | Aqueous microbial communities from the Delaware River and Bay under freshwater to marine salinity gradient to study organic matter... | ecosystem: Environmental > Aquatic > Marine >...
GGAACCCTGGAGAACCCGACGCTCGATCTGAACCCAGCGTTGCCCGAGACACTCGACGTTATCACAGCGACCCGCAGCGGCACCGCGACATACACTGACCCCGATGGTAACATAGCGACCGCCGCAGCCGACACGGTGCGAGTTGACTACACGCAGGGCGAAGAGCTGACCCCGACGAAGTATCAGCACGTAGTCCAAACAGATTACTCTGCGTCTCCAAATGGCATCGGTTCTAGAGTCACTCTGAGCGATATTTCTGGTCCAGACGGAGAAAGCGGTGGGGTTAGAATCACTGAAACAGCAGACACTACACAGCATCACTTATCGGTTATAGCGAGAGAAATTGTAGCAGGCACGACTTACACTTTTTCTTTTTACATCAAAGAGGGAACTTACTCTTCCGTTGGATTTTACACTCAGTCCGCAAAGGTGACCAGTAATGTTATCATGAACTTTTCTACAGGCACCGCATCATTTGGAGGCGCAGACTTGGTTTCCAACAGTGGGAGTTTCACAAGTGTCGGGGACGGTTGGTATCGTGTAGTTTATTCAGCGACTGCTAATGGTTCAGGCGAAATGGACCTTTATGTAACAATCAAAGACCTAAGCTCTTACGCTGGAGACGTTAATAACTTTATCGACTACTATGGCTTCCAAGTCGAAGAAGGCACAACCGCGAGCGACTTCGTGTCCAACACAACGGGCAGCCCGAAGTTCATCGCGAGTGCAACCTACGGGCCGCGTGTGCCGATGATACTGGTGGAGCCGTCGAGTGAAAATCTTTTAGTTGAATCTAATGCTTTTTTTAACAGTGCAGACGCAACAAAAACAACAGGCATTGATGCACCTGACGGGACAAATACGGCAATAAATATTGGTAATATCCTCGCAGGAACTTCAGACCGTGCTAATTCAAGTTACGCTATTGTTACAGGCTCTACCGATTATAGTGGTTCCGTTTACGTTAGAGGCAACGCAGGTGATGTAGTTGCGGTTTATATTAAAAGAGTCACAGGGTCATTTGTATCCTCCCCAATTCGTCATGTAACGCTTACCGGTGATTGGCAAAGGGTTGAAAATATTAACATTACGACTTTAGCAGATAATACTCAATTAAGATTGTTTGTTTATAAAGATAATAGCGTCACAGCCGACTCAGTGGACCTATGGGGCGGGCAGATTGAAGTCGGAAGTGTAAGTACAAGTGTCATCCCGACCAGCGGAAGCACCGTGACGAGACAAGCGGATGACCTTGTGATTTCCGGCAGTGACTTTACGGACTTCTACAACCAGAGCGAAGGGACGTTTTATGTTGAATCTGTTCCTAATGAAAATACCTCTGGGTCATTCTTGTTTGATTTGAGTTTCGGTAACGCGTCAACGGAAAGACTCACTATTTACAATAGTGGCGCGAATCAAAAGGTTTATATTAGAACATCGGGAACTACTTGGGGAGATAACATTATCGGAAATCGACCAGCGGGTGGAGTTATTAGTCGTGTGGCTATAAGTTGCAAAACTAACAATATCCAAGCATCAATTGACGGTTCAAATATGACTCCTGACACTAGCGCGACGATGTCCACTTCCATCAATAAGATGACAATTGGAAACCGTTATGAAAATCCAAACTATTTTAATGGCAGAATACGCAGACTGATATTTTGGCCTTATCACTCAGACTCTCTATAACCAATGGCACTCAATTTATCCACCCTGACCAGCCCAGCGACATCTGGTGATGTTCTCGCCGAAGCCCTGACGACCGCCGATTTCTTGGAGCCGGTGCCGGTGTTACGCAATCTCGCCAGAGGGAGCAACAAAGGCGGCGATGCGGAACAAGATGTGGCACTCAATCAGCCCAAGGCGTTGCCGTTGATTGACGGTGATGGGTATTTTTATTGCTCTGGAATCAACGGTAATTACGCAAATACTCCTGATGACTCATCGCTAGACATCACAGGTGACCTAGTGATTGATGTGGATGTCACAATGAAAAGCTGGACGCCAACATCTAACTCTTCGTTTTGTGGGAAATACCAATCAATTGGTGACCAACGGAGTTTTAGATTTTTACTGCGACCTGATAAAAGGCTTCAGTTGTATTTTAGTGATGATGGAACAGGCGCAGGGCTAACTGGAGCTGCTTTTTCAACCGCGGTTCCATTTGCAGACGGACAACGGGGACAGGTTCGAGTGTCTTTTGATAGCTCAACTGGCATCGCTCAGTTTTTCACATCGATTGATAAGGGTGCAACGTGGACACAGCTAGGCCCAGATAAGTCAACAGGTAAGTTTGCTATTTACGCAGGAACCGCTGAAGTTTATGTGGGTGCGTATAGCCAAAATAGTGAATTACTACCAAACGCTGGTATTCACAGTGTCAAGTTTTACGACAGCGTAACGCCATCCTCAAGCTCACTTAGATTCAACTGTGACTTCACGGCCACCAACGTCCGCCACGGTGCAACCAAGTTCCAATGCGCGACTGGCCAAGTGGTAACAATCAATCAATCAGGCAACGACCCAGCGACGATTATCAAGAAGCCAGTGCTTCGGTTCGCTAATCAAAGTAACAACACTACAGGAATCTGTCTTCAAGGTTTGTTAAACCAGACGATTACTGATGGTTACATGTTCGCGGCTTTCAGTGTGCTTGGTGATGGCGGTGAGGGTTGGGGAAGAGTTTTCAGCGTAAATTCGACTGGAAGCTCTGATGCAATTAGCACAGGTTTTCAATTTGTAGATAAATACACAACGTCTAATGACTTAATCTCATATTATAATGGAAACGGTTTGACCCATACCGATTTGTTTGATGAAGACAACGGTGATATTTTGGTTGAGTCAAAGATAACGTCAACAGGGATACAATTAAAAGTAAATGACAACTCACCAGAAAGTCTAACTGTTTCAACTAGTCTTTCCGCAGAAGAGTTTAATATTTCCACAAGACACCAAGAAGGCATTGAAAACCCCGCAATCGACCTAGAGTATCTCGCCCTGTTCCCCGCTGACTCTGTGCCAGACGAAGCGACTGCAAGCAAGATTCGTAACTTCATCAATAACAGGAACTCCGTGTTTTATCGTTGGGATACCGATGGCTTCTATTTCTTCGACCCGCAGAAAGCTACCTTCACTGGCAACTTCACAGATGCTAACACGCTCGACGGATACATCACTGGCTCTGACAACGGTGACACTGACGTTCGGACGAACCTGACGCTTGTTCAGCCAACACTGAATGACCAACCGTCAACCGATGGCTACAAGATTACCTTTAACGACTCAGCGGAACACCTTGAGTTTGAAAACGGCGCATCACAAAGTTTAGCTGGCTGGCAAATCGTAGGCACATCACTCGGAACCTTTGCGTATCGCGTGAATGCCAATGCGGTCACTGAGCTAAATCTTTTGGGGAACCTTGGTAACGTATTGTATCGCAAATCTGGTGATTTGTATGGTATTATATTATTACCAACTAGTGCAACAGGGCGTGAGATTAACGAAGCGAAGAAGCTGTTGACTGACCGAGGCGCAAGCGCGAGTGCTACGGCAAATGTTGAAAATGCTTGGCGTAACAGAGCAGACATCGTTCAGTTCGACGGCGGGGATATGTCAGATGTGACTAACGCGGCTGCCTCATGGATGAGCTGCTCGTCGCTCAAAAGTTTTAGCACAGAGCTACCCTTAGCGACTGGCGTGAGTAACGCATGGAGACTCTGCTCGTCACTTGAAAGTTTTAGCACACCGCTTCCTTTAGTGACTAATGCTAATTACGCATGGAATGGCTGCTCGTCACTCAGCGAATTCACCACAACAGACATCAAGAACTGCTCAAACTTTACGTCCGCATGGCAAGGCACGACCGCCCTTACGTCATTTCCGGCGGACGCAAAGCTCGGCACTGAGGTATCCAATGTGAACTTTAGTACCGCATGGCAGTCTAGTGGACTCACTTCGTTTAGCACACCGTTGCCGACAGCGACTAACGCTTATGCCGCATGGAGTAGCTGTGTATCACTTGAAAGTTTTAGCGCAGAGCTTCCCTCAGTGAATAATGCACGTGAAGCATGGTATAACTGCTCTTCACTTGAAAGTTTTAGCGTAGAGCTTCCCTCAGTGACTAACGCAATGTTCGCGTGGGATGGATGCTCCTCACTTACTAGCTTCGATGTATCACTTCCTTCAGCATCTCAAATGTATAGAGCGTGGGCAAGATGCTCGTCACTTACCGACTTTTCGGCAGATGTGTTTAGCAACTGGAATCCATCAAGTATCTCAAGCGGAGTCTTTGATTTCGCATGGTTGGGCTGCTCGTCACTCACATCACAGAGCGTAGAAAACATCCTGACTTCCATCGACTCAACTGGCCACTATGCGACAACCAACAAGCTCTCTGGAGGCACACCACTAATTGACGCTGGCATCGACATCACCTACAACGGTGACCCACTCAGTGCCGCGACGACTGCTGCAATAACATCTCTCAAGTCGAAGGGCTGGAGCATTTTCATTAATAGTGTTGAACAATAACAATAAACATGAACGACGAAACCCATCGCTTCTTTAGATTCTCCAACGAGCAATCTTACGAGACACTCACAGCATCCGGTAACACAGCCCGAGGTCTGCCTGACGGTGACGGCACTGAGCGTTGGCTTGCTCTTTGGGATGACTTGTTTTTAGACCCCGAGACATCTAGCGACAAACTCTACTGCATTAAGCGTTCGTTGATTCTAGATACCGATGACTTTGACCGCGATGGCATCGAAGAGCTAACACTCGACAGTTACCTTGAGCGGTTACACTGGGAGCCACCCGTCGAAGAAGACCTTGAGGCACTCGACGAACTCCCAATGATTGAATACTAAGCCATGGACGACGAACTAGACCAACCACTGACCGACATTGAGCAGTCACGAGCCGACACTGGGTTTCGTTACTACGTAGTTCAGCCTGATGTTTACACTGGACTCGCTGCTGCTGTTGACGCCGACCGTGGGTATCCGAACAAACAAGGCACTACGCTCACTGGGTTACCACCTGTTGACAGCCTTGCCGAAGCTACGGATGGCTCAGGGCGACTCATAGCTATCGACTGTTGGCGATTCACTGCGAACGACGATTCGTTACTCGAGGGGACTTCGGGTGTCCAGGAGCTTACCCAGCTTGAATTCTTATCAATCAAACCTCAACCTACTGAGGACTTACCATGAATTTTAAAACTGCTAAATCCGTATATGACTCCCTTGAAGGGAAGCGATACCAATACTTAGACCGCGCCAGGTCGTGCTCTAAGTTAACACTGCCTTACGTGATGCCTGAAGAGGGACACGGACCGCATAGCAGACTTGAGACACCTTTTCAGGGCGTTGGGGCTCGCGGAGTAAATAACCTCGCCTCGAAATTACTGTTAGCACTCCTTCCGCCTAACGCCCCGTTCTTTAGATTAAACATTGACAAGTATGCCCTGGCGAACGAAGGGGCCCCTGAAGAGTTGATCTCTGAGATCGAAACCAGTCTACAACAAGTCGAGGAGTCAGTCATGGGTGAGATCAGCCGTGAGGCCTACCGGACTGCTATCCATGCTGCCCTAAAGCATCTTATCGTGACTGGTAATGTGTTGTTGTATTTACCTGACGAAGGAGGCATCCGGGTGTTTCACTTGGACCGCTTTGTGATCGACAGAGACCCTATGGGTAACGTGATTCACATAGCCACCAAAGAGAACCTTAGTTATGAGGCAGTTGATGATGAGGTCAAGGAGGCCTTAGCGAGCTCTGGAGGCCAACCCACTGACGAGATTCACCTCTACACAGCTGCTTGCCGGGAAGGGGACAACTTTGTGATTTACCAGGATGTCAACGGGGTCGCATTGCCAAATTCTGGGGGAGCCGTTAAGGCTGACAAGAACCCATTCATCCCGCTTAGGTTCTCCCGGATTGACGGAGAGAGTTATGGTCGTGGTTACGTCGAAGAATACTTAGGTGACCTACAGTCACTTGAGGGACTCACTCGGGCCATCGTTGAGGGATCAGCGGCGGCTGCCAAGGTGATGTTCCTGGTTAATCCGAATGGAACTACACGGGCCCGGACGTTGGCTGAGAGCCCTAGTGGCGCTATTGTCCAAGGAAACGCTGCTGATGTAACAACACTACAACTAAACAAGGTGAACGACTTCAGGACCGCCCAAGCGTCGATCCAAGTGATCTCTGACCGACTTGGTGCTGCCTTCTTGCTTACCTCGGGTGTTGTGCGTAATGCTGAGCGAGTCACCGCCGAGGAGATCCGTATGCTTTCCCAAGAGCTCGAGTCAGCCTTAGGAGGGTTGTATTCGTTGTTGTCAACTGAGATGCAGATGCCCTTTGTCAACAGGCTCATGGACGTCATGAAGCGCAAGAAGAAGCTCCCTGCCCTCCCTAAGGACGTTGTGAGCCCAGTGATCATCACGGGGGTCGAGGCACTAGGCCGAGGGAACGACCTACAGAAGCTTGACTTGTTCCTTGCAGGGGCAGCACAAGTGGTAGGGCCACAAGCTGTTGCTGAGTTTGTGAATGTTGGTGAATATTTCCAGAGGCGGGCAACCTCATTGGGCATCAAGACCGCTGGGCTCGTTAAGAGTCAAGAGGAGATACAAGCTGAACAACAACAAGCTCAACAAATGGCGATGCTTCAGCAGATAGCCCCACAAGGCATCAAGGCCCTTTCTGACCAATCTATTGAACAACAAAGGCAACAAGGGGCACCTGAACCCGAATAACTAATAAATGGCCGAACTACAAACCAGCACGATGGTAAGCCCGTCAGTGCAAGAACAAAAAGCAGCTGATAACACAGAAGCAATGGCCCAAGCTTGGGATGACAAGCAGGAGGCACTACAACAAGAACTTGGGGATGGCTTAGTGTCAGAGCCCGAGGAACAAGCACAGGAGCGCCCAGAATGGCTTCCTGAGAAGTTTTCAAACCCCGAAGAAATGGCGAAAGCCTATGGTGAACTTGAATCAAAGCTTGGGAATCCCACTGAGGAGCCCACTGAGCCCGAGGAGCCATCTGAGGCTTTTCAATCGATCAACCAAGCCACTGAGGAGTTCATGGAATCAGGGACTCTTAGTGACGACACCTTCAAGAACCTGGAAGCCTCAGGACTCCCCCGTGAGCTTGTAGAGTCGTATATTGCGGGACAGCAAGCAATCGCTGAGAGTCAGACCGCTGCTGTTTTCGAGATCGCAGGAGGACAAGATAACTACACGGCGATGGCTGAGTGGGCCACAGAGGCACTCGATGAGGCCTCGTTAGATGCGTTCAACCAGATCGTGGAGACAGGCACAATTGAGCAGGCAAAGGTAGCAGTCCAAGGGCTCTACTCCCAGTATCAAGCGGCCAGTGGAGCGGCACCTAAGATTGTCCAAGGGAACACTTCAGGGAATGCAGTGGCTCCGTTTGGGTCATCCCAGCAAGTCAGTATGGCTATGCGTGACCCTAGGTATAACAGGGATCCTGCGTATCGTGAAGAGATCCAAAGACGCCTTGCAATCTCTGACGTTCTTTAAATCATGAGCACAATAATTAACTACATCGTAGACAACAAAGACGCCCTTATCAGTACCTTTACGGCTATCGTTGCGGCCGCCTCAGCCATCGCGGCATTGACGCCTACCCCTACCGATGACTCGATTACTGCTAAGCTCTACAAGATCGTTGACTGGCTTGCTCTTAACGTAGGGAAAGCGAAAGATAAATGATCGCGTCCATCGTTAGATTATTAATAGCCTTCCCGTCACTGGGGAGGCTTTTTCTTTCCATAAGAGATGAATACACTAAAGAGCTTTCTAATCGCAGGTATACTCGTCATCGCACCCTTATCAACAACTGGGTGCACGACTCTAAAGCCAAGCCGGATACCCGAAATGATCCAGAGGCTTAATGCCCACGACTTTGACAAAGACGAGAAACAAACAATTTCTTCGTTACTTAACTACATTAACTACTTAGAGAATGAGTTGTAGTGCATGGTTCAGTGGCTCAGCGATTCCCCAAGATGATGTTGAGCCGATCTTAGCGATCTGCGTGGGGCATAGCCGAGCAGTAGACATGGGAGCTTCTTCGGTTGACAATGAAACCACGGAGTGGGACTACAACCTACGAGTGGCCAAAGCGATGAAGGAGCGCTTAGACAAGCTCGGGGTTCCCAGTATGATTGTCTGTGAATATCCGGGCCAGAACTACTTTGATGCCATGGAGCGACTAGGGAAGTTCTTGAAGGACAAGAAGGTAAAAGCAGCCATAGAGCTTCACTTTAACTCAGCAGGGACGTCAGCACATGGTAGCGAGATGCTCTACTGGCACAGGTCCAGTAAAGGGAAAGAGATCGCTGAGTGTCTACAAGAGGTGGTTGTTAATGAATTTAAAACAAGGGACAGAGGCATTAAACCACGGACAAAGCGAGAGCGAGGCTCAAAGTTTCTTCGAGTTACTCCATGTCCCTCAGTGATCGCTGAGCCGTTCTTTGGGTCCAACATGGACGAATGGAATCAATTTAAACTTAACCACGATAGCCTGGGTGTTGCTCTGGCTAACGGATTCAACAACTACTATAACCATGAAACGTCAAGGAGTTAGCCTAAGGAAGGAGCACAAGTCTAAGAAAGGGGGCCTTACTGAAAAGGGGAGGAAATACTACAACAACAAGACTGGTAGTAAGCTTAAGAGACCTCAACCCGGTGGAGGGCCTCGTAAACGGTCATTCTGTGCACGTATGAGTGGCGTTAAGGGGCCTATGAAAGATGCTAAGGGACGTCCTACGCGGAAGGCGTTAGCCCTAAGGCGGTGGAAATGCTAAAGATTATGTATAATAAAACCAAAGTTAAACGAAAAGGCCTCTCTATTAAGAAGAAGAAGTGAGCAAAATAGACAAACCATCAGTTGATGACATCGTTAAGGTGGTATTTCTTGACCACGCACAGGACTTAGGGAAGCCCCTTGTCTGCACTGTGTATGGAGTGGTGGAGTATATAGATAAAACCTCCATGAACATTTTAACATGGCACCCTACTAACAAGGAGGACCAAAGCGAGGGTGTTAACCAAACAGTATACACAATCATACGGAGCTGCATAACGCGGCTCAAAGTATTAATTTAAAACTTTCATTGCGTCCAATAAACCCAAGGACATCAAACAATAAACATTCAGCCTGATGCGTCAGACAACTGATCGTTTCGTTGGTGACTAACGACTACGGGCAATATAAACAAAACAAACTATAACCAAAAATTATTATGGCACTAGATAACTATCCCTCCATTCCGGGTAAAGTGAATGGCACAGGGGCACGGACTGCGCCTGCTGGTTCTCCATCAGTAGACAACGCTCTGTTCCTGAAAGTATTTAGCGGTGAGATTCTTACAGCGTTTGATGAAACAAATGTTGCTAAAGACCTCATCATGACTCGCACGATTTCCAGTGGAAAGAGCGCACAGTTCCCAGTAACAGGCAAGGCAGAAGCCAAGTATCATATTCCTGGTGATGATCTGCTTGGCACTAGCGACTACTTGTCCCAAATTGCTCACAACGAGAAGGTAATTAACATTGACGACATGCTCGTCGCTTCGACTCTTATCCCAAGAATCGATGAAGTTAAAAATCATTACGATCTTCGGAGCATATACGGAAAAGAGCTCGGAAAGGCACTCGCTAAGCGTCTGGACATCCAGATCCTTAAAACAATGTTTGCTGCTGGCCTCACTACCACTGCTAACGTCACTGGAGGACACACAGGAACTCAGATTCTTAGTGCAGACACTATGACTGCTGGCGGACTTGTTGAAGCACTCTTTGAGTGTGCTCGTTCACTTGACGAGAAGGAAGTCCCATCTGATGACCGCTTTGCTATCTTGACTCCGTTCCAGTATTACAAGCTGCTTACTGCTGACAACGTAGCAATCAACAAGGACACCTCGAGTGGTTCTGCTGATTCTGCTAAAGGTAGCATTGTTGAGGTAGCTGGTATCAAGCTTTACAAGAGTCCGCACCTTGAAGGAGTTCAGGTTGCTGTAGGTAGCCAAAACGCTGATGATGGAAACGTAGCTAACTCTCCGTTCTCAGCAACTGCAATTGCGAACGATGATGCTGGTTACAATGGTGACCTTTCAGGTGTTCGCGAAGTTGGAAGTGGACAAGATGACAATGTCGGCTTCGTTGCTGGACACTCGTCTGCTGTTGGTTGCGTTAAGCTTCTCGACCTCGCTACTGAGTCCGAGTATCTCATTGAGCGTCAGTCCACCTTGTTCGTTGCTAAGTATGCAATGGGCCTTGGTGTTCTTCGCCCTGAGTCTGCTGTTGTGGTTAACACCACTTCAACTGCTGCTGCTTAATAGCACACCCTAAATTCATGCCTCGTCCTCATTAAGTTGGGGACGGGGCATTTTTTCATTTTTAAAATTATGCCACTCACTACAAAACTCGAAGCCGTCAATACGATGCTGGGTAACATTGGGGAAAGCCCAGTGACTCAAATCACTGTTACTTCCACTCTACCTATCTCTGCGGTCACCGCGATCACCGTGTTAGACGAAGTTAGTCGCGAGGTTCAATCAGAGGGATGGCACTTCAATACGGTAAATAAGCAGACGCTTAGCCCTAATGTTAGCAATGAGATCGTCCTCGATGATAACATTCTGCACATAGATACCCTAGATGGCTCTAAGGACATTGTGCAACGTGGGAGCAAGTTGTTTAACCGTGAAGATAATACATTCACTTTCACAGGCGACATTGACGTCAGGTTGATGTTCCTTTTAGATTTCACTGATCTCCACGAACAAGCTAGGAGATACATTACACTTAAAGCCTCAAGGGTCTTCCAGACACGAGTCGTAGGGTCTCAAGAACTTGAGCAACAGATCCTCCGGGATGAACTCAAAGCACGCTACAACCTTGAAGAGATGGACGGACAAGGAGCCGACAGGACCATCTTTGATAACTACGATGTTGCCTCGTGTCTTGGTATTAACCGCAACTACGACCTTCTCTAATGGCATTAATCAATACATCGCTACCTAACCTGATTCAAGGAGTCAGCCAGCAGCCAGACGCTACGCGCTTCTCTGGTCAGTGTGACGACCAGGTTAACTTTTCGTCTAGTGTTGTCGATGGGTTGACAAAGCGAAACGGCACTAGGTATGTCGGCCAAATCACTACTGGCGCAATCACTGACGAAAGTTTTGTTCACTTTATTAACCGGAGTGAAGAAGAGAGGTATGTATTAATACACGAGGGCACTGCTCTCTATGCTTACAATGTTCTCACTGGGGAAGAGGCGACTATCAATGGATCCACAGGTGGCTTCACCCCAGCAGCTGATAGCTACCTAGAAATCCCATCGTCAGTGGGAACACCCCGTGGGCTTCTCAGGGCCTCTACTGTTTCTGACGGGACCTTTCTTGTTAACCGCTCTAAGACAGTAGCGACAGACCAATCGTCTCGTGCCGATGCCTTAGATAAAGAGGCGTTGATCTTTGTTAAGCAAGGAGACTACGCAAAGAAATACGCAGTGGACCTCACTTATTCTACTACGTCCCCAGCGGCTGCACAGGTAAACCTTACATACACCAAGGTGAGCTTCAGAGGGGGAAACACAAGATACACATTAAGCTCAGTCGGGTCAATCGTTGGTGGTGGGCAAGGGTATACTAATGGGGAAACTTACACTGTCGTTGGATTCCCTCCTACTTATAACTCAGATGTTATTAGAACTGTTGATAGTGGAGACGCGACTTTAGTTGTGGGGGTAACAAACACCTCTACAGGAGAAGTAGCTTCAGCCACAATAAGAAACAAGGGTTCTCAGTTAACTATCGGGAACAGTGAAGACGTAGGGGATACTATTACGATAACAGTTACGCTAGAACTCGGAGAAGCGATAACTACAGCAGGGACAGTTACTACTAATGTGTTTATAACGTCAGATGACTCTTCTCATGCAACTAACGCAGACACTTCAGTTATTGCTGGCATTCTTCTTAATAGTAATTCACACAACACCAGCGCTTTCGTTGATGAGTTCCCTGGGATCAACAACAACAACGGGAATGCTGATTTTAACATTGAGAGCTCCGGTAACCTCATCGTTTTAACGAGACGCTCCGGCAAAGGAGACTTTGAGATCCGTTCCCACGATGGGCTCGGTGACGGTGCACTCGGTGTTGTCTATAAGGAAGTCGGAGCGATTACTGACTTACCACTATATGCTAAAAATGGCTTCATAGTCAAAGTCCGTGGAGACCAAGAGTTATCCGCAGACGACTACTACGTTAAGTTCGAGACGACTGATGGCCAGGATATCGGGAACGGAGCGTGGGTTGAGACGTCTGCCCCAGGGCAACTAACCAACTACGACACTTCCACGCTTCCTAGGTTAATTACTAATACATCATTAAACAAGTTTGAGATCAATGAGATCAAGACGGCACCTAGGTTTGTTGGGGACGATACCACTAATCCGTTCGCTTCGTTTGTCGGAAAGAACATCCAGAACAGTGTGTTCTTCAAGAGCCGCTTAGGGTTTATCTGTGAGAACAACGTGATCCTCTCGGAGTCCGGACTAGGAGTCCGCAATGACTCAGGAGTGTTCGAGTATAACTTTGGACGGACCACAGTTACCACACTGCTCGACTCGGACCCGATTGATGTGGTCGTAGAGGCGCAGCGTGTTGTTAATCTCAGCGCGGCTGCTGCGTCACAAGAGAATCTCATTTTGTTCGCTGAGAATGGACAGTTTGTTCTCAAAGGTGAAGAGCTGTTGACGCCTAAGACGGTCTCAGTGAAACCAGTGACTAACTTTGAATACAACGCTGACACGGACCCAGTGTCTGTCGGTTCGTATATTTACTATCCGTTTGACTTCGGTAATCACACAGGGATCAGGGAGTTCTCACTAAACAAAGACACAGACGTTTACGAGTCCAACGCGATCACTGAGCAGGTTCCTCGGTATATACCGAAAGATATCACTAGGTTCTCCGGATCGTTGTCAGAGAATACACTTGCAGTCCTGTCTAAAGAAGACGATCAGGTGTTATACATTTATAAATATTTCTATAGCGAAGGACGCAAAGTCCTCAGCTCGTGGGCTAAGTGGGAAATGGATGTTCACATCAAGAGTTTTGAGTTTATGGACTCCACGCTCTACATGATCGCCACTGACGACATTTCGGACTCTGAGACATACATATTGAATTTACCTCTCAACTTCGACGGGGAAGACGAAGGGACCGCTACGTATACCCTGACACCGTCCGGAAGCACGATCACCGTAGCGCCGACTGTTGTAAACTCTGTGAACGACAGTGTCACACACTTGGACATGCGGAGCCCTGCGATTGTCTACGGAGGATACGTCAAGTTTCCTGGGTCGTTTATCTCAGGGTCTAAACGTCCACTGCGTGAGAACATTACGTCAATCGATGCGGCTACTACACCAGCGCCTTATTACTGTTCAAATGATATTGTCGTATACAATGACAAAGGCGTTAAGCTCAACTCGACGGCAACACAGTCGGGCAGTGCGACTTACGTGACGATCGACGATCCGATTGCTGACGGGACTTCTGTATGGGTCGGCTATGAGTTCAACAGTAAATACACGTTCTCTGAGCAGATCTTCAAGGCTCAAGCAGGCCAAGCGCGGACCCCTAACGCAGCTGCTAAGCAGTTTATTAAAAATCTATCTCTGTATCATACACGCACGTCTGACTATGAGATCAAAGTGACGCCAGATAAGCGTTCACAATACACTAATTCATTCCCAGCTACGTATGACTCAGCGAGCCGCGTTGAACTAAAAGATGGATTCTTCAGGGCTCCTGTGTTTGCATCGTCAGGAAACTTAGAGATTATCATTGAGAACAACGGCGCGATGCCTAGTAACTTCCAGTCTGCTGAATTTGAAACCTTTGTCCACACACGGTCACCGAGATATGGTGCGTAGAACATACGGAGACTGTTCGATAGTCCGCGCGACTATTCAGCACGTTCACGAGCTCAAAGATAAACTCAGGGTTCACGATGTGCGCGAGTGTGAGTTGCTCGGTAGTAACCCTAAGACCGCTCTGATGCTCGCACTGACAACAGACATCTCAACGTATGCAGCGCTCGACGGTGAGGGTAAGGTGTTCGCTATGTTCGGCTCAGGGCCACTCGAAGGTCCTTCTGGTTACATTTGGATGCTCGGCGCGGACGATGTGCTCACCCATAAGCGACAGTTTATCCGAGCGTCGAGAGACTGGGTGAACCACCTGTCTCAACCGTATGCCTTCACCACGAACGTGGTCCTCAAAGAGAACAAAGTGGCTGTGCGATGGCTTCGCTTTTGCGGCGCTAAGTTTGTTCGCGAAGTTACTATCTCTGACAATCCTTTTTACGAATTTATTATAACCCCTAATTAAAAACTATGTGTTTACCTATATTTGGTGCAGCAGGCGCAGCGCTACTCGGGACTACCGGTGCCACTACTGGTGCATTAGCGTCTACTGGTGTCATCGCGCAGGCGGTCGGCACTATGTCTGTGCTTGGCCCTCTTGCCCAAGGAATGCTCACAATTGGAGCACAGAGTCAACAGGCTTCAATGCAAGCTAAGGCTCAGGAACGAGCTACGATTGCAGAGAATGCTCGATACAGTCAGCAGGTATCAGCAATGCGTAAACAACAAGCCACTGAGTCGCTCAGGCTCGCTCAGGAGGTCTCAGCGGCCAACCGGGCCAGTATGGAGGCCATGGCGCGTAAAGAAGTGGCAGCTGCCGAGGGAGGCATAAGTCTTGGGTCTGCAAGTTTCCTTGCGGAAATGAGAGACCTCGAGAGGCAGGTAGGGGAGCACAACTATGCGATCCAACAGAATCAATACTTGGCTGATCAGGCATACGAGATGAGAGCCCGTGACCTTGGACTCCAATCACAACAGAACTACATCAACATCAACAAGCCTATCGCTACTCCTAACGTCCTTGGGACAATGCTGAGTGCAACCTCGACGAGCCTTGAGAATTACGCAGACGCTAAGCGCTTACAGACAAGTCAACTTCCTTCAGCGCCTACAACAACTATTGATTAATCCATGACACGCAGAGATTTATTTAACAAGCCAACCCGTGAGCAGGTGCCTTTCAACTTGAGCGCGCCTGCAATTACAGGGAAACCCTTTCAGGCGGGCCAGTATTCGGTGGCAGTTCAAGCTCCTGTGCCTGCCTCACAGACGTCTATGGGGAAACTAGCAGCAACGCTAGGGCAGATAAATCCAGCAATCAGAGCGTATGGGCAAGCGCAACAGGCAGAGACAGACCTCCAAAAGACTATGTTTGGACTCGACTTTGCCCAAATGACGGAAAAGGAGAAGGAATTAGCAGCACAACGCCTTAAGAGCGAGGAGAAGTTTAACAGTAAGTTTCGCGGAGAAGGATACGAGCTTAACCCAGTCGCACAGATATACGCCAAGGAACTCATCGGAGCAGACAAGGCTGATGAGTATATGGCTTTTATTGAGGAGAACAAAGCTAAGTATATTGAGGATCAGGTAGTCCTTAAAGGGTTCAAACCAAGCCCAATGCAAATCAATGAGTTTGTTGAGGGGCTCACCGAACAGTTTAAGCAGGACAACCAAGACACCATGGCTGACCCTTTGATGCTCGCGGGGTTTATGCGTAGCACCTCTGAGTATCGTAATAGAGCAAGTGTTCAGATTGCAAAGGAAGCCTCGGACACTCATAAGAACAACGTGCTTATCCCTCAAGCGGCTAAAGCTCTAAGCAGGGTTTCAACAATTTCAGATATGCAACTTCCCCTGACTGGAGCCCTCATGCCTGAACAAGAACGGAATGCTAGGTATCAAGAAGCCTGGACAAGAACAGGACCACTTACTGCTACTGACCAGAAACTAGTCTTACAAAATTGGCTAAACTCAATGCCTCCTTCATTAGCACAAGTAAAACTTGAACAGTTGGCTGATGCAGGCATTAAAGTAGGTAATGAGCCTCTTAGGTCTTATGATCCTATTGGGGATACTTACTACAACAATTTACAAGACGAGCTTGATGAGAAAAACTTTGAAGAACGTAGGCAAAAAATATCTAACGATACCGTAATCAAGAATGAGAAGGTTAAGGAGTTTCAGAAGCTGTTTGATTCTGAAGAGTATCGGGAGCTTTCTTATACAGATAAGATTGAATACCAAAACAATCTTAGAGACGAGATTTCCAAGATAACAGATCGAGACGAGCAAGTATTGACTTCAGACGCCTTCAGTTTAGTTACTCAAAGAGAAGCTACAGAAAGGGACCGAGGAGTAGCTGAGATAAGATTAGTTTCTCAGCGATCAGGGACAAACAGTCTTGTGTCTTTCCAGAACCAAGGATTAGAGGAATTGTTGAAGACAGCAGATGACTTCATTAAAAGCAATGGGATTAAAGAAACAGACCCTGCTTACGGGCTAATCAAAGGGTTTGTTGAGCTTGAAAAAGGAGAGTTAACGGAAGATGCGTTTAATGTTGGAGCCCCTCAGAACAAAACCATTGAAATGATCGGGAAGTTCAGAAGGGATTTCAATTCATTCATTATGGACCTAGAAGAAAGGCTTTTGGACACCAAAGGGGGCGAGTCGCTTTCCATAGGGGATAAGACTTATAATATTCCGGAAGAGAAGACATTACAAAGCAAGCAGAATATATTAGATGAAGCACTAGGAGCGGAGCGCACAAGGCTTCTTGAAGAGATCAAGACTGAGTTCAAAAGTCTTATAACTGAGAACAAGAAGGAACTTGAAGAGAGGGCAGCAGTGATAAAAGAAGAAAGAGAAAGACCACAACGCATTGCTACCCTCCAAGCGGAACGAAAAGAAAACTTAGAAAAATTAAGCATTGCGAGAGCAGGAGGAGGGCTGCTTGCCCAGACAACCTTTCAGGCAGGAGGTCGGACGTATTCTAAGAGCCCTGTTGAAGGTCAACCTGGAGTTTTTGTTGGTGGGTCTAGCTTTTCAAAAATAAGAACCCAACCTGAATTTGTAACTCAAAGTAAAGTATTAGCGTTTAAACTAGCGGGAAAATCTTATGCTGCTGATGACGTAATGACGGAAATTGATTCGTTCACAGCAGGTCTATCTAATGGAGCTTACCAGAAAAGAGACGCAAAGATTTTGTTTGGAGTTGTCAGAAGCAACTATGATAAAACTAAAAAATACCTTAAATCGGATTATGATCACTTCTTGACTCAGTATACCTCCAATATAGGGTTTCTCCCCCCCAGTGATGAGCAAAGGACGAATGCTAAAACTCAACTGGACCTAGTAGCTAAAGCAATCTTAAGCAGTAGAAGGTTAGCAGGATACAATCCCTCTGAGGTTTTAAAGTCCATGGAAAAAGGGAGTATCCCAGAAGGCGTAGACATCACGGGAGAGACCACTGATGGTGTGTCTTTCTTTGAGAATGAACTATTGGGGGAGAACTCAGACGGTAGGGCGTTTACCGTGCTCAACTACGACAATAAAGAAGAACTACAACCAATCGCAGATAAGCTAGGCGTTTCTGTAGATGCAATTGACGCAGCACAAAAGCGGGGTCTTGAGTATTACCAAGGAGAGACCACACCTGAAAGAGTCAAGAAGCTTCAAGAGGAAATTAAAAGGGAAGACAAACCTTTGAGGGAGACTATAGAGACACAACCAGGACTTAAGGACACAACTGATAAACCCAAGACGATACCTACAGTCCCAACTATGGAAGACGTTAAGGTGGACACAAAAGTATCTACGACAGAAGAGCAAGCCTCAGGACCAGCGGATGTCAGCGTAGGAACAAGAATATCTACAACAGAACAACTTCAGCTACCTCTAGAACAACAAGGAAATAAAGGTAATATTACGATATACTCTCCACAAAAAGGTGGGGATAAGATGGAAGGAGGATACCCCTCGTCACGCCCAGGGCCTGATGGGAAGGCTTTAGTCCGAACTGTTCAAGATTACGCTAACGGGACATCTAAATATATAACACTAGCAGGAAATCCTTCTTTTTATAATAAATCGTATATTATCCCAGAGCTTCCGTATAAAGATCCAAAAACCGGAGCCACAAAAACACTCCGTAACGTAAGGGCCGTTGTGCATGACACTGGAGGAGCCTTTAAGACAAAGCCAGAATTTCGATATGACATTCCTTATGGGAAAGACTTAACAAATAAGGACATGGCAAGCTATGACGCGCTTCTTAAGAAAGCAGGAATACAGTTTATTGAGGCCAAAAATAATAAACAAAAATAATTTAATACACACCAAAAACAAAACATGGCTATAGATCCCACTTCACTTGATGCCTTTACCAGCTCAGGGGCACGTTCACTGGACGGTGAAACCCCAGAACAGGAGTTCTTTTCCTTATCAGATACACTTGCCGCTCCCTTTCGTGGTATCGAAGGGGGAATCAAAGGTTTATACGATTTTGCCGACTTTGTGGTGGGGGATGTTCTCCCGGACTACGATACGAGATTCCTTGGGACCTCCAACACAATGGCAGGAAGTTTTGTAGAAGGGATGGCGCAATTCGCTACTGGTTTTGTTCCTGGTGTAGGAATATTAGGGAGAGTAGGGCGTGTAGCTAACGCGAGGAAGTATCTAGGGGCAAACGTGGCTAATAAGATTGCTCGAGGTGGTAAGTTATCTCACCAGGAAGCACGAAAGCTCGCGAAGAATACCAAGTTAAGACGCTTCGGGGATAACTTAGCAGCTGGAGTAGCAACCGACTTCTTAATGTTTGATGCCCAAGAAGAACGGCTAAGTAACCTGTTGTATCAATACCCAGAGCTACAGAACCCCGTAACAGAGTATCTTCAAGCAACTGAAGAAGACGGGGAGATTGAAGGGCGCTTTAAGAATGCCTTAGAGGGCATATTTATTGAGGCAGGCGTAGGGGCAATCCTTGCTCCATTTATCTCAAGCGTGAAGATGATCAAGAACCGTAACAAGAAAATTGCGGACGGTAAATCACCAGAAGACGCTGTGGATGAGGCACTTGCAGAGGGAAGTGAGGATGCTATTAAGTTTGACTATGGAAAACTTGACGACCCCATAACAGGGATCAAAGGGCAGTCAGCAACAAAAGCTACCCCAGAGGAGATGGAGGACTTCATTAAGGGTAAGGGCTTAACATTAGACGACTTCATTATTGATGAAACCACGGGCCGTGTAGACTTCGCTACAGCTGGCGCAGGAGGACGTAAAGCCAGCTCTGAAGATATCTATAACTACGTAACCCAGAAAGGGGATGACTCCGCTGTGCTTGAACTTAGTAAGTTTAAAGTAGAGGAGGAAACAGGATCTTTAGGATTTATTGATAGAATTATTTCTTCAGTAGACGGAGGAAAAGGGACCTATAACGAATCAACTTTAAATCAAGTTAAGTTATTAAAAACTTTGCGAGATAACTTTGGGGATACTTTAAATCAAGTAAAAGTATCGGTGGGAAAGACGGGAAGAGCTTATTACTCCCCTGAGCAGTCTCGTGTTCAACTTTATGATAATGATAAGTTGTCAACAGTAGTTCATGAGTATGTTCATTCTCTTTCGACAGATATTATATATAAGAATTTTTACGTTAGGGATGCAAAAGGAAAAGCTGTTAAGGGTTCTGCATACTTAGATGAACTAGGGAAGCTAGTAAAAACAGGTAAGAATACAAAAGGCGAGCAAGTTCCTACTTCGCTTCGAGAGCTAGGAGACCTCTACTTAACAGCGGTAGATCGGCTGGGACAATCAGCACTATTGCGTCAAGGAGGCAAAGCAGGGGCGGCTGGATCTCCAGATAAAGTGTTAGGTAAAGGAGTTAATTACGGACTTGGAGACCTCCATGAGTTTGTCACTCAGGCTTTCATGGACCCTCAGTTTCAAAAAGAACTAGCCTCAATCACAATCACTAAAGGTAAGAAACCTGCAACTGTATACGATAAGTTCAAAGAGTTAATCGCTAAAATCCTTGGGTTTAAACCTCAGGAATCCTCCATGCTCGATGAGGTGTTGTCCGTTAGTAATTCAGTATTTAGGGACAATGAAACCTTTAGAATGTCAGGCAAAAACCCTGAGACAGTATCAGGAAGGTATACCCCTATAGATGCCTACGATGAAATTAGTGGCCTTGAGCAAATGAGCATATCGGGGTCAGGCGCTAAGTTTGAAAAGGGCTTAGGGTTCTTGATGAATGCCGCTACTAAGTATAAGGTTAAGATTAACAAAGAGTTTGCAAAACAAGTTAAAGAACTTAGCGGGACTGACCTTTATCGTGGGGTTGCTGAAGGGAAACTATCTGAAGCCTTTGAAAAGGCAGGAGTAGACTTTAAGAAAAGTTTACAAATAATGGATGAAGTAGACCGGGTATTTAATAGCACAATACGTAAAGCAAGAGAAGCTCGCGAAGAATCGGTCAAAGCTAATGTTATCAAATTTGATGATAAAGTTAACTTGGATAACTATACATTTAAGACAACTGCAATTAAAGGACGGAGGGGGTCTTACACAGTAGAGGTGACAGACCCAGCGGGTAAAGTTACAACATTTAATAGGCGTGCGCTTTCCAAAGAATTAGCCGAAGGTTCAGTAAAGGCTCTTACAAGAAAGGCCACGTTTGAGAAAAACAAAGCACAAATCATCACTCAAGTTCGTAACGGAAAGTTCTTAAGACAGGCTGTTGCTGACGCAAACATTAACTTAAGCATCAAGGAGGTAAAAGAAGGGAACGGACGGCCTGACCATGTCGAGGTGACCTTTTTGGATGCTTCGCAGAAAGAAATCAACTTAAGGAATCTCCCAGATAACATCCAGAGGGAAACAGAGCTATACCTAAAAGCTCGTGGAGGAAAAGTTAAAGCGGTTAGCCCGCAAGACGAAGTCCCTATTGGGCGCGTTGTTGATAAAGACGGCAACCCGATGGACCCTGAGACTAGTGATGCGGAAGCCTATGAGGATGCGCTAACAGAGGTAATTAGACGGGCGCTTAAAGACGCAGGACCAGGAGGAGGGGTAGAGGCAATCAAAGGGGTTATCAGGACTATCTCGGAAGAGAAAGACTTCATAACCATTGCAAGAGCACTTGCTGGGGAACAAATAGATTTCCTTACTAAAAACAGCAAAATCCCTAAAATATCAGCGGATGAGTTACTTAATCCGAAGCAAAGCGTAGAGAGAATCAATAAAGAGCTAAGCGATGCCTTTGGCGTCAATCCTCACAACGTGGAGAAGATGGTCAAAGAGCTTGAGGGTAAGGGCGAGAAGCTCAAGGAGACCTTTGATGAGATGCTCAAAGACCAACTAGCGATTAAGATGCTCAACAATCTTATTGCGGAAGAAGTGCATAACTTAGCAAAGGAAGCCAGCGATCTCCTTAAGAGGACACAGAAGAACGCAGACCCAGAGATGCTAGATATGTATGATGCTAAGTATGCTCAAATGCTTCAGCAGATGGAACTGATGGTCAGCACTCAACGTCTGTGGGGATTGTATGGGCGGTATCCTTCCTTAGCAATGCTTCAGCGTAAGTTCATCTATGGGGATGTTAAGTCCAAAAGGTTTGATAGCTCCTTAAACCAACTCCAAGAACAAAGCATCGAGGCCATTCAAGCATACAAGAACGAACGCCGAGGGAGCATGGGCCAAGAGAAGTTACTACAACTGATTCTTACTTCACGCACTGCTGATGGCATCGAGGCGGGACTCAATAAGATTGTTAAGCAGACAATGGGCAAGCGCATGTTTGACATGGTCCGTGAGTATTGGATTAACTCGTTGTTATCTGGAATCTCTACCTTTGAGATTAACATGATTGGTTCTGCGATAACCTATGGGCTCAGGACCTTAGAGAGGGCAGGCGGGGCCGCATTGACTGGAAACTTTGAGTTGGCCAGGGCAACCCTGCGCTACGCCTTTGACGCTAAGGCTATCATGGATTCATTTGATCTTGCCGTTCGCGCTGCGAAGTCTGGAGAGGCAATTAGTATTCCTAATTCAAGGCAGTTTGATGATGCTAAAAGCAGCATGAATGCTATCCAATCGGACAGAGAAGGAGCCTTTGGCGCTGCTATAAATACAATCGGAACAATCGTAAGGCTACCCTCACGGGGGCTCTTGACGGGGGACGAACTGTTTAAGGCAATGTCTTATCGCAGCTATGTGATGACAGAGTTAGCCCTCAAAGGAAAAGCAAAAGGCCTTTCAGGTAAGCAACTAGGGGAATATGTCCACAAAGGAGTCAATGCACACCTCACTGAAACCGGGCGAGTCTTTAACGAGAAGAACCTGGTAATGACTGCCAAAGAACTAGCAGACAAGAAAAACCTTAGGTTCTCTGCTAGGGAAACTTTCATAACCAACTACATCAGGAAACAAAAGAAAGAGAAACGGTTTATTACTGAGGATGGAGTAGAGATTGGATATGGGAACCGAGGGGCACTTGCTGCCCGTGCTGAGCAAGGAGCTAAGATAAATACACATACCCAAGACTCTGAAAACAGTATAGTAAAAGGGCTCTCAAATATCATTGTCCAGAACCCATGGATGACCGCTATCGTTCCTTTTGTGCGGACACCTACCAACATCCTTGCGTTCGGTATAGAGCGCTCGCCGTTTGGGCTGCCCATGCACTTCACACGGATGATGAGCTCTAAGTATAGAGAGGGATTAGCTAAGGGCACACCCACTGAACGCGCAGAGATTCAAGGGAAAATGGCTATGTCTGTAGCCACAACCGCATCATTGATCTACATGCTTGCCAGCCAGGATACCTCAAAGATAATTAGTGGTTATGGTCCTCGTGAAAAGAATGCGAGAAAGGCTTGGGAGCTAGACAACCAACCTTACTCAATCAGAATAGGGGACCGAATCCACAGCTACCAACGGATGGACCCAATGGCCACTATGCTCGGGATTATTGCCGACATCAATGAAGGACTCGAGTATAATGAGTTTGATGAGAAAGACATGGGAACAATATTCGGCGTCTTGGCGCTTGCGTTCTCAAACAACATCACCAACAAGTCTTATGTCCAGGGAATTGATAACCTGTTCAAGGTGCTGAAAGACCCAATCAACAACACCGAGAAATTTGTAGGAAGCATTGCAGGTGGGTTTGTTCCTAACTTTGTAAATCAAACCATGAACGTCCAAGAAGATCGACCCCTCAGGGAAGTTCGAGGGATCATGGATTACATGATAAAGAGAACCCCAGGACTAGAGGGAGACCTGCCTCCCCGGTATAACTTCTTAGGAGACGTTGAGACCCTTGAGTCCTCAGGAGGGTTTAAAGGTATAGTTGATCCCATCTACTCAAAAGATGTGGCTAAAAACATCGTGGACTACGAATTAGGCAACCTTGGGGCTGGCTTTGGAAAACCCTCAACCAGCCTAAGAAAAGGCTTTGAGGGCCTTGATATGCGTGACTACTACAATCCGGAAACAAAGCAACAAGCATACGCCAGGATGATGCAACTAGTAGGCACAAAGAAACTTGGAGGAAAAACCCTAAGGGAACGCTTGGCTACTATGTTCAAGGACCAGCGATACCAAGCAATGCCTGATGCGGACCCAAGGGACCCAACGGCGTCTTCTAGCCCTAAGGTTAAAGCAATTAAAAGGTTACTGAGTGCTTACAATGCAGCGGCTAAAAAACAAGTCCTGGAAGAAAACCCAGAGCTCTATCAGCGATACATCGACTCTTACAAAGCCCAGTAAAATGAACTCTTCATACATGCCGTCATTTATTGGATTCACAGGACTCCTCGGGACACTTACACTTGAGAGCGTCAATACTGTTGTTGCTATATGCGTAGGACTCGCAACACTGGCTTACCTTGCTATTAAAATAATTAAGGAACTTAAATAATATGGATAAATCAGATAAACTATACGAGCTCCAAGACCTCCTCATCGATGAGTTTTTGCACCGGGTAAAGTCAGGAGAGGCTACCACGGCAGACCTATCGACGGTCCGTCAGTTTCTCAAAGATAACAATGTAAGTGCGGTGGCTTCTGATGACTCGCCCTTGCAAGAACTGGTAAGCGCCCTCCCGTTCGACGATAAGAACGTAGATAGGGTTGTGAGCATGGTGAGCAATGGCTGATATAAAACAAACAGCATCACAGCTTAAAGACTTCCGCAACTTCCTCTACCTTGTATGGAAGCAACTAAACCTGCCTGCCCCCACAGCTATTCAATATGAGATCGCGGATTACATGCAGCACGGAGACAAGCGAGCAGTTATTCAAGGCTTTCGAGGCGTTGGAAAAAGCTGGATCTGCTCTGCTTACGTTGTCCACCAGTTGCTCCTCGATCCCTCAAAAAATATACTTGTTGTCTCTGCTTCAAAAACTCGAGCAGATGACTTCTCAACTTTTACTCTTAGGCTTATCCATGAGATGCCCCTACTTAAGCACCTCATCCCTCAGGATAAACAACGATTCAGTAAAATCTCCTTCGACGTTGGGCCAGCCCCAGCAGCCCACGCACCGTCCGTCAAGTCCCTGGGTATTACATCTCAACTGACAGGGTCGCGTGCCGACATCATTGTTGCCGATGACGTAGAGGTCCCGAACAACTCGGCAACCCAAATGATGCGAGACAAGCTCGGAGAACAAGTCAAAGAGTTCGATGCGATCATTAAGCCGCTCGACGACTCAAAGATAATCTTTCTCGGAACACCCCAATGCGAAGACACAATATACAGACAACTCACAGAGCGAGGCTACCAGACACGCATCTGGCCTGCTCAATATGTAACCCCCGACCAAAACGCTAAGCGTTACGATGGAAACATTTCTGATTGTTGTGTTGATATAGAACAAAAGGGGAGGTCCACAGAGCCACTAAGGTTCTCTGACGTAGACCTTGCCGAACGTAAAGTATCCTATGGTTCTGCTGGGTATGCTCTTCAATTTATGTTGGACTCAAACCTCAGTGACGTCGAAAAGTATCCGCTCAAGCTTTCGGACCTTATCGTGATGTCCATTGACACCGACCTAGCCCCTGAACGCCTAGTGTGGGCTCGGGACCCAGACCTCGAATGGGATGGCTCAATACCTAATGTAGGGATGACCGGAGACAGATTCTACCGCCCCATGAAGACGCTTGGCGAGCACATCAAGTATACCGGGAGCGTCATGTCAATCGACCCGTCAGGACGAGGCAAGGACGAGACAGGATACGCAGTCGTTAAGATGCTCAACGGATTCCTGTATGTCACTGCGGCCGGGGGCGTCCAGGGAGGATACTCAGAGGAAACCCTTAAGTTCCTTTCAATGACCGCCAAAGAACACAAGGTCAATGAGATTGTCGTGGAGAGTAACTTTGGTGATGGTATGTTTGTTGAACTACTAAAACCAATACTTCGCAAGGTCCATCCGTGCACCATTGAGGAAGTCCGACACAGCACCCAAAAGGAACGAAGGATCATTGACACCCTCGAGCCAGTGATGACAGGCCATAAGCTAGTGATAGACCCGAAGGTCATTCAGGCCGACTATGACACGACTCAGAGCTATCCTAAGGACCACTCATTGAAATACCAGCTGATCTACCAGATGACGCGCATAACCCGTGACAGGGGCGCTGTGACGCATGACGACCGCTTAGACGCGCTTTCGATGGCAGTTGGCTACTGGACCGCCCAAATGGCCCAAGACGCATCAGAACGCATCCTAGAGCGAAAGGAGGAAGATCTTAAAAGGGAGCTAGAAAAGTATGCAGAGGCATATTACAAAACACGAAAAGGAAGTAAAAACATCCTCACTTGGTAGTGGTTGTAAATGATTCATTATCAATGTTTTAAATCAATGATCGTATAGGGATAGTAAAAAGACTATTGACAAGGGTTAATTTCTCTCTATAAGTACTCTTAGAGATGACTAAGAGAACACTGTATTCTTTTAATTTTATTCATTTACAACCACATCTCTTAGATATCTTAAAGACTCTCTAAGTAACTTTAAGTATGCCTGATGACCATCTCGAATCACTAAAAGCCACTCTAGGCGAACATTACGAGAACTATGTAGTTGTTGTGGCTGACACACGGCACCAGTGTCGAGTGATCTATGACAATTCCTTTGCAGCTAAAGGACTGCTCAATGTCGGCTTAAATATTGTTGACGAATCCTTTAATTCCTATATAGAAGGCATCGAGATTGACTTCGGGTCACCCTCTTCGTCAGACGATGAGGAACCCTGAGTTGACCTTATGCTCTATATTTGCATTGTGTTGTTCATTAAGCAGGGCCCTTAGTAATCGCTAGGGGCCCTGTTCTATTTTTGACAAAAAAGTCTGAGAGGTTGAGATATACGGAGAGCGTCCCACATCACCCCCATAGGGACCTTAGCGCAGGCTTGTGGCATCTTAGCGCGTCCTGGCGTGACCTCTGCTCGCAAAAAGAGACTCGAAGGGCTCCCGAAAGCATCAAGGGGGCCTGCCCTGGCGATACTGGAAGGAGGTCCTGGAGTCTTGACCAGGGGAGGCAATCAGTGAACGCCAGGGGATCACCAGGGGAGCGCTGAGCCTGGCGCATGGGTGTGTGGGAGTGTTTGTGGGTGTTTTTACGTTACGAGAGCGCAGCGCTGGCTCAAAAACACCCTGAAGAAATTTAAAAGTA
>Ga0208898_1000622_pt1 | contig 26624 bp, 50 predicted proteins | sample VirMetDEL_Mar_4_FD_184513 | JGI IMG/M metagenome (GOLD analysis project Ga0208898, IMG submission 184513) | Aqueous microbial communities from the Delaware River and Bay under freshwater to marine salinity gradient to study organic matter... | ecosystem: Environmental > Aquatic > Marine >...
TTGAACCTAGATTGCAAGTAGGGCAATTGGCGGAGGTACAATCAAAATTTAACCCAAAGTTTGACGGTCAATATAAAATAATGGGCTTGAGACATAGCGGCATAATATCTGGTGCAGTAGGTGGAAAATGCACTACTTCACTAAACTTATTCATTGGATATAAATTATTAGGAGGTTTAAAAGGAGTATGAAGGGAAGAAGAACAGAACCAGATTTAGAAGATATAATGGAAGGCTTAAAAGAAGATGTATTTTTTGAGTTTAATTGCCATAGGGTAGGTATTATAAAAGCTTTTTATCCAAGCGACCAAACCGCAGATATTAGATTGGTTGATAAATCTGTTAGACAAACAACGGATGGGGAGGTTTTAACTAACTTTTCTTTACTTGAGAAATGCCCAGTTATTGTAAATAAAGGAATTAATGGAGGTTTAACAATTCCAATTAATGCAGGTGATACTTGTTTAGTTTTGTTCAATGATAGAGACTTAGACAGTTGGCTAGTTGATGGATTGGTTCAACGCCCTAACACGCTAAGAACTCACGACTTTTCAGATGCTATTTGCTTAGTAGGAATAAGAAGCCAAGTAAACCAAATTGCAGGCTATAATAACGTAGCAACGGAATTAAATTACTTAGATAATAAAATTTCTCTTGACAATGAAAAAATAAGCTTGCTAAATTCTAGTGGTGGTTCTATTGTTATAGATGATAAGTTGGAGCTAAAAAACACAGCAGAGAATCTAAAGACTTTGGTTGATGATTTTATTACCATAGTAACTAATCTTAAAACGGTTGATCCGTTAAGTGGGGAGTTACCTATTGATGGTGCTACTTCGAGTGCCTTATCAGCTTTATCAATTAGAGTTGGAGCTTTATTAAAATGATAATAAGAGCAGTAGACAGTAATAATGACTGGACGTTTGGAAAGGGCAAAGCTTCTTACAAAACAGCTCAATTAGCACTTAATCAAAATCTAAAAACAAAACTCCAAGAATGGAAAGGAGATTGTTTTTTTGATATTAATGCAGGCGTTGACTGGAAAAATAGACTGGCCAAAAGATCACAAGCTGCACCACTAAGAGAAGAGATAAGAACAGTTATATTAAAAGTTGATGGAGTTACAGAGGTTGTAAATTTAGACCTCAATTTTAATTCCAACAGCAGAAATTTAAAATTAAATTACAGCGTAAAAACTATTTACTCAACTAATACTATTAATGATAGCGTTAGTATTTAGGGCGTACCCACAATTTCTTGTGGGATACTAGGACAAACAACATTTTACACAGGCTTTTTTATATGTCAAGTAAAATGTAAAAACTTTTTACATAAATGAGTACTTTAGATGCCACTGGTTTAACCATTGACACAATACAAGAAATAATAACGCAACTAGAAGATGGCTACAAGCTTATCTATGGCAATGATATAATCATAGATAGCAACACGCCAGATGGACAGTTGATAAATCTTTATGCTCAAAGCGTAAGAGATTTATTAGAAGTTATACAACAAATTAATTCTGGTTTTGATATTGAGCAAGCTATCGGTGTTGTTTTAGATCAGAGAGTTTCTTTGTTGGGTATTCAAAGACAGGGTGCAACATTCACGCAGCAACAGGTACAGATTACGGTTAATAATGCAGTAACTCTTGAGGGTTTAGATGCTGATGCCAATAATCCAGATGGCACAGGCTACACCGTCGTAGATGACACAGGAACAGAATTTATTTTATTAGATACTTTCAACGCTCCAAGTGCAGGGGTTTATAATTTAACTTTTAGAGCTAAGGATTTAGGGTCAATTACCACTATTCCAAATACAATAACTAATCCAGTTACTATTATTTTAGAAGTTACAGACATAAACAATTCAACAGGAGCTTTAGAAATTGGCTTAGATGGGGAGCTAGACGCAACTTTAAGATTAAGAGCAACTCAATCAACAGCTAATAGAGCTAAAGGTTTTATAGATTCCTTAACTGGTAATTTACTAAATATTGATGGCGTAACAGATGCTAGAGTTTTTGAAAATTACACAGATGTAATAGATGTTGACGGAATACCAGCACATGGGATTTGGGCTATTGTTGAAGGTGGTGCAAATACGGATATAGCAGACACTATATATTTTACAAAAAATGCAGGCTGCGATATGAAAGGGGCTATTGCAATAGATATTACAACAGTCAATGGCAGTATATTTACTATTTTGTTTGATCGTCCAGCATCAAAAGAGCTTTATATTAGGTTTGATATTCAAAAACTAAATCCAACACAGGGTTTTGATGAGGACGGAATAAAACAATATATAACTGATAATCTATCTTTTACTATTGGTGAGTCAGCTAACACAGCGGCGATAACATGCATAGCTCAAGATGGAATTAATACAACTGGTGGTGGTGGCGTGCCTTTAAATGTTGAGATTTCTAACGATGGCATAAATTATGTAGATTTCTTAAATACTGATACTAAAGATGAAAAGTGGATTGTTGATAATGCTAGAATAGATATAACTATATTATGAGTATAGACTTAAACAGTACAATAGAATATTATACTAATTTACTTATAATTCAGTATAATCAACTTGAGAAAGCTAAGGCCACTATTGATTTACATGTAAGAACTTTACTAAGTGATAATATTGCTTCTCAAGTTCAAGATGGTTATGATTTAGAAACTGCGGTCGGTGCTCAGTTAGATGTTTTGGGCAAATATATTGGCACTGATAGATTCTTTAACACTATAGAAGCGGTTGGAGATTTTTTTGGCATGACCTCTTATGAAACGTTAGGAAGTGATACTACCGTTGGCTTTACGGATTATGCTAACTATTTAACTGACTCGGGGGGGTTCTTAAGCTATAATTCAATATTCCAAGCAGGCGTACTGGATGATGAGGATTATAGATTTATGCTAAAGCTTAGAATCGTTCAGAATAATTCTAACCATAGCAACGGAGAAATTGATGAGGGTCTATTTGGTTTTTTTGGTACTGATTTAATATTATCAGACACAAAAAAGATGAAAATATTTTATTTTGTAACTGGTGCTAGTCTCAATCTGGCTGTAATAGCTTTTGGAAAGAATTTATTGCCAAGGCCAATGGGGGTTGGGTTAGGAGGATTGATAAAAAGAGATAAAAAAATGTTTGGATTTACTAATTATAATGCAACAGCAATTCCAAGCACAATAACAGGTTTTACAAATTATACAGAAGGCTTCACTAAAGAAGGCGAGATGTTAAATTATAATAAAGTAATTAGTATATAATGGCAAAAATAGAAAGAAAGACACAAAAGATATTTTCAGGCTTAAATGCTTCTAAATTAGGAGTTTTTGGATCTGCTCAATTACTAGCTCCAACAACTTCAACTGATTTAGATGTTTTACAAAGTAACGCTTATGAACAAGGCTGGAATGATGCGACCATCTCTGGAGATAAGAGACCACCTCTTGAGGAATTTAACGGAATTAATTTTGTAAACACAAGGCAGCTTTCATATTTATTTCAAGAAGGCATTGCAGTTTGGGATATTGCAACAGAATATCACAAAGACAGCTTAGTCAAAGAAGATGGAACAACAAATATTTATAAATCAATAACAAATACTAATATTGGCAACGCTTTAACTGATACTAATAACTGGGAGCTTTTAACAAGCTTAAGAGGCGAACAAAACAAGGTAGTAATAAATAAATTATCTGACTTTCCTATTCCTGTAGCAGGTGTAATAACTTTAGAAGATGGCAAAGATTACAGGATTAGCGGTTCAGTAAATATAGGAACTAATAGAATAGTTTTTGGTAATAATTGCGGAATAACTGGTGACAATCCACAAAATGATATTTTGGTTTATGAAGGAACTGACGCAATGTTTACTGCTAACGATGCTAATTTAGTATTGTTAAGACTTGGTGTTAGCTGCGATTCTGGAACTTTATTTGATGCAACTGACATTGATTATACTATTGACCCTTTAGTTGATGGCTTTCAAGGCAGAAATAAAAGATTTTATGTATTTAATTGTAATTTAATCGGCGGAGTTGCTGGCAATGGTAGCAGTCTTGGAGCTATTGAAGGTTACGGAACAATAAATTTTAACGCCAATTTTGTTAGAGGTTGGGATAGTGGCTTAGAAGTATCCAATGGGCTATCTTTTGAGGGATTAAATAATAAGGTTGTTTTATGGAATGGTCAAGGAACGACAATGCTAACCTTAAGAGATAATAACTGGTCAGGACAAACAGGAGGAGTTGGAAGCTATATACCAACAGGAATAAACGCCTTGAATTTTAACGGGAATATTTTGCACCCTAGAACGATTGATTATGCTTTAAATATTGAACCAGGAGCAACTGCAAAAGAGGCTAATATATCAGGTAATATATTTATAGCAACAGGAATCACAGCAGGCGGTATTTTTAATCCTGCTAGCTTGGGTTATAATGATTTGCCAACATATAATATACAAGGTAATCAGGGCATTGCTGATAATACGCCAACCATTCAAATGACAATGGATAATGTTTTTCCATTCAATGGAGCTACAACAGCTTTAGCCGCTAGCACTCCTGCAAAAATGGATTTTAATAATATTGTTAAAACTTCGGAAAATCTTTTATTTTCTAGTAGAATATTGGTTGCAAGTGCTGCTAACTTTGAAGAAGGGCAAATTATAACAGGCGCAACAAGCACTTACACAGCTAAAATTGAGTCAATAGACTTGCCTAATAATTATATTTATGTTGAATATGTCCAAGACGGCGCAGGGGATAATCAATATTTTACAGTAGGCGAAACAATAACAAGCGCAACAGCAAGCACGACTTACAACGGAGTTGATGGAACTTTGAAATATTATGGCAATAAAACTATTTCATCAAGATTATTAGCAACTATAACCTTAGAAAAATCACAAGCAGGCGCGGATATTTTTAGAACATTATTTAGAATCAATGGCATTAATGATGACATTACTTCTGCTTTTGTAGAAGCTGATGCTGGCACGCCTTTACAAATATCTTTACAAGCTTTAAAAAACTTTGAAAAAGATGACATTATAGAAATTTATGTTGAAAATACAGGCTCAGCAGATGATATAGTTTGTCAGGCGATTGTATGGAATATCACAGGCTCGTAATAACTAATAAATAAATTATATAAAATTATGGCAAATCCTAATTTAACAAGAAGGCATCAAAAAATATTTTCAGAAAATGCGACTAATAATGGCCAATTCGGAAGCTTACAAACTGGGGCAAAAGTTGAAACTCCAGATATTTCAGTTTTACAAGCCTTAGCAGCTTATCAAGAAGGCTGGAGCGATGCAGTTATATCTGGCGAAGAATTGCCATCTTTAGAGGAATTTAACGGCCTGCACAAAATAGAAACAGAGCAATTGCAATATCTTTTAAACAAAGGAATACCAGAATATTCAGCAGACGCAGAATATTATATAGACGATATTCAAAGAGAAGTAGGAGGCACTAAATTATATAAATCAATAACAGATAATAATATTGGTAATGCTTTAACTGATGTTGTTAATTGGCAGTTGTTAGGAGATCTAGCAAACCTTGACAATGGAACGGTAGCAGCCTCACAAGCGGAGGTTAATGCAGGCGTTGTAGCTGATAAATATGTTGCTCCTAATACATTGTTGGGATTGTTTGGAGCAAGTAATCAAGCAACTAATGGCTATGCAAAAATACCAATTAATGTTGGCGGCGCTTTTGATGAAATAATATTACAATGGGGAGATGTTTTAAATACAACAACTTCTGGCACAGTAACCTATCCTATTGTTTTTCCTAATGCAATTTCTCAAGTCATAGTTGGTAATGGTTCCACTCCCACTGACACGGGAGGAACAGCTGCAGCCGCGGCATTGAGGCAGGGTACAGCAACAGCCTCGCAGTTTCAATATTCCAAGACTGTTGACTTTATGTATTGGTTTGCAATTGGTTATTAATTTTTAAGGAAACAAAAATGAGAGAAGATAAAGCAAAATTTACAGTAAAATATAATAAATCAGATAATATTGTTATTGGCTATTTTCCAAACGATATTAACTATGCAAACGAGTCATTTATTGATACTAATGATATAGGTTATATTGAGATCTCAAAAGAAGAATGGGAAGACAGACCAAAGAAAGCAATTGTAAATGGAGATATCCTTGAGGAGTATGTAAAGCCAGATAGTGAGTTATTACAAGAAGCTAAAGACAATACAATAGCTAAAATTCTAATAAATAGAAACAATTGGATGCATCAATTTGTTACTTATAAAATAGGCTCTAAAGATACAGAGTTTAAAGCAACACAAATAGCTGGTTTAAATCTAATAGCAGCAGCAAGAAGCCCAAGAAATATGAGTACAGGCACTATTAATTGGTTAGACAATAATGATAATCCAATTTTATTGACAATAGCGCAGGCGGAAGGAATAATTGATTTGATTGAAGATCAAAGATCTTATTCTTATTTCCGCCAAGCCACCCTTAATAAAGAAATAGAAAGTTGTAATTCTATTTCAGAGATTGAACAAATTGACATAAGTTTTTAATGAAAACAAACCAAATAACCCTACAAGATCTATTTGACAACCTAAAAGATGGTGATTTCTTAGCTTTCTACGCTAAAAAGTGGTGGCAGTATTTCGCTAAGTTAATATTTTGGGTAACTGGTGTTAAAGTTAGTCATATCGCAGCTGTTTTTGATGTAAAAAGAAAAGATAATATATTAACCTTTAGCGTTGGCGAGCAGTTAGTAGAAGAAGGTAGGGTAACTAATACTTATATGATAGTACATACAATGGGCGATTATCTAATAGATTCTAGATTCAAAGATGATTCAAATGATTTCTATTACCTGCCAAATAAGTTTAAGATAAACCGCAGCCAGAACAAAAAATTAAGGGAGTTTTGGAATACTAAAGATGATTATAATTTTAGCGAATTATTACTAACTCCTAATTTTGTTTGTAAAGGCTATAACTGGCTTAGGGAGAAACTAAAAAAAGAGCCTAAAGATTTTTATGATGGTGTTTGCTCAAGTGCAGCAGCTCAATCAATGCGGGCGGTAGGAATAACAGATAGCAAGTTTAATGATAAAGTTCCAAATCCAAGAGAATTTATTAGTTTTAGCTATATAGAGTCAATAAATAAGGTTAATATATGAACTGGCTTTTATTTCTAAACATCTTTAAATCATTGAAGAATACAAAAGGCTTAATAAATGCTTGCATAGAAAATAAGGCAAAATCAAGCACAATTATATTAGGATTATTATTATTTACTTATTGTTTTGTTGAGTTGTCAGGGGTGCATAGATATCAAGCTAGACATAAGGTTGTAGGAGATATTAACAAGCTTGTAAAATATGTTGACAATATCTTAAAAGGGTGCGGAGATATGGCAGCGATATCAATTAGTAGTGTTGATATTGTAAAAAATGTCAATGGTGAGTGGTTGGCTAATTTTGAAGTTGCCCAAGCTTGCGATAAAAGAGAAAAGAAGAATAATTGTATAATTCCATTAAAAGAGCGCAACAAGTCATTATATGGCGAATCACATTCAATAAAATATAATACTTATGAATTATTTGTAAATCTTGGAACTAATACTTTCAATTCAAGAAAATTTAACTTGCGAGATGGTCAAAAACAGAGTCTAGAGGAATTATATAATTACCCGTCCATGTTAGGAATAGTTAAGCGTACTGAATGGTACCAGGAGGAGAAATTACATAATCTATGGACAACTGCAATTATTAAAGATATTCTAAATAAGAAATATGTATTATATATCATAACATTTATTTCTGGTAAGCCAACTAAAGATCTATCATGCTTTGACCAAGATGCTATATTAAATAATATTAAAAATTTTATTATCCACAACTGATGTATTTAATTGCTTATTTATTCATATTATCTATAATTTTACTTATAGTAGCTCTAAATAATATATTTGGTAGCGCAAGAGTAAAGAAATTAGAAAAAGAATTGTATTCTATAAAGAATCACGAAAAGAGGCATTCTAAAGAGCAAATTAGATTATTAAATAAATTATTAAAGGTTCTAGAAAAAAGCCACCCAAAAATACTTGAAGAAATCGCAAATGAGAATATTAATAATACTGTTGTTGATAATGACAAGCAAGGCTCATGCAGGGCTTAGCATAGGAATATCAACACTAGCTTTTAAAAATGAGCTAAATTATAATAGTGATAAATTTAGACCAAAAGTAACTATTGGTTGGTTAGAGAACTTTAATAAATGGAACATAGGGCTTCACACAACTAGGTTAAATCATAGTCAAAAAAGAAGCTTAGAAAATGGTTTAGATGTTAAGAACAAAGTAATTAGTGATATATTAAAGTTAGGTTATAGAGTAAATAGATTTTCTCCTAACGTATTTATAGCGAACAGTATCGTAAAAACAACTGTATCAAATCGAGTCAATAAGGAAACTTTTATTGCCTATGGATTTGGAGTTGATTATTTGGTAACTAAAAATATTTCTATTGGGATATCTGCCATAATGCCTAATAAAATTGGTCATGGCGCTAGTGTTAATTTAAATTATAATTTTTGATGCAAGATAAATGTAAGGTTGCTAATTCTATTATTAGTAAAATTTTTAAGCATAAATGGACAAGAAGGGCTTTAGCTGTTAGTATAGTTCTTTGCAGTATAACAGCTACAATTATCGTAATGTATGAATATGTTATAAAATGATTAAGAAGATAGGAGCAATTATATTATTTATTATTGGAATTTTTACATTTGGTAAGTTTAAAGGAAAACAGGATGAAAGAAATAGACAAAAAGATAAAGCGATCAATGCGGTTAAAGATGCTAAAAGGATTTATAATCGTAACAGTAAGCTTAGTCGTACTGATAAGCTTAAACGCCTGTAGTACTACAACAGATAACTTTGAGCTATGGGGGGAGCCTATTTGCTTAAACAAGAGAGAGAAGGAAATAATAAGCAATAAGCATGTTGATTATTTTCTATTACATAATGAAAAATTAGGAGTTAAAAAATGCCAGTAGGTTACAGCGACGAATACGGAGATATGATATTAAGTTTAATGGATTTGTTAGAGTATGCAGAAACTTAAACTAAAAAGAGAAATAATCAGCAATAAAGCTGTGTTGGGAAGCTTAGAGCTAGAGAGTAAAGAAATTGCCAAAACACTTGAAAACCCGTGGCTCAATAATCAGCCTTTCATTTCATGCATTCCGTTAGGAGAATATATAGTGAAGACATATTCAAGTAATAAATATCCAAATGTTTGGGAGCTTCAAGATGTAGAAGGTAGATCTTATATATTAATTCATAGTGGTAACATCGAGGAGCATACACAAGGTTGTATTTTAGTTGGTAGAAAGTGGGGCTTTTTAGGTGAAAATATAGCTGTGTTAGATTCAAGAAATACTCTAGAAAAATTACGATCAATTCTTGATGATGAATTTTTATTAAATATAACAGAATAAAGCTATGATCACAGGAGGAATAACTAAAGAAATAACTAAAGAAATAACAAGAGACATATTGGCTAGCGATGCTTCTGTTGCGCAAACTAAGTTTATATCAACTTGGCTTACAACAAATGCAGGTATATCAGCCAATGATGAAATAGCTTTACCTGTAGAAGCAACTTCAACATTTCCTTTTGATGTTATTTATAATGGATCTGTAATTAAGACAGTTACTGCTGTTGGTGATAATGTAGTTATTTTTCCAGATGGTTCGGGTTCAAAAACAATAGAAATAGACGCTCCAATAAATGGTTTTACTTTTAATAATGGTGGAGATAAACTAAAAATTACTTCTGTTAGTAATTGTGGTCAATTAAAAGTAGGTAATAGCGGTGGATATTTCCGTGGTTGTACTAATTTAGATTGGGCGGCTACTGATAACTTAGATCTCAGCGCAACAACTAGCTTTAGTCGTGCTTTTGCTGGCATATTATCAGTGTCTGGCAGTATGAACGGATGGAACACCTCAACAATTATTACTTTAGAAGCTTGTTTTGCAGACTCTAAGGCAAATCCTTTAATAAATGGTTGGGATGTTAGTAATGTTACCACAATTCAGTCCATGGCTCTTAATGCTATTAATTTCAATAGTCCTCTTGGTAATTGGGTTACTACTAGCCTATTAGATTGTTCGTTAGCGTTTGCAAACTCCGCATTTAATCAGCCAATAAATTCTTGGAATGTTGGCCTTGTTACACAAATGGATCAAATGTTTTTTGACTCACCTTTCAATCAAGATTTAGATTTATGGGATGTTAGCAGCGTAACAACTTTCGCAAATATGTTTGCATTATCATCATTTAATTCAAGTGTTGCTAACTGGATACTGTCAAGTGCAACCACAATTGAATTTATATTTAGCTCATCATCATTTAATGATTCATCGATCACAACTTGGGATGTTGGTAATGTGGAGAATTTCTCAGAGGCATTTAGTGGCACGAGCATGAACCAGAATATTTCTGTATGGAATATGATTTCAGCAACTAATTTATCCGGAATGTTCTTAACGAACGCGGTTTTCAATCAGCCTGTGGGAGTTTGGAATGTTAGCAATGTGACTAATTTAAATAGCACTTTCAAAAATGCAACAGCGTTTAATCAAGCCTTAAATGCCTGGGATACTTCAAGTGTAGTTGATATGGGTGAGACTTTCTCTAATTCTGGCTTTAATCAGCCTTTGAATTTATGGGATACTTCATCAGTTACTGATATGAATAGTATGTTCAGCAACACCTCGTTTAATCAAGCAATAGGGGTTTGGGATGTTCAACTCGTAGTAAATATGAGTGGTATGTTCTTTGGATCAGCATTCAATCAGCCTATTAATACTTGGGTTACAACAGCCCTTGAGAACATGCAAAGCATGTTTCAGAATTCAGCATTCAATCAGCCTATTAATTTATTTGATACTTCAAGCGTTACAAATATGAGTGCTACTTTTGATTCAAACACTGTATTTAATCAAGATATAAGTGCCTTAGATTATAGCCAAGTAACATCTTTCGATTTTTTCGGCATTGTTGGCTTCTTGAAAGGAGCAACGGCGTTCTCAACAGCAAATTATGATTTATTATTAATTGCTTTGGATGCTCAAACTGTTCAAAGTGGTTTAACTTTTGATGTCGCTTCTCAATACTCTGTGGGAGCAGCCACAACAGCAAGAGCTAATCTGATAGCTAATGATTCATGGGTTATTAATGACCTTGGTCAAGCTCCTTAAAAAGGAATATCATCATCTAATTCAACCTCTTTAGCACCTTGAAACTCATTTTTTATAGTATCCTCAATACCTTGAGAAGAATCTTGAGAATTTCTAGAATCAAGCATTTGTAAGTTTGAGTTATAGTTTTGTAGAATTATTTCAGTTGTGTATTTTTCAATACCGCTCTTATCAGTCCATTTTCTAGTTTGTAAAGCACCTTCAATATAAAGTTTAGAGCCTTTTTTAACATAATTTTTAATTACGCCAACTAAACCTTGAGAAAATACAACTATTCTATGCCATTCGGTTTTTGACTGTCTCTCACCTGTATTTTTATCTTTCCAATTTTCTGTAGTAGCAAGTGAAAAGTTGGCAATTTCTCTACCATCTTGTGTTGCTCTTATTTCTGGATCTTGGCCCACATTACCAATTAATGTAACTTTATTTAATGACATATTTTATTTATTTTGATTATTATTATTTAATTAAAAAAACATGTTCAACACATACACAGGCTAAACATATTCTAAACATATTAGCAGAACCAAATCTATTCTGACTTATCAAATAGATTAAGTAAAATATATTTCCATTTTATAATCTTGTTTAATTATTATTATCCGCCTTGTGTAAAATCAACAAACTCGCCAGCTTGTAATTGTTCAACCATTGGAGGGGTTACATCACTATCTTTATTTTGACTAACTCTTAGGACGTGTCTTTTATCAAATTTCGCTATGTAATGAAATCCTTTTGCACAAATAGCCTTATCCATTTTCTGAATTATCTTGCAATTAGTTTGTTCTAATTCTGTTTTTAAGATAGTAAACTGATTGTTTATAATTCCTCTCTCGTTTAAAAGCTCGTTAAGCTCGTTATCTGCCATAATTTCACCATATTTATTTGGGTACATTTTAGCTAACATTTTCTTTTCACGCATTAATTTATCTTTGTTATCACTTAGGTTAGGCAATATTACCTTATCCATTGCCTCTTGGAAGCGTTTTAAAGCTAGTTTGCAGATGTTTTGAATTGTTTTATTAGCTTTGTAGGTGTAGGTGTAGAGGTTGTAGTATTTATCAATATCAGAATCAATTATATATTTTTCAGATATATCACCCAGTTCATCATCAATTTTATCAAGCATTTCTAGCTTACCAAGAATCTTACCCTTAAAAAAATCATTATCAAACTCTTTTTCTTTTGGTGTTAAACAAGCTAACAATCCCCAGTCATGACCACAAACTAACATATTGTATTGGAGTTGGAAAATGTAAGCCCAGCGAGTGCCTGCCTCTGCCTCAAAATTAAACTGATAAGGCGTTGTTTTGACTTCCAACATACCTTTGCTAGCCTTTATTTCCTTTTTATCATAATCAATAAAATCTTCTTTAGCTTCAACAAATCCATCAGGAGAACAAGCCGCCAACTCGTCAATATCAGAATTAATTATAAAATCTTTTGATCCAGTTGCAACAAAATTCTTGTTTTCTTGGTTAAATCTGTTTATAATGAAATCTTCCATTCCAAGCCCAAATTCACTGTAAACAGGATTAATTGGATCTGGTTTTACATCAAATTTCTTTTCAAGGTAAGTCTCAAGAGCAGTTTTAAAGCTTGTCTCATTCTCAATACCTATTTGAGCAAGTTCTTTTTTGCAATAGTGTAGGGCGATTGAAAATATTTCTGAACCACCAATATATTTACGCTTTTCTGTTAGCCACTCTTGGCTTTGTTGTTTAATTGTCATCTTTTAACTATATTCTGTTTTCATTCTTTCAAATTCACATAGAGTTTCTTTTAATGTAAGATAAACACCCTCAACCGATTCTTTTCCTCCATATTGAGGTATTGACATTATTTCAAATCCACCTCCACAGATAAGCTCTCTTATATAAATGCCATCTTCTATATAAGAAGATTCTTGAATTACTAACCTTTTATCTGCATCTAGACCTATGTACATTGACTCTAATTTACTCATACATTACTCCTATTAATATTATTTACTTATCCAATCCAATAAACTTAAACTACTCTTTGTTAAGAGCTTTTTAGCCTTACTCTTCAAATCTTCTTTATTATCAAAATTTTCAGCAAATAATCGTCATTTTAATACTTTATATATAAATGAGGAATTTCTCCTTTTACTACCGCCTTAATTAAATCCTTTAAATATCCATCAGCTGTCATAACTACTGGAATCATGGCTTTAAAAATTTCATTATGCACCTTTCGTTTATGTTCAATATTATTAGCTTTTCTTTCCTCTTCTTCTTTTAATTTTCCAGCTTGTAATTCTTCTTGTTGCTTCTGAAGTTGTAAGGATCTTTCTTTTTCTTCTAGCTCTCTTTTTATTCTATTATCCGCCTCAATTCTTGCTTTTTCTTCTGCTTCTTTTCTTATCGCATCTTCTCTTTCTTTTCTAGCTCGCTCTTCTTCTTTTAATCTTTCTTCCTCTTCTTTTTGTAATGTTTGTTTTTTCAGCAATGCAGTTTCTTTGAGTGAGTTTAAAATATTTATAGCTTCATCTTTTAAAGCTAACCAGTTAAAATTATAAAGCTCTTCAAATTCTTTTAATTTATAATCAATGACTTGTATGTTTGGAAAAGTAATATCTGTATGCTTAATTTCTTTTAATTTTTTCTCTGCATCATTTATTGGCTTTAATATTTGATCTATTATGTTGTCTTTACCAGTAGAAAGTGTTGTTGATATTTTGCTTCTAATATTAGCAATCTTCTTGCCTTCTGCCTCATAAGGCTCACAAATTTCTTTTAATAACTTTACGGATTTATTTGCTTGTGTCTTTAATTCTTTTGCTTTCTTTATATCATCGGCATTATTAAAATCAAAAACTATATCTTTTAAGCTATTTATCTCTTCCAAAAAATTATTAACAGATTCCTCATTGGTGATAAAGTCTTTATTTAAAGTCGTTTTTATATTATAAATTTGTATTTCATTTGTCATAATGTTTTAATTTTAATTAATATTATTTACTTATCCAATCCAATAAACTTAAACTACTCTTTGTTAAAAGCTTTTTAGCCTTGCTTTTAAAGTCCTCTTTATTATCCAAATTTTCAGCAAATAAATAAATTACTGATAAAGGAATACCAAAAGCCTCTGAATATTTTTGCAAAGTTTCATTAGTTGGGTTTTTAATTCCTTTTTCAATTTGTGAAATATAAGAGCGACTTATGTTTAACTTTTCGCTTAATTCTAATTGAGTCAGTTTATTGAAAGTTCTTGTATGTTTTAATATTTTTGGTAAGTTCATGCTACTGCCTCCACTATTTTTCCGTGTAATCTATCAAAAACATCATCCCTTTCCTTCTTACTTTTAAAAGAAATTAAAGTAAATTCTGTTTTAGTGCCATTCTTTAAATAAAATTTAATGCAATAATCTTTGTAACTTTCGCATTCATCAATCATTTTAATGATTTTATGATAATGATTTAAGTTTAAAATTCTATTTTTAATATCTACCCACATTACTCAATTTCTATTGTTTCTTTTTTATAAATATATTCCAAAGCATAAACTAAATTTTTAATACTTTTCTTTAATTCTTCGTCGGTTAAATCACTTAATATTTCTGATAGTTCGCTAATATCCAAAGAAGAGTATTTATAATCATATATTTCTTGAATATCTTTGATAATTTCTTGCTCGAAAGTTTCTAGATCAGTATCCCAGATATAATTTTGAAAGTTCTTTGACTTTTCTAACCATTTCCTTTTTTGTGATTTGGTAAATAACTTTAAATATTTATAGCAATTTTCCCAGTTAGGAAAAATGGCTATTGGATCTTCAAAAAAGATTAATTCTAAAGAGTGCCTTTTTCCTTGAACTTCTCTAACAATAAACTTTTTATTTAGTTTATTTTTGATGTGGTATAATGTTTTTTCTTTGTAGTTACACATTTTCTAGTGGTAGTAATTATTAAATTCATCTAAACTTAAAAAATGACTCTTGTTATTTTCTTTTTTATATAAATTCTTTAGATTATTTATATTTTTTCTATTTTTCATAAAAAAGAAGATATTTTTAATTAAATTTCTCATATTCTTTATAATTAAATTAATAATGTAACTACATATTAACATAATGTCTTTATATGTCAACAATTAATTTCATATTTTTTAAGAATTTTATTTAATCTTTTTTCACTAATAGTTTTAGTGGCGGAATAAAAAGCCTCCTGCCTCTCTTGCTCGTCATCTAAATATAAAGCAGTCCTTGCAGCCCCTAATATGTAGCACATTCCAGTTAATTTACCTTGCAACTCCAATATATCAGAATCCATCTTGTTTATTATTTTTAATAAATCATATCGCTTTATATTCCTACTCATCACCCTCAAATTCTAAATTATCAGGAATATTAGCGGTTTTACTAACATCTTTTAATTCAAAATCTTTATTATCATGTTGTTCTAAATTAGATAATTGTTGAATAGAGCTAAAATGTATCTTGCAAGCTCTTCTAATTAAAGCCACTTTTGCCTTTTCTTCAAACCAAGCATTCCAAATAAAGGCTTGTTTTGCACAACCTTTAATCTTGTTAATCTCATCAATATTCATCACGTCACAAAAACTTAACTTCTTTTCGCCTAGTGAGTACGAGATATAACAAAAACCCCCTATAATTTTATCTCTTTTTGCAAAAGGATTTTCAACATCTAAACTATAAGTAGTAATATCACCCTCTTTTTTTAGAGTAAATTTATCACCTTCATAAACTAATCTACAATCAATATTAGCATCTGGATACGCTCTTTTAATGGCATAGATAAAACCACGATAACCAACCTGTAATTGAGCTTCATTTTTATATTTTACTAAATGGCAATGCTGTCTCCCATCTATTTCTAAACCTAAATCATGAGCTTGCTTGATGCAACTTACTATACTATTAACTGTACACTCTGTTAAATCTTGTTTACTTCCTTTTGTTTTCTGAATCTCATTCAAAATACTAGTGATATATTTATCTTTACTGTTGGCAAAGATATTACCTATTACACTAGATTGAGACAATCCATCTTTAATTATCAATATTCTGTCTTTACTCATTTTCTTTTTTATTTAGATTAATATTAGTAATTAACTTCTTAAACTCCTCAACCCCTTGTTTAGAAGTCTCAAGCTCAACATTATTTCCAAATTTACCAGCAGAAGTATGCAATAGCATTACTGCCTCTTGCTTAGGTTTTGTTTGTGGTTCCATTGTTTATTTATTTTGTATTTAATAATTTCTTAATGCTCTCAGCATTAGCACTTTTACCAAAAGCATTTTTGCGTTTTCTTTTAAAGAATTTCTTGATTGCATTAATTAGCTTTCTCATTTTTCTCTAAATTCTTAACAAAAAGCACAATAGCCTCATTAACAAGATAATTTAATGATCTATTTTCCTTTTTAGCTTGATTAACGAGCGAATTGTAGTAATATTCTGGTATTCTTAACGAGGTTGGTATTTGTTTTTTAGTCATGTTATTTTTAATAGTTAGTGTTTAAATTCATTTAAACTGATTTAAATATTAAAGTCAACTATTAATTTCAACTTTCTTTAAAAATTCTGAATTATTATTTTACCTTTATCACCCCACCACTTAGAGGCTTCAAATCTATAAACTACACTATCATCTTTTAAAAGTGCATCATTGATAGATTTTATTAAATTGTCTAAATCTGGTTTTTGTTGGTGTGGCGTGCCTTTCATATATTCCTTTTTTTTCTTGCTCCAACTTTTTGGCATTGGCAGATAAAAGCATATTTTATAATTTCCTCCTAATTCAAAATTTCTTGATTGTAACCTTAATTCATCGCAAAAAGCTCTATAAACTAAAACACACTTTCTTTTTTTCCACTTGTCAGATTGTGTCATTCTAGGTTTTGCGACTGGATTTATTTTCATTACTATTGGCATTAGAATAGAGTTAGTTGCTCCTTTTATAGTTATTGATTAAAGACTTTACTTTATCTATTAACTGGAAAGGAACTGAAATTCTTTTTGAATTAAGGTTTTTTTTTGTGTTTTTTGGTCGTCCTGCACCAGTTCTTTTTCCTCCTTTAGGCATTTTCTTTTAGTTTCTGTAAGGTTTTTATTTGTTTATATTTCTCATAAGCTTCTGATTTTGGCTGCGTTTGACCAAGACCTTTACAGTAATAGTCATTTCTTAATATGCATCGAGCCATTCTTTTCCAAGATGGAGCCCATTGCTTAACTTCTAAATCGTGGGGAGCTTGATCTGGAATAAATTTATAACCTCTTTTTTTCCATCCAACTATAAATTTCTTAAATCTTTCTTTATAGTGGTTTTGCATTTTTGTTGGCAATGATTTTAATAAATAATTTACATAAGACTCCCAAGTATGATTATCTGGTTTTGTGATATTGTTGTAACCGTTAATATTACCTTTTTCTTGAATGTACAAAGCTCCACTGTTAACTCCGCTAACCCTATTTAATAGTTTATACCAAGTATCTGGCTCAAGTATATGATATAGCCATAAACCTTTTTTTTGATCATCTCCAAACGGCTGGCAAAGTCTTTGATTGCTTAGTTTAACGCCTGCCATAGTCATCATATCATATATTTTATTATGTTGCAATGATTTATTTTTAGAATGAAAAATCCATATATCTTCCGTTCTCCAATCGTATATAGGATATACATTATATAAAAAATTAGATAATTTTGTAGTCCATTTCCACCCTTTATATGTTAATCCTTTTTTTGTAGATGTAATAGCCTTATAACGATGCAAGCTTTCATCTGCTCTAATACCTATAAACCCAGCGGTTAATTTGTCGCTAGCGTACCATTTGCCAAATATAACCATAAATTCTTCAAATTCCATTTTTGGAATATAAAAATCATATTGATTTAAATCTGCGGCCTCTTTTGGTTTTTCTCTAATCCAAATATTTTTATTGTTTTCATCCCAACAAACCCATTTTGGCTGATAATCACTAACTGCATTTCTTAATTGCAATTCCCCACAAAACCAGTGCAAATCTATATTTTCTTTATATTCTTCAATTATTTCCCTTAAATGATTAATGGTTTCTTTATATTGAGCTTCAAGATCAATAATCAACAGTCCTACTTTTTTATTTCTTTTTTTTGCCTCGTCTAAAACTAAATGAGTCATTACTGAGCTGTCTTTACCCCCACTAAAACTAATATAATATTTTTCAAAATTATCAAAAACATTGCTTATTCTTTTTTTAGATGCCTCTAAAACATTTTCTTGTAAATAAATTTTATTTGTCATTTTTTTTAATATAAATCAATTTGTCTGTCAATGCACAAAGCGTCATCTAAAGAGACGTTTTCTCTATCGTTTTTTTTTAACCATATATTTAAATATTCTAACGCTATAGAATTGGCTTTATTCTGTTGTTCTTTTGATAATTTAAACCAAGCACCACTATAAGAAGAGGGAACGCCAGAAACTATGCAAACAGAAGCTTGACCAAGCCAAGCTATTCTATTCATAGCTCTATTACTTAAATAATGCTCACAACTGTATTTCCATTCATTAATAACCCTGTTCAAAGCGTTTCTAAATAAATCTTCATTTGTTAAAATTCTAATATATTCTTGTTCACATTGTTCGTGCGTTAAATTTTCTTTTACACTCTGATAAAAACCGGCTTTGTGACATTCCCATTTATCGTAGGTGTGAAAAATTCTAGTTGAGTCATTTTCGTTTGGTATTTTATATAAATTCATTTCTTTCTCAACTTCGTCAGTTAAAATTTCATAATCATTATCTAGATAGTCAGAAGATTCCCAAGATTTTGAAAAATCATCATCGCTAAACAAATGCTCCAAACCAGACACTTGACAAAGCCTCAAAACTTCTTCTTCATCCATTCCTAATTGCTTAGCAATTCTTTTATTTGCCCAATTACGATTTTTTAATTCGATAACTATTTCGCTCATAGCGTTGATTTGATGCTTACCTCTCGCTCTATTATGCCTAATCGTTGAAGCAATACGGTCATTTTTATCTTGCTGCTCTTTCCTTATTCCAACAATAGGTAGATAGCCACTAACTTTTTTTCTTACAATATCAGATTCTCTACCAACTCTATTTCTATGAAAACCATCTATAACTTCTACTTTTTCTTTTTCTGGATTTTCCCATGTTACAATTGGTTGAGTATAACCATCATTGATAATCGAAAGCTCTAAAAGCTGCATTTCTGGGGGAGCTACTTTATTTGGGTTATAATCGTTAGCAACCACATCATTATTAACAATCCACTTAACAAAGTCTACTGGCTCACTTTTAAAAGGGCATAAATTATGTATATGCTCTCTTATATCGTTAATAATTTCTATTTTCTCTTTTAGCTCTTTATTTTCCAACAAATCACTTATCATTTTTTTTATTTCGTTTTTCATTTTATAAAAATTGGTTAATAACTTTTGATTAAATTAACCAATTAATTCAAAGAGTCAAGTATTTTTTAATAAATAGTGTTTTTTCTAAAAACAAAACCAACCAGTAATTATTGTTAATAAAAGTAAGTGTATGTTATAATTCATCTTCTCCTATTTTGATTTATTTAGCATCTCTGTAATCCATATATTTAATAATATCATCAACATTTCTAATTGGAAATTTCTTATTTTCTTTTAACTGATAATAATAGCTATCACTACCATCAGTTTCAAATAAAAGATAGCTAGCCAATTCATCGCCTAATATTTCATCAAGTAATTTTGTAACCCCTGTCAAATAATCATCATCTATTGATTGAACGTAGGGCGTAAATTCTGGGATTAGATTTCTAATTTTATCGTTTAGCTTTTCGTACTTCTTTTGTTTGGCGTGTAAAAGTTTAAGTAGTGCTAAAGCTTCTTTTTTTATCTTATTCATATTATTTTATTAATTTTGGATATTTCTTCCTTAAGTATTTGCGAGCTTCTCTAATTTCTTTAGTCTGTTTTTTTAGAAATTCTTTTATCATTTCTAAAGGCTCTTTTTCTTTCATATCCATTTACTAAAATTAATTACTATTTCCTTTTGTTGTGAAAACCACAATAAAAATGCTCCTATTGCCATTACTCCCAGGATTGATAGTATTATTATTGCTTGTGTCATAATTTTATTTATTTATTAATATATCGTAAATATCTTCAATATGTTCTAGTTCAATTTTTAAAGATTGTTCGCTTTGCTCTGCTTTGATTCCTAGCTCTAATCTTTGCTTGTGGTTTTGTTCCGCTCTTTCAATTCTAAGCTTGCGAGCTTCTAATATTTCTTCTTGTGTTAATTTTGTCATAATTTTTTTAATTTAATTTAAGTTAATAAAAGTGGTTGTTTTACTCTTGCTATACCATCAAAAAGGCTTAATACTTTCATAGCTCATTATTCTTCTTTTGTGTTTTACTTACGCTTTCTCTCAAAGCGGTGGTCAAATTATTTAATAATCTTAAAATGCTTATCACACTTCTTGCATCCAATATAAGTATAAACAACACATCTTTGATCTGGGTTTTTAAAATTAGCACCAAAAGTTTTAGTTACTTTCTCGTGCCTACAGAGTAATTCTTTTAAAAAGTCTTTTATCTCACTCATTCAATCCTCCTTATTTATTGTTGCGCTCTCAAAGCGGTGGTTAAAATTTCTTTCTAGTTATTTCTTCCACCTTTTCCAGAACTTCATTTTGATCTAACAAGTCAATCTCTGAATAAAATTGTCTTGTTGCATCTCCATTATCTAGGCTCATGACTACATAATCCCCTTTTGATAGATCCTCGCTCTTATCACTGATAACCCTAGTAATTCTGTAAGCGTTTATTGTTAAGCCTCCTTTTCCGTAGGGTTGATGCTCATAAACGGTATATACTCTTTGTTTTACTTTGTATTTCATTTCGTTTTAATTTAAGTTAATAAAAGTGGTTGTTTTACTCTTGCAATGCCCTTTAGAGTATCATAGAATAAGGCTTTATCTTGATCTAGTTTTTCTTTTAGATAGACAGCCATTTTTTTTATTCTGTCATCTGATAGATTTTCTTTAACTTTACAATAGGTGTCCAACATCAACTTAATATCAACATAAAGGGGGCATTTATAGCGACTACAGAACAATCTTTCATAATAAGGTGCATTGAGCCACACACCAACAGTTTTCGCTTGTATGGTTAAATTTTCCTCATATTCTTTCTTTTTCTTCTCAATCTCTTCATCTGTTAATGGTTTTTCAACTAAAATTTCTAACCATTGGGCAAGCGAAGGGTAACCTCCCCATTGTAAATTAAATTTTTTATGCCATTCGTCATTTGTTAAAAGCCAAAGTTCCTGAAATTTCTTTTTAATAACTTCATCTGGTACTTTTTCAGTTTGAGATTGAATTATGTTTAAGAGATTTTCAAAGCCTTTGTTTAGCTTAAAGTTAAAATTCTCCGCCGTTGTTTCAAAAAATGACTCTAGTTTTAATTTTTCCATGCTAACCTCGATATTTCTTTCTTAAAGTTATTTTTAGGCTCAAATACACCCGTGTAATTGCTTTCGATAGAGTTTTCCAAAGCCTCATTAGCTGCACCTATTTTGTTATTTTCAAATTTTACTAATTTTTTAATTACCAACTCAACAGCTTTTTCCGTTGGTAATGCTTTTTTCTTTTTTCTCATATTCAAATATTCATTCCATAATTCAACATCAACAAAATTTGGAATTTGAATTTCTTTTTTTTCTAATTTTTTTTCTTCTTCTTCATTATCATTAACATTTACATTAACATTATCATTAACATTTACATTATAGGCTTTTTTGGGTTTTTCTAAACCCAATGGGTTTTTTGGGTTTTTATCTTTTTTAGGTCTTCCACCCTTTAGTCCGTTAGATCTATTGGCATTTGCTTTCTTTTCGTATTTTAGGTTATCTAGTCTAAATTGGTTCTTAAAGAACAAGAAAAAAGGATAAATTGTTGAGGTGGGTTTTGGTTCTTTTTTAGTAATTTGATACTGAAAAATTGCATCATAAAGCTTACCTTTATCTTGACTAGATAAATGACTAGTTGGCTCATAAAATGATTTAAAAAGTAGAAATGATTCTTTTGACATAACCTTAATATATTAATATTGTAAGAGCAAGGTCGGAGGAAGGCTCTTACAACTTCCCCCTAGATTCGTTGTTGTAATCTAGAAAAGAGTATAAAATACTATGTCAATAATTAATATTTATTTCTATTTATTTTGTTAAAATGATACAGCGGATTGTACTATTTTGAGGATAGCCTTTTAGAGCTTTTATCTTTGTTAGGTTTTCTGATGTAATTTTTCCCAATTTTGTATTGAGTCTTGAATAATAGCTTGTTCTCTCTGATTTTTTTCATTTTTTGGGTGTGTTTATCTATACAATCCCAGCACTCGTAATCATCTTCTTTTGCTTCATTCTTTAGGCAAGTAATGCAGACATTTTTAAGTTGTGGTTTTTCGTAAAATATCTGACCTGTCATTTTAATACAATATCTTTTAAGTTTGATAAACATTGTTCATAATCTGCTAAGTCATAGGAGTTAGTTTTTATCAAGATTTCCGCAAAATCTAATTCTCCTCTTTGAAAATAATCTAACTTATCTCTTGATAATTTTAGTCTATTTAATTGATCTTTAAGAGCTTTAATGTGTAATTCTCTATTCATATTTCCTTGATAATTCAATTAATTCAATTTCCATTTTATGCAATCTTTCTTTTACAATGTCTGGCTTGTAAAATTCTTTTTTATCATCTAACCTAATGATTTCAATTGCTTTTATCAAATCTTTTATTCTCATTTTTATTCTTCTTCGAATTTTCTGTGGTCACAAATTAATTCAGGATGGTTTTTCTTGAAAAATTTACGACATTTATCAATTAATAAATTGTAATAATACTTGTAATTCCTTCCTCTATGTTTAGAATCTATAAAATGCAACGATGTGTTTAATAAATAATTACAATCATGCAGTTGTTTTTTTCTCAAACGATTTTTATTAGCCAAAAGTTGAATTAAAATAGTATCAATAGAATAATCAAGTTTAGCCAACTCTTCTATTATTAAATCAAGCTTCTGCTTATCCGTAGAATCTACCTTCAAGATTAAACTTAAATTAGAAAAAAACTGTGCCAGTTCTATTTTTTCTTGATCTGTCATAATTTTTAATTATATTTCTTTGCTAAATCATAAAGCTCAAGCTCTAAATTATGTAATTCCTCCTTAGTGATATCAGGCTCGTAAAAGCTATTTCTCAAATCACTTAAAACCTCCTCATCATCCCAATTATCCACACAATCCTCAAGCGATATGATTAAATTTTCGCAACTAGAATTAATATCGTCAAAAGAAGTTAATTCTCTTCTTTGCTTGTTCTGTAATTGCATTATTGTTATTGATTCAATAATTTCTTCTTCAATCATAACTATTTAACTAATGGTTTAGGTAAAGGCATCCAATGAGTCGCTTCAATTGGATCATTTTTCAACTTATATGAGTTATTCAACACTTCTTTGACGAGGTCAATATCATCACTACTATTTAGATTTTTATATACATAATCTGAAATGGTTTAGTAGTAACTTGTGATAAATCTTTTAAAGAATCTTTGAGTTCTAGTTTTATTTCTCTTTGCGTAATCATGATGTTATTATGTTATAAATTATAAAAATACTACTCGCATATAAGCAAAGCAGCGGTAAAATATATTCTTTATATTTTTCTAAAAATTTCATAGCGGTTATAATATATTTTAAATCCAAATTGGTTAAGATAGTATTTTAATCTATTTAGCATCTTCCTCCTTAATTTTTAACTCTCCATCTAATACGAAGTGTTTGCTATTTGTTCTTTGCCCCTTAATTGATTTGCAAATTATGGAATTGTAAGCATAACAGGCAGCGTAATATTCAATATCCCCTGCGTTAATATTCCTTGCGTTAATATCCCCTGCTTTAATATCCACTGCGTTAATATTCCTTGCGTTAATATCCCCTGCGTTAATATCCCCTGCGTTAATATCCCCTGCGTTAATATCCCATGCGTTAATATTCCTTGCGTTAATATTCCTTGCGTTAATATCCCATGCGTTAATATCCCCTGCGTTAATATCCCATGCGTTAATATTCCTTGCGTTAATACCCATTGCTTTAATATTCCTTGCGTTAATATTCCTTGCGTTAATATTTGTATCAATGTTAATATCACATCTTATTATTAAATCATCTTCAATGATTATATCGTTGTTAGAGTCAATTAATGCTTCTAGTTCTTCTTGTTTATTTATTATCATTTTGCCTCTTTATTTAATCTGTTAATAACTTTGTAAAGCCTTTTTATTCCAGCAGCACGAGCAACCCTAAGAACTTTAAGGATATTTGAATCACTTAGTTCAATCCTTTTCAGTAGTATTTTTATAGATATTGAATTTTCTACTCTCATAATTAAAAAATTAAAATTGATAAAATAAAAAAAGAAGTAAGTTGAGTTAAAATTAATTTACTAAGTAATATCTCTTTCATAAAAAATTAAATTTATTACTAACATTAGGTTTACCACGCCTTTTAGAGTTTACCACTCCCAAAACCAGTATTACATTTATAATTTAATATGTCAAATAAATGTTTTACAATTCTATTAATATCGTAAAAAGTGTACAAAAATGACAAGGTATGATTTACATATTAATGTATAATAAATGTTTGACAAATATAATTTAATATATTAACATGTCTTTTACTAATCTTAATTAAATAAAAAATGCGAAAAGAACAATTAATAACTTTAAAGGTAAATACTGTAAAAAGTTGGAAAGCCAAGATGAGAAATAAAAATATAAATATTTCAGAACTTGCTAAAGTGGCTAGAGTCTCCAGGGCAACTATTCATAATGCTTTAAAGGGTAGTAATATTCCTAATGTAAATACTATTAATAAAATTGAAGAGGCTTTAAATAATTAATAAGTTTATTAACAAAAACAAATAAGCATGAAAACATTAAAAGAATTTCTAAAAAAACACAATGCTTGTGAAGATGGTTATTTATTCGCTAAAGACTTCACCCTGGAACAATTTTTAAATAATTGTGAAAGAGGTGATTGGATTTTGTGGTTATTTGCTAGATCTAATCCTAGAAATAAGGAATTAAGAACTTTAATCGCAGGTCATTGTGCAAACACAGTAAGACACTTGATGGAAAATGAACGAAGCAAAGAAGCGGTTGACATGGCAATCAAATATGGCGAGGGGAAAGCCACAAGAAAACAATTAGATGATGCTTATGCTGCTGCTTATGCTGCTTATGCTGCTTATGCTGCTGCTAATGCTGCTGCTGCTGCTGCTGCTGCTGCTGCTAATGCTGCTTATGCTGCTTATGCTGCTGCTAATGCTGCTGCTGCTGCTGCTGCTAATGCTGCTGATGCTGCTGATGCTGCTGCTGCTGCTTATGATGCTTATGCCGCTACTAATGCTGCTGCTAGAAAGAAAAACCAGAAACTAACAGCTGATATATGCAGGAAATATTTACCAATTGAAATATGGAATATTAAATAAATATTAACAAAAACAAATAAGCAATTTTTTCAACCAGAGGTAGGAATGTTAAAATATATAAAAAATAGTTGGAATATATTTATTTCAAATAAAGAAATTATAAAAAGGCTAGAAACTAGAAATTTAATTCTCAAGAAGCAAAACCAAGAGCTAAGAAAAGAAAATCTTAAATATGTTATTAGACAAGGAGAGCTAATTAACTATGCTAACGAATTGAGTGTAAGTGATAAGCGTTAAAAATAACATAAGAAAAAGATTAAAAAAAGTTAAAAAAAGTGTTGACATATAGGAAATGAGTTCCTATAATATATTTAACAACTTAAGGTTGTAAGGCCAAATAGGGCCACTTTATTAATTTAATTAAAGGAAAAAATGAAAACAGGACATATTTTATTAAAAAATCCAATTGAAGCAATTAAAACCCCTTTTAAAGATTATGCATTACCAGATGGCTCTTTCATTGGTAAAACTCATTTAACAATAAGAAAGGGTTTTATAGTAGCTATGCACTACTATCTTGCAAGACATCTTCTTTTAGAAACTATAGGCGAAATAAAATATCCAACAGAATCAGAGATAATCGAAGATATTGATAAATATAACAAAATATCTGAACAAAAATTAGCTATTACAAGGCAGGCTAAGTTGGCGGTTGCAATTTTAACTAAAAATAGCGACCTATTAAATGCCAACTTATAAAATGACTCCGCAAAAATTTAAACAAATAAGAAAAGAACTAAACCTAACTCAAAAGCAACTAGCCAAAGAGTTAGGTTTAGAAGGTGATAGACATATCAGATACA
>Ga0208898_1000623_pt1 | contig 26616 bp, 29 predicted proteins | sample VirMetDEL_Mar_4_FD_184513 | JGI IMG/M metagenome (GOLD analysis project Ga0208898, IMG submission 184513) | Aqueous microbial communities from the Delaware River and Bay under freshwater to marine salinity gradient to study organic matter... | ecosystem: Environmental > Aquatic > Marine >...
TCCCAAAAGACCCGTGAGGCGTGAGGCGTGAGCGCAAATTCTAAAAACAAAACAACCCCTGAGGATAGGGGCTGTGATAGGGTGATAGTTGTTTGTGATAGGTTAAGAGTTGACGGCTAGCCAGTCCTGCATAATTTCAACGATTACCCGTGAGAGCGTGACATTGTTCTCTTGTGCGTAAGCCTCCAGCTGGTTGCGTAAATCCTCTGGGATGCGTACGCCAGTGAACACTGAGGTCTTGCCGTGCGATGCGCTCCCTCCGCCCCTGCGCTTCGGGGGTAGTGCTGCCAGCACCGGATCGTCTGTTGCGCATACCTCATGGGTCCCCATGTCAATCTTGACATTGACTGGTCTATCTAGTTTCTTCTTGCTCATTGGCTATCTCCTGAAGTTTACGGATTGAGTTGGTTAGGTCGGTGGCACGGGCCACATTGCCCGCAGCTTTTGCTGTGGACAGGTGACCCTCCAGAATTTTGATGATGTCTGCAATGACGACTGATGTGGTGTCCATTACAATTCTTCCACTGAGCAGAGGCCGATTGAGGTGTAGTCCCTGAGGGCACGGGCTTTGGCACGGGTTTCAGCCATGCGTAGGGCGTGAGGCAGTATGCCCTTGCTGACATTGCGGGTGGTGGCGTCACCATAGCCTGTGTAGGTTCCTCGCTTGCCTGTGGCCGTTGCCTTAAAGACAAAGCGACCATTCTCCCAGTCTGCCTCTATAAGTTCGGTCTGGATGCCCTGTAGGCCCTCCTCATGAGCCAGCCATATGAGGCCTGAGTATAGGATGAAATCTCTGCCTTGTAGGTTCTTGATGAAATTGTTTTGACGCAGTGTTTGTATGTCTAGCATTGGTTCTCTCCCTTAAGTGCGCTGTTAATTAGGTCGTATACTTCCTCATATGTTTCCTGCACTTCGACGCAATGGCTTGTAGTCCAGATACGACAGTTTATTTTTTCATATTGATATGTTCTGAAAAAGTTAATGTGCTTTACAAAGATAGTAATTTTGAAACCTTGATCTGTAGTTAAAGTAATCATTGGGTTATCCTCTTGCGAAATTGCGGGTGCGTGGTTGTGGTTTAGGTGGTTGGGGGCGGAGGTTCGCAGCTTTTACCGTGAGCGTCTTGCAGGTTACCCAGACCTCTACTTCTAGGCTGCCGTCACTGTAAATATCAATGACCGTGCATAAGTAGGTCAAGACGCCAAGTCGTATCATGGCCTCCTCCCCTACGGCCCACTCACGGTCTGGGTTGCCCCAGACCAGTGGTGTGCTGCTCATTGCACAGTCCATGTTGCTGCCAAATGTCATTCGTCTGCTCACAGGTCACCCCCATCATAGTTGCGTACCCATTCGTTGAAATGTACCAAGTGCTTTTGGAGGCGCAATGGGTATACCTCAAGGGCCTCCCAGCTGGCGGCTTCCTCTCCATCTCCAGCCATGAGAGGGATGAGGCAGGTAGCCTCACTGAGGTTGCCAGTGATGGATAGCCCCTCGATACCCTCACGCATGTGCAGTTCGGTGTGCAGGACATGAGTGTAAAATCCGATGCCATTGTCTTTCAGCTTAGCGATGAGGCGTTTGGCTGCATCCCACTGGGGCATGCACATGTCGACATAGCCCATGAATACAAGGCCAGATACGATGCTGCCATTAAAAGCCCAGTGAACATCGAAGTGGTGGGTGCGCTCCTCGAGGAGGCGGTTGCTGGTGTCGGCCGTTTCAGTGATGACCAGACTGAATTTATCTGCGATATGTTGTCGCATGGTGGTTATCCTTTGCCCCGTGAGGGGCGACTTGTGGTTGAGTAAATTCCTTAGCATGCTTGTTTAACATCAGCAATATTTATTTTGATAAATCTGCTTGAGCATGTTGTCATCGGGGTAGGACTGCATCGCAGCTTTTATGGCCTCACTGGGCTGTCCCTGCTCCATGCCTAGTGCTAGCATGGATAGCCACTCATTGTCGGCCCGTGAGAGGCTATTGTGGATCGCTTTTTGCTCAGGGGTAGGCTTAGGTGGCTCTGAGTTATAGACCGGCTTTTTGGGGGCGTTACGCTCAAGCCACGCCACGATACCTTTCTGCCAGTATTCATATCGCCATGCTCTGCCTCCATCAGGCTGTGCGCTCTGCTTGTCCATCCACCCATCCATTGAGCGCACGATACGCTGCCATGCGTTGCTGTGCCACTCAGTAGGCGCAATAGGCAGTGCTGAGTACCAGTCCAGATATGTTGTGTTCTCTGGGCATCGCCAGTGCTTATGGCCTAGCGGCCCATCGGGGTTGCTGTACTTTTCGAAAAGCTTGAAAAGCTGCACACAATGCCAATCCATTTCTGTCAAGACGCTAGTCGCCTTAGCCTCTTGTTCTTCTTTCGTCTTATTAACAAGTAGTGTTTTTCTTTTATCTTCTTCTTTTTCTTCTTTGGTTGACACTTCTGTCAAGGGTCCCTTGACACTTTCGTCAAGGGGGGTTGACATATCTGTCAAGGGTGGGGTGGACATATCTGTCAAGGGGGGGTTGACATTATTGTCAAGGGTAGGCTGGCCCAAAAGCTGTATCAATGAGGTCTGCCCATTGCGCTCCACCAGTGAGATTGCACGGCAGCTTTCTAGTGCTCTGAGGCCTCTAGAGATACTGCGCTCTGATATGCCGACCATGTCCGCAAGCGTAGCTCGGCTTGCCCAGACCTGACCGTCTGAGCCTCCGTACCAGTGCAGGGTGAGCCATAGCCCGTGCTGGGCTGGGGGTATGATACGCAGCCATGACATGTGGGCCGCAGTGAGGGTTATGTACCGTTCGGACATTTTTTGCTCCTTTCAATATAGGGGTGCTGTGGTTGCGATGTTAAACTAGCATACCCTTGTCACATCTGTCAAGGGTACGGAGATAATATGTATATTTTTTTGGATTGTGAAACAACAGGCCTCATGGCTGATACCCATGAGATCATCGAGATCGCCATGATAGTCTGTGATAGTAAACTAAAAGTGATAGGTAGTCATATCTACAAGGTCAAGCCTGAGTGCATTCAGGCAGCTGACCGTGATGCGTTGGCCATAAACGGCTACACCGAGTCACGCTGGGTAAAAGCTATGAGCCAGTTTGAAGCCGCACAGGTCATTCGGGAATTGCTACACCTGTACAGGCGACATATCATTGTGGCCCATAACCCCATATTTGACCTGTCGTTCGTGCAGACCATGTTTCGAAAATGGGGCCTTGAAACACATATCCCTAACCCTATTGTTGACACCCGAGCAGTAGGGCTTCAAACTTTTGCACCATTTGGGATGGGGCGTACCTCAATGAGCCGAATTTGCTTCTTCCTACAATGGCCTAAACCTACACATCAAGCCGAAGCCGATGCCGTGCTGTGCCTCAAAATTATGCGAGCCAGCAAACGCAGCTACCTCAACAATGCTGTACGCTTGCTAATAAGCCGAGCCTGTGATATGCTTCAGATTAATTACTCATTGATGTAATTATCTCCGCTTTAGGGTGGCCCCGTATTGTATCCTTTCAAACTGTGGTTGGTTAATGGGTGGGGCTGCCCTATTTGCGTTTTAGACTACCCACCCGACGACCACGACCAACCTGCGATTTCTCTCTGCGCTTGCGTGCTAGCTCGCTCTTAGACATTTCCCCTTTGGTCTTTGGGGTCTTACTAGATACACGCTTCGTAGGGCGGCAGTATGGCGTTTTTTTGCCACCTGCGCCACAGGGCTTGCCACCCTGCTGTCGCCAGTCCTCACTTTCCCATCGCTTTAATGATGTGCCCTTTGCAGTCTTGCGTACCTGCCCCTTGCCTTTCCGACACTTGGCTATGGCCTGTGAGGCTCTGGCACTTGGAAACACCTTATAGCTGCGTTTAATCTTTTTGTAGCAAGCGTCTTTAGGCAAGGCCGCTCCTCTTGCGCTTCAGCTGAAGAAGCACTTTATACAGATTTTCTCCACAACACAATGTGTTGGCCCAATCCCGATGGGCAGACACAGCATCCCAACCAATGCCGTACTCAATGCATAGCTCGTTTATTTTCCACTCAAGCATTTTGACCTGCTTAGGCGTAGGGGTAATGTCCTCAAAATTGCCAACCACACAAATGCCAATCGAATAACGGTTCTGGCCTTTCGTGTGCGCTCCAATCTTGCCTACTGGTCTACCCTCAGCCACAGTCCCATCGCCCAATACAATGTAATGGTAGCCAATGTCCGACCATCCATTGTTGTGGACATGCCAGTCCCGTATGTCGTCTACTGTGGTGGACAACGGACTGGCACTATGGTGTACGATAATCCTATGAATCTGACGCATCAATCTGCCCGACAATGTCGCCAAGTAATGCTGCGCCAAGAGATAACAAATCATACGCTAGCTCCCGTCGTTCATCGTTATCCAATCCACCCTTGCTAAATCGTATCAGCTTACCCAATAGCCGGATAGCCTGTACCAACACCTGCTGGTCTAGCTGAACTTGCCTCATCGTTTCTTTCCTTTGCTGTATGCCTTACGGGCCTTTGCTGCTGCGGCTTTCGCCTTTGGCTTTGCGCCTTTCATCGGCTTTTTTGCCACTTTCGCCTTCATGTATTTCATTTCTTCTTTCCTGTTATTTTAGATACCGGTTTTTTCGACCACATACGACATGACCAATAACCAGCAGTTGTGTTGTCTGTTTTCCCCGAGCAGTTGTGCCTCGATCGGAAGTTGGCTCTAGCCTTTGGATTGTCCCTGCGTATCTCCATATTGGGGTCACCAAACTTCACAGTCTTGACCCCACCAGATTTTGTACGCACCCGTACCACAAATTTCTTCTTGCCATAACCTGGTTCTCCTTTCTTTATTCTTCGAGGAGCATGAGGCGTTTTAGATTTGGTTTTGGACTTGGGTTTGGGCATGTTTAAATCCTACGGCAGCTTTTATTTCTTTTACATCAGATTCTATTGGATTGAGGCGACCATGCAACCCAGCCACAGCTCGACGAAACACCTCTGTCTGCTCTGCGTGCTCTGTGTGCAATATGTTCTTCATGTCATCCAAACGATTGCATATTTGGATCTGGGCTTCCATCTGTTTGTCAATCTGCTCTAAATGTTTATCTACCAACTGTGGTATGTATTTGCCCATAGTTTTACCTAAGCCCCAAAGGATAGCCACTGCCAATGCCAATGCACTAACAGGGCCAGTCATAAAATTCATTACCATATCAGTTGTTGTCATTATGCCTCCAACAACAGCTTACGCCATTTTAGATTAAAATCCCAACCATGTGTTGATGCATCGATGGTGGTTCCAACATTGAAAGCAACACCGATTTTGATTGTTGTAGCTGAATCACTAGTTTTTGTATTCAACAAATCTGTTACTTGTGAGATTGTTGATAACATTGCATAATCAACATAAGAACCGGCATCATTTCGGTAAATGGTTCCATTCCAATCAACTTGGCTAATAGCTAATTCAGTTGCTGTGCTGTAAGTTTTACCAAACGTTGCCGTCATAGCCAAATTCTGAAAGCGATAACCAAACAGATATGATGAACCTGCTAATGCAGTTGTTGTATTTTGTGTCCTCATAATACGAGTTTGATGATACCAACCGTCATTATTAGTTAATCCAGCATTTGCTCTTAACTGTAATCCACCACCAAAATACACCATATCTCCACTGGCAAATGGCGGCACATCAAAACCGCACCATAGTATTACAGACTGTGGATGATCTGTATCGCTGTAATAAGTGCTCGATGAATCAACACCTGCTGGTTCAAACTGCATCTGAAGCACACCCTGAGTGCCCTCACCAGTTGTAAGCGTATCAAGAGATATACCTGTATCAAACCATACAATACCTGCCTGAGCCATATTAAATGTATTGGTTGCAGCACCAGTGTCAGCACCTATATTAATGCGATGCGCATATCCAGATACAGCCGAAGCCGCCAAGTTGAAAGTCGTGTATGACTGAGCATCAAGTGTAAGATCACCAGCTGCAATCTCAACCCAGTTACTGCTACCACCACCACCTCCGCCACCTGAATCTGTAGCTGGAGGAATAGCAACGCTTTGAAAATTCACACGAGATATAGGCATTATTCTCTCCAATACACTTCAGCTTTTGTCCATGTATATGTGCCTGCATCGACTTTGGCATGGATAAAGATTTCGCCCTGTGTATAAATGTTTGTTTCAACTTCAAACATTGCAACACCTACTGACGCTGTGGTTGTACCAATAGCCAGCGTTGCCTCTGTATCTGGGATCAATATGTCATCCCCAGCGGCATCACGGCTGACCTGAATACTGACCTTTGTTGTTGTGACAAATGTGCCACTCAAGCGAATCAGACTCAGCGTAATGTTCGATGGTAGCTCCACGCTCAAATATTTGGCTGCATCATATGATGTGCTGGTTACCGATACTGAGCCTGTTACAATTTTCTGTTTATTTAATTGACCTGTTTGTGCCATGCCGCACCCCCTTGTTTGTATATACTATTTTAATGCTTCAAGTTGTTGTTTTCTAGCCATTTCTGCTTCTAAGAAAATACCCTCTGGTGATGCTCTAAGCTCAGGCCGTAGTATTGTTGTCTGATACAATATCGCACCCTCCAGCTGCTTCCAAGCCAATGAATCACCAGTAAACTTTGTCCATGAATTCACAGCATGGTAATAGCCTCTGTCGTATTGAGGCTGCGTTATTGCTCCACTGACCTGTGCAGTTTTCAGTGCATCCAATGTAAAGCGATGAATGGTTGTCAATGACATTAACAATTCAAGCGATACAAAAGCTGAGTATCCATTCTTATCAGCAAATCTGTACATCTGATTGCGATATGTTGGCCTTGCTTCCAATGGCGCAACAGGCTCCAGATTGAACATGGTCATAAACAATTGGCGTGTTGGCCTATTGGTCATTGCTGACATATACGATGCAGGCAAATATGTGTTGGCATCATACGGATTGCGTGGATTAGTCAGGTCTGTTGTTTTAAGGACAGCATCCAAAAAGGTCATGTACAAAGGAAGCAAGGGCTTTCTGTCTATAACATCATTAAATGTTTGCCCGAGCAATGTCGGCTTGCCTTGAATAGTATCCATTACAAAGCTAGTACCAAATGCCATTGTGTTTACAATCAGCGCAAATGATTCATACAACGGGTTTAATGGCCCACCTACATACAAGTTCTTCTCAGTGCCAGTATCTACCATATACTGCCAAACACGGGACATCTGACGACTGTCGCCTACATATACGCCCTCTTGATTCTTGTTGTATATGTCCTGCAAGCGCAATACTTTTAAGGCCTCATTTCTACGGGTCGTTATCGCTTTGAATGTGGCTGACAATGATCGCTCAAAGAAACTAAAAAATCCAATCCATTTACCCAATGCCTGCTTTCGTGCTGTTTCCCGTGCCCGACCATAATCATACAATGCCTCACGGCTACGCTTGGCTGCCATTGCTGGGGTCAATCCATCTTCAAGTGCCTGTGCAAATACAGCCCGTCTAAAATTCATGTCTGTTACATGACTGAGCATTGTAAAATAAGTACGCACTCTGGGGTCAGCATATCTACCCAGCGTTGTAAAGAAAGATACAGGGTCCTTATAGCCAATCTCTTTGACGCCTTTGGCTATCTCTTTGTCCAATATTTGTATAAGCTCACTGTCTGCACGCAGCGTACGAACAAGCTCGGCCAATGATGATGCAGCAAACTGAGAAGATGAAAAGGTCGTTGCTATCTCCTGAGTAGTGAGCAAATTCTTATACTCACCCAAAGTATATATGCGCCCTGTTCTGCTTCGAATAAAGGGAGAAGTGTCCTTTAGCGTTGAAAAAGTTGGCATAGCCACATTCATTACATCAGACACAACATGCCTAGTCAATGACAAGGTTTTATCTACACCCAGTTCTGTGACCATAATAAATGGCATCGTCAATAAGTTCTGCGCTAAGTACGGTATGTTTGGCGCAATAGCACCACCCAATAAACCAGTCATCTGTATTCGTGCCAGCGCATCTAAAGCATTCTTATAGACCCGTGCTTTTTGCAGTTCGTCATAGTCAGCTTTTGTTTTGACCTTGCGTGTTACCTCACGAAACTGATCCAATGCCTGTCTAAAATCAGCACCTTGAGCCAGGTTCTTAAGCTCGCCAATCGTATCTGCAAACTCTTTTCCCATAAACATATTGATGCCAGATATGTCCATGTTGCTAAGTACTGGCCGATAATTTTCAAGCATAGTATGCATGGCATCATCATACTGCTCTGGGCCAAACACAATGCCGTATGACCGCAGCACTTGGTCAATCTCATATTCCAAAAGCTGCAATGGTGTTGTGGCTATCTGAGTATTTTCATATGCACCCGTCTTAATAAAACTTAGGTCAGACATGTTGCCTGTATAGGACATGTTCAAGCCCATTGTATTTGACAACAATACATTGCGCAAACTGTCTAGTCTTTGCTCAGTATTTATCTTTGCTTGCTTAGTTGGATACCGAAATAATATTTTCAGATTGTCCAATGCAGCTTCAACCTGTTCATATGCTTTGGCTAAATCACCACCATTTTGTTTTAATGCCAGCTTAACAAATGATTGTGTCGGAAGATTGTTGCTATTAATCTTCTGCATAATCATACCTTGTATCATGCTGTTTGCTATTTCTGTACGCTCACCAGCAGTGCTAAATAAAGCAGCTTTTGCAGAAGCATCCAACGCTTCATCCAATTGTTTAACGACTGTTCGTATTCGTTTATTTGTGACCTTTGTTTCTAGGGTATTAATCTTCTCAGCATCCAACACATTGAATACATTTTCATCCCGTCTTGGATTTAACAAAAAGAACAGCATGTCCTCTACATTGTCTATTTTGGCAGGGATTGACCCATCACCAGCTGGCCCCTCAATAATCCGCTGTACAAACCTAAATCCCTCCTCACGAGCAGCCAATACCAAACGCTCTGGCTGTGATTGCTTGATCAAGGTTTGTGTTGGGTCTACCACCATGTCAATATACAACGATGGATACTGCGTCATAATGCGCTCAATCTCTGAGTTGTACCGCACCTTAGAGCGCAATGACAATGTAAACATTAAACCTGTTTCAAGGTTGGCTTCTGTGGTATACGCATTATTAGCCAAATCCAGTTTTAATGTAAGCAAATTTTTGAATTCTAGTTTCTTTTTAAGCTGAGGCACACTCATAATATCTCGATGAATGTAATACAAATACTGAGGCGTAATCGGGCTTTCAAAATCTTGTGCATATCTACGCAATAAACGCTCTAGTTCTGCTGTTGCATTTGCTTCTGGCAAATAAAAGAATTTATCAAAATAATCAGTCAATACCTCTTTGCGTGTCGACTCAACAATAAACATGCGTATGTTTTCTATTGGGCGCATGTCTTTGGTTTTGGGCCGACCAGCCATGTACGAATTAAAAGAATTGTTAGCATCTTGCTGAAGCATAATAGATTCCATAGCCGTTTTCGATGCTGCCTCTGCCTCCATGCCGCCACTGATAAGTGCCTGACGCTCTTTCAAATACCGTTGCGTATAGATGCTTTGTCTGGCTGCTGTAATAATCTCAACAGACTCATTCATAGCCACACCAAGTGCTTCACCACCATTTAAGCCCTGACCCATCAGTTCTTCTAGGCGAGCATTGAACGAATCATACTCTGTTGACCGAAGCGCATTAAGGTTATCTCGCATATCCAAATATGGCTTTGGTGTAATGTATACGCTCTTGTCTAGTTTGTTAACATAAGCCAGTCCAGCCCGATCAGATACAATCGTCTGAGGTGTCTTACGGTAGCGTTGATATGCCTTTACAATAGCTTTTGGTGTATATAAATTCGATGAAGCCTTAAGGTATTTTCTTGCTGCTTGTTCTGAGCGTTGCAAAAATACATCATTGCTGCGTAGCTCGGTTGCATTTGTGTATGCAGCCTGCGACATTAATGTTGGTTCATATGCATCTTCAAGCACATTGCTCCAAGCACCGGCCTCAATATAGTCTTGATACAAAGCATACTCTTGTGGTGTAAGCACTTGGTTCTTATTGAGCTTGTCCAGTAAACGCTTAAGGTCATCGCTCTGTCGTATCTGGTCAATACCCACACCATCTATAAACAATTCAACCTGTTCATCTACATTTTTACCAAGTCGAAAGCCGCCCTCTGCAAGCTGTGGATTGTTTACAACCTCCATCATTGCTGCGACTCTAAGCTGATTCTGTTCATTAAACTGAGCAAAATGTATGATGCGTCTACCACCAGCCACAAACATCATATCTATTGGTAGTCGATTGTACAGCTGCTCTTTGGTCACATCACGCAGTGTTCGATAAACGGCTTCTCTGACGACTTCTTCGTCTTTAATAACGGCTTTATATAAATACTCAGGTACATCTTTATAATTTTGTTGGCGATATGTATTCTTTAAAATCGGATTCTTTTGCCACCGCTTTGATTTTGCTGCGGCTCGTATCAGATTGTTTCTAAAAACACTTGTATAAAGCAATGATTTTGGCAAGGCTTCTAAGCCTCTCCCAATAATCCGTATGTCCTGTCCAATAGCTTCAGCAACAGATATAGTAACTCGAAATGGATTGTCTACATCAATGCGTGAAAAGTTGCTCCATTCAGCATAGTTATCTAGGGTTTTAGCAGTCCATTCTAATGTATCATTTGTCTTGCCAAAGATACGAGCAGCCGTCAAGTCGGTCAAGTTGTATGCTATTTCTCTGGCCGCAGCGTCTTGCACATTATTTATGTTCCAACCACCAATGCTTTTCATAGAGGAACGATTTGTAAAGGCCTCATCAATCAATCGGTTAAGCTCGTACTTATACACTTGCCCAGCTGTTGCCTTTGTTGTTCCTGCAAATGCACCAAACAACGATACCTCACTGGCCCCTTTCAACCAGTCATCAATCGTATCCAAGTTTACTGGCACATTTATAATGCCTTTCTCTCCAGTACCGGCAAGCGGTGTAAACTTAATCTTGTCGGTCTTAATACCAAATTTATATGAGTTGCTAAGGTCATCCCACTTAAAAAGAAAATCACCATTCTTTATGTCATCCAATGTCCAATCAATCTGAAATGGGATGCCACGCTCTGTACGCAATACTTTCATGCTTTTGCGCATAGCTTTTGGTAATACGGTTGCTAATTCAGCAGGCCCAGATGGTGTTAAGAAATCTAAACCTAATGCTGAGGCTCCCAGAATCGTGCTACGCAAGGTATCAAATTCTGTATCCTCAACATTCATTGCAGGCATAGCCTGTTTAATCTCATAAAACGACACACCATCTGCAATAGATGATGCCGCCAGATTAAATGTCGATGACGCATCCGCCCAGTTACGCCTCTCTGGTACATTTTCTACATCAACACCCAGCAATGGCAAGCCGCCATATGCAGGTGTCATGCCATTAAACAAATAATCTTGTACCTTGTAAGTCAAATCCATCGGGTCAATCGGGTTACCCTGTGCATCAACATCATAGGTCACAGCCTCAGCGGCTAAACCTGTCAATGCACTTGGCATAGCAAATGCCACCCGAAGCGCATACATCGCAGGACTTTCTACCAATACATCTGGTGCTCTGCGACTAGGTGTCTGGACTGCCCGTTCAAATATTTCTGACAAGCCCTGTCCTGCTGTTTCAGACAAAAGCTCACCACGCTGCGCAGCCTGCTCTAAAGCCTGTCTTTGCTGCATGGCTTTGGCACGCTCACTTTCTGCTGACCGTATCTGTGTTACCTGTGGCCGTAAAGCCGCACCCAAAATCTCTGTTGGCGTTGCCTCTCTGGTTTCTCCGGTAACTGGATTGACATAAGTACCTGTGGCAATGTCAATGTTAAGCTCAGGCATGGCGATCTTTGCCATACGACTTGGCCCACCAGCCACATCTTGGACTAGAGGAGCGAACGAACGGTCATATACCTCTTGTCTAGCCCGCTCTGCTGCTTCTCTGTCCCCCTCAGTCTGAGCCAACACACGCACAAATTCTGCGTCTGCTGCATCTTTCCGAAGTGTCTGCATTACTGCTGGCTCTGGCCGCTGTTCACTTAAATACAACGGCTTGGTAGCGACTGGTCGTCTTGCTTGAAACATCTGACCACTTTGTATAACAGCAGCATCTTGTTGCAATAAACGCTTGCGTTCTTCCAGCTCTACCCTACGCTCTGGGGTCAATGCAATGTTTGTCAGCTCTGTATCTATATTGCCTATTTCGTTTTGTATATAGGCCAGTTCTTCACGAGCACCAGCCACTGCACGCTGCTGTTCTTCTCTTATGTATCCGCTTCGGAATATATTCTGTGGGTCTTGAAACGCACCCAAATCAATGTCTGTGCCACCACGCTCTCGTATATTGTATTCAGCCAGTCGAATAGCCACATTGGCATCTGATATGGCTCTGTCCATATAAGGTACAAGCTCATCAAATTCTTCTTGTGTGTATCCATAAGCAGTCGGGTCTTGTGTATACCTGACCTGCATAAGCTGTGACAATGCGGCTTTGGCTTTGTCTACATCAGCCAGTGTGGATTGTGGTTGGCTCATTGCTTAGTTCCAAACAAATATTTATCCAAAGCATCTTGAGGATACATTATATCTATTGCCTGTTGACTGCTTAATGGCAATGCTGTTGGTGCTTCTGTCATTGTTGGGTCACTATATACCATGCGCTCAAACTCAGTCGGTTGCCTATTAGTAAAAGCATTTATGTCTACTGCATCCATAGCATTTGGATCTTGATACATGGCTGCTAACTGTGCTGCTTCTTCGGCCTGTGCTTGTGGTTGTAATGCTGGTTCTACAAGCGGAGGTATAGGCTTATTTGTACGCTCATATTCCCGCATTGCTCTTTGGCCCATCATGCGTTCTCTAAATGTAAAATCCATATCTTCTTCAACATTGGCTTGTACATTGGCCTCTTGCGTTTCTACTGGGGCCTGAGTATCGGCATCCCGATTCATAATCAACGCAGCATAATAGGCTCTGGCTTCATCCTGTAAGTCCTTATCTTTCAATGCCTCAGCAGTCTGATTGACCAGTTCATCAGCAGATAACTTACCGCCAATAGGTGTTGCTGTATATAGTTGCATTGCCAGCTTTTGTGCCCGACCCTTTGGAGCCATATTGGGATTTGCCTGCATTTCTTTAAACAGTTTATCTGCACTTGTGCCATACCGTTGCATGACCTGTTCGCCCGAACTCAAGGCATTATACCACTCTCGATATGCTGGACTTTCACGCAACAAAGCCTGGATGGACACATCTGTTTGCTGCACATCTGTACCCGCCTGTGGGACATAAACACCCTTGCGTAAATCCTTTTTTTGCTCCCGTGTATACAATGATATAGGTGCAGGTGTGGATTGTAAGAATCGCTGGGCCGCTAGCTTTTCCAAGTCTGGTGCGACTTGCATGCCAGTCAAAGCAGCCTCACCCTCTAACTGTGCCGCTCGCTGGCGTTCTTTACGAATAGGCTCAAAGAACACATCTACATATTCTTCTGGGATAAGTGCCATGTTTGTAGCGTACAGTTCTTTGGCCTGTGCAAACTGGCGACCAATCTCTTGCTTATCAGTCTTAGGATTGTCCTCAAAAAACTTGTCTAGTTGTTGTTGAGTAGGCTGACCATTGGTCGCATCATACAATCGAATAAAAGCTGCAAACTCAGGATCTGCAAATAATCGAACAGCCCTACGCTCATCTTCTGTTGATATGCCCTTTGCTGTGCCGGAGCGTGCTCTACGAGCTTCACCCATCAATTCATTGATTTGATTTACATCTGCTGATAAAGCACTTACTTTTTGTATCTTTCCTTTAGCGGCTTCTAAAGACGCTGCCACTTTATCTTCAGTTGATTGTTCCTCAGTCAAACCATACTTAGCCAATGCTTCAGTTCGTATTAAAGGTATACCTGCTGATTCTTCTTGAAGATTAAATAGTTCTGATTGTATACGGCCTGTTAGATGATTTAAATATGCAGCTTTTAAGCCCTCATCTTGAATGCCATTTAAAGTACTTTGTATAACTTGATTATCTAGTATTGCGGTAACGGCTGCTTGTTGTGCTTGTGGTGTACTTAAAGCATTTGGATTATCTTGTATTGCAGTTGTTATGGCTGTTTCAAACCGTGTATTTTTACTTGGATTGTATAAATCTTCAATCTCTTGTATATCTTCAAAATACTGTAAGTCGGCTTGTTGTCCACTTTCAGCGGCTTTGGCTTCCAACTTTAACTTTAATGCCAATAATTTGGTTTCAACAGACAACAGACCCATAATGCTGTTGTGGTTAATGTTGGTTCCGCCTTGCGCCTTGCGATAATCTTTCAACAATTGTTGATGATAATAGTTGGATTTTTGCTCCGCACTATTGGCCATTTGCATAAGAGCTTGCTGTCGTTTCTGTGCAGATATATTGGAGGCAATAAGCTGCTGCTGCATTTGATCAAACAGCTGTGAGTACAGTTGTGCATAGCCTTGTGCACCAATCGTGCCATAGTATTGACCATTATTCATACATCACCTTGAAAATACTTGAGTGGGATTGGCATACGCATAATTGGTTGGCGGCACATATTGTAATGCTTGTTGTTGCTCACGAGCCAACGCCATCATGTCCTGATAATACTGTCGCTGCAATGCTTGTTGCTGTTCCATTTGGTATCCTGCATAAGCCGCTTCTGCACCTTGAGCCAATGCTTCTGTTGCGCCACCAACCATCATCTGTCGTCTACGCTTACGGGCATCTTCAAGTCGGGCTATCTCTGCCTCATCACGGGCTATGGCTGCCTCTTGTTGTTGCTGAAGCATTTGCTGTGCTGCCAGTCTGCCTTGCTGTCGCAGTTGATCTTCAGCCAGCATCTGACGATAAGCCGCTCCCTGACCCAAGTCTTGTGCCGCTAACTCTGAGCCACGCTGCATTGCTGCCTCACGCTCAATCGTTTGTAGGGGCTGCATAATCTGACGCTGCGCACGCTCACGCTCTGCTGGTGACATACCCAACATGCCCAACGCTTGTTGACGCTCAAGCTCACGCAGTCGCTCACGGTCATCTCGTGTAAACTCTTGTGAGCCTGCATAAATATTACCGCCTGCTCGTAACAATGCTGGTGCGGCCAATGCTGCTATTGTACCTATTGCCATAACTACCTCAGATAAAAAATGCTTCTAGTGAAAATCCCCATGCCGTATGGTAGGCATTGGCCGCACTGGCTGTGCATAGCCCAATCGTCAGCGTGCCTGCGCTCTGTGCTTCCTCTGCATAAAACCCACTGGCATTGTAGCCTCCCTGCGTAAGATTTAACGCCTGTTCGCTGGCCTCTACCACAGACATACCCGATATAGATTTGGGCTGAAAATTAGCCTCTCCATTGTACACCATGACATATGTTTCACCCTGTACTGGTGTGGCATTATCAAACTTGCTGTAACTATTCAGCCACCACTGAAAGATATAACTACATGGCCGTATAAACTTTATTTGTAGGCTTGTCTTAGGGATGATTTGTCTGTAGGTTGAAGATGTAAGCTGACTGTTCCAACGGGTCGAAAACTGGAGCTGAAGATTGACACCGCCATTATTCTGACCACCATATATGCCAGACACATGAGTACTGACATTGCGAATAGCATCATACTCAGGAGCCATAATATGGTTAGGGTCAACAAACTGAGAGGCTTGGATTGCACTGGTCTGTATCTTGTGCGCATAAACTTTTACGCCATCCAAGTTAGCTACAACCGTATCTCGATCAATCGGACTTCCAGCAGTAAGATTTGTAAATGAATATGCCATTAGTCAACCCTCTGTATTAATGCTGAACACTGCATATTGTATATATTTATGGTATCTGTAGGCTCTACATAATCTGTATCTGTTGTGTATTCGAGGTAGTTGCGTCTGGTTGTACCGGCTGAATTTAGTTCCCAAACGCCACGATACACACCACCCACCACAACACGCAAGCCATAGATTGTTACCGCTGCACCAGTGTTTTTATAGTAGTAAGTACCATTAACATTATTGCGCTGAAAGTTCTTTACATCATGATTGCCTGAGCCGTCATTCTTATCGACTGTATAAAAGTGCGGTACAATAGCTGTGGCTGCAATACCATTTGTCGATGACAATACCACATCAGTTGGCTCTGCATATCGGCCACCTGTTATTGTATTTGTCCAGTTGCCCTGATTTGGGACTTCAGTCCAGTTGGTTAGTGTGGCATCTGTTATGTCCCACTGCAACCAAAAACACCAACACGCATTTGCTTCATGCGTTGAGTTAGCATTTGAAACTGTTGTTGTTGTACTTGCACGACCACTAAAGTACACACGCAGTAAATCATCTGTATCTAATGTTGCATTTACAACCAATGCTGTAGGCGTGCCACCACTGTCTAATAAAGGCAAGCCTGTTCTGCTCACAGCATATGCCAAATTCGAAATCAAATCATTGTCTGTACCAACGCTGCCATACTTAAGCGTCACCAGCTGAATACCCGACTTGCCATTCAGCGTTTGGCTTTCCATCTGAGCTAGGTCTATAGACTGATCTCTAATGTTATCGTTGTTTAAGCTAGCTGTTGTCGCATCAGTAATATCCTGAAACTTTTGGTCAATGTTCGCTGTGGATAATGTTTCACCACCAACAAAACTGGCATTGGTTATGGTGCTCATCGCCACCTCGCAACAGACATAAGTTGTACACCAAACAAATGAAAGATTGGATCTGAAGAAGCATATGCATTGTTACCATTCATACGCCAGTCTACCGTGATCTCATTTGTTCCACTGCTAATTGGCACATCTGCTGTAATACGAAACGACATAAAGGGCTGAACAAAATACCCAGCCCCAGTAATACGGACCCCATTTAGATTGATTCGTATCTTGACCTGCGTTGTTTCAGTTCGGCATTCATGTTGATTGATATAAAAGCTGCCTTTCAGTTCAACATGCAACATGCCCTCATGACAATCGGACAAAGTCTGAGATATGTTTGTTGATGCCCATCCGCCACTGTATTCTGAGTACTGCACGCACCCAAAGTAATCATAAGAGCTACCGCTGGGCTGACTGACAAAGTTATCGTTGGCTGTCAGGCTTTGTACATCTGCCAGCAACAAAGCATTGGCTTTTAGATGCGTTCTGTTACACCAGTCATCATTCAATGCTGTGCGGTCTAGGCCACCATTAAATGTGCCCTTGTGTGCATCGTACTCATCATTAAACTGCTCTGCTTCAACCAGTGCATTGGCCTGCGGAAAGCCTTGTGTCCATTCTTTCATGCTGGCTTGCCTCCCACAATCTTAGTATCAATCTCTGTATAATGTAAATCATACCCAAGTATTGTCGTATCGTTTGTTGTTTCTATCTTAAAAGCAAACTGTGAGCAGGCATTGGTCGCCACACTATAGCGTATTTGGGTAAGAAACTGATCCTCCCATGTATCTGTGTCAAGTACAGCCTTGTCATATACAAACTGGTCCGCATGGTCTGGTCGCTGCTGTTTCATGCTGGTAGCCGCTGTACCTGTATATGAAAAATCAATATAGTGTTCAAGCGGTAAAGCCGTATCTCCAGCCGTCAAGCAGTACAATACAACATGATGCACTTTCTTCTTTTTGGTAGGGTCACCAAAGTCGTGCCAACGGCTGAAGTAAGTGCTGGTAAAAGCTGCGTTGTCAACAATACTGTCGCCCACTTTGCTTTGGCCTTTGGTTCTTCGAAACGACAACACAAACAAACCAGCAGGGTCACCGGCAGCAACCGCCCCAGTATTATGCCCAAAGATTAGATTGCCTGCTCTGTCAGCCGTCAGACATGAAACTGGCATGTCTTTACGGATGCTCCAGCCTTGTTTGTCTACATGAAACACAATGCCTATATTCGGCTTCTCTGCGCCCTCTTGTGCAAAGTAGCAATGCCATTCTCCATGCTTAGCAGAATACGATGCGACTGCACGACTTAGCACGGCTTTATTGATCGACTTTATAGTACGATGAACAGGTGAGCTTAGCTTTTGTATATTGGCGACTGCTCCACCGTATACGCCAGCCCCACCACCAGTAAACAGATACACACCATCTTCGGCCAAGAACACAACACCGACTTGTGGTATGGTCGTAATAGTATTGGTGGCTACCGTTCCCACATTGCGGCTTACTTGAGTCAGCTGGAAGTTAGGATAAGAGCCAGTCACCACATCAATGGACTGCTCTCGGAATACAAGCAGCGTGCTGTAATAGGTATGCAGCCCAGTAATACCACCGCCCTCTGAGTTACCCACAGTAATAAAATCAAAAGCCCCAAACTGGTCCGGCTTCAATGGATTGCTGAAGTACAAGGTATGCGCATCAGTTGATCCGCCATTCAGGAATAAACAACCCTGAAAATCCACACCGACTGTGGCTCTAGGGGCTGGGAATACAACGCTCTGTAAATCATTTGGGGCTACACTGCCAAGCGCACCAGAAGAAGTGCTATCGTAATAAAGCTGATCGACATTATTAGGTATTGTATCGACATAATAAAATGTCTGGTCATTGCCCGCATCACTGCTAAAGTTTTTGGTTCTATAGATGTTTCTGGCAACGACATTATCGCCTCCTGTTGGTATCTCAATCGCAACAGCATATCGAAGCTCTGGATATGTGGCATGATCGCTTGTCCACGATACTGTTTCAGATGCATCAGATAATGGGCTTTCGCTTCCTGTTTCTGAGATAAAGCTGACCTTGTATTTAAAACGGTTCTCTTTGTCATTGGTTACAGCAGGCAAACCCAGCCCTCGACCAGCCGTGCGCTGAAACCAAATCGAAATGCTTACCCCATCATTGGCCGTATCGTATGCTGGATTGACCTGCCATACCGATGGGGCCTGTGGTCGCTGCGGAAAACCAAGTGGTGTGTACAATGGGGTATTGGCAAAACTGCTTCGATCAACAGGCCACCCATCGAATTTCAATGGTTCATCCTGACCATTGACAATAATGGTAAACTTCCCATAAGGTATGTACTGTGTTGGCAGCTCATTGTTGGCCGGTACATTGCGGCCTGACTGGAGAGGCGTCAGTGTCATTGTACCTGTCGAATCATTGACATAGTACAAAGTGCCCTGAGAAGTGAGCAGCACGACCTCCATTGCCCGATTTCTACGGCTATGAATATAGACGCTGTCAATACGCAGCAATGTCTGAAACGGATTAAAGCCATTGGTCGGCACCGGATTGTACCGCTCATATCCCCAGCGTGTGGTCCAGCCACCACTGTTTTCATCAACAGTCCAGTTTGTTATCTCAGAAGCATCAATCTCTGGCTGTGGCAAAAGCTGATTCATGCCGCCAAGTGCTTGGATGCTGACGACACGGTTCTTCATGGTGTATGCCTCAACGCAGTATAGATGGGCTGTGCATCAGTCTGTCCATCAGGCATAAACTGTTTAACCCAACGCTTTGGAGCCTGTGTCAAGTACCGCTTCTCCATCTTGACGACTTCGCTGTCGGCTTTCATCTTGTACATGTTGGATTGTGTCAAGTTATCTGTTTTCATGTATATCTGCTCAAGGGCCATGTAAGCCAGAACAAGATGGTGAGCATTGGGAAACTCAGGCGTGTCGTGATCTTCAACCAGTCGTGGTGGTCGATACATGTAGCGCACGGTCATGTCATAGTCGGCATCTTGACGGGGATACAAACGGACACGCTGTGTGCAACCATCGGGATATGTAAAGCGTGGATTGTTTTGCTCCCATGTCTGCGACTGTAAGCTGGACAACGACACATCGTAATTGCGGACTGTTGATATGTTCGGGGCAATAGTAGTGGATTGTCCGCTGCTGTCAGCCACCAAACGCCACACATTTAAATCTTCATCGGAACAGCGTACATAAATCTTGCGATATGCAAATGCATCTACCCCTAAGTTCTCATTGGTAATCTGCAAATTCTGTGTATCAGACAATGTCAATGTGGTCACTTTTGATATGGCACTTTCACGGTAAGTAGCACCCACACCATATTGGTAGGTCATTGCCACATCAATCGTACGGACACCTTGTCCTGCTCCAACAGTGTACCCAGCAGCAGCCACCCTACGAGGCGCAACAATGTTGTAGTCATCGTATTGCACCCAGTAATATGGCATGTTGACCTCATCGAGCGGCAAGTTCCACCACTCATCTTCATAGCGAGTCAACGGTATCATCCGACCAGGTTCTACAGGTGTAATGGTTAAGCTGCGCTTGGCCACCTGTAGGATTTGTGTACAGTCTTGCGGCATGTCTATGTACCGCATCTTAAATGTAGCCGTACCTGCTGCGGCAGATGCATCGAAAGTTTTGTCTACATAAATGGTTGTTGGATTCAAACGAAACAAGACGGTAAGTTCTTCACCATCAAAAGCTACAATGTGGCCCTCAATCCATTCTGGGAAAAAGTTAGGCGCACTTGTAATCATAATGTTGCTCAAGCCCGTTGGTATAACAGGCACTTCTACATCTTTATATGCTGTAACCTTAGCCTCTTTCTGAGCAAACAAGAACGGCTTTTCAGCAAACAACCTGCGGTAGCAGTCATTGATAATGTCGTCTGTCTGCCCGTCAAAAGTGGTATTGGCTGGGTCATAGTCCAATATGTTGGTGATGTAATCTCTTATTTCAGACAAACGCATGGGTGCTCCTTAAAAAAATGCCCTGCCACGAGGGGCAACAAGTGGCAGGGCAACAAACTCTAACTAGGATAAATTAGAAGTTTTTGATAACAAATACGCTAATAGTTTCCGCAGTATTTGTACTTGCTGCCAATGCAATTGCTGTTGCGGCTTTAAGATTAAAAGCTGCAGAACCAGCTTCATCAATACCTGCAGCAGTAAGCACACCACCAGCAATTTGAGATACAAGAGCATCGCCAACAGCAATGTCAGTGTATGTCGGATTGGTGCTGTTTACTTTAGCATCAACAATACCACGAAGAATAACGGTTACATCTTCTCCAGCAGCGTAATCTTGCTCAATAACACCAATAGGACAAGCGTCAGTGGTGTCTGCTGTTTTTACATAGAGTGCTTTATCGCTGGCATCAGACTGAGCAAGGTCTAAGGAAACAACAGTATTGGCAGCAAGGCTTTCACTGGCAATAAAGATTTCGGAAACTCGACGGTTAGAGCTGGTAACGCCAGCACCATCCGCTGAGGTATTAAGGCTTTGAAGAACATTTGCACTAGACATTAGCTTTTCTCCCCATTCATAATAACACCATGACCTGAAAGGTTAGCAGTGGTAATCTGTGTACGAACCATGATGTTAGCAGCCATAGCAGCATAACCGCTGATGCGCTCATAATCACCAAGCTCAAAGTAAGCGTCTTTATCAAAGTACACATTGAACAGTTTAGAGTTCAAGAAATACATTGAAATCTTACCATTGGTACGGGCAGAACCATCATCGTAGTCTACACCAGTAATTGGAAGATTCGGATCAATGTACATCATTGCACCGTTAAACAACAGTCCAAGTTTACCAGCCATATCTCGTTCTTCAGACATAGAAGTATAACGCTCTTGTGCAAACAAACTATTTTTGTAAAGTTCATAGCTGTTTGGTGACGCAAGAATAATGTCAACTTCACCCTCTGGTGCATAGATTTGACTGTCAATCAATACGCGTGTCATTGATTGAAATAACTGTGCACCTGTTGGATCATAGGTACCACCACTTGAACCACCAATATCTACTGAGCAGTTTACAAATTGATTCTGCCATGAAGTTTGATATGCTGATTTAGCAATGCCACCAACGGTTGCAGTCTGAGCACCAAAAGCTAAAGTATCAAACCAGCCATTGGCACGAGTACCGTTTTGTGTAGCACCGTTAAGGCTTTCAAGTTCGGTAAGAACAGTTGATGTACCAGCAACGACTTGCTTACAGTATTCACGCTGAAGCATGCCCATAACAGACTTAAGGCGAGCCTCTGCAATTTTGATGACCGCACGGTCACCTTTATTGGACAGTTGCTCCTTTTCCGTCAAGACGATAGGCGCAACAAAGTCGCACCAGTTGTAAGTCGCAGTACGAAGTGGATCACGCACAGCAAGGTTTACGGCTTCATAGCCAGTGCTCAGCTGGGTGATGTTTGAGTGTTCAGTGAGGATTGTTGGGCAGTCAACTTTCTGACCACCATCGGATTGCTCGACATTACCTGCACGCTGAACCGCATCGAGGAGAGGGATTGCACGGAAGGTGTTATCCACTTCTCGATCACGGAGGATACGCAGGGTCGACGCTAAAATATCTGGTTGTATAGCCATCGCTCTCTCCAGTAAAAATTAAAGATTAAGGTTTCAGTTCAGCGTATCCCATACGGGGGCTGTGAATATGGCGTGTCCCATAAGGGGGCCTCATCAAAGATTGTATACATCAAAATTACTTTTGTTGCAAGATATGATTGTAAATGTCCCATGCGTTCATCTTGGTATCTCTGGGCATGGTCACGCCAGATTTACGCCCTGAGCCTACAGCAAGACCTGCTGCCCGTGCAGCTTTCTTTGTGCGTTGCTCACGCTGGGTCTGTACAGCCTCCGCAGCTTTTGCCCTGCGACCATGTACCATCCAATAAGCAGCCTCAAGGTCAAGATGCTCATTGGCTTGGAGCGTCTGGTGGACTTCCTTGCGAAACTCTTGGTCGGTCTTAAGCTCGGGATGCTCAGTCATAAAAGCCTCCAGTTTACTCTGGGCCTGAAACTGCATCTGCTCTTGGCGCATTGGCTCAAGAATACTGGACAAGCGTTCAGCCACAACTTTGTTGACATAGGCATTAAACGACTGCGGATCAAACGGATCAAACTCAACATTATCGCTGTTCGCCAGTTCGGTTATTTTCTGGTAGGCCTCACTTTCAGTCAGGGCTTTCTGCTGCCGTGCCAGTTCCTTACGCTGCTGGGCCAGTTCCTGTGTCTTGCGAGTATAGTCGGCACGCAGGCTGGCCATTGCACGCTGCACATCGTCTGGCGCAGACTCTAAAACGCTCTGCCAAGATTCACCCTCACGAAGTGTTTCTGCCTTTGTGGTTTCTTCTTCGTCTTGTGTTTTCTTGGTTTTGCGTTGCTCATGAGCATTGAGCAGGCTTTCGATGCGCTGCTCGTACTCATCAAGTTTGGGGGTAGCACCCGATTTCGGCTCCTCTGTGATCAAACCGTTAGGTTCAGGTGCTTCAGCCTGCTCAGGTGCTACCGTTTCTGTATTAACCGATTGTTCTGTGGTTGGTGTTTTTGTATCCATTACATTCTCCGCTTAAACATTTCATCCATGTCGACTTCTTCTTCGACTTCGACTTCTTCACGGGCTTCGCCCATTGCTTCTTCGGCTTCACCAAAGATTTCTTCTTCTAAAAACTTTTTGAATTCAGCATTCTTGACCAACTTATCTAGCTGTCCAATCACTGAAGCAAGGTCACGATCTTCTTTCATCTCAGCCAAGTCAATGTTAAAGTCCATGCCAGCATCTTCAGCAGCCGCAGCAATGGCCATAACCATCTGCAAAAGCTCCATTGGAAACTGGGTCTGATCACCGCTCACACGCTCAATGGCTTCAAATTCCATTATGGGTGCATACTTGTTCAGTGTATCAACCAGTCTGTTCAGCATGCGCTCACTGAAGCGGCCCTCTGGTAGCTCGATTGCCATGACGCTTTCGATCTCAAAATCAACACGATCTCCAGCCTTACGCATCTTTTCTCTGGCATCTGTTTCTGGCATCATGCCCATATCCATTTGATTCATTCCCATGTTATTCCTCCGAGATTGATCTTGCCGCTGCGGCAAATGAGTTTGTTTCTTTCATGGTGCGGGTAAATGTTTGCACCTGACGCTCATGGTCAATAGCATCATTAATCTGCTCTTGCATGTTCGTTTCGATTTCTTCATTGCTAACAGGGCGCACACCAAGCTCGGCCATGACCTTGTCTTTGTGTTCATGGCTTTCGATGTATCGACCCAGTGCCTTGTCGTAATACCCTTTCTGGTTAATGCCATTCACAGGTATTGGCCGCAGCTTACCCGCCACATATCCGGCATCATGCCCACAGCCTTTACAAGGAATCTTAAAAGTCATGTCGTTAATGTCATACCACCACACATAGGTCATGGTATCACATTCTTCTGCACGGCAATGGTAGCGTCTAGGGCTAAGGCCCCGACTGCTTTTGAATTCGTTGTAGGTCATAAACCTGTATTTGGCTTTAATTTCAGACATTGGGTAGTATCCTGCTGATGTTCTGTGGGCTGGGTTGTTGTATTCCGACTGCTGCTGCGGCCATTGGATTCACACTGCCTGCTCCCATACCCATTGCGGGCTGTGGTGACTCTGGCATGGCAGCTGGCATTGGGGCTGGCACATCTAGTAAATCTTCTGGCAAGTCATAGTTGCGCACAATCTGCTCGAGCAGCTTTTCATTTGGTACACCAAGTTGTTGCAGCACAGGCAATATATTCAAAAACTCTTGTTTCTTAATGTTGTCACTGACGGGTGTGCTGCCCATATCCTGAGCATAAATGCCAAAGTCCCCATCTAAATCTTCCCCTTTAAGGATTTGTGTAGCCCCATCAAGCACAATCACATCGGCATCTTCAGTTAAAAAGACCTGCATCATAGACACATATACAGCCGAAAGATGCTCAATCATCGCATCACGCTCTCTGGCCAAACGCCCAACTTCCGATGAGGAATAAGCCGCCAAAGCCGTTACCTCAGTCGCAGTCGCTTTGGTCGCCTCACCCCGTGTAAACGGAGCCATCACTGAGCCACGCTGAAAGTCGTCATTGACCTGATTCACATACTGCTGAAGCTCGGCTGGTACAGGATTATGTGGCACAGCCATAATGCTCCCAGCCAATGTCTGACCAGGACTAAGCTCAACCTCCACATACTCACCATCGACACCTTGTGCCAACTTGGACATGGCATCGGCATCGAACACGCCTTGCTCAACAACCCATTGACGGGCTGCACGCCTCACCATGTTGGCCTGATATGTCCGAATCACATTGGTTTCCTGTACCTGATCATACACTCTAAAAAGCGCACTGTACCCACGAAGCGGTACATCGGGTTGCCGTGAGTAATACAAAGGTACAATCGGACTTATAGGCGCATCTGATGCGGAGCGAAACGGTATATCTTCGTACTTGGTTTTTTGTATTGCATCGCCTTCACCTTCCTCGATGACAACACCCTCATACAAAAACTTTTCTCCATGTGCATAATCAGGAGACCATATCTTGAGCTTATCGCTCCGAAAATCATAACATTCAACAATCTCGACATACTCAAAAACGGGCTCCGTTTCCTCAGATGCTTTTCTGCCTCCATAGCCACGACTTTCCTCACCATCCACATAATCCAAGTACTTCACCAATGGCGCACTGACAAACCGCTTGTTACCAAACTTCTTTCTTGCGTCTTGCAATGTCATATAATACCGATGGGCCACAAACCGCTGGTCATACCAGCTGGCTGCATCCGTATCCACAATCACATCCCACGCATTAATCGCCACCGCACTGATCCGCTTAAAAGGATCTGGATTCTCATTCGGAACCAACTTCACAAAAGCTGCCGGATATATCAACGCCAACCGACTGGCATCTTCCAACTGCGTTCTAATGCTGTCTAAGAACGCATTGGTCATCAACTGCGCTTTAATCGGATTTCCACGACCACGCACATCTGCTTTGAACACCACCGCAGGCGACCGTGTAAACAATGACGCAATATACCCCTCAATGTACTCATACGCCCGTGTCGTATCAATGAGAATCTGACCATAGTTATCTCTCTTGTCCCAATACTCACAGTTATACGCCAGCCTTAACTTGCGCATCTTGGGCCGCTCATTGCGCCAGTATTCCTCATGCTGCTCATACAAGGCCTGTAAAATCTTAGCTGTAATCATTCGTTACGCCCCCATGCGATTGGATCTGCCTGTCGTCTACCGACTCTACGGCTTCTGATAAAATCATCTACCATATTTTCCTGCGCCCTGCGCAAAATGCGTCTTGGCACATCACGGGTACACCTATAAGCCAATGCCAACGACATTGCCATATCATCATGCAACCCTTTCGGAGCTTCCGGTGTCACTTTCTCCACCATCAATGAGCGCAGCTCCATAATCGTCGTCATGTCCAACATCTCAATAATCTCGGCCACAATGAACTCACGAAGCGTTTCATACGCATCCAACTTGCTCTTGACTGTCGTCACCCAGTCTTTCCCCTTAGCATCACGCCACAGATTCTTGTACTTGAAATCCCGCAACCGTGTCAACACCACATGACCATGATTGTTGCTCTCACACAAAATCATCGCATTGTTGTATTCCCAACCCATGTCCGCTACTTTCTCCGCAAACATCACTGGTGGAACCGTATTTGTCCGATACTGATATACCACCTGCAAAGTCGATAATGACACAATCGTAATCACCGAATAGTCCAGATTTACACCCGCACTCACATCTACGCCCATCACATACGCATCGTTCGGCTCCGCATGCTCATACCGCCTGTCCGCCTTGTCAAACCACACTGGC
>Ga0208898_1000625_pt1 | contig 26561 bp, 31 predicted proteins | sample VirMetDEL_Mar_4_FD_184513 | JGI IMG/M metagenome (GOLD analysis project Ga0208898, IMG submission 184513) | Aqueous microbial communities from the Delaware River and Bay under freshwater to marine salinity gradient to study organic matter... | ecosystem: Environmental > Aquatic > Marine >...
ATTAATGCTTCACCATTATTGACTCCCACTGTGTTGCAAGTAGCCCAAGCGATAGATAGCCATTTATCGTACTCATCTTTAAAATCGTGATTAGTTTGAAAAATCTTTTTAAGCAATTCTTCAACAAAGATAACATCATACTCATAATCTGGATGATCGTTTGTTTTTAACTGTTGCCATTCACATTCTTGCTCAGTATCATACTGCTCAATGATAGCATTAACTACTTCCATTGGTACGATTGTGTTTCTGAACTCTTTGATAACGCAATTGGGCGTACCATTAAAATAACTAGCCGCGTTAGTGGGCTTGATGTCTGCATCAGGATAAAAATACTTGACTAACGCTCTAATAAACGATTCTACGTGATCAGGATTCTTTAATGCTTGCTCTAACACAAAACAGATCCTAAACTTATGATGCTCATCTGTGTGACTGGGTGATGTGTAAAAACCAGCACCATATTGATTGTAAAAATCGTCATTGAACAAATCTGTGATCAACATATTCTTGTCTATGTCGATCAAAATGATTTGCCTAGACATAAAGTTTTCACGTTTGCGATTTTCGTTCCAAAGTTCGCATGTTGTAGCGTAACCATCTTGAGTCATTAGTTCAAATGCGTCTTGCCAACTATCTACTTCAATAGATTCCCAGCCCCAACCCATTTGTTTCATTGAAACATTTGGCTTGCCGACAATTTCGGGTTGAACAGATAACTTGATCATAGATTCCACTTTTTCTTAAATGATTTTGTTTCGCAAAACTTAACAATTGCATCGATTTGTTCTTGGTGCAAAGTTGCAACGTTAAGATCACCAACGCTTTCTGCAACATCACGTGCATCAATATGATCTTGTAATGTTTTAGTTACGTCTTCTAGCGTATAATTTGTTTTAAACGGTTTCATTTGTTTTCTCCATATTGTTTGTGTAAACGAGTTGCACGATCAATGATTTGCTGTACAATATCATTAAGATGTTCTGCTTCGAACCTAGCACTTTCCAATTCACGCAGATAGTAATTAATCGTGTGATTGTGCCGCAGTGGATCCTCATTTTGCAATGCATTTACCACGTTGATAAGATATTGCAAACGTTGAGCCAAACGTTCTTGATGTTCGATGTGTTCTTGTAAGTTAGCCATTGTTATATTCCTCGTACAAAGTATTTATACAAAAACAATAATAATCGATTTTTTCTTGACAAGCAAATCTTTTGGGCGCCATGTTATTTGCCCAAAATAGTTGCTTTTAGCGACCTTAGGTCGTAATATACAACAATAGCACTTTCAGGTTAATTTATTTTTTTAAAGTAAGATGTGACCATACCTGATGCTACATGGGGTAGTATGTGCTATACGCTAGGCATGCTTTATTTTAACCTGACTTAACTAAAGTATGTCTAGCATATTTTAAAGTATAAATACATTACAATTTATCATGTGCCTAAGAGTGGTGTCCAAGCGGTCTCATTATTCCCCAAGATAGACGCTTAGAGCGAGTAAACCCAAGTCTTAGTCTGCCTAGCAGAGTATGTTGACCGTGTACGCACTAACGGTCATCCTTTTTGGGTAACAAACCTATTGACATTTTGCTTGTATTTTAGTAATATATCTATACAGTCAATTAAGACTGTAATCAACTAAAAGGAAATATATATGACAAAGCAAGCAACAATCCAAGAACAAGAAATGTTAATGGATATGATCACAGATGATGCAAAATTCATCAATTTATTAGATGTTATCGATGAGCGATATGATGAAGTGCATAAAATCACTTATGCTGATAACAAGGCTTCTAAAGCAGCCAAAGAATATCAAAAAGAAGAAGAAGCCAAATTGCTTTTTATGCAAGATGTCTTAAAAAGATCAGTTAGACAAGCATATGACGAGCAAGAAGTTTATATATTAACTGACCAATATCACAGAATGCGAGACAATTTTGATATTATGGTATACGTAAAGAAAAAACAAGTTTCTTAGTATTAACATAAACTCGGGGGAGTAAATCTCCCCCACTTTACCCTTTTTAGTTGATTGTGTACATATATTGAGTTATTATGTTAATACTAGAAAAGAGGCGTGCCTCTGGCCGGATATAGGCCATTAAAAAGGACCGAAAGGTCCTTTTTATTTGGATGAAAAACCTGTTGATCTGCAAATGTGGCAAAAAAAAGCCCCTCAGAACAAGGGGCAGTAACTAAGATTAGGAAATTACTAAATGTACTTGTAAAAAAGAGAGTGACTAGCCGATTTTTTATATAGTAACGGAATATGTCAAAATGGCTAAAAAATGACGTAGTGTTTGACTAGTCACTCATAATTATTTATGCTTGCAAAATCAAAATTAAAAAAATGCTTCAAAACCCGAATAGCCTAATGCACCAAGCCCCATACCTGCCCCCATCAACATCCATCGCCATTTTTCTAAACTTTGAATCTTTTGTTCAACGATAGCATGTTGCTCTTGGTTTTCACTTTGAAACTCTTTGAGCAAAGTATGTGTACTTTGTGCGTAATCATCGATCTTGACACCAAGTTTGTTGACATCTTCTTTGATTTCAGCAAACTTAGCGTCTAAGTTCTTAAATTCTGTTTGTAACACAGCTATGTCTGTTTCGAGGTTGCGTTGAATTTGTGGCATTATACATTAGCCCTATTGCTCACATACTTCCAAACGTTATCTGTAACGCTCCAATGTGCAGGTTGATAATCTTGATCGCTTACTGCAATCATAGCTCCAGCAACACCAACTACAGCTGGAGTATTTGAAGTCAAGTTTGCAACTGTGTCATTTGCTAATACAACAAATTGAGTTGCATTAATATTTGTAGCAGTTACGTCTCCACTAAATGATGAGTTACCATTTGCATAGAATGAATGTGTTATTGGATTGTCTGCATCGTCAATAACAATCATTTCTAGACCGATTGGTAAAGGATCGTTTACTGCACCTGTAAAACTGCTATCAACTTTTGCACCAAATTTCGCAGGGGAACTATATGGAAGTGATACTTGTTCTATATCCATAGAACCTGAACCAGTAGTTAATGCACGTTCAGGTCCAAATCGTGTATCTGAGATAGAAAATTCATTTGTATCATAATCGACATAAGAAAGCCAATAACTTACGCCAGTAGAAACACCACCAAATGTTGTGCCAAAGAATTGAACTTCCATATTTGGGTCCATAGCACCAACATCGTCAGCAGTAAAGAAATTAGTACCACTATCACTTGATGTTACTGTTGCTAAGAAGCTAGTTGCATCTACCGCACCTCGCCATTGGATTTCACCTAAGTAATCGTCTGCAACTACTGCTGATCGAGCCGCACCATTACCTGTACGTCTATTAAAACGAAGACCATCATCTTGATAATGGTTAATGTTAAATGTTGGTATTCCAATACCGCCTGAACCATCAGTGAGGTTTAGACCACCTTGTCCACCTACTTCAAAACCTGACCAAGTTCTTGTATCAAATGCACCGCTTTCATAATCTGAACCAAGTGTAGGAATTTGAACACTCCAAGTACCTCCAATAACACTTTGATTTGGATAAGTATTAGGATCAAGAATATCATTTACAGTCCATGTGATGTATCCTGCAGAAGCCTGATCATTATTTGCGTTTTTAGCAAATCCCCAGTCTTCTTTAATTCGACCAAAGTATGCGAATTCAGTACCGTCATCCATGTTTTCTAACATGTTCATGTGAGACGTACCAAATTGGTAAGTACTATAATCTGCATAACCAACTATAGTAGTTGTGCAATCTAAGCCTTCTCCAGTAATGTCAGTTTGTGATGGTGTAATATTATAAGAGATATTACCAGATGTTGTAAGAACATTAGTTGCGTCTACATTACCAGTAAGGTTAGCATTTACGCCATTTAGATTGTCTCCTGTAACGTTACCAGAGACTTCTAGTGCGCCTGTTTTACTCAATGTCATCATTGAGTTACCATCAACAATCATGTCGATAAGTTTTGTATTAGCACCAGAGTTAGTATCAGTTACGTTTGCTTTCCAAACTGTGTAATCAACACTTGCGTTATTTAAATTAGCAGTTGTTGAGAATACAAATGTATTTGTTGTTAGTGTTTTGTTAGTTGCTAATTGGCTTGTATAAACTGCACCAGTGTTAGCAAAACCTACTGAAAGTGCAGGGATAGATTTGTTGTATGTAAAGACAGAATCAGCACCCAAAGCGCCGCCGTCATTAAACTGTACTTGCTGATCAGATCCTGCTGGTGGCGCACTACCTGCGCTATCTGCGTAAACTGCGTTTGCTACAGAACCAGAAACATTTGCTCCTGCAACGTTATTAGCAACGTTTGCGAATGCAACTTCGCCTGATACATTAGCTCCAGCTACTGCGTTCGCAGTAGTTGCAAAAGTTGCTAAGTTAGCTAATGGTACTGTATTGCTTGGTGCATATACGTTGCTTGCGTTGTAGACTAATACGTCACCTGTGCTTGGCGTTGCATTGCTTACGTCATGTAACTGATCCATGTAATAACCAAAATCTGGTCTTACTTGAATCTTACCATTTGTTGCACTTGGATTATTTGATTGAACTAAACAAGCGGCAACTACGATACTTGGATCAGGTGCAGTTGGTTCTGTTGCAGTCAATGCACCTGCGCTGTTTGCTTGTAGATATAAGATGCTACCTGCTGAGAATGCGTTAGTCTGTAGATTATAAATTTCACCTACACTTTGAATGTAACCAAAGCTACCACTTGCAATGTTTGCAGGAGCAACACCAATCACGTAACGTGGTAAGAAACCTGCGCTTGCTGTGTTAGCAGGAGCTGCCAAGATAGTGTCACCTTGTACACCATTGAACATAGCAACTTGACCAGCTGTGATAGTAGCATTTGCTTTTACATAGATATACTGATCTTCACCAACTTGTTGTGTGATGTTGCCACCACCATTCATGTCAAGAGCTAGTGTGCCTTTTGCGCTGTCCCAATATACTCTACCTGTTTGAAAACCAGGCGAACCATTACCAGTGTCAAAATCGATGTAATCTACATTTGTGAATGCAAGATTTGCTTCGATTGTATTTGCTTGAATAACGTTAGCAGTGATTGTTCCAGATACGTCTAAGTTCCCCAACGTACCAACTGCTGTGATGTTTGATTGTGTTGGATTGCTTACTACATTAGCAACTGCAACTTCGCCTGAGACGTTAGCGCCATCTACTGAAAATGCTTCACCAGCAAAGTTTGCGTAGTTAGCACTGTTTGCAACTAAGTTACCAACTGAGAAATTGCCAGTAACTACTAAATCTTGTGTTTCAATAGTACCAGATACATCTAAATTACCTAATGTACCAACACTTGTAATATTTGGTTGTGCATTCGTTGTTACTGTACCTGCTGTAGTTGCAGTGTTTGCAACATTTGCAGTGTTTGCTGTATTAGCAGTAGTTGCTGTAGTTGCACTGTTAGCTGTGTTAGCTTCGCCTGCAAAGTTTGCGTAGTTTGCAGTATTTGCTGTTACTACAGTACCAATGACTGCTCTGCTTGTGGTAACAGTGATGTTACCAGTTCCTGAATTTACTGTTATAAGATTAGCCATAATTGACAACTCCATCGCTTGCTACTAAGAATAATAAAAATACAACCTCGTCATATTCGGGTTGCGTACCAACTGCTGGGAAACTGATTTTTAATCTACCTGTAAAACAAGCAGGGTCAGTTGCGTTTATGTCTAAGTCTGGGTCACCAGCGATCAAAGCCCAAGTATCATCATCAATAATCATTGTGAATGTACCTGCACTGTCATCACGATTAGTGATTGAAAGATTGATGGGAGAAGGATCAATTGTATTTGCAATCATTGTGCCAGATGCATCACTCAGTGCAAACACTGAGCCACCTGAAGTTGCTGAGATTGAGAATTCTGTTGCTGTTGGTATTTCTTTTACATAGTATGTTGTGTTGATTGCAACACCACCAAATACTGTGCCTGTGAATTGAATAGGCTTATCTAAGTAAAGTAAGTCAGTTGAATCACAAGTAAAATAGTTTGTTGAACTAGAACTTGCAGTTACTTCTGCTACTCTAGGCACAAGAGGATAATCATCGATTGTGAAATCTAATCCTGTTCTGCTGTCTCTAAAATTTGTGATGCCTCTACGAATAATTTGTGCATCTATCGTTGCTCCTGTCAAATCTACTGGCGTAGATCCTGTGACCCATCCACCTGTGTATGTGATGTCACTTGCCCAAGAGAAATTCCAAAAGTCTTTTTGATTATAAACAAGTTCTTGGGCAATGATCTGTCCATCAAAGCCTGCAACTTGATTGAGTGTGTTTTGGCTGAACTTCGCCATAGTCTTCTCCTCGCTTGCTCGCTGATATCCCTACCATGCTTTCTCGCAGTTATAGGGCGTTATTCTGTATTTATACGATATTATACAGCAGGAAACGCTATACTTTTATTTGTTGTTGGATTTGACGTACTAAGCACTGGTGTAGTATCTGTAGTTACAAAATGATTCAATGTAAATGATGTATTAGCTGTAGCTAATGAGCCTACACCAACTGTTTGTGATGAAGTTTGATAGGTAATAATACTTCCATCACCAAACGTATAATCGCCTGTACCAACAATGCTACCATCATCGGGTACTTTAGTTATGAACCATTGATCTGAATAAATGCCACCTCCAGAACCACCGATATACAAATCATTATTATAATAATCTATTTTTGCTACTGACTGATCAGTTGTTGAACTATAAAATGAATTTACCCCTATCATTTCATTTTGCCATTGTATAGTACCAGAATCATCAAATTCTGCTATCCATAAACGATTTCCGGTAGTTACACCTATAACAAAAATCTCAGTATCGCTTTTTAAAACTAAACCATATAATTTTGTGTCTGTAATCTTTTGTTGCCATTGTATCGTACCGCTTGAATTTGCTTTAACAAGATATCCATCATCAGTAGTAGAATTAAACAAAGTAAAATAAGAATTATCACTAGAATCTAATTGCAAATCGCTAGAAATTAGATTATTAGATGTTAAACTTAATCTTAATGACCATAATGCGGCTAATGGTGGTGTACCTCCAGTTGGCGTCTTATCTATTTTCTTTAGAATAACTTGACTATTTGGATAATGTGTGCCGTCATCATGTGCAGAATACAATATAATAGGATCTTCATTTGAATCTAATTTTAAGCCAGAAGTAAAAAATTCATTAGGGCCATTAGAAACACCAAAATATACGGCATATGTATTATCTTTGTTTATACCGCATCTCCATACACCGCCTACAAGATCAAAATATTTAAATGCATACCATTCTTCATTAGTTGAACTTTTAGCATATTGTCTAAAATTTAAACGTAAATCATAGTTGCCACTAGCTGGGGTCGCTCTAGGTAAAACCGCTAATGGGCTAGAACTTGCACCTGTAGACATTGCTAATGTTAATTTAAGCCCGTAATCTACATATAACTGTGGAAATCCACTTGGGTGTAATAAACCAATTTTACCCGGTACTATAAGATCAGTACCATCAACATAAAACTGATTATCGCATTCTATATCTTGTCCGTTGCTATGAAAATAACCTTTAGAATACTCAATGATTGGATTTAAAGAACCAGCTAATCTGTGTACGTATTGATAGTTAGCATAACTGCCGGTGCCATAAGAAGTTAAATTGATTCCATTGGTAGAAGAATCAAAATATAAAAAACTAAAATTACTAGTAACTATATTATTGGGTTGTATGAACCAATATTCTACATCAACATTATTGACAGCTTTGCTATATGTTAATGCACCTAAACTTGCTGTTATGGGCATTAGATGTACCCAATTCGTGAAGCATATATTTGATAAGTTGGTGCTGCCGAAGTTTTAATAATATTAAAAGTATACATGTCTGAACCATTAGGAGTACCACTGCCTGGTCCACCTACACCAGACCACAATGGTGTGTATGTAACAGAATCGATATAAACAGAAGTAGGGATATATGCGGTGGCTCCGTTTTTATTGATAAAAGTACAAGTCATACTTTCATTAGTTGATAACACTGAGCCTAATGTAGTACTACCATCTCCTCTAAAATTCAATCCAAAGTTTGCTGTTGCATTAGCAGTTTGTAATCGTAATGCGCCATCTAATAAATCAAAATCAATAATACCTGTAGCACCAGTTGCATTAGCAGTAACCTTTTCAATGATTTCTTGAACGCTACCTGTACTGTTTAAAGTTATATCTTCGACTGTAGTAGAACCAGACACAGTTAATGATGTTAGTGTGCCTACACTTGTAATATTGGGTTGTGTTGCTGTGTATACTGTACCTGCTACTAATGCGTTTGCTACTTGACCAGAAACATTTGCGGCTGCTACATTATTTGCTACATTAGCAAAGCCTACTTCTCCAGAAACATTAGCACCAGCAACTGCGTTTGCTGTTGCGGCAAATGCTACTTCACCAGATACATTTGCACCTGCTACTGCATTTGCTGTTGTTGCAAATAGAGCAAGTGAAGCTGAAGGAACAACGCCTACTACATTACCACCTACTATATTAGATAATCCACCTGCATCACCAATAAACAAACCAGTCGAAACTACATTTCCAGGAACATCTAAAACATTGGATACATTATCAAATGTAAAGCCTACACCAGAATCAAATCCACCAGAACCATCACTTAACTGGATTTGTGTGTTTGCACCTGAAGGTACTCCATTACCTGTTGGTGTTGCTCCAGCTGCCCATGTAAGATTGCCTGTACCATCTGTTTGCAAATAATATGCGTTATTTCCACCATTAATCTTAACATTAGAAAGATTAGTGAATACTAAGTTGCCACCAGCATCTACATTGCTATTTGCAATAGCGCCAAAGATATTGCCTCCAGCATGATATTGTAATTCACCAACATTACCTGCAGGTCTAGATACACCCGTTGATGTGTAAATATTTAAATTAGTAGAATCGACAGTAACATCTAAACTTTGTGTAGTATCTGTGACAGTTAATGTTATTGGTTCAACTACAATATTAGCGTTGAGTTCTGCCATTATTGATACCTAACTATGAATCCTAACGGTGTTTTTTGATAATCATCTTGTGAACTTGTTGCGTTTGGTCTTGTTACTCCCAACGTAACAATAACTAAAATACTTTCAGGTGTTGCTTTACCTTGATTTAATGGGGGAACAGGAGTTGGGTTAGGTGAACCTGAACCATCTGCGATCTCTGGAGGAATAAACAAATATCCAATGCCGCTTGCAGGGGTTGTTAATGCCGCAGTCAAATTAGAATATGCGTTTGCGGTTGGTACTGGATCATAAAGTGTAATGTTACCTAATGTAACTAGATCAGGCGTAAGTGCATCATATCCAACATTGTCTACTTCATAAAATTTTGCAGAAGTATCTAATGACCATCCTGTAGCATTAGCCGCATTACCGCTTGAATCAGTAAATTGAAGATCGATTGTATATGCTTCGCCTGTATAAATTTCCAAGCACTGCATTTCTGTGCCTGCAAATGTCATCGTCTTAGCGCCTGATAATAATAAACTCATTGTTGTATTCCTATAATAATATATTTATGCTTTACATGAAAAACACAGGTTAGGTCTGTATTGGTCCTTCATGATCATTTGTGATAACATTTAGTTTCACAAGTTGTTCTTTTAAACCAGCTATTTGTCTATCAATTGTAGAATTTTTAGGTAAAGTTAAAAGTCTGTTATACGATTCAATAGCCCTATCTGTACCTACTACTTCTGCATAAGGTTTAGTAGGGACAGTAAATGAAAGTTTTCTTCTTTGTGTGTTCATGTTATATTCTCAATTCAAAATTAAAGTTTAATTTTTAGTGCCGTCCCGGAGCCATAGATACAATATACATCAACAGCATCTAATGCTCTCCATAAATAACCAACAGAATAACCCGAAACGAACAAACTATTATATCCAGAATATGCGTCATTTAAATTAATTATTAATGGTTCATTTGCTATTAAGTCATATGTAGTATGAAATTGATCATTTAGAACAAAATCTGATGTAGCATTCTGAAACGTAGTAAAAGGTGTTAATTGGAATTTGCAATCTGAAGAAGCAACAAATTGAAATGTACCTTCTATCGCAAATCCTTCTGTCTGGGGTGAATAACCGCCTGGAACTAAAATTTCTAATAATGCATACCAATCATTATCTCCTGTAACTATAATAGCGTTTGTTGCTAAAGCTGGTTGAAGTGATGCAGTACTATTTGCTAGGTAACCATCTGTTGTACTAGAAGTTCCTTGCCAAAAAGGATAATATTTTGTAGAAGATATTGGTGTAGTTGTGGGTCTTACATAAGAAGGGGCATTTGTTGCATATAATACAGGAGGAGTAAGAATACTACCACCTCTTGAAACTTGCCATGCTTCATCTGCAATAAATTCACCAACTGATATAGTTGGATCAAGTTTATCAAAATCAATAGTACCATCTTGTATAGTATTGCCATTAACACCTCCAGCTGGATTACCATTATCTGGATTCAAACATGTAATGTTTATACACGCATCTAAAAGTGTGAAACCAACTATAGGTTGATTTAAACGAACTAAGGTATTAGAAATATTTTCTACTACATAAGTGTCTGTATCTATTAGACCAGCAGCCGAACTAACAAGAGTTACATTACCACCTAAACATGGCATTGGATCAAATGTTCCTGTTGTTATTGTTAAAACATCAAGATTAGGATAAGCATTACCTGCATCTTCAACATTACAATAAACAGTTGAACTATAGTCTGTAATATTAGGTCCTAACCATTGTACAGGACCTGCAGAATTACTATTAACACCCACTTGATCATTACGTGCTTTAACAGACCAATAATATGTGTTTTCTGGTAAGTCTGTCATTGTAATTGTGTAAACAGTGTTTACTGTACCATTACCTGAACCACTGCTATTCGCAATAAATCTAGTTTCTATTGCTTGACCATTGCCTGTTGCTAATACATCATCATTAGGAACAAAAATAGTACCTACAGCAGTTGATGACGCTCCAGCACTTACCCAATCAGTGTTACCTGAAGTAGAAATAATATATTCTTTACCTACAGTTAAGAAACCTGTATAATTGGGTTGATTTGATAAGTTAACTAAATTTGCGCCAAATGTTTCAAACGAACTGTTGCCTAAAGTTGTGATTCTATATTCTTGACCTATAGAAATATTGGCTGCATCTAAATCACCTGTTAATGGTGAACCATCTGCATTATATGCACTAGTATAAAATGAATGCAATTCTGCATTTGCATCTGTACCATATTGAAAATCTAAGTAATTAACAAGACCTGTGTTTGGTACAATACCAGTTACACTTAGATACGCTATACTGCCATCTGCGTTTAGCCATAGATCGGGTGGCTCAGGCTGTGTGATTAAGTTAGGGTCTTGCAATCCAGTATTTGGATCAGGTTGAAAGTCTAATAATGCTCTATCTTCGTAAATTGTATCGTTGTATTCAAATGCAGTAATAGATACGCCCAATGATCCATCAAGATATTTTTCTTCTGCTACTGTAGCAACTCTAAACAATTTACCATAATTAGAGTTAAGTACGTCCCAACCATATACTTCTTGTTTGATACGTATTACATCACCTGCTTCGATCTGAATACCAGAATAGTCTAATTTAAATGTAACAGTTAAATCTTCTCTACTTTGTAAAAGTCTCCTCACGCCTACGTAGAGTGCCTGTACTGAGTTATTAATAACAGGGAAGTCTATATCTAGCTTATTGACGGCTTCGTTAGGCGACATAACGCCTACTTGATAATCTTCTAACTCAATTACTTGATAATCAATCTGATCTCTAATATATTGGTTAGGGTATGCAACTTCCATTTGATTGAAAGTTTCATTTAAGTTAATAGGAGCAACATTTATGCCCCCTATAAGATTGCTAGAATCAACTAAGAACAAATTATTGATTGTAGTGTAATCTGTATAACTTTGATTGATTACAACACTCCACTTTGCACTTAGTTCATTATATTGTAACCAAGAATCAGCAGAGTCTACTAAAATTTGTAGATTTTCTAAACAACTAATATTAGTTGCGATAGGTCCATCAATACGGTATCGTGATTGTGTACCTGTACCATAATCGATTGTTTCATCAGAGTATACATTTAATGCAGTCAAAGATGCAGTATCAATACGTGATAATGGAACAGCACAACCATATCTATTATTCAATAGATAGTCTAATATTACATCACCTGGCTTTGTAAGTGTGCTTGTCATTCTACATTGCAATGCACCCAAACTTGTTGTACCTGCATCTGTATTATATTCTACACGCACAATAGCAAATGCACAGTTAGTCATTACATCTGTAGCAGTCCATCTTTGTCCACTTGGTATACCGCCACCTGTAGATGCATCACTTAATATTTGAATAGCAGTTTGTCCACCTGTGTTTACACCAGAACTTGATCCATCTGTAAACAACCAAATCTTAATCTTACCACTTACTTTTGTGTCGATAGTAGCAGGTGTTGTGTTATTGATTAAACCAGTAACAGTACCATTTGCACCAAATTGGACCTTTTTTCCATCATAATAGATGTTGCTAGTATCAAAGGTATATGATCCGCCACCGCCACCTTGATCATCACTAACTTCTGCAAGTGCAACAACATACCACATGTATTGCTGATCTGTAGATAATTTTGCATCAATAACAGGTCCGCTTACATAACCAGAACCATAAACAACAGGAATCTTATTATCTGTTGCAGGTGGTAATTGTATACGTCCTCCTCCTTGACCTGCACCTAATCCGGCACCGAGGTCTGGTTGCATTCGTTTTGCAACTAATGCTGATATACCTACTGATAATAATACAGAACCAACAGCAGTAAAAACTGTAAGGGCAGTACCAGCTAAACCTATTGCTGTACCTATTGCAGTTACTAATGCAGATATTGCTGTAAAGACTGCCATTTAGATGCCTCCTACCCAAACTTCTTCAGACTTACGATAACCAAATCTTTCAAAATTAAGATCAGGTGATGTAGCCATTTTTGTTATCGTATACATTTTAATCTTATCTTCGTCTACTAATTCTTGTGCTTTTTTATTATATGCTTGTATCAAACGATAGCCTGCTGAACTATTTCTGTGTTCTGGTTCTACCCAAAACACTAACTCTTGCAAAAACTTAAGTTCTGGATCCCAAATACTTTGATTCTTGATTCCTGCAATCATACCAATAGGTTCATCTTTCTCAGCAATATACAAAATGCCGCCGCCTAACAAAATATGATTAAAAATACTGTTTACATAATCTTCATTGTCGCATTCACGCATTAGATCGATAGGAGTTTCATTACGAAAATCCCTAAGCATATCTAATATGTAATTGATATCAAATTTATTTGCTTCACGTATTTTCATAATTAATTTCGTTGCCTTCTGCCACCATCATTTGGATTGCCGGGGCCTCCACCACCTCCACCATAATAGGCTTGATTCTTTGGCTCTTGACCAAAGTCAAAGTCTACGCCAGAGATAGCATACACACGATCCATTGATGTATCAGCTGGATTGAATACTTTCCAACTTTCTTCGTTCGTTTTTCTTCCTGCAATGCGATTAGATAACACAGTTTTATAACTGCTGGCTGCTACTGCTACTGTAAAGTTGTCGTTTTGACCTTCACGTTCTTCTGTGATACCATAACTTGTTATGATACCTGTAAATCTTAAATATGTATTGGCTAATTCATTATTGTCATCATAAAAGCCACGCCATACTTCAACTTCACTACCTCTGATCTTGCTATCAAGCACAACAAAGATATTATTTGTATCAATACCAGATAATGAAATAATTGTATCACCGGCAGTAACACGCAAGTCTCTGTTTTGTGCACCTACTTGTAATAAACCACCTAATGCAAGAAAAACATCACCGTCAATAGTTTCGTTTTTGTATGCACTACTAAAAGTATGGATACTAATATCATATGCAGTACCTGTGCCAGTAGTACCATTAGCATTTGCAGTAAATTGTGTGCCAACTGTATTGCTAGTTGCACCAAGTGCAGTCCAATCAGTGTTTCCTGAAGTATAAATTTGATAGGTATTATCGATTACAATGTTTGCAGTCGTATTTGCAGTATAATCGTTAAAGATTGTTAATTTAACAAACTCTGCTGATTTGATTGCACCTGTATCTTGTACTTCTGGTATGTTTTGTGTCATAATCTTAAGCCGTTGCTACCCATTCATATAATTTAAAGTCATCAGAAAATTCAATTAATGCATTACCTAAAGTAACACCGCTTTGTTTTTGATATCCACCTGGCACTAATTTATATATTGGCATATTAGGACAAAATAATTTAAATTCGCATGAATTACCAACTGTAATGCCATTACCTACAACACTTGTAGTTAAAATATTTGGTCTGTGTGTAGTAACTTGTACAGTTGCTCCTACTCCTCTCAATACTTGTGATTGAACAGTAAATGGATATGGATTATTGCCAATCTGAATCAAATCATTTGGCTCAAACAATATTCTTGTTGATGGCGCCGAAGGTAAATTAGTTAATGTTAGTGTACTACCTACAAAACTTTGCACTGTTATACTAGAAATCTGTGCAGATGACATCGTTCCTTGATATCTGAATATCCATGATAAACAACTATTGTTGCCAAACGTAACTGTTTCTGGCACGTTTCTATCTAATGTGTCTAGTGCTTCCATTAAAGCACGTGCTTCATTATATCTAAAACGACCGGGCATAGTTAAATTGATACGCCATGGTTGATAGGTTGGGGTTTCTGAAGTTCTTGCAACTTCGTTTCTAGTAAATTGAATGCCAATAACTTTTCGTCTATCAATCTCTATAGCATTACAATTGTCAATAATTGTTTGTAATCCTGCCATTGCAATATCCTAATTATTTTTTAAATGAATTTAATTCTGTTACATTGCGTAGTTCTGAGCCATAGCCAATTACGTATAATAATACAGTTAACGGCAAAAGCCAAATAGAGACTAATCCTAACATATGTCCCCATGTTAAAGATATTGCTCCTAGACTTGCAACATTTAATACGCCTGTTTGTGGTACTTGTTTTTCACTTGCTATTCTCATTTGTTTTCTCCTTTAATTTATTAAGCCATAGAATATGGCATTTCTTTTTGTGCCATTTGCACTGTACCTAATAATGTTTTTCTGTTTTCTGCAAACAGTTGTGCAACTGACTTAGCATCAACTGCACTAATTTGATTTGTAATATAATTGTTTGTTACTGGTGCATTTACAACACCGGGTCCTGCTGATGCGGCACCAAGTTTATTATTTGGTATAATTGATCCTGCTTGTTTTGGTACAAACAATTCTGGACCTCGCTCACCTACCATATATGCTTCTCCTGCACCAACAGGTCCACCATTTGCTCTTCCAGGAATAGATAAGCCAAGACTGCCCATTATTGGTTCAAAGATATATTTGAATATCATTGCTTTTAATATCATCTTTGTCAAATCTTGTATAATACTTTTTGCTAAATCTTTAAATTTAAATTTACCTGTTTCGACAAAATTATCTAATGCAGAACCAATAGTACCCCATGTTTGTAATATTGCATCTTGCGCCAATTGATATGGTTCCATTGATGCTTTAAGTTGTTCCATACCAGCGATTGCACCTGCAACGGCAGATTGCTGTAATAATTCTGCATGAGCATGTTTCGTATTAAGATGAGTCATTTCATCACGAAATCTCATCTTTTCTCTGTCCATTAAATCGTTTATGCGTCTGATTTCTTCGGCATCATTATCAGCGGTCGCATCATCTAATTTTTGCTGTAATAATGCCATCGTAGTTGCATTATTTTGTTTTGCTGTAAATAATTCTTGTTCACGATTTAATTGATCTTGTGTTATTTGACCAAGAATTAATTTTTCCATTAATTGTTCTTCATTAGCATCTATAGCTCGTTTTCCCATTTGTTCAGTTTTAGCGGCAATGCTATCAGTAAGGGTAGCTAGATTTTTTTGTACTTGTAATCTAAAATATTCTTCTTGATTTAATTCTTTAATTAAAGATAAATTATTTCTGATTACATCTTGTTGTAATTGATATTGTTGTACTATTTTGGCAGATGTGGTTGTACCTTTAGCTAATTCTTGATTAATAAGGGCTTGTAAATCACCAATCTGCTTTTCGGCTTCTATTTCAGCCTGCAAATTAGCTTTTTGTAAATTAGCGTAATTAGCCTCTACACCTATCAAACTAATAGTTTGCTGGCGTAATTTATTTGCTTGATCAATTTGTAATCTTAATTGATTAGTTTTTTCTTGTGCTGTTTTTAAGGCAATTTGATCTTGACCTGCTTGTATTTCTCTTGCCTTTACAATTTTACCTTCAGCATCAGCAGCCTTCTCAATTTCGCCTGTCATTGCTTGGACGTTTTCACCTGACTCATCAAATAATTGATTCATCATGTATATGGCGCCACCTGCACCTACTAATCCACCAATAACTTTGGCTAATCCAATACCTGTTACACCTTGCAAGATTGCGCCTGCTACTGCGGCTGCTCTTAATGCTTTGGTTAATTGAACTACTGCGGTTATAATAGTTACTATACGTGCGGCTACTGTAGCTCCTATAGCGGCTGCAATAATAGTACCTAACGTTTGGAATGCAGTTGCTACTGTATCAGTATCTATTTTTAACTCTCTTACTTGTTTTAGTATAGGAGTTAATACTTGTAATGCGGCAATCTGAAATCTTCTAAATACAATCTCTAATGCACCTACTGCATCAGCAGTTAGATACATTGCTTTTTCTGCTTCGGCAGCCTCTGCGGCTGATAATTTAAATTCATTAACAAATGTATCAAATTTGATAGTAGCGGCTGATTTACCTAATAGTTTCATAGCAACAGCAGTAGAATCTGCACTAGAACCCATATTAGCAATGCCCTGCACAACTTTATCGAACAATGCTTCATCTGATAAGGTAGCTAAGTCCTGAAGTGATACGCCTGCTTTGGCAAAATCATCTTGCATGTCTTGTGAGCCTTTGGCTGCCATATCAATCGACAATGCAAGTTTTTGTAGCATCTTACCAGCACTTTCAAATTGTCCACCTGATCTTTCAGCAGCCAAACCAACTTGATATACTCTACCTACAGTTAAACCTAAACCTTCTGCTACGTCTACTAATTCGTCTGCTAATTGTACAGCAGAAGTGGCTAATCCAGCAAATGCAGCCGTAGCTGCCAGACCAAACCCTGCAATGGCTTTACCTGCGTTACCTAATGTTGTAGATAACTCATCTATATTTTGTTGTACCTTCTTGATATCTTGATCGCCATCGACCTCGATTTTTATTTTGTAAACATCAATAGTTGCCATTAGATTCTAACTCCGGTCTTTTGAAAAACATATTCTTGAATATATTCTATCGTTGGTTCTGACATACCTTGCGGTGCTTGCTTGCTGTATCCTTCTTCTAATCTTGTTGCATATGGATAATTTGCAACGATTTCATTACCTTGTTTCTTTGTATTGCGTCTTGCATTACCTTTATCGACAGGAGTAACTTCAACAAATTTTTTGTATGCAACTTTAGTTAACTCTTTGTCATCTAATGTTGCTAATACTTTGTTTAATCTTTTGTTGATTTTACTCATATGTTTAATCCTTTTTAAGCATGTTTTGTAATTCGTCTTGTGTAAAATTAAACACTTTAGGATCTGCTACACCTTTACCCTTTGCTTTAGATTCTTCGTATTTGTCAAAGGTAGCAAGAACATCGCTGATCATTAAATCATAGGTCGTGGCATTCATAACTACTTGGCTAGGTAACATGCCATATCTTTCTGCCATTCGACCTATCGTGATCATTTTCGCTGTCTTCCACTCTTTTGGGTCGATGTCTTGCTCTGTGACTTTCCCAATACTTCTCCTAATAGATTTACTGCCGCGGCAGCAATATCAATGGGTAAGTCTTCGTCTTCTGCAAGAGCGGGTTTGCCTTTGTCATCTAAAATCATTTGTTTCATCATCTTACCTAAATTATCAAATTGACCTTTTTGTCTAGCATCAAAAAAATCAAAGTAAGTTGACATACCCACAACATCATATGTAAAGAAAGTAATTTCTTCACCATATTTTTCTAGTAATGCAGGGTCTGTGATTTTAAGTTCTATTAGTTTGGGTTTAGCCGCGAATTCTTTAATATTCATTTGTTTCTCCTAATTAATTGTTCATGAATTATTTAGCGGTATCGTCTACAGATTCTAGTAGCTGATTTAATAGTGCTAAACGAAATTGTTGTTTGGCTTTAAGTTGCCTAATAGTAGCCTGCATGTTTTCTAACATGGGCATCATTTTTGCTTCATCAGCAATGAGGGATCTTAATTTTTCTTCGTCTGTTTTGAGCCAGACTTGTTCATCTGTCATTTGTTATTCCTTATTAATTTGTTGGACCATTTGATACCATTTGATACCATTTGGACCATTTCCTTTTAAAAAAAAAGGGGACTGAGCGTACCCAATCCCCTAGTTTTATTGCTTAGGCGATTTCGCCAATTGTCATTTGACCATCAACAGCAATTGTTAATGGAGATACCCAAACGGGTGAGTCTGGGCTAACTGTTGGAGCAACACTAGAAAGATAACCTGTACCTTCGTAGTATTTTGCACCTGTAGCCGCATTGTCACCATTGAGAACTAATCTCCAAGATATTTCTACTTTGTCATTAGATATTCCTGCAACACCTAGATAAGGTGCAGTATTTGCAGTTGCCAATGAATTACCAAAGAAGCCTTCTTCATCAATTACGATGTTGGTAGAGACTTCGTTATCTGCTGGAGTAGTTACCTTGTTGATGTCTGTAGAACAGAAATCAGTCCAAGAGAAAATACCAGTAGAATTGGTAACAGTAATATCTTGAAGACAAGTGACACTCAACGCATTCGCTTCAACGTTTGCTGTGTTGGTACTCACATATAAATGTGGTTGTGTACCGGTTGTGTTTACTGTAATTCTTGCCATGTTATGTCTCCTTTAAGATTGATAGGCGTTATTAAATTCTAAACGGGTTAAATCAAATGTATAGGTATGAATTTCACTACGATCACCTATTGTAACTTCCCTGTCAAACTCTACTGATGTATAACCATCAAAAAAGTTTACGTTTGCGGCTAAGTCCTCAATTGCATCCTGTATCACTAAAGACTGTGGATCGTTTTGATACGATATGTACATAATGTTGAATTGATCAACAGCATCATACATTGCGCCACATTTTTGTATTGCAAGTTGATTTACGCTTCTACTGTTAGTAGTTACATCATCAACATACAATCCATATGCTACAGTAGCATCATCGCTAGGGTAAGTTGGTGATACTTCGATAATTGGAGTTTGTGTTCTCGCAACTGCTCGTAAGTATGTTACAACATCGCCCTTATCGACTAGAGGTCTAGCCATTAAAAGTATCTCCTATCACCAGTGAAATAGTCTGGGTCAGCGACCCAGTTTTCTTCCAACTTAGTAGTAGGACCATTTGGTGCATCCTGATTCAAATCATAGAAATTCATCAGTTCCAGTGCCTTTGTCCATTCAGCGTTAAATCTGTCAAGTGCATGTGTAAAGTTTGCAGTATCAACAGAGTTGACGTTAGACGTATCTGATACGATACTTTCATAGAAAATTTTAATCGCCATGAAAGTATCGAGTCGTATCAGAGTTTGATCATTCTTGATCAATTGCGCTGGATTGAATGCAGATACTAATTGTCCATTAGGTAAGTTAGTGTAATATGAAGCCCCTACTACGTTATCGCAATACTTAGGCCACCAACCAAACTCAAGTTTATAGAGAATTTCTTGACTACCTACTTTGAAGTAGTCGTCCCAGTTAACTTGCATTTGATTAGCACGCCGCTCGGCAGCAGGATCATAAAAAATGATATCTGCTACAGATGCATTTGATACTCTTTGATATGGGACTGACATATTATTTTTTTCCTATACTAATTCAATTAAGCCTGTTCGATGTTAATAGCACCACCACGTCTCTTATCAGCGACACCTGCACCCATGTATGCAAGACCAGTTACCCACATCTGAAGTCCACCGGGCTTTTCACCCATCTTGACTTGTAGACCTTCTTTAAGAACTGTGAAGATCGCAGTTTCGTGGAAGTAACCACCAATCTTTACGTTAGCGTTTGCAACGCCATCGAAAGTACGGGTATTATCTTCTAAGAAGTTAGAGAAGATAACTCTTGAACCATATAGGTTAGATAGCTGACCAGTAGCTAACAATTCTTCACCAAGTGAAGTGATAGCAGATCCGCCTGTTGAAGCAGAACCAACTGCTCCACCTGTTAATTCGCTTAATGCACGAATCATAGATGAACCATCAACACCGTTGTCACCGTTTGAGTCAAGTACTACGACTGGAGTACCTGGTAAGCGAGCAACTGTGTAGTTTTGCTTGATGTTTCTAACAAGACCAAGAACAGTGTTTGCACTGAATGTAGGTGCTGTGTTAGCAAATGCAGTTGTAGAAGCTCCAAGCTCCATAGCACCTAATTCTGAAACAACATCAAAGCCATCTAATGTAGCTGTAGTTGAGTTGTTAGGTGATGTTTTGAATCCACTTGCGAAAGCGGCACAAACACGCTGATCAACTTTCTCTGCATAGGATCCACCAAGTTCTTCACCGATTGTAGCGGCTAGTTCAAATGATGTTGTCCATGCGTAGAAAATATCGAACGCTGTGGCAGCAACTGCTGGAGATGCTGTGATTGTGTTTGAAGTTAACGCAGGGTTTTGTTCGACGGCAGCTGGTGCTGTACCGAATCCACCACTGAATACAGTGGCATTACCTGGGTTTGTGTTTGGCACGTAGTCTTGGTACGTAATCGCCGCAAAGTTTGGAACGATGTACTGATTACCTTGGTTAGGGACTACAACTCGTGTGTAATCAACTAGACCATGAGACTCGTGCATTGCTTGTAGGGCAAAGTTAGCGATAGCAGTTGTAAAACCATTACTTTCGCCGTTGCCTCCATCTAATACGTATGCCATGATTAAATCTCCTTTAAATGATATTGGCTATAATTAAAATACTTTTCTGGATCCAGCCGATGAAGTAACACTAACAGATTGTGATTTCAGACCTGCTCCTCTACCTAGACCATTTCTACTAGCCCATGCTTTAAAAGCGGCTGGGTCTTTAGAATAGTCAGGTACTTGATCTAAGTCTGCACCTGCAAATGTTGTTTGTCCCGGTTTTAATCCAGATCCGGATGTAGTCGATTTCGATTTTAATAGCTTAGGATTACCCTTTGCTACTTCTTCAACTAATCCTCTCAACGTAAGTGGATTACCATCTTCACCATAACGCTCTTGACCTTTGCTATTGACTATGCTGTAACTTCCATCATCATTCCAAGCAATATTTGCTTTAATCTTTTGGACAGCATATTCTGATAGTTCAGTATCGAACCTGTCTCCCATTGTTTGCAATATATCTGTTTCAAGTTCTTTTACTTTCAGTGCTTGATCTTTTTGACTAAGTTCTGAACGTAACTTTTGAAACTGTTCCTGCAAATCGTTGGTCGTGACACGATTTGATTGTCTGGTTTGTGCTTCCACTGGCTGTACGTTGCCATCGGATTTTTGAGCAGCCATCTTAGCGATCATCGCAACTGCATCTTCTACAGAACTAAGTTCTGCACCAGATGCTCTGCTCAACGCATTTAAAATGCTTTGAGTTTGTGACTTGCGAATAGCGCCAGGATTAACTCTAGGCTCATTTGAAGAATTTTGAACTTCATCGTTCACTTGATCTTCTACAAGGGCTGAATCGTTGCCAACGTCTAATTGATCACTCATTTAATTCTCCTATTATAACGTAATAACCGTTGATTTGTTGTGATATTGTATTTATCTACCAGCATTCATGCCAGTAAGTTGTACAGCAATTGCTTGCTGTGTTTCATATGAAGGACCTGTTTGTTGAATAGGTACACCTGGTCCATTTTGACCCGTGTAACCATTTAAACCTCCGTCATAATCACTACCCGCTTCGCCTTCGTATTCTTCTTCCTCTTCCTTTTCAGAAGGGATCTGTGAATCTAAGTCTCTGCTTAATACTAGTTCGTTTTCTTCAGTCATCAATTGTCTAACTGAAGCATCTTCAATGCTATCAATAAATGCTTGTTCATATTGTGCTACAGATTCTTGTGGTGCAAGAATACCAATAACATCTTTAGTGATTAGTGCATCAACAATAGTATTTTCTGGAACTAATGCTTTTGCTTCTTTGTATACGGCAATTCGGTAGTTAGTGTCATGTGCCTCGTAATCAGTTGCATAAATTACTTCACCTGCCCAGCGCATGTTCATAAAACGTGCCGCGTAAGTAAAGATTAATTCTTCTGCAACTTCCATTAATCTCGCTTTTGCTTTTGCTAATCTGTGAAGTGTTTTGCGTTCTTCAATGATTGCTACCCCTGAAGCAATTTGAGTTTTGTTTTGTCTTAATCCGCCTAGTCCTGTCAATCCTTCGATTTGGTCTAACAACTGTTCTTGCTTTTCCATAATCTTGGTTACATCACCTGTATCAACAGGAATAGTTTCAACTTGTCCTTGTGTTGCTCTAACGATAGCACCAGCGTGTACAGGGATAGAAATACCCCTGTCTGCTCTGATGATCGTTTTCGCAAACTGCATAGATGAATATGCTTCGCACTCTAATTTGTAAATCTCTCTTTGTGTGTCTGATGCAGAATCAATGTCTGAGATACCAACATCAAATCTACGTGGGTCTCTGCGACCATAGACGATAAATCCTGGTATGCTCATGCCAGCTGGGAACGTACCTTGTCCTATGATCTCTGCTTCATGTTCTAAAGGCTGATCTTTTTCTATTTCATAACTGACCCAGTATGAAGGTTTTGATTCATCACCTAAGTGATAGCATTTGTAATAATAACAATCTTCAGATTCGTTCTCTAATATTTTTACATATTTTAAGATGGGTGCGCCACCATAGAAATCAAACTCCCAATCATGTACTTGTAATGGATTGATTGCAACTACATAGGGTCTGCCTAAGTTGCCTTCGCTTTCTAAAGGCATATCTACAAACACCCAACAATGTCCATAGATAGAACAAAGATCACCTACGTTCTCCATGAAAGCATTCATTGATCTGTTTTGTAAATCAGCATCTAATAGCATTAGCTGAGACCACTCAATGTTATCAGGATCTAATGCTACACCTTCAGGAGTACAAAATCTTAAGTCACGTTTGATGCCTGGCTCAAACAAGATGTCGTTGATTGTGTCAACGATATAACGACAGATAGGCTGTGCTACTGTGTTTTCTATCAAGTCTCTATAAAGATTAGAATCTTCACTTGGTCTTTTCTTACGAACGTAAGTTTTAAAAGGGTATCCTCCCAGATAAGCATATTGATATGCCATCATTTGGGGATACAGAGCTTCATATACGGAATTGCGTTTAAGCAGTTGTTTTGCTTTCATTGAGTGATCCTAAAGATGTATTATTTATATTACAACAATGTATTTATATTTTATGTTGCAGGTTTATGTTTGCAGTTTTCATCATGCCAACGTTTAAGTAATGTAGGTATTGTAACCATATCGCAATATTTACATTTGCGTGGGTTTTTGCTACCAAAGTTATTGTCTCTACCTTTTTCAATCATATCGTGTGAATTATCTTTATGTGTACCTAGAAACAAATGTTCTGGGTTACAGCATTTAGGGTTGTCACACGTATGCAATACTAATTTGCCTTTGGGTATTTTACCCTTGTGTATTTCATAACTTACTCTGTGTGTAGTTCTCATACCATCATGATCTGCATCTCTAATCATACCATAGCCAATGTTGTTAGTTGCTAGTTGCCATTCCCAACATTCTGTTTCTTCAATGTACTTGCAACTACGATATAATCTCTGATCAAGTGGTACTGTTTTGTATTGTTTTCGCATAGCCTTTCTCCTTTACTATATAAAGTATTTATACATTAAAGAAAAAAATCTAAAATTTTACCATTTGGACCATTTTACCTTTTTGGTCCTTTTTTTACCATACTACGTGGTCGGGCACATCATGGGCTTCACCCATGATGTCTTCCCACGTAGGTCCACCTGGGTATAGAGGAGAAAATTGTCTGTGTTCTAATGCAGGGTCATTTAGTGCTTGATAGCGTTGATCCATACCAATGTATTCACCAAACATATTTTGTTCGTGTTGTACAGGGAACAAATGATGTATACCATATCTGATGCAATCGCCTAAGCCATCGATGTGTGAGTATTTTGCATCGTTATACTTTACTAGCTTTTTACGTGTGCCATCTTCAAAGTGATAACTTTGCATTGCTTCAATTAATTTGACATCGTAGGGAGAAATAATTAATCCACCACGATTGATGAAAGAGTTTGCTGAGTTGTCTGTGTCTGCGATTAAAGGATTTGATTTCTTTGTGTTTAAAATTGTAAAGCCATACTTTTCTAAAATAATTCTATCTGTTACACCAAACTGACTTGTAGTGTCACGATTTAATTGTGAGCCTGACATATCAATGATAGAATAAATTCTGCGCCTAGGAAAATCTTGTCTGATTGTTTGCGCTAATTGTTCTGTGCCACAGTTTTCGATTGAATAGCTTTTTAAGATTTCTATCTTGCCATTAGGATCACCGGGCTTTGTAACTTGTGCAACTGTGCAACACATATTCTTTTTGTTAAAATCGTGAAACGTATAGATATCACCTAAGTTGTCAAATACGTCTCTGCAATGCTTTGCTTTGTTGAATGTATAAAAGAACATGTCTTCAACACTTTCCCACGAACACATATAATCTTGATCAAACTTAAGCGGCGACAATATTTTCTTTTGTTCTTCGATAAACTCTAAATTGCCAGAACGCATTTCTAGATAGTTCATGTGTCTTACTACATATCTGTCTGGGTTGTTTTGGGCAATAGTAAAAAGGTCGAATAATGGACCATTTCCATTTGGTGTAGAGATTACGATCAGTCTACCCGCAGTGTCTGGCGATCCCACACGGGGACGCAATCGGTTTGTGATTTCTTGTAGTGTATCTTGTGAGTATAAAGCCGCTTCGTCAGCAACCCAGATACCTACGTTTAGACCTCTGAGATTTTCTTTCATCTCTGCTGACTTGCATCTTATAAACACACCATTGGGAAACTTGATAGTAAGTTCACTATTGTTGATTTCTTTACCATCACGCAAACCAAAGTGTTCCATACAACTCTGCTTCAAAGGCTCCCAGATCAAAGACTTGATCATGCTACCTGTTGGCGCAGAGTAAATGACATCTTTACCTTTGTGATACTTTTCATCTGTAGCAAACAAAGGTAATGCAATAGCGGCTAAGAATGTTTTACCACTTCCTACGGGAACAATGTTTATACAGTGCTTGTCTGTAGTCAACCAATCTTGCATGATTGTTGACTGTTCGCCAAACAGTGGCACAGTAATTTTATTTGGTTGCATCTAGTTTTGTTAACTTTGGCAAAGACTCCCACTCAGGCAATTCACGTTGTGGAAACACAAACTGATTGTGTAAACTTTGTCCTAGAGTAGTATGATCGATTTCGTGTTTATCTGCAACTACTTTTGCTAACAACATTTTTTCGTATGCAATACGAGCATTCATGTCACAAGCTATAATAGCGGCATGATAACCTTCAGCAATCAGTTGCTCAAATGGCTTACCACATTGTTGAGCAACAGCCAATAAAATCTTTTCACCATTGATTTTGTTAGTAGAACCTTTTGGTCTACCAGCACGTTTAGTTTTAGTTGCTGTTACTTTTGCTGTCATTGTTTTTATCCTCGAAATACTTGTTCAATTTCAGGTGTCATCAGTTTTGCACGTGTTAAATGTGCTCTAACCATAATGACTTCTTGATCAGAATCTAATTGATCAATTAACATTTTTACACGCTTGGGTGTAACTTTTTTCATCATGCGATTAATTTTCGTGATTAATTCTTGCATGTTTTTCATTTTTTTGTCTCCTAGTAATAAGTTCATTAAAGAATCGTTCTAAATTGTCAGGCATCTTGTGCTGTCTTAAATAATCTCTAAATTCAATCAATTGTTCTATTGTCACGCACTTGTGTGCGGCGCTTGCAATGTTATAATGCTTTGCTTGACAACATAAACAAGATTGTAAGTATTTAAGGTCTAAAATGGTTTCATCTAACACTACTATAATTTTCCTGCGTAATCTAACACATATTCAGAAAACAATTCACGCTTAATCAATTCTTGCTTTACTTTGATCAACAGTTCTTGATTATAGTTTTTCATATGCGGCTTACCTATCTTTTGTTGAGTGATTAAAATATTGTTTAAGTCTATAAGATACTGGGTATCTAGATCACTGACGTAAAGATGCAGTTGCATGTGATAAAAGTTAT
>Ga0208898_1000631_pt1 | contig 26450 bp, 43 predicted proteins | sample VirMetDEL_Mar_4_FD_184513 | JGI IMG/M metagenome (GOLD analysis project Ga0208898, IMG submission 184513) | Aqueous microbial communities from the Delaware River and Bay under freshwater to marine salinity gradient to study organic matter... | ecosystem: Environmental > Aquatic > Marine >...
TGCACCGCTCAGTCGTCTTCCAGTCCATGTAGCTTATCTCGTAACCTTCATACAAAACAGAAGTCGTCTCTCGAAACACGGCATCTCCTAACACTAAACATCTCCTGACAGCTCACTTTTAATCCAATCATAGCTACATGTGATTCCGAAATGCTCTTGGCAAACCTCCACCACAATCTGCTCCAGCTCTTCAACAGAGCCGTTGTTCTCAATCACAATGCTGGGAACTTCTAACGCCCAGAAATCAACAGGCTCTCTGGAATCCCATGTGCAACCATCACGCTCCACAGTGATGCCCCAAACTTCAAAGTCTTCACCAATCTCGTCCAGTAATGCCTGTGCCTCACGATTGAAACCACAGTCAGTAACAACTACGTTGCCTAGCTGAAGAAGTTCATGTGTCCTCTTGGCTGCGAGATGGCCAAAGATGCCGTCACCCATTAACGGCTTCATGAAATCCTCGGAGAATCTGATATAGAAATCTCTTAATGATACTCCATGGTCGATGTCTCCAATCGGTAGCGGAGCCTCCTTGAATTCCTCTCTCAGCATTAGAAACTGCCAATCCTCAAGGCCAAACAGGTTTTTGAAGGCAGCATCGATGGGGTCAGTCATCTTGACTTTGCTGGCACCGAAAACATATGAGATGAGTCCTCCGACGGTATCCTTCCCACTTCTTGGCATACCGTTGATCAGTATGAGATGTCCCATGATCTAATCCTCGTCAAAGATCGAAGTCATAACAATTAACGGAATAGCAAATACTAAGCAGGCTATTCCGAACAGGCCAGTGTACCCACTCTCAATGGCCCTTTCTTTTTTTAGGGCCTTGATCTTAGCGAAGGCCTCATCGAAAGTCAAGCCTTCTGATCTAGCCATCATCATGGCCTCGGCTTGCATTTGCTTTCTTTCTTGCACGGCACCTTTCGCGAAGTCATGTGCAAACCCTCCAACTTCCTTAAGTGGATTGTGGTCTCTAAAAAGCTCATGTTCCGAGATAGGGTTTAACCCTGTTATTCCAGCAATACGTTGGATTCCATTAGGCATGTGAACTCACCTTTATGTTTATTTCTTCTGGTCTTGTCGGGGCCTGTCCCGACCCCCCGTTGCTCATTACCGTTTAACGGAAGAGGTCATTCCGTCTAGCACCAGTCGCACTCCAGTTTGCAGCATGGTGATACTCATGAGGACTACGCTCCACCAGCTTAGCTGCTTCGCTCCGCACCAGCCACCGCCTTCCTCATGGTAGTCACGCAAAATCCGTTTGTCAATCAAGAATCATTTCCACCCCATGACTTCCTTTAGCTCCTTGCTGAATTTCATTTCCAAAGGCTTCCCTTGACTCAAAAAGTTCGTATACGAATCTACTCTGCGTCTTACCGAATCCACTCCGCACTTTTGCTCTCGTGCGATTTGGTTCCAGCTCTTTCCAGCTTTTTTCATGTCTACAAACTTCTTCCCCAGATTGGCATTTTTCGTCCTGATGAACTCAATCGGGCTGAACTTGTACCTGATCCTCAACGCTTCTCCAAGATTGCTCATGGCACATCCGATTTCTGACGAGGCACTGGCAATCGTTTCTCCATTCATGATCATTTTAACAGCCTTGCGAATAGAGTCATCGTCGATCCTTCCGCTCCCCGGCTCTCTGCCGATTGGCGTCCTGTATTTCCCTTCCTTGTTGGCGACATAATCGTTGTTCTTAACCTGGAACTTCCTGATCATATGCAGTTCGTTGATGCACTTGGCAGCTCTCTCTCCGATGTCTTCTGTATACAATCCCACAAGATACGTATAGGCTAATTGATGTTCCCGTCCAACATCGTACAGGCCAAAATCATCTTTAGTGAGTTCGCGTTTTTTGATCGCACGGCAGAGTCCGAGTAGCTTCTTCCAGCCTGGACTTTTCATTCCGTTATTAGCCATTTGATTTTCCCTCCTCTTCAATCCTCATGCTCATCGACTCGACTTCGCCATAAATCCCCTGCTTCATTCTCTCCACCATGATGTCGCTCAACGCCATCTTTCCAATGACAACATGGATTCCGCTCATCTCATCCTCTGAATCCACGATGCTGCCTCCGTAGCATATGTGAACAGTAACCCACTGGCCTTGCGTAATCTTGGGTGGCTCTTTGCTTTCCTCCTCCTGATTCTTCAGGTCTTCTTCGTTCACGTCCTTGTAGAAGTCTTTGATCCTGTTTTTCATCTTGTCCTCCGTTTGTATTTTGATTCCAGAAGCCAACATTATTCCGGAAATGATAATCGGCATACCTAGCAGCAATATTCTGATGACATCTGAATTCCTTCTCTTAACCATTGTGGCATTTCCCTTCCACGATTGTACTCGAAAACAATATTCCGTGCCTTGTCCTCAATGTAGTATCGACGGTACGCTTCGACTCCGTCACTGCATTTGTATTCGTCTGGCATAGCCTGAGCAAACGGTGTACGCTTGCCTGGAGGAAGCAGCTCCACAAACCTACGCTGCCCCAGCTGCTTGATACCGAACTCGCTTGCGTGTTTCTTCCCGAATCGCATCTCGAACTCTCGGCATAAGGCCGTACCCATAATCTGAGCGTATAGGTAGTTGCCTCGGCAATCACCTGTCCATCGTGTGCATGGGTGATTATGGTAGCCGCCCCTAAGCGGCGTACCTTTCTGCGTTAGCGGCATCATGCTGTCAGTGGCACCATGCCGTCGAACAGCTGAACCCAGCTGCTGGAAGATCTCGATGACCATCTTGGGTACGTGTTTGTCACAGTGCATGGTCGCCGCCACCCATGGATTAGTGCTTAGTGCGAATATGTTCATGTTATTCTCCGTTATAGTCTCTGACCAATGCCTCATCGACAAAAAATGAATCTTCCACAAACGCATCATTGTATTCTGAAAGTGGAGTCTCATCCTCGCCTATCCTCATGGCCTCCTCAATGCTTTCGGCCTCAATCTCAATCATCCCGCAGATCTCCCACGACGCGAAAATAGTGTACTTCTTTTTCATATGTCGTACCCCCAATCCGAAACAATTACAACATGTCTTCCGTATGCAAGGACGCTTGGGTAGTTCCTGTAGGCTTGCCCAGGTCCAGCGTAATGTTCTGAAAGTCTTGCACCTGGAAAGGCACTGGCTACTGCAATTCCTGCCAGCTCGTCCTTGTCGTAGATATCTACCGTTCTAAGGTGCCTCGTGGCTTTCTCTATGGCCTTCTTGGGGAGGATGTAGTAGTCGTATCCAGTCTCCCCGTCCCAGTCAATGTGAACCGATCTCACAACCTCTCCCTTGTAAACTCCTACATGCACTGTCCTATTCATCTTCATCCTCCTCCTTGATGAGTATGACCACTGTATTGACCGAGTCAATCTTGAATCCCTCTCCCGTCTCGGCGTGCTGATACCATTTAGTATCCGCCTTGATCCATCTGCTGAATGAAGGCTCTCCATTCCTCACGATGTCGGCAAACACAAACTGTTCTCCGATTTCCAGTCTCTTGAATTTAGTCATCACTGCCATGGCTGATTCTCCACGCGATAGTTTGAATTACAAAACCGAGGACAACGACCGCCACTCCCAGAGCAGCGGTCTCCAGTATTGTCTCAATCATTTAGGAACTTCTCCCGTGCTACATGGCTGACCATTAGTTTGACCTTGCGCTCTCCCTCAAGCGTATAATAAAGTTCCCACGCATCAACCTCGGCGTCAGCGTCGAGCATTACGCTGCTCACCATGCTCTTGCTGCGAACCCAAAGATGTTCACCGTCGAATTCTGCATATCCGTCCACGGTCATCAATGCGTGTCGTGTGTAGAGTGAGAAGTTGACCCTATGTTCTGTTGGTAGGTTCCTGGCCAGCATCCTCTTGGTCGGACCTGATGTCATTGTGCTGATTGCTTTGTCTACTTCAGTTTGCATGATAATAAACTCCCGTTTTGATCGAACACTAATTCGGTAGTAAATGGCAGCGATCCTAGCTCATTTCCGTAGTAATCATAAAGCATGACAAGCCAGTTGTCATCCCCATACGGCTGGACCCTAGCCGTCCATCGCTCAGCAATCTCGTCCTCCGTTTCAATCTCCCCTCGGTTGAATTCCAATGCGGCCTGCTCGGCCTTGCTGAGATAACCCGTCACATATACGCTTTTCTTCAATATCTCCATCACTTACTCCCCCGCCACTTTTGACTGAAGTTGTGTCGGTGTGTGGCAGCGATCCCATGACCGCTTGAATTCTCCAATGGTTTCTTTGTACTCGTCCAGGTTTAGCTTCCTTTCATCGATTGTGCATGTCATCAGGACGCCAGCATTTCCGTCTCCATGTACGATGACTTGGTGATTATTATCCTTGATTGATAGCTTTACCTTCCTTCCCCCCGAACGATGAGCTACCGCATCCATCAGTAGTGCCAGCTGGTCAACATCGATGACCACTGTCTTGTAACCGTCAAGCGTTCCGCTGTTTTCCACAGCGTCCCGTGCATTGGGGAAGTTTCCACGCTCGGCATCTTCGATCTTCTTGCCATCGCTCCATGTCTCACCGTCCAGCTTGATTGATTTGTCCGCCTTGGTTTTTCCACGGTCGGCAATCTTGGCTGGGATTGCCAGTGCTTGCTCGCTTGGGATATGGCCGAGGCTTTTGACGATTGCCATCGCCTTGCCGTTTGTGGCCGTCAGGATTGCAGTATCTTCATCGTCTCCTTGCATGGCATGGATTGACTTGAGGCCACCGAATCGGCTGCTGCCTTCGGTCAACTTGCTGAGGTTGGTCTTGATCTCTACGTTTGGATTTCTCATTGCTTTTGCTCCTTGGCTTGATTGCTTACTTGGTTTGGTCGTAAAGTTCTTGCAGGAATTGGTCGTATCCGTCGTAGTCATCGTCCTTAGGATCGAACGCTGACTGATCTAGGCACAACATGTTAGCCCATTGATTGGCTGATGCCATGGCGTCCCGGCGTGAGTCCCAGTGTTCGCGTTTTGTCACTTCATTGTCCACGATCAGTAACAGGTCGTACCCGCCGTTTGGATTGCTTTTGATTTTTACGTGTGTCATGTTTGTCCTTATTGGTCGGTGAAAAGGAGGGGCCGAGGTTGTCGAGTCAACCCCGACCCCAATCCAAGGAGTTGTATTAGAAGTTGTCCCAAAACACGTGTCCATCGAGCATGGTATAGTCAGACATGAACAGGTCGCGAGCGAACTTGTCATAGTCAAAGTATTGGGCAATGCTGGGGTCAACTCCGTCCAGCATCCCGGTCGAGTCAACCAGCTCGTAGGCAAAGTCTAGCTCGGTGCGATACTCTCCTTGGTAGCTGTCGATGAACTCGCTGACGAGCGAGTTACCGTAGTTCTGGACAAACTCGATGTAGGCTTGGCCGTATTCGTCCACCCCCTCGGCCATTTCGCACAGCTCGTCAATGTCGTGTTCGATGATGCTACCCAGCCCTTCCAGGTCATGAACAGCCCACTCTTCGGCGGTCTCACCTGTCTCCTTGGCCGTCGGGGATGCTTCAAGCATGGTTTGAATCTCCTCTTCGACATGCTCGACTCCCATGGTCAGGTCGACCCATACCCCATGGATGACTCCGTTGTTGTAGTCAGTCAGGCTGGCAAAGTAGGCTCTCGGCGGTGTTTGGTAAGTAATCATTCTCTCGTTTCCTTGGTTTGTGTTTGTCTCTCTGACGTTTCTAGTTATCGACCATTGTCTCGTTTCAGTCAAGCTGTATTTTGTTTTTTTCAAACAAGATGTGGTTTTAGATTCAGGTTATTGTTCGGTGCTGATTCAATTCAACAGTTTTTGGCAGGAGTTGGAGCGATTTGCGTGCTTTCCAGCGAGTGCAGCTCATGCACTGGAAAAGAAGATCGCGAACCTGCCACGCGAGCGACTGCTGCGTTAGTGGCAGAGATCAGAGTGAGGTGATCCTGCTCCTCGATGTACTCCAACTGCTCAGCGAGTACGTCGCGGTCGACGCAGACGATGCTGGAGATTGTGTTGATCGCCGTGTTCTCGAAAGTGATGACGATCAGAGTGTCGAAGATGCTGGTTTCGATAGTAGCCATGATGTCTGTCCTTGTCGTGCTAGGAAAGAAGTGAGTCCAACGGCGGCCCCCGAAGGGGCCCTTGTTGAAGTTGAAAAATCTACTTGAGTTTCTTGCAGCATGGACAGAAATGTATGTCCGCCAGTGCTGTTTCAAGATCGCACTCGCCTCCTTCGATCTGATCCTCGTACACCGCCAGAGCACACTGCTCGCGGCTCTGTGCATCGAATGTGAATGGCTCCACCTGACCGCCAGCGAAGTGGCGAACCCTCTCATTGTCTCGGCAGCTGGCAGCGTGGATAACGTACTGCCCCTTGGACTGATCCGCGAGATTGGGACCGTGGATTGAAACCTTCATGATGTTGCCCTCCCAAGGCTGGTAAATGTTTAAACTCTAGTGGCATTCGAAGTCGATATGTGTGTGGTGTGTTTGGAGTCTGTCCGAGGACGAGGGGCCGAGACCCCCGCCCTTACAATTTGACAACTTTACCGCTCGGGAATACGAACTCCCTTGCGAACCGCTCCTCGTCGACTTGTCCCGCCTCGAACATGTCGAACAGGATGCTGTAAGTGTTCCAGTCATCTGTAGAGTCGCTAAGAACTACCGCTTCGGGGTAATCTGAGGTTGCATCGAGCCCGCAGCATAGTTGGTCCTCACCTTTAGGGAACATGCTTTCCTGATACTCTTGGGCAGAATCTTCCCACTTGGTATAGAGTCCACCCCATTTGCCGTTGATTAGTTTGACTTGCTTTTTCATTGGGCCATTCCTTGTCGGGCAGAAGGTACTTGGTTTTCCAGTGCCTCAACCAGCCTGCTAAGCAGGGTCTGTTCTGCGTTGATTCCCGTCAACCAGTGCTTAAGGTTACGGTCATTTGGGTCCTCAGCAATCCGCCTTGCATAGAGGGCGACATTTCTACCTACAGATTCAATCGTGTCGGCTAGGTCGATCTTGTCGGAATCGTTCATTGTACTTCTCCTTGTGGTGCGTGCTTTCTGTTGCTTAAGTGATACCAAGTCGGGGACCCGTTTCGGGGTCCCTTGCTTGGGGCCACTAGCCGATTTGATCCATTAGTTCCTCGATCTCATCGGTATCGTACTCGTCATTACCCGCCGCCACTCGCTCGATCAATCCTACTAGCTTGCGGTGAAGTTCTTCTATTTCCCTCCGCACAATCTCTGGTAGTTCTGGCGAAATGCTTAACTCCAGCTCTTCAGCTATTGTTTTAGCTGTGTCGCTTCCGTAGTGGTTGTCGAAAGCGTGGATTGTCTGCAGGATCTTGTCGACGCCCTCCGAGTTATCCCATTCCGGGTTCTCGATCCCTAGCACATCGGCAAACGTGCAGACCGTTTCGGTGATCTTCTCAGCATCACCCGATTCCAGCACCGCTTCGAGCCATGTCTCAGTGTCGATTGACACGTCACATAGGTATCCCGAGCCGTCGCTTGGCAGGTCCAACACTTCCGGCCCCACGTCTCCCCCGTAGTAGGTTGGGTGGACAACGTAGGTTCCATCCTCCGTTTCCACATTGGCAGCACCGTTGATCCACTCGCAATCCTCCGTACCTAGCAGCTCATAGAGGTGGTGGCCAGGATTCGAATAGTATCCTACTGAACACTCTTCGTTGATCTTCTCTACCATCCCTTCATCGGGTCCCGATTCACAGTACCACCCGATGGACCAGTCGATGAAGCCGGTATCAGCGATTGCATCGCCCACTCGGTAGAATTCAGGCACCCCGTAGTTGCCCCGCACGTCCCCACCCCGATGGAGGCAGACGCCGATATATTGTTCTCCGTTGTCCCATAGCCAGTCGCCGCCGTCCTCCCCGTAGACCGTCCAAGTGAAGGCTGAATTGAAATCGTTTTCGTTGTTGTAGACGTTATCTCGTGCTAATTCCTTCATCGTTCTTGCTCCAAAAAGTGTATTGTTGTCTGACTCAAAACAATCTAGCCCTGCAGCGGATTTCGATCAAGCAAAATCCGGCAGGATTAGATGGTTCTAAATACGCTCAATCATTTTCCCATTAAGTGAGTATCCCATGAAGGCCAGGAAAGCCGAAGAACGCTTGTAGATTCCACGACTCGTTAACTCCGCACTCACTGCGTACAATTTGTCTCGCAACGCCTCACTCAAATGGCTCTCCTCGCCCCCCTGATGTTCTGACATCTCAATACATCGTCTAGCCTCCGCTCTGAGAGCATAATCGCTCCACGTCTTCACTTCTCGCTCAAACGCTCTGAATTCACTCAGTGTCAACATCGTTCTATTCTCCGTGTTACCAAGGCATGGCCTTGAAGTCCCCGCACATATCCGGGGCCATTTCGTCCAGCAGGTCGATGATGGCAGATTGCCAATCGTCCGAGTTCCACTCCTCCGCCTCCTCTTGGCCTTCGACCATGTCGTCAAAGTAGAATCCGTAGGACTCAGCACTCAGGAAGCATGGATTGTAGAAAACCGTTTCCCCGTCTCGCTGGATCTCGAAACCCCAATCCATGTACATGGTGGAAAAGACTCGTCCCGTGAACTCATGACCCTCGCAAAAGATCGTCGCTTTCATCGTTCTATTCTCCGTTTAGAGTAAAAGCATAGGGGGTTTGGGTAGCTACCAGCACTTCCGGTACTGGTTGACACCCGTCACCCGTAGGCTTTCACCTACATCGTCGCCACCGTCTCAGGCTTTGACTCAGTGTTGTTAGAATATATCGACTTTCCCCGCTTGGCATGTGTTACAGACGGATTTTCCACCGTCACCGTTTAGCGGTAAACGTCACTTGCTCAGACCGTTGTCAAAGACTAGCCCTATCGCAAGCATTACTAGGTCGAATGTCGTCCACAAGAGACCCGAGGACCCGGATCTCTATCGTTCTCAATTCGTTCTAACCCCATTTGATTAGTTTCAGCCTATGGTTTAGCTCCATCGACTACCCTATTTTCTCATTTTATACTGTCGGGTTCAGTCTTCTTTGCACCTGCTACGTAGAGGTAGCCTATCGCTCTTTCCGGCAATATTTCAGCCTTGGCGTCTCTCATCCCGTAGGGACGGGAAGGAGGGTCTTTTCACGGAAGCCCTAATACTGTCTAGGCTTTCAGGCTTGCCGCTCTGCAAAGGAATTCAAATTGTTAAAGATCGTCCCGAGCGATTGATCGCTCTCGTTCTTCAGGGGATTGCTGTCCCCCTCTGACGGAAATAGTTATCGCACGTCGCAGGGTTTCGATCAACTAAAATCCACCACGAATTCGGAAACTATCAGAAATCGCTGCCCTTGACCACCGACACGAACAGGGGTTCGGCTGACCTGCCCAGGGCTGTTTCCCCGTCTCTAAATCGGGCAAAAAATCAGAAAACCCCCCTTTTAAGCGTGTCCGAGTGACTGAAAATGACAAATCTCACCTCTTTCCCACCTCTTTCTCAGCTCTTTTCTCTTGACCTGCAAAAACACCTCTTTGTCAAGAACTCCACCATTAGCTTTCAAACAAGCCTGGAACGGATAAAAATACCAAATATTCATAACTTGTTTGCTAGTAACGACTTAGGGCATCTTGCATTTAACGGAACACTTAAGTGCTTACGCCGCAAGGCGTTACGTAATTTTTCCTTTTTCATCCAACGGAATAGCACCTCCTATCTGTCGTCACATTGACTACACACGGAAAATAGTTGTATCATTTGTGCGACTTTTGGAAGAATTGTCTTGATTTTTGGGCGAATGTATGGTATAATAGGCTGGGTGGTCGGGTAATGAGGAACAACGGAGTGAATCAGTTCCGAGTCACCTTAATACCAATGGCTCCAACGGATACTTCTTGTAGCACTTTGAACTTCATGTGACTACACGTACAACGGGGGGTGGCCCCCATGGCCACGGCATGGCAGTAGTCTCAGTCAAAGCAAGCTCCATCCGTCCTAAGTGGAGTCAGCCCCAACGGCGACCTTGTTTGGTAGTAGAAACCCTATAAGGGGATAGTAGCCCGTTGACTTCTTGGAAATCCGAGGCTACCATGGGGAAGGCGGTGGCAGTTACGGAGTGAAACGGAGCTAAAGCGACGTTGGAACGGAGTCCGAGTATAGAATGAGTGCTAGGGACTCTTGTCGTAGGCAACGGATCTTCATGTGACCACTGAGTAGACGGGGCCTGCCTATGGCAGGTAGGTAAGACCATGTTCACTTGTAGTCGCACGAGAAAGAGAGCTACAAGACAAGAGCGTGATGGTCAGTGATTTCCGTCGCTACTTCACTTACTTACTAACATGGAATTACGCTCCAAACGGTGCCGGGGCACCGAAAAAGCCATGGCAAGAACATCAACACGCCCAGTCAAAGTCATTTGCTCCACTTGCCAAAAGGTTTTCAGGGGCACAAGTCAGCACAAATACTGCTCTGAGGAGTGCAAGAGGGCAGGGCGGTGCCGTAGAGACCATCACCATGTAGAGTCGAAGAACAAGATGATCCTTCATCTCATGTGGCAGTTCACCTGCTACCTATGTGGCAGAACAACAGCCGGTGATGGAATTGAGCTTGATTTGGATCATATTGTCCCATTTTCACACGGCGGAGAGGATCTGGCCTGCAATCTGATCACTTCATGCACTAAATGCAATCGCCGAAGACAAGACCAGCTATTTCACCCACTCATGGAGCGTGAGCTTCTGAGGATCGCATATAAGCGTTGTATGGACTTCGGCATAGACCCCTACCACGAGGTCAGAATCGTTCGCTAAACCTCTTAGGGGGTGCGAGCGGACTCCTCAGGAGGTTTTTCCGTGAGGAAGTTCATTTTGCTGGTAATTCTGACCATTTCGGACGGACAGCGAGGGCCAGAGCCGCTGGAGCCGCCATCTTGGGAATCTTACGAGAGAAAGGCCTACGGCTGGTCGAAGACGCCCCTAAACAAGCCAAGGTCTTCTATCTATTGGGAAATGTCTGAGTGGACTAGGAATTGGTACAGAAAGAGGCAGGCCGTGAAAGATGCGTGGCGTCTCACAGTGCCTCAGTATTACATCACTCCATTCATAACTAGGGAACTGACGGATGAATGACCTGTTTGAACGGCTGGAGCGTAGATTCGGCCCGATGCCAAGCCTGCTCAAAAGGCGGTGGGAGAAAGAGGCTAAGCATTGCAAAGCTTGCGGGATCAAGTTTGCACTCAAGCCCGTAGACGCAGAGTCCACCCCTCGTGCGGATTACGACAAAGACACAAAGACGGTCAGGGGGATTATTTGCTCTCGTTGCGTACAAGTGATGAAATTTTACGAACGGCCCGAACAATTGAGAGCGGTCTCTCGTTACATGATGCAGAGAAAATCCCCCGCTAGGAGCTGGAGGGTTGAAAAGGACCAATGGGAGGAGTATGATGGCGAAGGAAGCTGATGATCTCGGGCCTCACGCTACCTCGCTCGGGTTTGATGAGATATGCGATGCCCACAGGGTGGTTTACGGAAAGTCGTCCAATTACGCACTTACAGACAGTGCCTGGGCGGGGTTGTTCGCACTTCACCTTGTGGTCGAAAAAAAGGTTGCTAACCACTATATTTGCAACCGCTGGATACCTGAGGATGTAGCCCTAGCAGTGGCCCACGAAAGACAAATACTTCTTGGGGGTTGATGTGCCAAGATTGATAAAGCTTAGCGGTGACAAATATGCCTTTAGGGCAACTGAATTCGTCGTAAAGAGCCCCGTTCTGACTGAAATCGCAACTGAATTATCAGAAAAGAGGCCTTCCTGGACGGCATCTGCACGAGCAAAAGTAGCACTATTCCTCTCGGAACTCCGTAGAAAGGCCCTCCATGCCGAGGAATCGACCTTTTCAGTAGGCGAAGGGATGATTCGGGAGTACATGGGATGTCATTTTGGCTATCGTGCACTGAAGAAGCTTAGAGACTGTGGGATACTGACACGTGTAGGACATGGAGTTGTTGGGGCAAGGACAGACCAGTACAGGGTATGCGATGCACTTCTCATGTCGAAAAATGCGGAGTATGAAATTCAGGCCGGAACGGTGGAGTACAGGCACATAACAGCCATCATGTCTAAATTGTCGGCATGGAACTGCAACGGAAGGGAAGAAATCCATAGCAGATACGCGAGCAGTCTGACCAGATTCAAAATAGACCCAATAGAGGCACGTGAAGTTCTCGCTGGTCATCCTGGCATTGAGGTGGGATCACCGTCGTGGGTTTCACAGGCACTGTCGCTTCACGATCACAATGAGACTTTTTGTGCTTCTGGAAGATTTGTACGACTTTCGGTAGGGACGACTGGAAGGGTATATCATCCAATCTGCAATCTTAAAGAGTGCATCAGGAAGAGGGCTATTTACCTGCCAAGGGGAGGAAGCGAGGAAAGGGTAAGGTCATTTGACATCAGAGCAAGTCAGCCAACAATACTCGCCGCCATTTTACTTGAGGCGGCAGGCATGTCTGAAGGCATATCAGGTGCAAGGATCTTGGGATCAGATGAAGCATTGGCTAGGTTGTCATCCGTCGGTGCGGACATCAATGATTTTTCCTCGGGCGATTTGGACTGCAATGAGGTGATCAGGTTTAAGGATATCATTGAAAATGGCGATATCTACAATTACCTGTGTCGCAAGTCGGATGAGATAACAAATTGGCACCCCACAAGGAAGAGTGCTAAAACCTCTTTCCTCAGGGACATTATTTCAAAGAAGGGAAACTATAGGGCAAAAGGTGTCGAGCTTGCTTTCCTCACGGACTTTCCTTCTATCTATAGTTACATATTCCAATTCAACAAGGGAAATCATAGCCGAATGATTCGGGCGTTGCAGTGGGCTGAGAGTGAAATTGTTCTCAGGTTCATATGGGACAGGCTGACCAAGGAGACTCAGAGCGATGCCTTCACCGTGCACGATTGCTTTTACGTTCCTCCAGGTTCGGTAGATTGCCTGATGAGCCTCGCAGGTGAAGCTTCAAGACTTATCGGTGTTGACATAAGGCTGGTAGAATCTGTTGATGACAAGCAGGAAGAGATAAGACGGCGACATGCAGTTGACTTACTCAAAGAGAATGTGTTAAATGGCCAAACAGCATAAGACATACTTCAAGAGGGCGTGGAAAGATGATCCTGAGACTTTTACGGCAATCTTCGCTGAAGATGAAGATTTTGAGCTGCCGTTACGTGTTTGCAGCAGTTGTGGAAAAATCTCTTGTTCAATTAGCTTATTTAATGATGAATATTGCCAAGAGGTTAAACAAGCACCGACTGAATCTTGGCGTCTCATTGGTAGAAGCTACGGGTGCGCACATGCAAAAAGTACAATCCCGAAAGAAATCATAGCGACAAACAAGCAATCACCGTTCGCCAATAAGGCAGTTAAACCCACAGATCCAACAAACAAGAAGGCAAAGGGCCGTGCCAGTAAAAAGAAAAAAAGCGACGGGACGTGGTAGGAAGAAGCCAAGGAATTTCACCTCCGTGGCCAAGGAGACATTGGTCAAAGATTACGGTTGTGACATTGTTGAAGAGTGTGAAAATAGAATTGCAAGGAATGTCAAAAGAGACTTGCTTGGCTTTGCTGACATGGTAGGTCTTAGTCCAGACGGGTGGGTTTTGCTTCAGTTTACTTCAAAAATAAACTTTAATTCCAGAAAATACAAGATTAAGGCTTGCAAAAACGCCTTTTATGTGGTAAAATATAAAATAGCACGGATCATTGTCATCGGATTTGATGACATAAAGTACGGTTCCGATTACAGAGTTCATGAATTCACCTTGGAGGACTTTGATGAACCTTCTGAAGCTGTTTAATTTGCTTAAGAATTTTGATGGCGAGCTAATCGCTGCACTCATCGGCTTGGCCACCAAGGTTCAAGACGCACTCGGCGACGGCCTGAGCCGTGAGGAACTAGACCAGCTCCTGACTGATGTAGATGCTCTTGCCGACTATAGCAGTACGCAGGTCGATGATGATTTGATTCAGTTTGTTCAGCGTCTAATTAGAGATCCGTTCATGATCAATTATGTATTTGATAATTTCGGATTTGAGTCTAACGGATGCGAGGGATGTGACGCCAAGCCAGAAAGTGGCTGCTGTCAAGACTAGTTTACTATGCTTAAGATTTACGACCAGCTGGTTAAGCTGGCTTTACTTCATGTTTATTTAGGAAAGCAAAATGAATTCTTACAATGCTCGCGGTCACGTTGTATCTGAGCCCACTCTTCGTTACGTTTCTGATGACTTGGCTGTTGCCGATGTCACAGTTGCGATTCAAAACAGAGAGAAGCGATCTGGAGAATGGGTTGATGAGCCCATTTTTATGGACGTTACTTATTGGGGTAAGGCTGCCGAGTATCTGGGAGAGCAGGCTGAGAAGGGAGATAAAATCTTCGTCACAGGAAAGCTCATTCAAGAGAACTGGGTCAACAAGCAGGGCGAGAAGCGAAGCAAGATAAAGATTACTGCTGATCGCAATCATTTTCCTGCACTCTTTAAGGCTAAGCCTAAGGACTGATTGAAATGCTGAATCCTGAATCAAGGAGAAGGCATCGTCGCGTGAGGAGGGCTGGTCGAATCTTGACTGGCCTCATCCTCAAGCACGACGGTGACAAAGAGGCGATTGAGAAGGAACTTGAGTTCGCCATTCCATGGATTCTTCTTTTGGAACTTGCGTTCCGTCTCCTTCCAATACTCTTGGATATCTATTTCCACTGCGAAGCTGTGGAGGTCCAAGGCGAGGAGGAATACAATCCTCAAAAATTCTTTGAGAGATGTGCAAAGGGCAAGATCAGATCTCTCGCAGATATATGCTCTACCGATCAAGAGTGCATCGCATGGACGGCTGAAGATGCTGAGGATGATGATATGCCTCTAGACGCGAGGCTGTTTCGCTGGGTGTCTTCTAATTTTGAGCTAATTTCTGATGAAATGGATGAGGGGTTTGATGACTGATTTTTTCATGAAGATGAATCTTATTCAGTATGCTGCGTTGGCTGGGGCAGTAGTGCTTTTGCTCCCAGTCTTATCTGATCTTTCCAAGACGGTTTTTTCTTTTGCCGGGAAGGTAAGGATTCCAGTTATTGCCAGCAAAAAGAAGAGGCACGATGCGAATATCTGCTTTGAGCATGTGATGTGCGTTCGTAGCCTTTTAGCTAAGTCGGGCGATGAAGACGCTCTAAGCAGCTATGATGATTTGATCATTCCAAACTTAGTACGGGTACTGTCCGAGTCGGAGTAGCTCATGAGCTGGTATAGCTTTTTAAGATCTTTAAGTGCCGTCCTGCTTTTGCTGGTAGCATTTTATCCTAGCACTGATTCTTTGGTCATCATTCCAGGGGATAAACCTGTAATTGACATTGAATCCAGTGCTGCTTTTATTCTTACCGATACCGGAGACGGGACTACGATTTCGACTCCTTATTTTTTTGACAGTCGAGTGCAAGACGCATTGAGCAGCAACGGCTACCAATGGAAGAGATTTGACGATTCCGTGGATATCGAAAGTCAAGAGTTTCTTGCTGATCACTGGAAAGCTGCCTATGTGAAGGCATTGGAAGATTCCGGCGGCAAAAGACCTTGGCTCCTGATTGGAAATGCAAAAGGCGGAGAATCTATTCCGCTACCAGAACAGCCAGAGAAAATTGTTGACCTCATAAACAGGTATGGAGCCAGTGAATGAGCTACACGCCAGAGCTACCAAGCGGAATCAAGATCATTGACGACAGTTCTCGGATTGTTCCCAGGAGGGAACGTGGAGAACTTGGTTTCGTTAATAGGGACTATTATAGCCAGCCATTTGGGTCTGTGGCAAAGCCTCTATCTGGGGACGACCTGATTCCAAGAGAGGAGTGGTATGACAGGGCAGTCGATTTGCAGGAAAATAAAACTTCCCTGATTTACACAGCAAAGAAGCTGGGCTGGGAGATAAAGAATCAGCGTAGCATACCCTATTGCTGGGTGTTCGGCGTGACATCGGCGGCTGAGATTTGTGGCATGATGCAAGGCCATGAGTACGTCAAGCTGTCTCCGTCCTCTGTTGGTGCTAAAGTTAAGAACTTTAGGCTCAAGGGCGGTTGGGGAGATCAGGCGGCAGAATATGCTGCTGTCCACGGCTGGGTTCCGCAGGACTTATGGCCAGAGACGGCTGTAAAAAGACAGTACGACACTCAAGAGAACTGGACAGCCGCAAAAAGGTATGTACTGAGCGACTGGAACGAGCTTCGCCCTAGAAGCTTGGATGATCTTTACTCTTGCATACTCAGGGGCATTCCGGTTCCCGTGGGTTTCAATTGGTGGGGGCATCTCGTATGCGGCCTTGATATGGTTCCGTTCAAAAAGCCCAAAGGACTTTCGGATCGGGATATTATCAATTCCTTTGGATTGGGAATTGCGAACAGCTGGGGAGAGGGTTGGTCTGCAGGTGGTTATGGCGTCCTGAGGGGTAGCAAGCAGATCCCTGACGGTCAGGTTGCCATTAGGAGCATGACTCTTCTTTGAGGTAATGATATGAGCAAGTACAGTTTATTTTCTTCCCTGATTGCTGTTTCTATATTTTTCTTTTCCCTGCCGCTGGTTCCGACCAAGGCTACTTCGGATGTGGTTAAGAAAGTTGAAGTTAGCGAAGAAAGCTATGTTGATATTTCAGAAGAAGGCGACGGCGGCGAAGTCGTTCCTGTCGTTGCAGTGTTGACTCCAGATTTAGAGTCATGCCCTCCAGGTTTTTCATCATGCAATTCGCAGGGTGCCACAAGACCGCTCAGAGGGCGACCGTTGCAGAGAATTAAAAGACTGTTCCGTCGATAAACAATGGAGAGGTTTGATGCCTTTATCTGTACAAGCAGCTATCTACAAAAAGGGCGTGGCTCTTTATCGAGATTTTGACAAATTTCTTGATTCAGATGACGGATATTTGAGTGCCGAGTTTTGGTACTCATTGGAATCTTTGATGCGAGAGTGGAATGAAGGCGTGTCTGACATGCCTGATTGCCTTAAGTCAGGAACTCTAAGGCGGGCATTCATTCAGATGCAGGACAGGATTCATGACTATGATATGTCAGATGTCCCAGAGCCCACTGCAGATCTTCTCTCTTCAATCGCGTATGTTCTTACTCACATCTCTGAATGGCCAAACATGTTTACGGCTACGATGCAGCCAGAGTCTGTTCACGATCTTTTCTTGGCTGGTGATGATTATCAGACCATTGCAAAGAAGTATAATCTTGTAAATCCTACAACGGGCATCGGGGTAGCCTCAATGGCCGAAGAGGAGCATAAGAATCCTGGAACTTACATCGCTCCAGACTGGAAGCACCCAAGAGAGATTGAGAGAATTCAAAACCGTGAAATCATAGAAGAGATGCTGCTGGAAGCTGAGTCCGAGCCGGATGTTGAGATCGGCCTGCCCAGCTTGGGCTCCAGTGAGGACATCGACCGCTTTGCCTCTTTGTATGAAGATGTTGAACCTGAAGAGCTTATCGAGCAGGCAAAGAAATTAGGGATTGTTGTTCGGTCCAACATGAAAAGAGAGACTATCCTCGGGAAGATCTATCATGCGGTAAACTCCGTCGAGGAGACTGTCGATGGCTGATATCCAAAAGGCGATTTCAGATGCACTTAAGGAAAACGCATTTGACGGCGACTCCAAGAAACAAGCCATGCAGTTGCTTAAAATTTTAAGCATGGAGATTGTTGATAGCTTTGGGATAGAGGCTGAGCTTATTCCAAATCAATTCATTGCGGTAGACTCCGTTGGTGATGACTATTTGACATTTACGTCTCCTATTGGTAACTTATCTGGGAAGATTGTCAAGGAATCAAAAGCTGGCTACATAGTAAATTACGGATCTGATTTTTTCTATGTCAGCAAAGACATTCAATCTAATTTATGGAACAGAGAGATTGAAGACCTTGGCTTAGGGGGTGCTGGAGGTGGTTCTGAGAAATAGCAGAGAAGAGCTTAGGAAAAGGAATTTCATAGAAGCTCTGAAGACGACTGCCGACGTTGAAGCCTCGATGAGAATTGTCGGTGTTAAAGAATCGACTTTTTTGGACTGGCTTGAAGATGATGACGACATCGTCGAGCAGGTAATGAGAATACGCAAGCAGGCAATTGTTGCACTTGAGAATATTGCGTTTAAGCAAGCACTTGAAGGCGACAAGAGCCAAATTCAATTTCTGCTCAAGGCTCATAACCCAGAAGTTTATAACAAGAGCGTAAGCGAGACAAACATAACGAATGTAAGTCTCACAAAGATAGAGGATAATCGAGTCGCTGGCATTCCTGTCAAGGATGCTTACGACAAGATGAATAATAATGCGATCCGCTTGCTGGAGTCGATGCCTGAAGGAAAGGCTTTAGTCGAGCACATTAGGAGAAGTGAAGATGATCTTGAATAGTAAGAGCGAGCTAGGGTACAGTTCTTATATCACGGTGAAGGACATCTATTCGCTGACTGATGAAGACTATGTTGACTGGTACTCGGAAGAGACGCATGAGGAGATTGATATCTCTTCTTGTCTTTCATCTGAGAGATACGCAGAGTACAAGGGCAAGAAAGTCAAGCTAAACAAACCATTCAAGACTCCCGGTGAATCTAAGAAATTTGCCGTCTATGTAAAGAACAAAAACGGAAGAGTTATCATTGTCAGATTTGGAGACCCAAGCATGGGTCACTACAAGGAAGGCAAGAAAAAAGGCTCTGGACACGACGACGCAGGTCGGCGGGCAAACTTCAAGTCGAGGCATAATTGCGACACAGCAACAGATAAAACGACGCCTCGATACTGGTCCTGCCACTGGTCTTGGTGATTGAATGATAACTCCTGATAATCTGTTGCCTGAGGACATTATAAAGAAGTGGAAACGTGATCAAGATAGGATGTATTTCACTTTTAGTCCAAGGACTGATCAGCCTGAAAAGCATGATCAGCAGGCATCATTTTATAATTCAGATGCGACTGGTGTAAATTTCCTGCTTGGCGGAAACGGGGCTGGTACGACAACTACCGCCCTAGCCAAGTCTGTGAAGCTGGTCCTAAGGGACCAACCACCACCGCGACCCGCCACGCCGTTCTGGATCATCGCCGAAGGCTACAACATGGCGATGGATGTGTGCTGGAACGAGAAGCTATGCGGTCGCGGATTGCTGCCAGAAGAAGAGGTGCAGTGGGACAAGATCGATTGGTACAGGTCGTCACAGAACTGGCCTTTCCGTGTTCCGCTAAAGCCTTGGCCTGGGCATGATCCACGGAACTACTGGGTCCTTGAGTTCAAGTCTTACAGCCAAGGCCGTGCAAGGATGCAGGCTTCTTCTATCGGTGGCTTTTGCTTTGTGGAGCAATGCCCTTGGGAGCTTATAACGGAAGTAAATCGTGGGTGTCGAGATTACAACTTCCCCGGAAGCAAGATGGCGGAGTTCACTCCAATTGATCCGTTTCTTTCGCAGCCGTTAGAAAAAATGATGCGTGAAGGAACGCTTCCTAAAACTTGGAAGGTTTTCAGGTGCAACACTCAGTGTGCGATGGAGGCTGGACATGTAAGCAAGGAGTGGTTTGACGAGTTTTTTGGAATGCTCCCGGAGGAAGAGCGTGCCGTTCGTATGATTGGTGCGTTTGCGTCATTTGAGGGCCTTATCTATCCTTCATTCAATCCGTCAATTCACGTTCAAGAAGGCGTTGGAGATTTACTTGTTGAAGGCGTTCATCACTTCAGGGCAATTGACTGGGGTTCTGGCCCAGACAATGCGATGGTTTGCCTATGGGGTGCATTGGATTCAGCTGGAACTTGGTATATCTATGACGAATACTATTCGACGGATCAGAAAGCAACCTACTTAGACCATGCCTCTGAGATAAAGGCAAAGCATAAGTGGGAATCAAAGAGTCCTTACTATAGAGATACATATGCAGATCCGGCAGCTCCAGGCTTGATGAGGCTGTTTACTCAGAAGGCGGGGATTGTGACGACTCCTGCAAAGAACGCCGTCCTTGAGGGTATAAACTGTGTGAAAGAGCATTTGATGCTCAGCCACGGCGAGCCAAAAATTGTAATAGATTCCAAGTGTGAGAATCTCGTTAGAGAGTTCCAGACTTACCGTTGGCTAACAAACAGAAGCAACGATCAGTTTACTTCAGATAAGTCATGCAGGCCACTGAAGAAAGATGACCATACGATGGATGCTTTGCGTTACATGTTGTATTCATCCCAGCAGTCAGTGAGAAACGGATTGTCTGCAGACAGGATCGTTCCCAAGAACATGAAGAGGTTTGTTGGAACAGGCTTGTCCAGAGGGGAGAGGGAGCAGGGCTGGTCAGACGCCACTCAATTACTGGATTAGAAACGGCGGGAGACAGCTTATGAAAATCAGAGTCAATGGAAAGATCTGGAATTTGGTTTTCAAAAAGAACCCTGTTGCTGATGATAAGAAGTGTGTAGGTTATTGTGAAAGGCCAGATAAGAAAAACAAGAAGATAGTCATTGAGGATTCACTCAGGGGAGAGAAGCTACTTGAGATATTGATTCATGAGCAACTACACGCTGCATTATGGGTTGCTGATGAAGAGTGGGTTGAGGAAGTGGGAGTTGACCTTGCTCGTAATATCAGGAGAGTCATGGAAGCGATGCCTGAAAAGTTTAGCAATCTACTAGGAGAGAATGATGGCTAGAGTTTTGGTAATTGGCGATACTCACTTTCCCTTTGTGAATGAAAGCTATATTGACTTCCTGTGCGAAACATATTCGCACTTCAACTGTGACACAGTTGTCCATATTGGAGACGTGGTTGACAACCACGCCATCTCGTTTCATGATTCAGAACATGATGCCTTAGGGGCAGAGAATGAATCTTTGATGGCTCAAGAGTACATTGATCAGTACATTGAGACCTTCCCTGAAGCTGCCGTTTGCCTCGGAAATCACGACGCATTAGTCCAGAGAAGGGCAATGAAGGCTGGCTTGCCTCTAAGATTTATTAGAGACCTCGGAGAAATTTATCAGACTGGAGACTGGATCTGGGGAGACCAGCATGTTATCGACGGGGTCTTGTATTCTCATGGAACTGGATCGAGCGGGAAAAATCATGCTTTGAATATGGCTATGAACAACCGTTGCTCAGTTGTTTGCGGTCACACTCACACAAATCTTTCTGTCAACTACGATGTGAACAAATTCGACAGGATATTTGGAATGAATGTAGGCTGCGGGATTGATATTAACGCCTATGCTTTCCGATACGGAATGGTATTTCCCAAGCGTCCAATCTTGGGATGTGGCGTTGTGCTAGATGGAGAGGTCGCCGTCCCCGTTCCTATGGCACTAGAAAGATACAGAAATGATTAAGGAAACAGTTTACAGTCTCATTAGGCAGCTCGCTGGCACGCCTAGCGTGCTCGACGGAATCAGGAGGCTTGTACCAAAGCTTGGGGAGAGCGGGATACTTCCGGGGCTCTTGGTCAATGCTGCGTCAAGAAAGGGCACGACAAGAACAGAGGAGGAGATGGAGCAAATCGTATCTTCTCTTGAAGGCAAGGGCCTTGGTGCCTCCAGGGTGTATCCCAGATCGCAGATTGATTTCTATAGGAAAATTACAGACTACAATAAAACTCAAAGGTATTACAATCCAAGAGGCGATGACCCGATTGTTTCCATCGGGCAAGGTCCTTCTAGGCCGCTAAGGCCAATGCCGACTCTCCCAAGAAGCTCGATGAGGGGTGGTTTTACCGTAGAGCGTCCACGAATCATCTCTGGTTTTGGCCCTAAGGACAGAGAGGGTCCCGGAGTAGGTCCTGGAAGAGGTCCTGGTGGAGTAGGTCCTGGAGTAGGTCCTGGAGTAGGTCCTGGAGGAGGCCTTGGGGGAGAAGGTCTTGGAGGAGAGACGGGAGGACTTACTGGTGCTGAGACCAGATGTTGGCTTCCAGAGATGAAGGTTAGTTCATCGCACATATGGTCAATACAATACAATGTATGCTCAAAAATTTGTGTTGTTACATTTAGAGCTGGCGGGAGGTACAGTCCACTCCCGAAAAATACGATTCCGTCAGTCTGCTCCGGGATTATCCATCAATGGATGCAGAAGGACGATAAGGCAGGGGTAAGTTACTATTATGGCAATGCCTCAAATCCATTCCCGCAATCTCTTTACCAACAATTCATCGATGCACCGTCAAAGGGCAGGTTCTTGTGGGAGAAAATACGTGGGTGTAATTCGCCAGTTTTCCCATACGGATTTTTTGATCCGGATATTGATGGTGGAATTTTCCTGCCTGTTTATGGCGGTGAGATGACTAGGGCAGGCGGCATTTCTGGTGAGCCTTCACCTTCGCCAAGGGGATGAGAAATGAGCCTTGAGGACATTTTGGGCGAGACTGCTTTCCTGTATGGGTATCGTCAAGACTGGAACGATACTCTTGACATTATCGCTGATGAGCACCCCATATCACATGAGAAGTTTAAGGAGCTTAAGAAGTATGGTAGGCTACTGTCTGACAATGGTCCTATACGCTCGACGGATAGGGCGAATTACAGCTTGATGATTCTCACGCAGATGGTTTATGATTACGAGTCTCGGGAAGCCGTTGACGGTGATTATTTGTTCATGATGATTAACGAGTTGAGAAAGAAGACTAAAACCTTGCATGTAAGGTCTTGGCTTGCTCCAGAGCATCTTGAACACCCAGAGCTTACGTTGCATTCAGTCATTAAGAGCTTTGAGCACTTGGCTGGGCTAAGAAAGCGTTTTCCTGACGATGTCAAGAAGATTAGGGCAACATTTTCTGAGAATAATTGGTTCTTAGCACAGGAGCTTTCTGGTATCGGATATGAAGTAAAAGCCAGGAAATTGCCCCAGCCAGTGATTTCAGACGACGGTAATTATGATTTTCATGAATATATTGTAGAATTTAACAAGATTTAGCTTGACAAAACCCCCAGTCTGTGGTATAATAGATACCCTATAAGGGTAGTCTCTATGACCAAGGCTGGGGTTTTTTGAGATGAGTGATAGTTTTCGCTTTGGCGGCAAGAATTTCCGTTCAGAAAAAGAGCTGGATGCCCTACCTGAGCAATATCGGGCTCAGTGGGAACAGGGCAACAGACCAAAAGATCCAAGCTTTAACAACCCGGATTTAGCCCCAAATGCAGGCAGGGTAATTGTTCCACATGTCGCTACATTTAGCGGCATCGTGTCAACCCTGGCGAAGACATATAAAAACCCAGACGAATCCATTCGTCATTCTACAGCTAACGCTGCAATGATGCGGCGGGACCCAATGGTCATGGGTCCACTTCTGGCTAGGCAACAATCCGTTGCACTTCTTGACTGGACGATTGAGCCGGAGGACAAGAGAGATCCGGAGCAAGTTGAAGTCGCCAAGCTTCTTCACAACATGATCGCTTCGATCCCTAATTTCGTTAAATATAGACGAAATCTTTTAGAAGCCATCTGGTATGGACGCTACGGCATCCAGCACCGTTGGGGCTTTACCCGCACCAGCCGTGGGACTAAAGTCATCGCCGTTAATTCTTGGGTTCCAGTCAACGGCGATAAAATTCTGTTCCGCTACGAAGATTATACTGGCAAGTACGACCATGATGAAATTGGCATCAAGGTTTCTCCAGCACATGTCAAGAATGACATTATTGCAGGACGCCAGGATCTTGAGTGGAACACAGAGGGCTCAGCCGTTTTCCTGCGGAGGTGGGAGCGTGCTCGACTGGCCCTTCATAAGCACCTGATCATGGATGGGGATTATGAGGACCCGACGACCGGAGGCATGATTCATGGCGTCGGAATCCGTCACTTCATCTATTGGACATGGTTTCAAAAGCAAGAGACGATGGCTCAGCTTGCTGAGCTTGTTGACCGTTCTGGCATGGGCTTCACGATTTATCGCTATCCAGCCGGTGATGATCAAGCTAAGCAGGAAATGCTGGATATTGCCAACAAGCAGGCAACAGCCAACCAAATCGTCATGCCTCACGATCCAATGAACCCTGCGTATGGTATCGAGCAGATTCCGCCGAATACACAGGGTGTAAATGCCTTAATGGAGTTGATTGACGGCTATTTTGGCGGATGGATCTTGAGGTTTATCTTGGGTCAGACCTCCACCGTCAGGGCCGAGCCTTCCGGTCTTGGTGGTGGTCAATCTGACTTACATCGAGAATCTTTCGTTCAGATCGTTCGTTACGATGCCGAAAATCTAGATGATACAATTACGAGGGATCTTGTTCAGCGGTATGTTGAATTTAATTTCCCGTCGATGAAGCACATCAACTTCAAATTCAAATCACACGTTCCTGATCCCAATGTCAACGAGAAGCTGGCAGGTCTCCAAGCTGCTTGGACGATGGGTGCCAAGATCAAGGCGAATGATATCATGTCCTTGGTCGGGCTCAATCTTGCCGGGGAAGACGATGTTGCACTGTACAATCCAGAGCTTCAGGCAAGCATTATGCAGCTTGAGCAGCAGGGTGGTGTTGCCGTTGAGCCTGAAGGTGCTGAAGGTGCTGAAGGTGCTGAAGGTGCTGAGGGTGCAATGCCTGAAGAGGCTATGGCTGAGGGTGGATCTCTTGAAGATCTCGATCAGCTTCTTGAGTTTGCCAACTCGATGAACTACACGCTCATTGGAGAGAAGGAGCGGTATGCTGCTGATGAAGGGCTAATGAGCGAGAGGGCTGAACAGCCGCCTACAAGTCCTGATGCCAAAAATGAGAATAAAGACAAAGACAATTTGTCTGCCGAGATAAAGGCAAAAGCTGGAAAGACTCCTGCACAAAAATCCGCCGACGATGTTCAGAAAATCGAAGAGAGTGGACTAACGAAAGAACAGGAATCTGCACGAAAAGAGGCTGGCCTAAGCGTACCAAAGGGCGGGCTCAGCAAGCTTTTAGAGAAAGGCAAGAAGCAGAAAGAAGAGTTTGAAGCCAAGCAGGCAGAACTGGAAAAGAAGACGCCGACTGAAGAGCAATCCGTTGAAGAGGCACTTGTAGGCCAAAAGAAAGAGGGCGACAAGGAACTCCAAGCAGAGCCACCAGTCCCCGAGACCGTAGGTCAAGATCTGACAGTCAAGACAAAAGAAGAAGCTGCAGAGGAACTGCAGGATGTTGACGAGCAGGAACTTGGAGGACTTGAAGAGGGCAAGGACTTAGGCGAAAGCGAAAGAGCTGCAACGACGATGGTCGGGGCGGTGATTGCTGGGGCATTGCCTTTTAATGAAGCTTCAGAACATGACACAAGTGAAGACCATCTTAAGATATTAACAGATAACATTAAGGCATTCAGTGAGACAGTCGATCCTAAATATTATAATGACTTCATTAAAAACAGAAAGTCATACGACAGTTGGACAGAAAGAAAAAGGAAAGAATCTCCAAGTGAACAGCTAGAAGCTGATATTTCCAACTACGAAAAATACATTGAAGGACTTGATCACCATTTCGCACAAGCTGTTTTAAATAGTTTTGACGACCTGTTTGACAAGAAGGCCCTTGAGAAAAAGGCCATGTACGAGGGCAAGGACTGGCAGTCAGTTGGTCGAAAAATAGAAGAAGTCAAGCAAAAATTCACCGAGCAGCTTGGTAAGCTAGACGCGAAGCACGGAACCGTCAAAGACTCTCTTGACCAGGAGAGAATTGACAAAATGCTGTCTGAGGAAAAGCAGCTTCAGCTTGGGGAAGAGATGTTCGCTGCCCCCGCTGATCAGACAAAAGCTCAGATTGACATTAGGAATCTTGTTACTCAAGCCTCGTTTAATGAGGCTACTGGTAAAGAGCCAGAGCCACCAAGTATTAAGGCTGAAGATATTGCCAAGATTCAGGCTCCAGAAGGGTCTGAGGGTGTCTATGAAAACACAATGAAGGTCATAGACGAAAATGAGCAGACGGTCAAAGATTATATCAGTGGAAGCAAGACTCAAATTCCTGAAGGTCGAGCAGTCAAGCTTTGGGATATGACAAAAGTTGCGGCGGAGGCACTGACAAGTAGCGACCCCAACGCAAAGGCTAATGCAAAACTTCTTCTTGAGCAGCAGTCTGCTCAGGAGATTGCTGCCGTTGAACGCATCCTTGGTCGAAACCTAGACCGTCTTTATGATAAAAGTAAGCTTCCGATCTACCCTTCTCAGGTAGTGTCGTTTGCCGTAGATGACATTGCAAATAAGAAGTTTGGCGAGGATGTGTACATCTCCCATGTGTCACTCATGGACTTCATCGCTCCTAAAATTGCCAAAGGCGAAGAAGTAACTGATGAAGATTGGCTTCTTGCGATTGACGACCACAATGAGCACGCTCTTGGTGAAAAAGACAAGATTGACACTTCCATCTTAGGGGAGGGCACTGCAAAGACGGCAGAAGGCAAGAAGATTGATGAAGAGCTTACATCTAAGGCTAAGACTGAAGGTGAGGTCAAAGTACCAACTGGAGCTGATGCGGGTTTACCGGCAATTGAAGGCGGCGAGGGTGTCGGA
>Ga0208898_1000633_pt1 | contig 26375 bp, 39 predicted proteins | sample VirMetDEL_Mar_4_FD_184513 | JGI IMG/M metagenome (GOLD analysis project Ga0208898, IMG submission 184513) | Aqueous microbial communities from the Delaware River and Bay under freshwater to marine salinity gradient to study organic matter... | ecosystem: Environmental > Aquatic > Marine >...
GAAAACTTTTGACCTTGATTATGCTGAAAAACTTAAGATAAACTATCCTTCTATATGGAGAGCAGGAGGAAACATAAGAGGAAACGATCAATATAGAAAACTCAGACCTATAGCAAAAAGGGGAGGAGTTCCTGAAGGCCTATCTGAAGAACGTGCTATCAGATTGAGAGAAGCATGGGTTGCTCGTCATCTCAAAGATGGATCTCAGTTTTCAGATGCTGATCATCCTGTCAATCTATCAACCATTGCAGGAATTGTAGCTCAAATTAAATGGTTAGCTATAGGATCAATTGGTGAATCCAAAATGAAGAAGGTGATCAATGAAATGAAAAAAAAGATTGATGCCTCAAAAAAAGAAGAACGTAAAAAAAAACAATACTGGGATCAATGGGTGAAAAACTCACAAGGAAAAGCAGAGAAGGATCTGTTGAAGAGATTCAAAAGTTATCTAACAGATGCAAAAAATAGATATGCAAAAAGAATAGAAGATATTGATAAAGAACAGAAGGCTTTGATTGTCGATAGAGAAACATTCCTTGCTATCCAAGAAGAAAGGCAAGAACTAGATCGGGCTGTTGGCGATGAATGGTTAAGATGGTGGATGTTGACAGGAAATCAACAACTTAGCGATCTATATAGAAGAGCAGGAAAAGAAAAGCCTCTTGATCTTGTCTTTGGCAATCGTGATTATGCTAGGCAGTTATGGAATTCATCTCTAGAAGAAATAACAAACAGCACAGGAAGAGCGATAATGCAAACTGTTGAGAGAGGTTTGAATCAAGGTCTATCAACAAGAGAGATAGCAAACAATCTTCTAACATCTGATCAAAGTGGTATCTTTTCCTTATCTCGTGCAAATACGATCGCAAGAACAGAAAGTACTAGAGTTGTAAATGAAGCAACTACAGAATCTTATAGACAATTACAAGCAAATGGAATTCAAGTAAAAAAACAATGGTTATCTTCTAGAGATGCAAAGGTCAGAGATTCACATGTTGCTCTTGATGGTCAGATTGTAGGAGCAAATGAAGAATTTCAACTTCCTTCTCAATACGGAGGATATTCTGCTTCTTCTCCTGCCTCTTTTCCTGTTGTAGGTGAGAATGTAAACTGTAGATGTACAATCATTCCTGTTCTAGAATAAAAAAAAGATCGAACCTTTTACAGATCCGATCTTATATGTAAAGAAATCAGAAGAATCTTCTCTTATCTCTCTCCTAGTTCTTCAAGTGCTGTATATCCACAACCTGTATACAATCGTAATGCTCTTGCTATTGCTCTTGTTTCTGCCATTCTTATCAAATGAGGAGCTATCATTCTTCCCACATTTCTAGGAGAAGCATCACCAAAAGCATTATAAGTTCCTTTTGATCCTGATACCGTTGCTTTGAAAATACATAGACCAGTTGCAACTGTTATATAGGTTTTGCCATCTTTCTCTTCAGAGGTTGTATCTTTATCTAGAGAGATCATTTCTGTAGCTATAGATTGAAGACCTTGATCATGTGCTATTGCTAGAAGTCCTTTGAAGGTTATGAATTCCTGACCTTGTAATTTTATTATGTATTGTTGATATGGGTTTTTCATTGTTTTCTCCTTTGGTGAATGGGAGGTTTTACCCTCCCTTTGTTAGTTGGTTGTTAGATTATGCTCTTTCTTCTACTTGCTCAATGTTGAATACAAAGAATCTTTTAGGAACGCTCTTCTTTTTTTCAGGATCATTTTTATCTGTAACTGTTACAACTTTGATCAACTCAGTTCCTTTTGATCCTTTTTTTACTTTGAATCCTGCATCTGACCATTGCTTAAAGGTTGCAAATCTTCTATCTTCAAAAGGTGTATCTAAGAGTCTGAAGATATTGCCTTCTGTATATTCTCTTCCTGTTATTGCATTTGTAGGTATTACTATTTGAGGTTGTGCATTCATTGTGTTTTCCTTTTGTTAGTTGTTAGTTTGTTAGTAATTATATTATAACTGATGTTACATATTATGCAACAAAAAAAACAATAAATTGTATTATTTTTTTCAAATTGTTGTTATCGCTGATCGCCTTTGGTATATTTCAAGGGAGGATTCTATGAAAAAGTATACGTACATTATGAAAAGAACAGAACCTGCAACATCAAAGCAGGATACCGTTTCTTTTGTAGCTTCTACTTCTTCTCCTGATCGCTATGGTGATATTATCGATCAAAAGGGATGGATATTAGAGAACTATAAAAAGAATCCTGTTGTTTTGCTCAATCACGATTCAAATCAATTACCGATAGGAAAAGGCAATGTTCACGTCAGAGATGGTCAACTTGTTATTGACGTACAATTCGATCAAGAGGATGAAAGAGCGAAAGAAGTTGAAAGAAAAGCGAAAAAAGGATTCATGAATGCTGTTTCTGTTGGTTTTCGACCTTTGGAAAGCAAATCAAGATCAGAACTTCCTGAAGATAATAAATACTATGGGAAGAGAGGCATGTACTATAGCAAATCTGAATTGCTAGAAGTATCTATTGTTACAATTCCTGCAAATGGAGAAGCAACTATGTTAGAGCAAAAGTTTTATAACGCTATCAAAGAAGAACTTGTTGAAGAAGTCAAATCTATCATCAAAGAAAATATGTTTGTTGGAAAACATATCTTATCTGTATCTGAAGAAGATGATCGCTACATTGTTGAATTTGCAAAGATGCCTTTAGAAGAATCTGCACTTGAAGAAGAAGAGATTGAAGAAGAAGGAATGCATGAAGAAGAAGAAGAAAAAGCAATGGATGAAAAAGAGGAAGAAAAAGAGATGGATGAGGAAGAGGAAAAAGCAGAAGACTCTGATGAATCCACAGAAGAAAAGAATTTCGATACTTTAATAGAGGCTTTTGCCTATATCTTAACGTCAAAATAGGAGTAACCTATGAACACCAAAATAGAAGAAGCAAAACGCCTTATAGCAGGCATTGTTTCACATCAAAAAAACACTGATGATCGTTTGCGTAACTTTGAAGATCAAGTAAAAGATCTGAAGAAAGCACAAAAGTTACTTGCAGAAGGTCAAAACACTATTGTTAAGCCTGAAGTAGGTACAAATGATCATGCTTTGAAACAATACATCAAAGAAGATTCTTCTGTACAATGGAATACAGAAAACGTATCTAAGAATATTACAGGTCAAGGACGTGTAAACATTCAGGAAAAAGGTTTGTTAGATGCGGATGTTTATGCAAATCAATGGCATGCTGATCTTTGTGAAATGGTACAACAAAGAAGTCTTGCTCGTATGATGATGAAAGATCCTCATACTCCAAAAGCAGATATTAAATTGTACAATCATCTTCAAAAGGCTCCTGCTTTTATGAAAGACGCAGTAAACAAAGCCTTCACAGATAACGCAGGAGTAGGTGCTGAATGGATTCCTGATCAATTCTCTACAGACTTGTATCAAACATTTCAAATTCCTAGAGGCCTTCGTGCTTTGTTGCCTTCTGTACAAATGGAACGTGAAACTCTTCTTATTCCAAAGTTGAATAGAGGCGGTCGTCCTTATATCAAAGGACAAATTACAGATGATCTTGCAAAGTATCAAGCAAGTACAATAGAAACCGCTCAAAAAACTGTTAGAGCAAAAGGTTTAGCTACTCTTATGAATATTGATGATGCTTCAGGAGAAGATTCTGCTTTTGCGATCATTCCTGCTATGTCTCGTCAAATCGCTCAAGACCTTGAAGATGCTTTTGAAGATTGTATGATCAACGGTGATTCTGCTGTAACTCATCAAGATGATATTGCAAACTGGAATATTAGAGAAAGATGGGGAGCTTCAGGACTTGGATCTTCTGCTGATCACAGACGTTTATTCAGAGGTATGAGAGCATCTGCTATTGATAAATCATCTATCAAAGACTTTGCAGGATCTGCTATGACCTTTGCAGGGTTTATGGATGCTGTAGCGCAACTTGGAGAACTTGCTGTTGGAAATAAAGTTTGTGTTGTATCTCCTGAGGCTCTTGTTGCAAACTTCCTTCAATTGGATCAAGTTGTAACTCTTGAAAAGTTTGGAGCACAAGCAACGATTCTCACAGGTCAACTAGCTTCTCTTGCAGGTATTCCTATTGTTATGTCTCGCTTTATTGGTGCAGATATGAATGGAAACGGATTGTATGATAATGTTACAAAAGACAAAACAGGATTTTTGGTATTTAATACAGATTCTTGGTATCAATACCTACGTAGACAAATAACTGTTGAATCTGATAAAGATATTACTTCAGGTGCTATTCAAATCGTATCTACAATGCGTGCTGTTATGGATTCTCCTGATGCTGAAGCAGTGAAAAATGTTGTTTATGGTTATGACTTGCCTATCTAATTTTTAAGGAGTTAAAAATGTTTATACTTACAGAAAAAATTGAAGCGATCACAAATGCAGATAAAACTCTTGCTCTTGTTGCTCCTGTTGATTGTCGTGTTGAATCCGCTTATATTATCGCAGATGTTGCTGTTGCTTCAGGTGCTACTCCTAAGCTTGTCTGTGAAATCTACGCAGATGATGATGCTACAGTATTACTTTCAGCAGATTCAGAGGCAGATGGTTTCTCTCAAAATGCTCCTGTTCCTATGGATCTTCAAAATGGAGTTTCAAAGCGATATGAAGCAGGAGAAGCTATTCAAGTCAAAGCAGATGTAACTGGTACTTTATCAGCTACAAATGTTCGATTTGTTCTCAAATGTGTACCTGCTAGAGACATTTAAGGAAAAAAATGAATGAGTTTAGTATCTGTATCAACATTAAAAGAATATCTTCCTGAGATACAAGGATCTTCTATTGATGCAGATCTAACTTCGCTTATTGCTCGAGTAGAGGGCTTTATTGCTCGATACTTGGGCTTTCCTTTATCTGATAGTGCTACTTCTTACACCTTAGATCAATCAACATATACAATATATGCAGATGGTTCTATGTATGGCCTTGAGTATGTTCTTCAGTCACCTTTGAAGCCTATTGTATCAATAACATCTATTCATTCTGATGTTGATCGTGTTTATGGTTCTGATACTTTGTTAGATTCATCTCAATATGAGATAGATAAGGAATTGGGAAGAGTGATCTTAGATGATACCTCTCCTGATACTTTTGATCGTGGTTTTAGAGCAATTAAAATTGTAGGTTCTTTTGGTTTCAGTACTTCAAACCCTCCTTCTGATTTGGTTCATGCTATTTGTGTGTATTGTTCTCATTTACAGCGTGCAAAAAGCAATCAAGGGAATGTATCGGTTACTCAAAGGAATTCTACAGTTACTCTTTCTCCTAGAACAATGCCTGAAGAGGTCAAAGAAATATTGAGAGGATATAGAAATGTCTCAACTATCCTTTGATGATTTTCTCAAGCGTGTCAGAGAAGCGGATAATAGATTGTTAGATGAACTTGAAAGGATTCTAACAATTTCCGCTTTGAGTATGGAAAGAGAAGCAAAACTGAACGCTACTTCATATCCAAAAGTAAGAACTGGAAGATTGAGATCATCTATAACAGGTCTTATTGATGCACCTATGGGATCTCCTAGAGTTGTTTTAAGAGCAGGAGGATCTTCTTCAGGTCGTGATGTCAATTATGCGGACTTTGTTGAATTTGGTACTCGGTTTATTCGTCCTCGTCTTTTTCTTGGCAGGGCTGTATCTTCAGAAAGAGAGCGTTTGCCTGATAGGTTATCTTCTCTTCTTAATGTTAGTTTGGGATGATCTATAATGCCTGATATCGTACATGTAACAATATTGAATAGATTGAAGACTTTAATAGCTACAGATTTCTCTAGTGGTTTTTCAGGTCTTGATCTTTCTGATCGTGTTGTTATTGGTGCAGTTCTTCATTCTCCTCAAATCCCTTCTGCTAGTATCGTTTTTATTGATACCATAGAGCAACAAGGGAGAACTCTAGGAAGATATGTAGGAGAATCTGTATATCAGATTGTATGTTACGCAGGAGGAGAAATTCTAGAATCTAGAATTCAGAATGCCATGAATCTTGCAGGAGACATTCAAAAAGCAATAACTTCAGATCGTACTTTAGGCCTTTCAGGTCTTACAGAAGATGTAATTGTCAATTTTACATCTCTAGATGGTGAAGAGTATGGTATAAGTAACACAGGGATCTCATTGTTAGAGGTTAGAGTATCCCATCAATCTCAATTCGGTGTATAGATGACTTGGTATAGTTCAAATTGGAAAAGAAGAATGCCTATAGCGATAGATACAAGTCTTGTATCTTCAGGCTCTTTTATCTTTTCGATCAATCTATCATTAACATGGGATGACTTTTGGAACAATGTTAGATCAGACGGTTTTGATGCTGTTATTGTAGATCAAAACGGAAATCAACCAATTTCTTTTGAAAGAGTTACATGGAATTTCTCAAGCAAGCAAGCAACATTTAGAGCAAATTACGGAGCTATTAAATCTCCTAATGTTATTCATCAGGTTTGGCTATATTGGGATAACCCCGATCAATCTTCTGATCTTGCTACAACAGGACTGACTTCAACCGTTAACGGATATATCTATTTAGGTGCTCCTTTTAAGAATATTGTCAATCTAGCATCTCAATCAGGTCTTTCAACTGTACCTACAACAATCATACAAAAAGATCCTGATGAAAAAATAGATATTTGGTTTCCAATCTCTCAATTGCTTGCTCCTCGATCATTACCTTCAGGAGAGCATCTAGATTTTAAATTGGTTGATTATTATGATTTTGAGGTTTTGGATTCTTCAGGAGTTGCACAGCCTTCAATGATCTCTTTAGGAGAGACAAGATCGATCAATGGTTGGGTCAAATGTCGTATCATTTCAGGAACAGTAAATACTGATTATGTTGTACGTTGCCTTGTACAAAATACAGATCTAGAATTGTTCGTTATGTCATGTTTATTACAAGTTAGAAAATTATTACCTACATAGGAGGATATTATGCCGTTAGAATTTGGACGTGGAGCATTTATAAAACTAGGAGAAGAATCAACTTATGGAACAATAGCTTCTTCAATGCCTGTAGATAACAGAATCATTTCTGCTTCTTTTCAAAAAACACAAGAGAAGGAACGCAAAACACATTTATCTCAATCAGGTGCAGGTGGTTTTCAGAATGGCCATTTTGATGCTTTTTTGAATGTTGGAGGTTCTATAGATCTTCCTCTTCTCTATGAAGGTACAGGAATGCTTATCAAGGCATCAATCGGATCTGCAACAACTACAGATCTATCTCCTGCTACTCCTCAGTATCAACATGATTATGAACCTTCCTCAAATGGAGAACTCCCTTCTTTGTCTATAGGTCTTCAAAGAGGTACTGGAGAATATGAGGTTTTTCTTGGTTGTAAAGTCGCTACAATGAGTATTTCAGGAACAGCAGGAGAAGAAGTAACAGCATCTTTTGAAATAATAGCTCAAAATGCAAACGCAAGATCAACAGCTACTTCTTCAACTTTTGGATCAGGTCGTCAAATCTTTCATTATGAATCAGGAGATTTGAATTACAACTCTGCTACATACAAAATGAAAAGTTTTGAATTGTCACTTGATAACAAACTAGAAAGAAGAAATGTTCTAGGAGATAAGAAGACCTTAGAACCAATTACAAATGATGTCAAAGATATTACATTGTCTGTGACTTTGGAAATGCAAGATAATGATCTTTATACTGATTATTTGAATGGTACACAGTCAGATGTAGAATTCACCTTCACAAATTCAGATGGTGATCTGTGTAATGTATTGATACGTAACTGTTATATTACAGACTATGATGATGCTGTTAATACCTTTGGAGCAATAGAAAGAACTATGACCTTTGTAGGAGAAGGAGATGCTTCAAATGAACCTATCAGAATCAGAATAACAAACAATCAATCAAGTGCTGTAGCAAACTAAATGGATCGAAAACTTCTAGAATACATACTGAACAAATGTCAGATAGATATAAATATTCTATCGAAGCAAACAGGAATAAAATATCAATATTTGTATCAGGTGTTTTATAGTGATCGAAAACTGAAAGATTATGAACTGGAAGTTTTGAATGCATATTTGAAGAAAAAAACAGAGTTATCATCATTCTATATAGATAAAAGGATCAACAAAATAAAAGGCAGGAATTATGGAAATATTAAAGGAGATCGCTGAAGCAAGTACATTTCAAGTATCTTGTTTTGGTGGAAAGTTACTCATAGAAGGAAGAATCTTAACCGCTCCCGAAATAGAGCAGATCGGATTGGGTTCTTCTTTGCTTGCACAGGAGGTCTTGATATCAAACAAACAAAAAGGCCTCAACACGATCGATCAAATCAGAGAAAAAGCGGATAAAGAAGGAATGGAAGGTCTTGAAGAATCAGAACTTATGAGACTTCTAGATTTTGCAAAATCGATCAGACCTGAAACAATGGCAAGGATATCAGAAGATCAGGATAAGATTCTCTGCAAGGTCATCAAAAGAGCATCTCAGGATCAAGGCGTGACGTGGGAAAATATCACATTATGTCATGCTATGGAACAAATGAACGCAGATCAAAATGTTTTATGGGTTGGAGTTTTCACTTCTGAAGATCGTAATAGCATCATAAATAAAGCGATGCAAGGCCAACAGGAGGCAGTTGAACGGCTTAAACGATTTCAAGGAAGATCCTAATTATGTTTTTGTTGTTGATCTTGTTGCTCGGACTTATTCAAAACTTCCTTCAGAGGTTCTTCAGTTGGACTTTGATGATCTGTATATATGTTTACATTGTCTTATACAAAGGTCAAAGCGGTTTAATGAGATTCTAAGGAAGCAAAGCAAGGGGAAAAATGCTATGCTCTTTCCAGTTATCAATATCTCAGATCTTACAGATATGATATAATAGGATGCAAAGAGGTTATCATGGCTCAAAAAAATGTTGTAGAGTACATCTTAGATATCAAAACAAAGGCTTCTGAAGAAGGTCTTGAAGATGTTGTTGATGCTTTGGAAAAAGTTGAAAAAGAACTGAAGAAAACACAAAAGGAAAGTGAAAAAACATCATCTTCATTTTCTCAAATGAAAGACATGGGCATGGCTGTTGGAAAAGTAACTGCTGTTATTAGTGCTGTTGCAGTTGCTATAGGTGTTGTTGGAAAAGTCTCTTTTGAAGCATCTAAGAAAGTTACAGACCTTGTAAATGAGTTGAATGATTTATCTGTTAGAAGTGGGGTATCTGCAAAGACGATTCAGGGATTAAGACAGGCCATGCTATCTTCAGGACAATCTGCTGAAGGTCTTACAGAAGTTCTTGGAGCAATATCAGGACAATTTGCACAACTATCAACAGAAGGATCAGCAGTTGAAAAGAAGTTCATGTCGTTTGGAATTGCTGTAAAAGATACAAATGGAGAACTCAGATCAAACAATGATATTCTTCTAGATTCGATCAAGTTGTTACAAGATATTTCAGATTCTTCAGAAAGATCAAGGACTGCTGTTACTCTCTTTGGAGAAGCAGGAGCAAAGTTGAATCAGGCTCTTGCTTCAGGAGACTTTGAAAAGTTTCTATCATTTACTGAAAAATTCGGTATAGATGCAGGGCCTGAAGCATCTAGAACAGCATCACAATTTCAACTAGTTCTATCAGGACTTGGAACCGTTTTAGATGGTACGCTACAGAAATTTGTAACTGCTACAGATGGGCAAAATAGATTTATTCAAGGCATGATCAAATTGGGAGGTGTTATAGCCTTCACAGGTTCTCTTGTTAATTCTTTATCTGATGAGATCGCATGGTTAACGGATAAACTTATTGATTTTCTGAATTTTGGATTGAGACAAACGATCGCTCTTATGGGTGGCCCTTTTACACTTGTAATAGGAACAGCAATTAATTCTTTGAATATTCTAGGCATTGAAATTGAATTTCTGAACAAAGCCATGTCAAGTTTGGCAGGATTTACTTTACAGACAATAGATCCTTCAAACAAACTTGGAAATGCGATAGACAAAGCAACAGAAGATATGAAAGAGTATGAAGATACAATTGGAAATATCAATGTATCATTAGATGCTTTTCAAATGGGATCTCAAGGTGCTTCTAATGAGTTGAATGATCTAGGGAAGGAAGCAGAGAAAACAACAGAGAAGATCAGAACTTTGAATGATGTAGTTAATGATCTTCTAGGAAGATTTATAAAGATAGATATTGCAAAAGTTCTAGGTGATTTTAATTTGATATTTTCAAGTCTTAGTTTCAATCTTGAAAAGCAATTTTTCCAGTTACGACAAAATCTTCAAAAAATCCTCAATCCTTTTGGGCTATTGAATCAACAGGAATGGATGGAATTTCTTAGTGATCCAATCAAAAGAGCAGAATTTGAAGCACAAAAATCACAAGGAAGATTGAAAAAATTGTTTGCAAAGGGTTTACTGGGAACCATAACAAAAACACAAGATATATTTTCAAATGACTTCTTTAAAGGCTTCAAAACAAAGTTTCAAAATGTTCTCAAAGGTGCTTCTGAAGATGGTTTAATGGGTGCTTTTCAAAGTCTAGGAAAGGGAGGAAAAATAGCTTCTATTATACTTGCTCTTTTTGTAGGTGTTATTAAAGTCGCTTCTAAACTAGGTCAAAGAGCTAGATCAGAATCAGAAATTAGAGAGATGCAAAGAAGAAGAAGAGAAGAAGGAAAGACTGTATCTATGACTGTTGCAGAGGTACAACAAAGAGATATACAAAAAAGTGTTGAAGAAGATATCAGAGCAAGAGCAAAAGCAATAGAAATAGGTCTTCAGGCTCTTCCTAGAATTCTTTTTGATGTATTGCCTAAAGTATTCATTGAGTTTGTTGATAGAATTATCTTTGGTTTTCAAAAAGGAACAGCTGAATTTATCAATGTAATGATTGAAAGATTTAAGGCTCTTTTTACAAGAGAAGGTAGACAAGCTTTAGCGGAAGGTATCAAGAACGGATTCAAAGCATCTTTTGAAGAATTTCTAAGAAGAATAAATGTTCTAGGTGGTATAATTTCAAAGAGATCAGGAGGTCGATATATTCCTTCTGCTAGAGGTGGCATAAAATTCACAGGAGCAGATGAAGGTCTTGCAATGTTACATAGAGGAGAATTTGTAGTACCTGAAACGGGTCAAATGCCTCAAGCAGTTCAGAGGACTATGGGCATGGGTCAAAGTGGTATAAATATAACAATCAATGCTTCTGTCGTTGAATCAAATGCTGTAGATGAGTTGGTTAGACAAATAGAACGTAGGTTTCAAACTTTCGGATCTTCTACTTCTCCTCTCTTTGGAGGTCGTTAATATGGGTAACGCAATATTTTATTATTTTCCTATTCCTGATGCTAGATCACTTGTAACCATCGATCTAGGAGAGAAGTTAGGAGAACTCTTTTCAGAATATCAATATGATGTAGCAGAATCTATATCTAGAGGAGGAAGAAGATATCTTTCACATGGTTTACAAAGGGAATTTGTGACGATTCAAAGAGATAGAATGCTATTGGGTGAATCTTTAGCTATGAAACTCCAATCAATGCAAAACCATCTAGATCGAGGAGGTTATGTTTCATTTTGTGCAGATTCAGATAAAGCCTATATTCATCCTCTTCTATCAACTCCTGAGCAGGGAAGAGATTCTATCCTAGTTGGATCAAATCCTTTCAAAGATGTAACAGGTGCAAATCTTCCAACAGGAGGAGATTATGTAACGATACAAACAAATTCTCCTACATCTATCATAGAGCAAAAGAACATTAAAATTGTAGATGGTTCTTTTTCCGCTTCTGTAGGTGGAAATCTTACATTATCTCCTGAAAATGTCTATACATATCCTGAGAGATCATTTTTAAGATATTATAGATTTTGGCCTACATTACGCAGAGGTGCTTCTGATATAGGTCAAAGCATTATAACAAATGAAGGAGGAAGATTATTTTCTTTGAATGTACGTTTATATCTAGATACACATACATTATTCAATTTTCATTCAGGTTTTGATGGTATTGATCGATCTCCAAACTTCAAACCAAACACAATTCCTTCTGCTTCAGGAGGAGACGCAGGATCGTCAAATCCATTCTTGACAGATTACGGAAATAAAGGAGGTATGAAAGGAACTGCTTCTGCTGATATTCCTGAACCTGTAACTCCTGATATAACAGTAGGTCAAATCTGATGACTTGGAGTTCTGATTTTATTTCTAGACTTGATCATGCTTCTATATCAGTACGTTATAGATTGTCTTTTGTTGGTGTTCTGAATTCATTAGGAGAGCCTTTTGATATCTATGATGATTCAGGAGATATTCAGATCGCAAGAGGATCGATCAGGATAACAGGAACAAGAGTAATACCTCAAAGATGGTCTGTTTCTTTTGGTGGTTTTTCGCTTCAATTGTCAGGAGACATTAGAAGAATACTGCCAAAGATGAGAAGAGGACAGATCGCTGTTTTGAGTTGTTCTATCAATCGATCAACATTTCAGAATTTAGCTATAGGATCATTGGATTCTTTATCAGGTCAAAGAGGCCTGTTTTCTTTGAGATTCAAAGACCTTCTTTCTGCTCTTCAAACGTCACTAGATACAAGAGCAGGAACAGTTTTCTCAGATACCGATCCTCCTCATTTCAGTCTATTTTATGAGGTAGGGAGAACAACAACAACAACTTCTAACTTTTTGGTATCTGATACTACAATCAATCTTTCAGATGCTTCCTTCTTCAAAAAAGCAGGTTCTCGAGGTATCGCAAGAGTAACAGGAGGATCAGAAGATTTCTATATCTTTTGGACTGGTTCAACAGGTACAACTTTAACAGGATGTACAACAGCAACATATAATAACAAATTGAGAACAGGAACAGCACCTTCAGGATCTACTGTGACATATTGTGCATGGTTAGAAGGTACTCCCCTTGAAATTATTGCAAGCATTCTAACCAGTACAGGAACAGGAAATAATGGATCATATGATCTGTATCCTGTTGAATGGTCTATAGGTGGGAAGATTGACAAACAAATCTTTGATCTATCTGATGCTGTTAGGGGATCGATACAAATAACTCGATCAGATTCAGGAGTCTATGATCTAGGAATTGCAATAGAATCACCTTTGACAAATGGTTTTAGATCACTTGTTGATATTTTTTTGACTGTTGGAATATTTCCAGTTTACAGACAAGATTCTATATCTATAAGAGCATGTACTGATCCTGAAGGAGTTGAAACAAGGATACAGACAGATATCAGAGCATCTATATCAGATTATGACATTATAGATATATTACAGCATGACTTCTTTTCTCCTGATATCGCAAACATCTATAGAACTACATACATCAAATATAACTTTGTAAATGTCTATTATTCAGGAGGTGTTTATAATGGATCTCGTGTTGATTCTCTTCCTGCGATCTCTGAAATAGGTAGAGATTTTTCATTGTATTATCTAGGTGATCCTGACAATAGACAATCTCAAGCTCTTCAAGATTTGAGACGTTTAAGAGTATGGGATCTTTACATATCTGAGAGAGTTGTAGTTCGTCTTCCTTTGCGTTTTGCTGTTTTGGTAGCAGGTGATATTGTAACGATCAGAAGTAACTATCTAGAGCATCTTTATGATAGTATCAATCCAGTATATGAAGGTCGTTATTGTATGGTCTTAGGTGTTGATTACAGCATAGACAATCAAGAATGCATTGTCACTTTAGGAATTCCTTCTCCAAAGATGCAAAGGACTACAGATTCAGAAGATTCAGATGGTGCTTATAGTGGTTGGTTGCCAAACGAAGATCATAACAATACAGAGTTATTTGTATGGTTATCTTCAGATGTTGATATGAATGAATCAGGAGGAGATATAACCACATGGATCGATAGACAGAATTCTTTTTCATTCTCGAATCAAGCAGGAAACAATAACAACTACAACACAGGAGCAGGATCACCTTCAAAAGAGACTACAGCAGGAGCAACTTTTGACTATGCAAGGTTTGTACATGGTAGTCATGAATTCTTAGCTACAGACTTCAATTCTAAGATGGATCTACAATCTACAGATGGGGTTTGTATCGCTATGTTAGTTCGTGCTTTTGCTGATCCTATTGGAGATGTTGATACAGCAGGAAACGTATATTATAAGGCTCCTATTGTGAATTGTGGAAGAGCATATCAGTTTCATTTTCTAGATTCTTTTACAGGTTCAACATATACAAACACAGCAGGTTTTGAGAATGGATCAGGAAGTCAAGCAAATAAAGATAATGTTATTGCTCCTCCTGATACAACATGGAAGATCATAATATATAATTCTTCAGCGATCGGAGGTTATACTGGAGAAGAAGGAATTTATGTAAATGGTACGCAGGAAACATCCACAAATTACGATCCTACAAATACAGATATGTCAATCTCTCCTGATTTTCGTATAGGTCGAGATCCTGATATAAACTATGCTGATCAAGTTACGCAATTTAATTATGCTTTTGGCTCTTTTGATCTTGCAGAGTTACTTGTATTTTCTATTCCTTTACATGATTCAGAACGTGAAAAAGTAGAGGGTTATATTGCACATAAGTTTCAACTTACATCTCTTCTTCCTGTTTCACATCCCTACAAAAACACAGCACCAACATAGGAGAATATTATGAAAATATGGTGTAGACTCAAAACAGAAGATGGATATCATTATGTATATGTAGATAAAGATTTTGCTATGATGCTATGTATCAAACAAGGATATGAGATCAAAATAGATCCTTCAGAAGTTCCTGAGCATATAAAAAAAGAATGGATGAATAGATGATAAGATACTCACTTGATAAACCTCCTGTAATAACAAGATCTGAATCTTTGGGCTTTGCAACCTTCAAAGGAAAGTATGATCTTAATATTATTGCTTGTAGGAATATGGTTGAAAGGCCTGATACATTTCAAGATACGATTCATGTAGTTTATCATGATGGTTCAAAGTGGATTGAATATATCTTCCCTTGTACAACCCATGCAGGTCAATATTATTTGAACAATCCATCTAGAAATTCAGGAACAGCTATTCTTAAACATGATCATCAATATAGATCCTCTTTTAAGATTGGGATGAGGTCTTCAGGGTATGAATGCCTTATCCCTTGCAAAGATATTGCAGTTTGGAGAGATGGAGATTGTGATTCTATTGTTGAGTACGGAGGAGAGGATCATGATAGCGCAGGAATACAAATTCATAGAGCAAATGCAACAGATACAACAGTCTTGATCGGTCGTTATTCTGCAGGCTGTGTTGTTCTTCAAAGCGGTTTTACTATGTTTATGGATTTGTGCAAAAAGCAAGTTCAAAACAGAAAAGGATCAACTTATTCATTAACCATTTTACAAGGGATCTACCTATGAAATTACCTTATGCAACATTATCAAAAGTTCTTATGGATCAACTATATGAAACATACATCAGAATCAGATCAGCACAGGATGAAGATTCTGATGGTGGTAAAAAAGTAACGAGAAGAGAAATTTGGGATCTGATAACAAACTTCATACTTATCACAGGCATGAGAATGGAAGAGCTTGTATCCTTGAATAATAAAATGAATTACAGTGTGCGTTATCGTTGGAAGGTGCTGTCAATCATTGTACAATCTTTGAATGATTTGCCTGAAGCATTTGAGGAAGCAAAGAGCGACGATCAGAGAATAGATAGAGAAGAAGCACTTGAGATCATAGGTCATATTTTGAAAAAAGCGATACCTGAAATTCTAGATATGACAGTTGACGAATTATAATATTGCTATGGATATCTCTAGTCTTCTCAATGCTATTACAGGTCAATTTGGTGCTCTTGTACTTGCTTGTGTTGTTTTGTGGCATCTTCTTCAAGGCCATAAACAGCACATGGAAAGGTTGTATAAAGATAACAAGGAGGATCGAGAACTCTATAGAACTACTTTGACAAATTTATCTATGAAGATTGATCGAATAGGAGAAGATGTAGCAGAGATCAAAAAGGAATTGAGATGATGGATATGTTCTATGAAGTTCTTCTTAATGGTTCTCCTATTGGATTATTAGCTATTTATGCTATTTATTCAAATTCTCAATCAGAAAAGCGGATAGAAGACCTACTTGAGAAGAAAGAGATCAAAGAAGAGCAAATCAGAGAAAGATGGTTTGCTGTTGTTGAAAAAGTACAAAAAGAAAGGGATGAACTGGAAAGAGATATATCTAGGAAGTTGGAATCTATAGAAAAGATTTTGGAGAAGAAGCATGAAAAATGAAAAAGATAACAAAGCTTGTGCTCTCGAAATGAACAATCTTATCTATGAACTTCAGGAAAGGGGATATACAAACAATTCTATAGCAAATGGAATTCTCTTTGCTCTTTGCATTCACATTTTGAACTCTAGATTTTCTTTGAATGAAATTATAGAGCAACTTACAAAGCTATTTCATACGATAAAAACAGAAATTGGAAAGATAGATGATTCTGATTCTATAACAGTATCAGATACTACTCCTATCAATCCACAATTCGATTAAAAAAAACATTCTTCCTGCCTTCGGTTTTTCCTCCCTTTCTCCTTTGGGAGGTTTTTTTTCATCAAGATCATATCGTGTATGACGTGATCTATAATTTATTTTATCTTTTTTTATAAATAAATGTTGCATAGCGTGTAACATCAGTTATAATATAATTACTAACCAACTAACAAAAGGAAAAACAAAATGTCAAACATCATCACAAATATCGAAAACCTACTTGTAGAATCAAAAACCTTTTCAAATCAAGATTTTCTAGTAAAAAACTTTATGAAAAATGAAGAATTATCAAATAGAACAGATTCTGTTTTTATTCAAGATCAAAAAGGAAATATTATATTCAAAGGTGATTTTGATTCTGCGATCAAATTGTTAGAAGCAGAAAAAAATATCATCACTTCTTCACACTTTGATTTTTTAGAATCAGATGCAATATCATTGTTTATTACAGTCACAACAGAAGAAGAAGAAGAAGAAAAAGCATCAACAAAATTCAAAATAGAAATCTTATTTGGTTTTTATTTCACATACACAGAAAATCTTAATTTAGAACTCAAAGAAGATTTTCAATATCTACAAGAAGAATTGAAATCTGTATTCTCTCAAATCAAATACAATCATATTGATGATCTTATGTATTGTGACTTTGAAGATATCACAGAAACATCAAATAAAGACTTGAAAAAACTCATTAGAGAGTATCAAATCAGAACAGACTATACAATCATCACAGAAGATATGTTTAACGCTGTAACATCAAAATATGAGATTCAATCAAGTACATTTACATCTAAAGCAACAAAACATTATGATTTGACTTATAAAAGATACTTGAAAAATAGTAGAACATTCAAATATCAAGGAAATACATACATACATAAAGAACAAATGATCTAACAATCAACAACCAAACAATCAACAAAGACTTCTTCTGAGGTCTTTTTTTTTGCCTTGTTTTGTGTATTACAATATATTGATATATAATACTCAGAAGGCAGGAAAAAGATATGGGCATGGGTTTTGGTAAATTTACAGGATCGATCACTGGTATAGGTACAACCTACGATCTAACAAAGAAAGCAGAGATTGATCTGAACTACAATCCTAGAACTGCAAGATTTTTAGCTCATGTTTCCTATCTCAATATTCAATGCTCTAACCTTGCTCCTGCAGATAAACCTGATGAGATCACAATCTGCATATCAGAAGATCCTGAAGGGGATCAGATGATTGTAACAGATACCACAAGTACATTACAACATGGTCTATCAACTGATACAAAAGCAACAGCGATCTATAAGATTGACGTTATCATAACCTTAGATCGTGCAGATACAGTATATCTTCACATCAAAACCAACAAGGGAACCTTAGAGCTTAACGAGGCCTTTATAACTTGGCAGGATGAAAAGAAATAATGTCTATCGGTAATGTATTCAATAATTCAGGAGGTACAGCATCTTCAGGAGGAGGAGGATCTTCAGATGGTACGATCAAAGAGGTATCATTTACAAATCAAACCTCTCTATCTATCTCTCATGATTTTTCGCATCATCCAACAGTTATAATTGTTGATGCTTCAGGAAATCTTATAGAAGCACAAGTTCAATATAATTCAAGTAGCAATATATTGATAAATTTTGCTATTTCTGTTTCAGGTACTGTAATAATTAGATAATATAATAGAGTCTTTTAACCCATAACAAAAGGATTTTATTATGCCATTCAATAATTATGCTCCTCAGTACGTCTTCAAAGGTCAAGTACAATCAGATACTGCTCCTTCTGCAAACAATGATCTAGTAAGAAAGCAAGATGTATCAGGACTTTCATATATCTCCTCGATTGCTTCAGGTTCTTCGAGTTATCTATCTGTGACAAATGGAGAATTATCTGTTTCAAACTTGCTTGTAACTGATGTTATTGTCAATACAACAGATGCTTCTTTGAGTGCTTATATCACAAACTCTGCTTCAGGTGACAATCTAGGAGTAGGTGACATCGTTATCTTGACAGCTCCAACAGACAATCTTATGTATATTGTCAAAGCAGGAACAGGTTCACAGGCTTCAGACTATGAAGAGATTCAATCATCTTTAACATCTGCTGAAATCGTTGCATTGTTGACAGGTGGAACTGGGATCAGTGTTGCTTCAAATGGTACAATTGCAATTGATTTTACAGAATTCGATACAGATAGTATAACAGAAGGATCTTCAAATCTTTTCTATTCTTCTTCCTTGTTTGATACAGATTTTGGAGGAAAGAGCACAAGTGATCTATCTGAAGGATCTAACTTGTATTACACAGATGCAAGAGCAAGAACAGCTGTTTCTGCTTCAGGAGATTTGAGCTATAATAATTCCACTGGTGTTTTTAATGTCGTAACTTATAAGAGTTCAGATTTTGATTTGGATTTTGGCGGTAAAGATACAGATGATCTTTCAGAAGGATCTACAAATCAATACTTTACAGATGCAAGAGCAAGAGCTTCTTTATCAGGTGGAAGTGGTATCAGTTATGATTCTTCAACAGGTCAAATTTCTGTTGATTCAGGTGATGGTCTTATTTTTGATATCTCAACTGGAGAGATGAGCGTAAAACTTGGAACAAACAAAGGTCTTGAGTTTGTTTCAGGTGGTGTTAGTATGAAACTTGGAGATGGTTTTGCTTTCTCTTTGGCTGGTGAACTTGCTCTAAATTTGGGTGCAGGACTTGAAATTGATTCTGTGAATGGCCAATTAAAAGCAAATGATGATCACTTCAGAAAAGAATTTTCATCTCAATCTTTTACTGCAAATACAGGAAAAACGATAAATCATAACTTGGGCAAAAAATACGTACATGTATCAATCTATGATTCTTCGGATCAACTGGTACAAGCGCAGGTTTCTTTGACAGATGCAAACAATCTTGAAATAACTACATCTTCTTCCTTGACAGGAGTCACAGTAGTTGTTAGTATCTAATGGGGTTTGTTTTTGCCATGTTTCTCCGAACATGATATTTTAAAATAGAAACATTATTTGTTTTACTATTGTTTGTTGTTAGTTATTTAAGGCTCCTACAGAAGTTCGTCCTGTGGGAGTTCTTTTTTTTTGTTGTTTTTTTATTGGACTTATTCAAAGATGTTACTTATAATGTAACTACTAACAACTAACAAAAGGAAAAACAATATGATAAATTTCATACTCGATTTTCAAGATGAGAATGTCATCATTCAACTTGAAAAGAAATCATACATCTTTGATAATGCTAGAAATGGAGCAGAGGCAGTTTATTATCTTCTTCAAGGCATTGATACAATTGAATCTCTAGGAGGTAAAGAATATTTATTCTCGTGTATTGTACGATATGATCATGAGGATGTTGAAAATATTATGAAGACCTTCACAGAATACAAAAAAGAAAATGAATTTGATTCATTATTTGCGGAAATCTTTTTTGAAGAAGTACACCTTGCATGGTACGTTAGAGGAGGCTGTGATGAATAACCAATTTGCTATTATATACAAAGAAGAAATTGCTATGCTTCGAGACTGTAAAACAGTTACAAAAAGCGTTTTCATGGCATTATCATATCATTTCAGTACAGAAGAAAAAGAAGGCGTTAGAACTAGGTTCTGCTGTCCTTCTTATGATGTTATATCTGATCTTACAGGATACTCAAAAGGAAGCATAAAAAGAGCTATCAGAGAACTCAAAGATAAAGGTGTTCTATCTTCAAAAAAGAGAATGGGATCATCTTCTTTGATTTATGTTGAATACAAAATTGATACTACAGAAGGATCACATGTTAAGCCTTTCGAGGGATCACATGTTAAGCCCACAGAAGGATCACATGTTGATACCTCAGAAGGATCACATGTTAAGCCCAAAGAAGGATCACATGTTAAGCCCACAATTAACAACAAAGATAACAACAAAGAATTAACAACAAATATTAACAGATTGATATTGTCAGAAAAGCAAAAAACAATCTTAGATCATTTTTGTCAATTCTTTGGATGGATAACCAAAGAAGATTACATTGAAGACCTTGAAAATAAACTGCCTTCTTCCTGTTCTGAATATCTTACAGATGAATTGATGTTGATAGGTGCATACAATTTGAAAAGAATCGAGGAGAAGAAAGGAGCATGGACTGGTAACTATTTTATTACTGGAATTGTTAGATGGATTGAAGGAGGAAAAGGAAAATCATCAAAACCTTCTGTTTATATGAGTTCTTTGATTGAGAGGTTACATAAAGAGGTTCTTCCATTCAAACGAGAAAAGAAGCAAATCAAAGAAGAGCAACCTTTGAAAATAGCAACCACAAAAGAAGGTCAAGAGGATTTTGATTGGTTGCTAGATCATCTTATCAAACAATATCAGAATCTTCCTTCAGGCCTCAACAGGGATCAACTTATCAATCTCAAAGAATCCGTATATTGTCACGATCTCAATCTTCAAAAAATAAAAACAGCTATAGGAGAGTAACATGAAACACATAGCAAGCAATCTAACAGAATATACAGATAAAAATATCAAAACCTTACAGGAGCAGTATGAGGAGAATAAGAAGAAACTATCTAGTGATCTTGATCTTCATGTTGATGATATGGTTATTTTCAGGAAAAAAGAATTGTCAAAGGTTCAAATTGTTGGTAAGATTCTTTCAATCACTGAAAACACATTACATGTCAAGACATTTGTTTCTTTTAAGGGGATCAATGAATTCTATCTTGATATCGGAGCAGTTAAAAAGTATGATACAGTATCGAATAGCAAACAGCATAAGAAAACTTGAAACGATAGAAGATTCTCTGAGATTCTTTGAATCTGCAAAAAAAGAAGAAGAAGAATCTCTGTTAAATCTTATATCTAACTATATGCAACAATGTACAGCAGAAGAGAATCAGGAAGGGATAGATAGTCTTGTCAGATATTTATACTGGTATACAGATTTTAAGCCTTCTCACATCTCAGAGATTACAGGAATAGATAACAGAACAATTACAAAAAGAGCAGGGGATCTCGTGTTCTCTGCTTCCTGTTCTCGCTGTCAAACATCTTTTGCAAACAGAAGAACCTCAAGAACCGATCAAGGCTCTCATCTTTGTCCTGCTTGTCAAAATCAGGATATTCTAGATCATCATAAAGTTTTTTTAGAAGATTGGATTGATAGCTCATGGGCTACTCATAAAAATCCAAAGATGGATCAGGGAACATATTCTGCATATCTTCACAGTCAACACTGGAAGAAAACACGAGGAGAAGCATTAAAAAGAGCATCTTATAGATGTCAAGCATGTTCCTCCAAAGATGAGATTCTAGATGTTCATCATAACTCTTATGATAGACTAGGAGCAGAAGATCCTTCTGATTTGATTGTTCTTTGTCGATCCTGTCATTCAAAGGTACATGGCAAATGACTTGTCTAGTGAGTACAAAACGCAAAGAGATAGATAATAGCTATTCTGTTCTAGTCACTTGTTTGTCTTGTGGTTACTCTATGAGAGTTGACGCAGAGTTTGATAAGATTCTTTGCCTCAACTGTACCTGCAAACTATACAAAACAAAATACTTGTCACAGAAGGCCTTGAAAGAAAGAATATCGCACCTAGAAAAAGAACTGAAGCAGGAACTAGATGCAACAGCAAAAACTGTAATAGCAGGATTCTCTCCTGTATCTCCCTTCACATCGTACAAAAAGAGCAAACAAAGATTAAAACGGATCTCTGCTCTTCCTGAAAAGATAAAAAAAGAGAAAAAATAACAAATAATTGTTTACAACTCCTTTTCTATGTGTTACATAATAAGTAACAACTAACAAAGGAGAAACAAATGATAGAAGTAGACTACAAACCAGTTCTAGAAAACAATACATTCAACTACATCAATGTCGTATCTAGCGCAGGAATCATCATTGAAAGATTCACTTGCAAAGAAAAGATGAGTGCATATCTTGTACAAAATTGCTTCCTTCCTTTTGAATGGAGAGCATACTGGAGAGAATACACAAATGAAACCTTCATTACAGTCTTTGTAATGTAATAACCAACAACTAACAACCATAGGAGAACAAAATGAATACAATCATTGAAATAGCTACTTTATGCCTTGAATATAGAACAGAGGTTTATATCTTCCTCTTCTCTTCTGCTCTTTTCACTTCTCTTCTTATGTTTGGAGGATCAAATGAATAAACAGCAAATCATACAACACTTGAATGAATATGTCGATCAGATTGTAGAAGAACACAAGTTCAAACTCTTTTCTAGATACGTCAAAAGTAAGAAGGTGCAATTTGTAGATTGCTCTGTTGCTCCAAATCTAGAATATACATTCATGACTGGCAAAACCATAACAGGAGGCCACACTGTAAAAATCTTTGATAGATTGGGCAAAAGAGAACCTCAAAGAATGCAATGTAGTTGTGCAGATTGGACTTATAGACTGAAGAAAGAACAGAAGCCTTGTAAACACATTTTCGCATTAATAGAACGCTATCAAACCAAAAGAAAGTACTTGCTTGAAAAAGCATGGCTTATACAGCAGAAGAAACTTAAAGAACTAACCAACCTCAAAGGAGAATAGAATGAAACTCAATATCTATATCAATCGACTTGTTAGAAGCATTGAAAAAGAGATCGGAAAAAAAGAAGCAATGAATCTTCTAGGAGTACGTAGAGAAACGATCTTCAGATGGAGAAAAAACTACTATGGCCTATCTGTAGACAATCTTGAACATATCTCTAGAAAATATTGTTCTGTATTTCCTGATTCTGATCTCAAAGAAGTGTTTATGCAAGGTTTGATCTGTTTGATGGAAGATAGACTATCTGATCCAAAGAAAATGAAGAATTAATTATTTTGATCTTTTTTATATATATTTGTTGCATAACAAGTAACATATGTTATTATACATGTATAACCAACAACAAGGAGTCTTTTATGACTATTTCAATCAACCTTCCTGTCGATCAAATATCTTCTCTTTCTGCTCTTGATAAAGCAGCTGTAATTTATGCTTTGGCTGTTAAATATTGTACAGCTGATCTTCAAGGTTTTCTTTCTGAAGCAACAGCTTCAAAAAAAGCAGGAGGTTTTAACAAATGCAAAAACATTTGTTTGATTGATATCCTTTCTCATGTCAATATGTCAAATGAAGATCAAAACATCCTAGAAGATTGTAAATAAAACAATTTATTGTCAATCTCATTATAAAAGGCTAGATTATTTCATCTAGTCTTTTTTTATGGGGTTTGTATGGCAGGGAAGAAGAAGCAGGAGAGCATAGGACAATATGTAGATATAGATTCACTGGTTGAATGGGAACATAACCCTAGAATCAACACTGAAGCGATCTCTAAGGTTGCAAGGTCTATAGAGCGTTTTGGTTTTGCTTCTCCTATCATAGCAAAACAATCAGATGAACCTCCGTATATTGTTCTTGCAGGCCATACAAGACTGAAAGCAAGTAAGAAGATCGGATTGTCAAGTGTTCCTGTTAGATTCTTAAATTTGAGCCAAACAGAAGCAGAATTGTTTGCTATAGCAGATAACAAACTTGGAGAAATATCTGATTGGGATGAATCTATGCTTAAAGATATTCTCTCAGTACTTCCTGAAAATGATCTTGATGATATTGGTTTTTCAAATGAAGAACTAGAACTTCTTCTTCAAGATGTTGAAGATACAGAAATATCTCCTGAATCTGATAACGCTGTTTATTCTGACGACTATGAAGATGCAGATAATATAGACCTTGAACGGGTGAAAATAGCAGAAGAAGGAGGAATCTATGCTGTAGGGGATCAATATGTTCTATGTGGTGATTGTGTTGAAATTTTGAGGTCTTTTCCTGATAACTCGATAGATAGTATTGTTTGCGATCCTCCTTATGGGATCGGGTTTATGGGTAAGGATTGGGATCATTCTGTACCTACTGAAGAATGGGCAAGGGAATGTTATAGGGTATTGAAGCATGGGGGTCATATTGTTGCTTTTGGTGCTACAAGAGCAATTCATAGAATGGTTTGTGCTTTGGAAGATGAAGGGTTTGAGATTAGAGATATGATCAACTGGTTGTACTTTTCAGGTTTTCCAAAAAGCATGGATATATCAAAGCAGATAGATAAGATGAAAGGAAGCGAAAGAGAAATTATCAGTGATGTTTTGAAAAGTGGAAAAAAAAGAAATAGCATGGCAGGTGATTTTGTAGGAGAATATTATATAACAAAACCAGCTACAGAAGAAGCACAATATTGGGAAGGTTGGGGAACTGCCTTGAAACCTGCTCAAGAGCCTGCTATCCTTTGCAGAAAGCCGATAGAGAATGGTTTGAATGTATCAGAGAATGTTTTGAAGTGGGGAACAGGTGCGATCAATATAGATGCTTGTAGATTTGGATTTGGTGATCCTTGTTGGGTAGGGCCTCAAACTGAAAATCTTGGAGGAGGAGGATACAACACAAATGAAACAAGTACTAAGAAAAAAGATGATGCTACTTCTTATTATACTCCTGTGATGAATAAAGAATTTGTCAATCCTGTTGGTGGTCGATGGCCTGCAAATATATATCAATGTGCAAAACCTTCAAGATCAGAACGTGAAACAGGACTTGATGATTTACAGAGTAAAAAAGGACATGAAGTGGTTCATAGAAAAGAAGGAACAGCAGGTCTTGAGAATCCAAGAGCAGGAGCAGGAAGAACAGCAAGCGAAGTAAAAAACTTTCATCCTACTGTCAAGCCTACAAAACTCATGGCATGGTTATGTCGTCTTCTAACTCCAAAAGGAGGAATCGTATTAGATACATTTCTTGGATCAGGAACAACAGGAGTATCTGCTTCTATGGAAGGGTTCAAATTTATAGGTACAGAAAAGAATCCTGAGTATTGTGATATTGCGCTACAGAGAATCAAACATGCAACAGGTCATGATATAATGAAGGTGGAAGCAGTTATCTTTGAGGTGAAAAATGGGTAATATAGGACGTCCTTCAAAATTGAATGAAATAATGATCGCTACTCTAGAGAAAGCCTATTCTGTAGGGATGACTACAAAACTATCTTGTGAATATGCAGGAGTATCAACTTCAACCTTTTTCACGTGGATGCAAAGAGGCAAATATGAAGAAGGAACAATCTATGCAGAACTCTATCAAAGAGTGAAAAAAGCAGAATCTTCACATGCTCTTGCAAATCTAGCCTTGATTCAAAAAGTAGCTAAAGAAGGAACATGGCAGGCTTCAGCATGGCTCCTCGAAAGAAAGCATGGTTATCAAAAACAACAAGATCCCCTTGTAGAAGTGAATATTGATTCTCGTCAAATATCTGTCAATCAGTTACTTCAGGAGATACAGACAAGTGATCAAGAGTTACAAGAGTTGATATCTAGACCTGAGATAGATCTAGAGGAGGAATAGATGAATATATCAGTAAAAAATCAATACTTTGCAAAATGGTTGAATCGAAAGATTGGAGCAAAAGACAAATTCATTCTTAGATTCAATTGGCGATCTAGAGAATTAAATAGATGGTGCAGAGGTTTGAACTTTCCAAAAGCACCTATTTTATCTCAGTTGCTCTTTGATCTACATCTATATACAGGTCAGGAATATACATCTCTCTTATCAGAGTGTCACGAGCAACTTATGAAGGACTACAAAGAATATAAATATGGAAAGAAGGAAGATAGAACAACTACTTGATAAAAAAAACAAGTTGATACAATACATCAAACAATATCCTCTTTCTGTTGCTCTTCTTTGGGTTCCTCATTGTCACAATTGGAAAGGGATCAAAGGTGAAAGAAAAAAGGGTTGTGGTCAACCTATGAGAAGAATCAAAGGTGATCTGTTCAAATGTG
>Ga0208898_1000637_pt1 | contig 26305 bp, 22 predicted proteins | sample VirMetDEL_Mar_4_FD_184513 | JGI IMG/M metagenome (GOLD analysis project Ga0208898, IMG submission 184513) | Aqueous microbial communities from the Delaware River and Bay under freshwater to marine salinity gradient to study organic matter... | ecosystem: Environmental > Aquatic > Marine >...
AGTCCTGGGACCGGAGTGCCGAGCTCTGTTTGGACCTGGCTCCCTCGGGGGAGGGAGAAGCACCAAGCAGGTTGGCGTGGACCTCAGCGGTATCGAAGCCCGTTGCTTAGCTCATTACTTGTGGCCTTTGGATGACGGGACCTTTGCTAACGAGGTTTTGAACGGTGACATCCACACGGCAAATCAAAAAGCTGCTGGTCTTGAGTCAAGAGACCAGGCGAAAACATTCTTCTACGCTTTGATGTATGGAGCTGGCTCTGAAAAGCTCGGTACTATCACAAACCAAGACGGCAAAAAGCTGAAGCGCAAATACTTCAAGAACATGCCTGCTTTGGCTGAGCTCACAAAGCGAGTGACTGACAAGGCAGAGACACAGGGCTTTGTCAAAGCTTTAGATGGTCGAAAGATTTTGATTAGATCGCCGCACTCTTCTTTGAATTTCCTTTTACAATCAGCAGGAGCTTTGACCAGCAAGGTCTGGTACAACGTTTGCTACGACGAGTTGACCAAAGCTGGGTTGATTTACGGCAGGGACTGGACGTTCCTAGCGCACGTTCATGACGAAATCCAGTTCGCAGTCTTGGAACAACACGCCGAACGAGTCGGGGAACTTGCAGTTAGATCTGCTGCCTTGGCAGGAGAAGCACTTGGATTCCGTATTGGAATCGATGCGGAGTACAAAATCGGAGACAACTGGGCAGAGTGCCACTAAGACCTGCAAGACCTGCGGCGAGACAAAGACGCTAGATCACTACTACTTCATGGGCAGCTATCCGCGCCCTGATTGCAAGGTCTGTCAAAACGCTCATAGCAAAAAGCACTACAGACTGCGTAAGAAGTTCAAGACTCCTAAGATTGGTACTCCTTGTGACTGTTGTGGTCGTACCGATCAGAAGTTGTGCTGGGATCACTGCCACGACACAGAGGAACATCGTGGGTGGTTGTGCAGCAACTGTAACCAAGCGTTAGGAAAACTTGGGGACGATATTGAAGGCGTCCTAAAAGCAGTGGACTACTTAGCCAAGTTCCATAACCTAGGTCTGAACCAAGAAACCAACGATGACTTGGCTGCTGCTTGACGCAGACATGCTGCTGTTTCAAGCAGTTGTTTCTGCAGAAGTTGAGATCGAATGGTGTCCCGACATCATCACGACTCACCTCCCTCTTAAAGAGGTCCGGTACATCTTTACCGAACTGATTAAGACAAAGAAACGCCAAGCAGAAGCGGACAGGATCTGCTGCTGTTGGACTTCTAACTCAAACTTTCGCAAGGAGGTCGAACCAACCTACAAGGCAAACCGAAACAAACTGGACCGTCGGAAACCTGTTGGGTTCAAAGCCGCAAGGCAATGGGCAGAAGCAGCGTTTCCATCAGAGTGCTGGTACAACCTTGAGGCAGATGATGTCCTTGGGATACTTGCTACTCGTAATCAAGGCAGAACCGTCATTTGGAGTGGAGACAAGGATCTCAAACAGATCCCTGGTTTGCACCTAAACAACGACGGTGAGATCATCACCATCAATCAACTTCAAGCTGATGCCTATTTCTATCGTCAGATTCTTACCGGCGATTCCACTGACGGCTATCCTGGTTGCCCTGGGGTTGGCCCGAAAACAGCGGAAAAGCTCATCCCAGAAGAGGGATTTACAGAAGCCACCGCATGGGGAACTGTAGTTCAGCAGTACAAGAAGAAAGGTCTAGGTGCTGACTACGCCCTGACCCAAGCCCGCTTAGCCCGCATCCTCCGCGAAACTGAGTACACCTTTGATGAAGTTCAACTATGGACACCACCAACGATCCAATACGACCCTGGCACTACGCCTTCGACGAAGGAGTAATTGAGTGCATCGATTACATCGAGTCACACGCCTTTGATTTTGTCGAAGGCAACGTCATAAAGTACGTAACCCGGTACCAACACAAGAACGGTACTGAAGATCTCAAGAAAGCTCGGTGGTACTTGGACCGTCTCATCGAACGATCTGAAAAGTGGGATCAAGAACGCCACAAACGCTTCTCTTACAACCTTGTTGTCGATGAACTCGAACGCGAACAAAGTCAAGAGCTGGATGCTCAAAGCGGACCAGCTAATCAATCCTGACGACGAGCAGCGTGAACAACAGCTGACGTATGTCGAGGAGGAGTTCTACGAGCTCATGTACGCCTATCGCAACGAGAGCCGTGAGCAAGTCATCAAGGAAGCCTGCGACCTCGTATGGGTCACTTACGGTTTACTCCACACTCTTGGCGTGGATCCTGATGTGGCTTTTGGACGAGTGTTTGATTCCAACTGGTCTAAGTTTCCTTTCACCAAAGTTGACGGAAAAGTCCAGAAAGGACCAAATTACAAACCCGCCAATCTCACGGACTTATGAAGCCTTACGATGAGATCCTGAACCAGGTTCCTAAAGAAGCTTGGCAGTACGTCACTGCTGATTATCAGGAAGCTGAGAATGGCGAAGGGATGCTCCAGTTTTTCTGGGACGATGAAAAACATCCCGAACTCAAACCACTGTCTGAACTCGATGATGAACAGTGGAACGACCTTGTAATCACCTCACTCACCCGCTCACTGGACAATGAAATCGAAGCAACAATTGAACTCGGCAATCGCAATGACGGGTCGAGTGGAGAGTTGGCTGGAGAATCCGACTCGTAGGTACCCGATTTCGTGTACGGTGTTTGTCGTTGAGGACACGATGGACGAACACCCTGATGGTTTGGAGGGTAGCTGGATCTTTGCTTCTAAAGCTTTACGCTACGGGGCAGGCGTTGCTGTTCACCTTTCTAAGCTTCGTCCGAAGGGTACCAATAACGAGCACGGAATGGTTTCTTCAGGGCCGTGTGGCTTCATGGAGATCTACTCCAAGTTCAACGAAATTCTCCGACGCGGCGGCACGTACCGCAATGGGGCGATCGTTGCTCATCTCGATGCAGATCACCCTGACGTTCTTGAGTTTGTTAATTACGACCGAGCTCGTATTCCTTGGCTCAAGCGCTGTGTCAACGTTGATCCTGACATCATCAACAGCCCCGACAAGCTGAAAGCAATCATGGACGCCGCCCGCAAGGGTGATGTGTGGATTGTTAAGAAGCAGTACGACAAAAACGGCGACCGGATCTACTCCAACGTTTGCCAGGAGATCCTGCTCAAGAGCCGCGACACCTGCCTTCTGTCTCACGTAAACCTTGGGCTCACTGAGATCGGTGACATCCCTAAGGCGTTCCGTGACGGCATGGAGTTCCTGTGCGAGCTTTACAAAGAGACTGGCATCGAAGGCTCTGCTGTCTACAGCCGCAAAGACAATCAAGTTGGTCTCGGTGTGCTGGGTCTTGCCAACCTGCTGGCTATCGAGGGTGTGACTTACAAGGAGCTTGTCGCTGCTCTTCGTAACCGCAACTACGGTATTGCCAACGTAGGCACCAAAGCTGGTCAGATTGCACAAGCCCTCTGGCTGGGCTTTATGGAGGCCACAAAGGTGGCTGCTGACCACAATATGTCCCGAGCGTTCACCGTGGCCCCTACAGCCTCTTGTGCGTACCGCTACGTGGACCGTGAAGGGTTCACTACAGCCCCTGAAATCTCACCTCCGATCAGCCGCAAGGTAGATCGTGATAGTTCTACTTTGGGTGTGCAGAGTTACGAGTTCAATCCCAAGTGTGAGACCGCAGAAGAGGTTGGTTGGGATACATTTTTTGAGCTGAACTGTGAGTGGCAAAAGCTCATGGATAGCACAGGAATGGCTCACGCAATTTCTATGAATTGGTGGTCCGATATGACAACCATGGACCGCGAATTTATGGCACGATGGTTGAACTCCCCCTTGAAGAGTTTGTATTACTCTCTTCAAGTGATGTCCGATACGCAAGACAAAACAGACGCCTACGCAGCTATTAGCGACGTGGATGTTGATGCTTATCTAGCGGGCATCCTTGATGGGGATTCGGCACCTGATTGTAATTGCGCAGAGTAATGCCTAACAAACTTTCTATTAAAAAGTTCGATCCTGAAGGATCTGGCTACGATTACGAAACTGCAGAAAAGTCTGGGTTGGGTCCAGATAAAACTGGTCATTGGCCCAGCAGAGATCCGCAATCAGGGCAAATTCTGAAAGGTCGCAAGCATCCTACGTACAAGCTCACCGTTGAAGGTGAAAAGAACGCAGGCTATGTGATCAAGAAGGGGCCTGACAATCGTTACTACAGCCATCCTCAAAAATGAACCCGTATCAGAAATTGCTTGCACGGAAACGGTCTTGGACCCCAGTTCAGACGACTGCCGGTAAATTGAAGGAAGGAGCAGAGGAAGCTGTCTACCGTGCTCTGGCACTTCGACAACTGGAGCTGCCTGTCGGTGAGTTCATCAACGACGCTCTACAGTCCGAGGTGCCGGAAACGGCTCGTGAACTTCTACTTACCAACATCAAGGACGAGGAGAACCATGACCTTGCACTGGGATACGCAGCAAGTGCGCTCGGCACAGATAGCCAAGCAGAAGCGGAAGCAGCTCGCCTCCGAAAAGCTTGGGAAGATCATCCGGACCACACCGTACTCAAAGCACTGGTGGCTGAGCGAAGCATATTCTTTGTTATCCTCCCCTTCTTCCGGTTCAACGGTGACGCTGGACTGAGGACCATCTCTGCGGACATCAGCCGTGATGAACAAGTACACGTCGCTACCAATAGCTTGGTATGTCGTGAGCTTGGCCTCACTGTTTCTCCTAGTTTGGATCGCCTCCGCAAGGCAACCATTAATTGGGTGATGCAGCCCCTGGGCAAGTCAGACGACAAGTACCTGGACAAGCAGTTCTGGCTCGACCAGAGCGACAGCTTGATGTACGCAGGGAAAGCGGAAGGTCTCATCGAAACTCAAAGAGCCAGGATGCCTGCGTTCTTCGAGATGAGTAATAGCGACCTTCCAAGTTACGCTTGAAGTAAGACTCAAGGGCTGCTATGTTCCGTCACGACTCTAAGTTTGTAGATCCTAATTTCTACGTAGATCCCTTAGCCAAGGAATTTACTGGAGTCGAATGTCATATCCGTTGGTGTCAAATTTTTGGCACCTGCGGTAACCAAGACGCAGCAAGAGCAGCCCAACAAGCCGCAGAACAAGCTCAAAGAGAAGAAGCAGCAGCTCGTGCAGAAGCTGAAAGGCAGATCAGAGAACAGCAAGAGGCTCTAGCTCGTGAGCAAGCACGACAAGAGGCGGAACGTGCAGCAGCTCAAGCTGAGTTACAAGTTGCAGAAACTCAAGCTCAAATTGCTGCAAAGAAAAGCGCAGCAACATCAGGGCTTGTTAAAAGCAGAGCTCAACTTGAACAGACAAAACTTCAACAATCAGCAGCTGCAACAGCTATGAGTATCCAGCAAAAGCAGCGTCAAGCAGCTGGAGCAACTGTCGGACAACCTGGCCGTTCAAAAACTCAAGTGACTTCAAGATTAGGTGTTGGTGGCTATGGCGGTACCAGCCCCGTTAAAGTCTCCTCAACCGGTTTAAATATATGATTCCTTTCATTGACCCTGAGATCATCAAATATCTGGAGCAACTTTATCCAGATAAATCGCCTGATCTTAGTATGGAGGAGAAACTTATCTGGTTTTCTGCTGGTCAGGTGTCAGTTGTACGCCACTTAAAAGATCAGTACGACCTCCAAGAGGAGACTAAGTACAACTAACTGGTAGTACAAATGGCTTTCTGGGTACCATTTACAATCGGTCTTACCGCAGCAGCAACAGCAGCTACTGGTATAGCACAAGCGCAAGCTGCAAACCGCCAAGCAGCTGCATCTCGCCAAGCAGCTGAATCAGCGCGTCAAGCAGCACAGGCTCAAATCCGGCAGATGCAAGCTGATGCTGAACAGCGCTCTCGTGAGTTTCAGCAATCTATTGAAGTAAGCCGAGCACAAACGGCACAAGCTACTCAAGCTGCTCAGATGGCACAAGAGAGTGCTATGAGGCAGGTTGCTCAGCAAAAGAGTGCTTCAGCTTTGACTTTGCAACAACAGCAACTACAATCAGCTATCCAACAACAAGCAAAAGTGGCTCCTGTTGGCTCAAAAGTACGCCGCCGAGTTGGTACTCCTGGAGGACTTCGTACTAGTTTGGAGATACAATCGCCTCTTGCCGGTGCCGGAGGTGGACTTGGTTTGGCATCGGATACGTCAACTGGAACTGGTGGTTTAAATGTCTAATGCTGCGGCTCGTTATTCGGCTCTTGAGCCGGAAAAGACTATTTACCTTGACCGCGCTATTGAGTGCAGTAAGTACACGCTGCCTACTCTTATCACCGATAACGATCGCAGTACCGGTAAGAACTTTTACACCAAGATCCCTACTACCTACCAAGGACTGGGAGCTCGTGGCGTAAACAACCTAGCAAGCAAACTTCTTATTGCTTTGCTTCCTCCTAACCAAGCTTTCTTTCGTCTTTCTGTAGACGATATGAAGCTTCAGCAGGAGCTGGAAAACTATAAAGAACTTCAGTCTCAGTTCGACCAGCAACTGTCCCTGATGGAACGTTCCGTGATGCGGGACATTGAAGAGTCAGGTGATCGCACTGCACTGTTTGAAGCACTCAAGCACCTTATTATTGGCGGCAACGCGCTGCTATACGTTTCTGAGAATGGTACCCGGGTATATCCACTCAAGTCGTTTGTACTTAATCGTGATCCTGAAGGAAATATCCTTGAGGTTGTGGTCCGTGAAGAAGTCAACCCTGACGTTCTTCCAGAAGGTGTTGCTCCTAAGAAAACAGAAGGTGGTTTTGTAGACCAGACTGTTTTCCTTTACACCCACGTCAAGTGGGACTACAGCAAGAATCGTTGTAACTGGCAACAAGAGGCGTACAACAAGCCTGTTGGTAAGCCAGGTTCTGTTCCTCTTGATAAAAGCCCTTGGATTCCTCTTCGTATGTTCCGTGTGGCTCACGAAGCTTATGGACGTGGTTACTGCGAAGAGCTACTGGGTGACCTGAAGAGTCTTGAGTACCTCAGTAAAGCAATCGTCGAAGGCAGTGCAGCAGCAGCCAAGATCATCTTCCTCTGCAACCCGAACGGCACGACACGTCCTGACGCTCTTGCTCGGGCTGCCAATGGATCAATTGTGGCAGGCAACCCAAATGATGTGGCTCCTCTGCAAATGCAAAAGCAAGCAGATCTCACGGTTGCTCTTAACACCATTGCAAGGATCGAGCAACGCCTGAGCTTTGCGTTCCTGCTTAACAGCGCTATCCAAGCAGGTGCTTCTGGTCGTGACCGCGTGACGGCTGAAGAGATCCGTATGGTGGCTCAAGAGCTGGAAGCAGGTCTTGGCGGTGTCTACTCGATTCTTTCGATTGAGTTACAGCTGCCCCTTGTGAACCGCAAGATGGCCATGATGGAACGGCAGGGTCGTTTGCCTCGCCTTCCTAAAGATGTTGTCAAACCTCAAATCACCACCGGTCTTGACGCCCTCGGTCGTGGTAACGACAAAGCCAAGCTCATCGAGTTTATACAGACCTTGGCCGGAACACTGGGACCGGAGGCTATGGCACGGTTTGTTAATAGCCGAGAGCTTATTACTCGTCTTGCTGCTTCTGACGGTCTTGATACGTACAAACTCATCAAGAGTGAAGAGCAACTTATGGCAGAAGAACAACAACAAGCTATGATGATGCAGCAACAAATGGCCGCGCAAGATCCAAACAACGATCCTGCAAAACAGGCCGCTTTAGTTAAAGCTGAAAATGACTCAATCCGGACCGAGCAAGAAGCCGCAGCAGGCGGCCAGTGAAGAGCCTAAAGCAGTAGAAGCTCCGGCTCCTAAGAAGGAAGAGCCAAAGTCCAAGATGGATCTGCTCATTGAGCGTCTCCGTAAAGAGAAGCCTCAGATTTATGAGCAGTATGTTCAGGCTGCTAAGAACCGTCGGCCTGTTTGGATCTATCCTGATCTGACCGTTCGTATTGGTTGATCATGGAAGTCGTTGCTGATGGCGTGTTGGCTCCTGAACAAACAGGACCATACAGCGAACAGGATATGCAAACCCTTCAAGAGGGTGAGCAGCAAGAACAGCAAGAAGAACTAATCGGAGGCAAGTTCAAATCTGCCGATGATCTTCTGCAGGCTTACCAAGAACTTGAAAAGAAACTTGGAAGTCGTTCTGGTTACGAGACCGCAGACGAGCAATCTCAGGAAGATACTTCTCAAGAAGATCAAGAACCTGAAACTTCTGTTCTTTCCAAAGAGGAAGAAGACACCATTATGGAAAGTATTGGTGGAGTGGAAGCCTTTTCAGTCGTTCAAGATTGGGCACGTGAGAACCTTGACCAAGCTGAGATTGAAGCTTACAACCGCGAAGTAAACAGCGGTGACTACTACCGAGCTCGTAACGCCTTGCAATCACTGCAATATGCGTACCAAGACAACGTGGGTAGTGAGCCTGCTTTGATTGGTGGCAAACTTTCTGGTAACAGTGCTGACGTGTTCCGCTCTACCCAGGAAGTGATGGCTGCTATGAACGATCCTCGGTATTTGCAGGACACTGCTTATACCCAAGACGTACAAGAAAAGTTGTATCGTAGCGACGTTCTCGGCCCTAGGGGTTAATATCGAAATAGCGAACGTGTCATTGTTGCCGCTGAGGCGATAACAACAGTCGAGGCGAACGCGACTAACAACCAACTAAAACTTAGAAATGCCTGACTTTGCATCTCTTAGCCGGTTGGGTAGCGTAAACAGCGTTCAGTTCAACGCTGGGTCTGCCGCCGGTAACTATGAGCGTGAAAACGCCAACTTTTTGAAATTGTTTAGTGGCGAGGTTCTGACTACCTTCGCCCGTGAGTCCGTGTTTAAGGACCTCACCATGAAGCGCTCGATCTCCTCGGGCAAGAGTGCCAGCTTCCCCATCACGGGACGCTTCAGCAGCCGCTTCCATCGCCCGGGTGATTGGATCACGGGCCAGGGTAACAAGGGCATGATTGGTGAAAAGATCATCACCATTGATGACCTGCTGATTGCTGATGCTTCGATCTACGACCTCGATGAAGCCAAACTTCATTGGGACGTGAGGAGCATCTATTCCACGGAATTGGGCAGGGCTCTTTCGCGGGCATATGACCAGCGCATTGCTCGTACCCTTCTGACTGCTTCTGAGTCTGACGGTCGTGTGAAGGATTGGGAGTCCCGCAACTTCCAAACCGCAGGTGGTACTTTCGTCTCCGCCGCCTCTAACGTTGTCACGCTGAGCGCTAACTTCGCCACCGCTGAGCTCGGCTCCTGGGCTGTGGGTGAGGTTGTTTACGGTGAAGATTCCGGTGCTTATGCCGTGATCACCACCGCTCCTACCAACGGTGCTGCAACCTTCGGTGTTAACCCTCTGGGTTCCATCGGTACTGGTTCTAACTCAACCTTCACCGTTGGCGAGCGCCTGTTCACCCTGAACAGCCTGCCTGGTGGTACCTCCCTGACCGGTATCGACCTCAACGGCGCTGCTGACCGCAACGCTCGTGGCGATCTGATCGTTGAGAACCTGTTCCAAGCTTGTCAGTCCCTGGACGAGAAGGATGCTCCCAAAGAGGGTCGCGTCTGCGTTCTGAGCCCAGCGGCCTATTATGACGTTCTGGCTTCTGACCGCGCAATCAACACCGACTTTAACGGTGGCACTGGTGCTAACGGCACCTTCGCTCAGAACCGTGTTGCTTCTGTGGCTGGCTTCCGCCTGATCACCAGCAACCACCTGGGTATCAACAGCTATACCAATGGTCAGTCCTACGTTGGTCTGAGCAACCAGACTGCTACCACCCGTGGTGAGCGTCCTAACTACATCAACGGCCGTGACGGCTCTGATGGTCAGGCTGCTCAAGGTCGTAACGACTACTTCCAGGATGAGCAGGGCAACACCAGCTCCATCGCCAACTGCTTCGGTCTGTGCTTCACCAAGGAAGCCGTGGGTACCGTCTCTCTGAAGGACGTGTCCATGCAGATGACCGGTGCTGAGTACAAGGCCATGACTCAGAGCACGATGATGGTCGCAAGCTATGCCGTGGGTCACGGTATCCTGCGTCCTGAGTGCTGCGTCAGCCTGCTGCACGATGGCAACCCCTATTGATAAATAGGTTCTAGTTAATTACCAATACAATGGGGGAAGCAGAAATGTTTCCCCCTTTTTATTGCGATAATGGCAACCAGTAAACTCAACGCAGTTAACACGCTTCTTGCCATTATTGGCGAAGCCCCTGTCAACAGCCTTAACCCACCACTGACAGGTGACGCAAGCCTGGCAGATCAAGTTCTTGATGAGGTGAGCCGAGAGGTTCAGGGTGCAGGTTGGTCTTGGAACACGATGCTTTATGACTCCATACCTCTGGACGCTTCTACAGGTCAGTCCCAACTTCCCAGTAACACCCTGGCCGTTCGGTTCAACCCTATCTCGTACCCTAGCCAGCGTTTCGTTCTTCGTGGTTTGCGGCTTTTTGATCGGGTTAAAAATACATACGATCTTAGAAGCAGCCTAGGTGTTGCTCTGACTGGTAACAGCAGCAACCTTGTTGCGGAGATTATTGAAGAGCTTGATTGGGACAGCATCCCAGAAACTGGTAAGCGTTATATCACCATCCGTGCTGGTCGTATCTTTGCTAACCGTGCTGTAACTTCTGCCAGCATCGAAAGCTATACAGCTGAGGATGAGCAGAACGCTTTGCAGACGTTGAAGCGTACTGAGGATATGGCACAGAACTACAACTTCATCAGCGGTCCAGATGATATGTACGGTGGCCGTGTTGTTACTAACTTTGGTCCCGATATCTTGAGCCGCTGATGTCACGAGAACTTTATAGCCAAATCATTGGTCCTCTTAACAAAGGCGTAAACCAGCAAGCCGATAGTTTTGTGCTGCCTGGTTTTGCCAAGGTACTTGAAAACGGTAACTGCGATCTTGTTGAAGGTCTTAAAAAGCGTCTAGGCTCTGTGCCTGTAAAGCGTGTCGATACGCTTACTCAGAACGCTGGTGGTCAAACGTTGACTGCTCCGATCAAATGGGATGAGGCTTGGGCGTTTGTTTACAACCGCAGTAGCACTGAACGTTTCATCCTGTTTGTTGTAGACGACAGTCGTACCATCTCTCGTACAGGTAACACGACTAACGGATCTGCTGTCATTACCAGCGTCAGTTCTATGACTGATGTGTTTGTAGGTGCTGGCATTAGCGGTACTGGTATCCCTGCAGGTACTACGATTCTCGATATCGACGTAGATAACGATCGCATTACTCTTAGTGCGAACGCCACAGCAACAAACACTGGAACCACTCTGACGATTGATTCGAGTCTGACGTTTGTTACTGGTGTATCTAACGTTCAACCAATCACAGGCATCTTGCCTTCTGTGGTTCCGAATGAGCAGACTTTTGCAAACGTTACCACCGCCAATCTTGAGTACCTACGTGGATCTGGTAGGGCTCGTGATCGGTTTAGGGCTACGTCGTTTCAGGACTACGTATTTGTTACGAACATCCAGCAAGAGATTGAGTACGATGCAGCAGAAACACTGACTCGCTACAACATCAGTGAGATCAGTAATGCGTATCAACCAACTCGTGCTCAGGTATGGGTCAAGCTGGTTGATTACGACACAGAGTACTCAATTCACATCACACTAGATAACGGTGATGAGATCAGTGGTCACTACCTGACTCCTTCTCTTACTGACTCAGCAGGTGATGCAAACGTCGTAAGCTCTGCTGATATTGCCGCAAGAATAGTTAGTTTTGAAAATACCATTACTGGTTCAACATCTATTGGTAGCTCTACTATCACTAGTGTTACAGCTACAGACATTAATCAAGTTCATGGCGGAGAACGGATTACTGGCACTGGTATTCCTGCTAACACTTTGATTGGTACTGTCGATACAGTTGCACTGACCTTTACTCTGGTCAACGAGGCTGGTACAGCTGTTAACGCTACTGCTAACGGCTCTACCACGCTGACCATTGGTCACGGTCTTGATCAAGTTGACGTGCACAACGAGCTGAACTTTGAAGTTCAAGACTCTCAAATTCTGATTACTTGCGCTAACGCAAACCGGTTTATCCGAAGCATCATTTCTGCTGACGCTAGGGGTAACACCCTGATGGTTGGTTTCTCGAACCAAGTTACAAGCATCACTGAGCTCCCTTCAACATCTTGGGAGGGTTATACCGTTCTCGTAGCACCTGACGGAGCAGGAGATCAGAGTTCCTATTACCTTCAGTTCAACGCAGAAAACACTACAACCAACGGCGACTTTGCTCGTGGTGTGTGGGAAGAGTCTGCTGGCTGGGGAACTCGTGGACAGTATGAGGACGCTTCGATGCCTCACGCCTTTGTCCACTACAGAAACGACAACGGTCTGACTCGATTCACTTTCCAGCCGTTTAGCGGTACAGACTACACAGATGGCTCGACCACAATTTCTATTCCTGGCTGGACTAACCGTTTAGCTGGTGACGAGGATGAGCTGCCAGGACCGTCGTTTGTTGGTAACAGCATCAACGACATTGTGTTCTTCAAGAACCGTCTTGGCTTTGTAAGCGGTGAAAACGTCATCCTGAGTGAAGCAGGTGCCTACTACAACTTCTGGCAGCAGTCAGCTCTGCAGGTTGTAGATAGCGATCCTATTGACTTGACAGCAGTCAGTAACGACGTTGCTGTGTTGAACTATGCGTTGCAGCAGCAGGACGAACTTATCCTGTTCTCCAACGAAAACCAGTTCCGTCTCTACTCAGGTGACAACGTTACGTTCTCTCCAGAGACAGCCTCTGTGGGTCGTATCAGCTCCATCACTATGGAACCTGATGTACGTCCTGAGCAGGTTGGTCCGCAAGTCATTTTCCCAGTTAAAGAAGGTGACTTCACTGGTTTGCACACGTTCATCACGACTGACCGAACCGTTGGTATCAACCTGGGACAGACGGCAGTTATTACAGAAACTGTTCCCAAGTACATCCCTAAGAACATCGATTCGCTAGCTGTCAGCCGTACAGACCAATATCTGGTAGCTCTTAGCCGTGACGACTCTGACGCTCTGTACGTTTACCAGTTCTTCTGGGAAGCTTCTGGCGGTTCGTTGACCAACAGACAGAACGCTTGGCACAAGTGGACCTTCCCCAACAAAGAGATTCACTGGTGTGATTTTATTGAAGGTACGTTGTTCAAGCTTGTTGAGTACGACAACAACGGTACTGCTGAGTTTTACCTTGAGGGTCTGAACGCTTCACGTCCACCTCAAAACCCCAACAAGTTGTTCTTGCTGGATCGTCAGTTGTCTAGCTCCATCACAACTGACCTTGGTGCTGTAACGTTCAGCTACAACGCTGGAACCAACAAAACTACTGTTAACCTGCCTTACCGTACCGTTAACACGAGTCAGTTTGCAGTCATCAGAGTCGATGCATCAGACACAGCCGAATCTGAGAAGCGCTGGGTCGTGGCTACTAATATCCCGGCTGGTGTTACTAGTTTCGTTTGCGATAGCTTGGGGGATTTTTCAAGCAGCTCTTGGGTCTTTGGCGAGCAATTTACGTTCACTTTCAGACCGCCTCAGCTCATGCCTTACTCAAGAACGGCAACTGAGAACACTTTTATTGGTAATCGTACTGGTCGTTTGCAGCTTCGATACGTTGATGTTTATTACAACGATTCTCGCTACTTCAAAGTTCAGGTGACTCCTAAGCACCGAGACGCAGTGACGTATGAGTTTGATCGTCGTGAGCCCCTAAACGGCAACATCATCATCAGCCAAGAAGGAGACTTTGATGAGTCCAAGTTCCGCGCCTATATTCAAAGCAAGAACGACCAAGTTACAGTGGAGCTAGTGAACGACAGCATTGACCAGGCTAAGTTCATCGCGCTTGAGTGGACTGGTCTTTACTTTGATGTCGCTAGGAAGTACGGCTGATGGCAGATTCTTTTGCAAATTTGTTGTCCCCAGGGACCCAAGCAGTATTTAACTTTGGTTTAAACACGGCTACTGCAGCTGTTACTAAATCAGCAGGTGCTCGACAAGCGTGGCAGCAATGGGAAACTGAAACTGTTACCGCTATTCAAAAGGGCGTCCGACAGGATCAAGAGAACTTCCGAGCGTTTTCAGTTGATCTTGAGAACTGGTTTAGACAGTCTAAATATGTCGAAGAGATGCGACAGTTTGAACTGACTAAAGAGAAGCAAGCAGCAGAGCTTAAAACAGCAACATCAATTTCAGCTCTCAAAGATTTTGAGCGACGTGTTGCTGATCTTGATGCTCAGTACTACGAACAAGAAGCTGCTGGAATTATTCAGCTTGAAGCGCTAAGAACTAAACAAGTAGCTTCTGCTGCTTCTGCTGTTGCTGGCGGTCAAGTAGGACGTACTGTTGAAAGAATTAGAAACAGCTACCATCAGCAGTGGCTTCAAAACGCTAGTAATCGTCAGATCACTCGTCAATTCCGTATTGCTGACAAAATTGTTGCAGGGGAAGCTGCGGCAATTGATGCCAAGAATAAAACCAACTCAGTAACTCTTTACAACGCAAGACCGTTTGCTGATCCAGTCAAACCACTATCACCACTTCCTACTGAGGTCTACACCTCTAAAGAACCTACGGTTTCTGGTGCTCTAAGCTTCCTTGATGTTGCTGGCCTTGCTATGGGGTCCATCCAACACTACAAAGGAAATATGCCACCATCGACGACCACTACTATTAATAAGAAAGAGAAAGAGAAACCAAAAGAGTCTGACAAACCAGCAGAACAACCTCAACAACAGCAACAATCTCAAGAATCTTCAGGAGAAAGTAAGTAATGACTAGCAGCTTTGGTATCCAACCTCAACGTCAACTTCGTAGTTTTTATGAAGCTCCTGAACGTCCTGCAGAACCCGCAGCACCTGCAGAACCTGCTTTAACACCTCAACGTCGTGGTGGTGGCACTATCGATGTTCGGCGTCCTCAAGAGGATCTAGGACTCACTCAAAGAGTCAAGTCAATCCAGAACTTTATGGAGCAAGCTGGCAAGACACTTGATGTGTTTGCCAAAGAAGACCAAGAGAAGCAAATGGCAAAAGCTTCTCGTGTCTACGGGATTCTTGCTCAATACGAACTAGAAACTGCTGAGATTGGTGAAGCTGCTAAAAAGCTGCGAGAGAAGGGTCGTCCTGATTTAGCTGATCAAGTCATCTCTCAAAACCCTTGGTTTGAGTACGGGTTACTAAAAACCAAAGGCGAACACGCTGGTCCGCGTACTGTTATTGAGACGCAGAACTATATCAACGCCAACATTGGTGAGCTGCAGCAGATTGAAGATCCTACTGATCGCAGTAAGAAGATCATTGATTATGCGCAGACTTATTACGCTAAGCACTACGGCGATATACCTGACAACATCTATTCAGGTGTAGTTGCTCCTGTATTGGCGCAAGCAATGCCCAAAATGATGGGCGCTGTGCACGACAAACATCTTGAGTTTCGTCTGAATCAGGCTAACCAAGAAGGGCGTCAAGCTCTGAGTGACATGACGTTTGAGTGGTCGTCGTTTTATCAGCAATCAAAACGTAACCCTGAACGACGTGCGCAGTTAATGACCCAGTATGGTCAAGCTATTTTCAATAGCCGTGAGCAGTACACCAAAAAAGGTTTTACCAATCAACAGTGGGTTGCAAACGTTTTAGAGCCTTGGGCTACAAATTTGTACTCTGATGCTGATGAAAACGGTATCAACGATATTCACGACAAAAACGTTGTCAGGGCTTTGCTTGAGGGTCTAAACGTTGGTGTCCCTAGTTTGGGTAAAACCACACTGCTAGATCTTGTCGGACCTAAGTCCGGTATGAAGATCAAAGACATCATCAATCAAGGTCGCTTGAAAGCACTAGATGCTGACAACAAGTTTGAGATCATGATGGACCAAAGGGAAAACCGTAAGGTTACTGATTTCCAAAAAGGTCTTATCAACACAGCACAGGAGCTTTTCTCTGGACTAGAAGGTGAAGCGCTTTACGATGCTCAACAAAAGTTCTACGACCAAGTTGCTGAGGCACGAGAGACTGGGGGCACTGTTACCTTTATGCGTCGTAACGAAGAAACAGGAGTGATGGAAAGCTATGAAGTTTCTGTTCCTTATGGGTACAAGCTTTCTCACGCCGAAGAAAACCTGAAAAAGATTGGTCCTCCTGTTGATCAAAAGCTTTGGACGTACAACCTGAACCGTTATGGGGAGATGTTGATTGACGATCCAAAAGCAGAGATTCCTCAAGATATGTTGAACCTGTATACCCCTGGGTCTACTGAGTACAACAAGCTGATGGAGAAGCAGCGGACATCTAGAGAGCGGTTTTTGAAAGATACCTATGCTTCTGAAATCTCTAGCTTTGAGGGGCTGGCTAAACAAGTTGTCAAAAACTTGAACAAAGAGGCTGCTGCTGAGGCAGCTCGTGGCATCACAAACACAAAAGGCAAACGGCAAGTTGAAGGTAGATACAAGCGAGCTCTTGAGCTTCAACTACCAGAAGCTGAAAACATTGCACGTAGATTTGCTAGAGGCTTGATTAACGATCCAAGTGTTTCTGCAAAGGACCTTCAAAACCCAACTTGGTGGGACACTACTGGTGCTCGTCGTCTTGAGGCTTTGATTCGTTCTAACAGCTATATGAACGATCCCACGCTGTTCTTCAAGACGGTACCAGCAGGGAAAGAGATCCCTCTGACAAAAGACCCCTATATTGGGGTAGAACGCAGCAAAACAACAGGCGAAGTTGTAGACACACAGTCTCTGTTAACTCCTCAAGATTTCTTGCGTATTAACGAAGACAAGATCAGCAGGAAACAGCTGCAGACGTACCACACAAAGCAGCCCATGATTAGTCTTGATACGGCGCAAGCTGTTAACAAATCGCTGTTCTTTAATCAGCCAATTACTTCTGAAGCTCTGGCAGATTTACGAACTGGATATGGGTTGGCTCAAAAGCTAAACCCAGGTTTGAGCCTAGGGGATTTCTTGGCAGGTCAAAACGGCAAAAATGTGTTCTCTTCTGAAGGTGCTGATGGTAAGCCCTTCAACTGGAAAGACGCTGTTAAAACTCCTGAGTTCAACTACCTCAAAAACAACCTTGCTAGCACTGTAAATAACCCACGAGGTACCTCACGAGTTAAGTGGCATCCTGGTGGACTTCAACACTCACACAACCCAGGTGCTGTTGATTTCTGGCTGGAAGACAAAAACGGGAGCATGAACGTTCCTTTTGCTGCTCCGATCAGCATGAAAATTACTGAAGTTAACTTTGACGAAGGTGGCTACGGTAACTACGCTCGTGGGTATGTGACCTCTGATGCTGGTGGTCTTAAGGTTGGTGACATCGTTTCTATTGGTCACGCCAAAGGGTTTGGCAAACTCAAAGTTGGTGATGAGCTAGACGAAGGAGACCTGTGGGGCTGGCAGCATACTGAGCAGTCTTACCGAGTTGGCTACGACCAAGCAGCGAGTGCTGGAGCAGGCGTCCATCTTGACATTTCAATCACCAGAGGGGGAGTGAGGCTGCCTCAGTCAGAAGTGCGTAAAATATTCTTAAACCACTTGAGCCATAGGTTGTCGTTCTAATGCCAACTATTTACTTCCCTGATGGAACTACTGAATTTTATGAAACTGAAGAAGAGCGGCAACAAATCCTTTCTGAGCGCCAGCCTGAGGCAGCTGCAGCCGCCGCTCCTACACCTGAAGTAACCGCAAAAAAGCCTGAGCCAAAGGTAGCTACTACATCAATTCGTAGCGTCCCTGAATCTGAAAAGGAGCCTGAGCGGTCTCCTAGTTGGGTTGAAGAGACTATTAGGACTCTTGCTCTTGCTATTCAGCAGGCACCTGACAAAATTCTGTCTGGTTTACAGGCTCAAAGCCAGACAATGCCTACCAGCATGTTGACTGGTGGCGACCCCATGCTGGCCATGATGGCTAGGTCAGGTGGGTTTGATCCTGAAAAAATTACCGAACGTGTTGATGTAGAGACTGAGCAAGCAAAGCTTGGGGCTCGGGCTGCTTCTTATGGCATCACTGTCCCTGACGAAAAAGGAGAGTTTCAAAAATTTGGTATCCCTGAAGAGGTTCCTGTCGTAGGTCCTCTGCTGTCAGGTGAAGGCAAAGTCAACAGGGCTATTCGACCTAAAACAAAGATTGGTCAAAACCTTGCTGATGTAGGCACTGCAATGGTTGTAGCCGCTGTTTTGCCTGGCGGTTCTGGTACGTTTGGTGCTAACTACGCAACTCTACGGGCAGCAGCTAAGCCTGGCATCAAGCCTACCCTTGCAATGGCTGTTGAAGTTGCAAAGCGTGTTGGCGCTGATCTTCCAAAAGATTTTATGGAAGAACTGCTTGTTCTTGGCTTGCCTGAGCCTACGGATGAGCAGAAAGAAGTAGTTGACAACATTCTTGCGCAAACTGATCCCAAGGTCAGGAACGCAATGTTAGAAGCGATTCTGGCTGATAACGACGAAACACATCAGTTTTACCAAAACTGGTTAGCCAACACGATGACCAACACCGCAGCTTCTGGTGTTATTCGTGGTCACCTTGGTGCTCTTAACCAAACCCGTCGTTATGCTCAAGCAAAAAGGCGTCTCAAAGCTGTAGACGGTAAGCCTGCACCGGATCTAGATATTAAGGAAGTTGAAAAGATCAACTCTCCTATCCTTACGCGTACCCAGGAGATCGTTGAAACTGATCGAAACAACCTTCTTAATCACCTGCAACGTGAAGAGCTTGCAGAGCTGAACAAAGACTTTAACGCGACCATCCGTGGAAACATGGAGTCGCTTAACACCCGTGCAAACGGCTTGATGACTGCTGAAGTCGCTATGCGACAAGCAGCCGAAGAAGGTCGTGTTGCTGCAACAGAAGGTATTGAGATTAGCCGTAGTGTTGCTGCTGAAACTAAGCGACTTACCAAGCTAATCAAAGATCGTTCTGCTTCGATCAAAGAGCTTGAAAAGCTTGAGCGTAAAACTCCTGGTTACATTTCAGGTACTGTCAAGCGGCGCTACAACCGTTACAACAAACAGCTTGAAAGCTACAAAGCTGATTTTCAAAAGATTGCTGGTCCTGTTGATGACTCTTATCAACAACGAGCTAGCCGTTCCATTGCTCAGTTTGAGTCACTGTCTAGCGCTCGTCTTTCTGGTATTGATACGTTTGTAAACGAGCTTGATTCTTGGATCGAGAAGATCGACAACATCAACGCTCGTCGGTTGACTCTCAAGCCTGATAAGGACCTGACCAAAGATCCTTACTACCAAGCGTTCCGTCGTATCAAAGCTGCTCACGAGAACTACAAAGCTCTTGGCGGTAAGAACAAAGCCTCTGGTTCTGATATTGATGCAGGTCTAGAAGCTTCTCGTCGTTCTTTGGAACTGCGGTTGCTTGAAACTATTCAGACAGAGTTTGGTGATCTTTACGAAAACTACGGCGGCAAAGGACCCATCCCAATCAGTGAAGAGTTTGTTGACGCAGCCAAGCGTGTTGCTGAAGGTGAGCCTGTTGAAGAAGTAATCAAGAGCGCTAAGAAGGCTCCTGAAGCTCCTAAGGGTGAAGCTAAAGCTCCTGCAGCAGAACCTACCCCTGCAGCTGCTCCTGACCAGCCCAAGGTTGATCCTTGGACGATGAGCAAGCAGACTCCTCTCAAAAGCACTCCAGAAGGTGAGGTTGTTCCTGACGCAAACGTTACTCGTCAGATTGGTTACACCGAAGGTCTACCTCAAAATACTCAAGCTCGTTTGCGGCAAACTCAAGTTGATCTTGGGTTGCGTAGTCCTGATCAAGTCGAGGCGATTGTTGGTGACATCAAACGCTTTACTAGCGAAGAGGCTGTTGATGATTTCCTGAAGTACTACGAAGGTCTACTCAAAGCTGAAGGTGCTAGCGCTGACGCTATTAGCGATGTTTGGGAAAGAGAAGCTACTAAGTCGTTGTCTCGTGTCATCGGCGGTCAGCACGATACTCACAGCGCACGTAAGCTTGCACTGCTTGAAGCGTTTAAGCGTAAAGGCGGTAAACCAGCTAACTACACGCCAAAAGCTCGTGAGCGTTTTTACCGGTTGATGGGTAAATACGCAAACCTTGAAAGCGACTTTATGGAGCTCCATGAGCTTCTAATTACTCAAGGGCTTAAGCGCGGTAAAACGATTGCAGGTCTGGAAGACGCTCACGTTGAGGTTCTGACTACTGCAGTTGAACTTGATATCAACAGCAGCCGTTTGATGAACGTTGTTGGCGCAATGGCAGATCAAGCAGATCTGTTGAGCCCTACTGAGCTTCAAACTTATCGAGCTATTGCTGCTCAAGAAGGTTTGATTCTGTTGTCCTCTTTGCAAGACTTCATTCTGCTGCGAAATCGTGCAGGTACTTTGCTTGCACAGTTCCGTGGCTCATCCCTTCAAAAAGCTCGTGAAACTTTTCAAGGTCTTGTACGGAAAAAGCGGGCAGGTGAAGATCCTGCTACCTACGTAGAAAACTACGTCAAGGATATTCAAAGCCTGCACCAAAAACTAACAGAACAAATTTCTGATCAACTTCCTGAACAAATTGGACTCAAGTCCAATATGGAAGTTGTTGAAGAAAGCCTTAACAAATTTAGGGATCCTGATCTTGTTCCAAATGAGGATGACGTAGCACTCTTCAACAAGATCATTAACCAAATGACCATTGCTGCAGCCAACCCCAACAAGCTGACTGCACTAACTGTTTCTGGTCACGACGTTGTTCACCGGACGATGCTGGCTAACGGCATTTCTAAAATCCAAACTCAAACGTCATTTATTCCTCAGTCTGCTATTTACTCTGGAAGTTTCTGGCTTGCCGATCTTACTGGTGGTTTGCTTCCTCGGTTAACTCAAAACATTCCTTGGCTTAGGGATGATGAGCTGTTTACTGTTGCTTTGCAAAGGGAACGTGAAGCAATGGTTATGTTGCAACACTTCACTCCCAAGATGGCTGCTCGGATTATCCGTAATGCCTACATGGGAAGGGTGTTTAACCGTAGTGTCGTTACGGACGCTATTGATCCAATTGACACTCGATTCAGGCAGTCCCCTGATGTTCGCAACCCGATCCGTGAGATCCAGATGCTCAACATCATTAACAACGAAGAGGGCATTAGTGATCGTGGAGTCATGGGAGCTTTCAAACGTATGTTCCCTGAGCGTGAAGAAAGCCTGAAGACAGGTCGTAATCACATCATGGGTGCGTTTGTAAACCTCCACGACTTTGCTTTCTACGGCGATTCTTACGATCTTCTTGACGATTCTTTGATCGGTAAAGCAGCAAAAGTTCGTAACGAGTTGAGTGGTCCTGGTATCAGAGCTCGGTTTGTTTACCCCAACATCCCTGGTGTTAACAAAGCCATTACTCCGTATGAGTCGAAGCTTGCTGGTGGTGAAGTGTTGGGTGCTTCCCTTCCGCTCAAAGCTTCTGAAATAAGCACTGAGTTTATTGGCGGTGGTCTTGCTTATCTGAAGGCTTACTCAAAAGCTGTCATTGATATTCAAGATATGGTCGATGGTTCTGGTCGTCCTTTGTATAAGAAAGGCACTACTGCTTACCAGCAAGCTGTTGAGAAACAGTTCTTTAACACCTATATGAAACCGATTGAGGTTGGTATGGGTAATAAAACTGAAGTTGTTGCTCACGCTCTTAACGACGCTGACGCTCAACAGTTGGCTCTAGCCACCGACATGATGATGCCTATGGAGGATGACATCTACGGTGGCCTGAGTGAACGACTCAAAGCCCGTGGAGACGATGGAAAGATTAACTTCTTCCTTGCAGGTTTGATGCCTTACCTGCGAGCTCCTCTTAATGCCCACAAGCATCACTTCTATTACACTCAACCACTTATGGGTACTCCTGTACCGACAGGTGTGGGTATTGAAGCTGCAATTTTTGCAAAAACAAAGCTGCAGCGGATGATGATGGGCAACAAGGATTCAGATCAACTTTCAAACAGAATCCTTGGTTTCCAAAGCAAACTGTTTGATAAAGATCCAAAGGTTCGTCACCAAGCCATCAGTGGTTTGAGCCTTAGTAGCGCTCTCAACGTGGGTTTGATTGCTCTCGTGGAAAGCAACGCAATCCAAGTTACTGGCGGTCAACGGTATCAATACCAAGAAGCCAACAACGCTTACATCCCAATGTATAGCGTCAAGATTGGTGATGCTTGGGTTCCTTATCGCTGGATTCCGTATGTCGGTGAACTGCTTTCCTACATCACCAACCTGCGTGATATGCGTAATCAAATCAGCAACGCAGAACAACAAAACGTTGTTGGTACCTTGATTATGACAACAGGGGCTACTTTGATGGATACCCCTGCTTTGGCTGGTATCGATACTCTTGTTTCGATTCTTGAAAAGCCGTCTGAAGCTGAGTTCTTTATCCTTGATTACATGGAGCGAGTTGGAGGTATCCGTCTTGCTTCTCTCCGTCAAGGACTTCTGAGAGCCAACAACGAAGCCTATGGAGCACGTCCTGTTATCTCTGGTACGGGTGCTGATGTTATTGCAACTAAGCAGCCTGAATCTGATCCAACCAAATACTCAGAAAACCTGAACTATTGGGAAGAGTGGCAGCAAGGTTTTATGGACACATTGGGCATTGCAGGGTTCTTTGCAAAAGGTGGCGCTATTGTTGCTGACCGGCTTGGCCTCCGTGGTGCTGTTGAAACCTACGACGAGTTTGTAAGGGATCTTGGCTTCAAGACTGACCGTGTTGAAGGTGATTTTCGTCAAGCTCACTGGTACAAAGCTGGTGACATTAAGTACAGCGGTCCTGGTCAAGCTAGCTTCATGGGTACCATCTTTGGTCGTCACTGGCCTGCTCCTGACGCTTCCAACCCGGTTGATGTTGAGATGTTCCGTCACGGCATCAAACCGCCTGGTCAAGTGTTCCAAAGCCGCTTTGGTATTGCAGGTAACGACGTGATGATCAACCGATTCAGAAGGTTCCTTGGAACTGAGTATCGGGATGAAATGGGTCGCAGCACCTACCAAGTATTTGATGATCTTGTTAATAACAGGATCGATATTTACGGTGGTACTGAAGGTCCGTTCTACAAAGACCTACCCGATGATCCTAAAAACTCCTTAACTTTTGACGCTAAAACTCCTCTTCAAATCGATGTTGAAGGAGAGCTCACTAAGCGCACTATTCTTATGGAGTACCGCAGAGATCTTATTCAAGATGCCTCTGAAGTCTTCCTTCGTGGCGCTTACGAAGTAGAAGACAACAACGGTAATATGAACATACAGCCTATTAAATATGCGGCCCCAGAGAGAGCTAAACAGGCGTATCTTGAGGCTATGCAGATGAAGTCCCTCGACAAGTTGCGCTAATGGCTTTCGCATCAATCACCTATACCAGTGCATCTGGTACCACCTTTGCTCTGACGAATAGTGATGGCAACGCCATTGAGTACCTTCGTCAAAGTGATATCTCTGTAACCGTCAACGGTACGCTTCAAACGCTTACTACTGACTACACGTTTAACGCTGCTGGGACTTCGATTGTCCTTAACAGTGCAGTTAGCAGTGCAACGGTTGTTCTTGCTCGAACGACCAGCATCACAGATGCCACGGTGAGTTTCACTGCTGGCTCTACCCTGACTGCTCAGGACCTTAACAACTCTGACAGACAGAACCGGTTTGCTCTGCAAGAGTTCTCAGATACCTACGGTGGTTTGACCACTGGTACTGGTGACCTGAGTGCTCTTGCTGGTTTTATCGGTGGCAGTGAGACGTGGGCTTCTGATGATGCTCACGCTGCTACTACTGCTGGTATCGATGCCCGTATTGATACTGCACTGACAACTGACATCAGTGGTGGTGACGGTGTAACGATTACCACTGATACTCCTTCTGCTGGTCAGGTCCGTGTTGACCTTGATGCGGACATCGCCACTCTGCGGAATATGCAGGCTGGAGCGGCAACTACCCTTGCTGCTTTGACCTCTACGGAGCTTGGGATCCTAGACGGTGCTACGGTCACCACTGCAGAGCTAAACACGCTGGATGGAGTTACTGCTACTGCTGCTGAAATTAACCTCCTTGATGGAGTTACTGCAACTACTGGTGAGCTAAACGTCCTTGATGGAGTAACGGCTTCTACCGCTGAGCTGAATATCCTTGACGGTGTTACTGCTACTGCAACTGAGCTCAACACCCTCGACGGTATTACTGCTACAACAGCAGAGCTAAACTTTGTTGATGGTGTTACCTCTAACGTTCAAAACCAGATTGACGGTAAACAACCGCTAGATGCTGAGCTGACTGAGCTGGCCACGATGTCCTCTGGGACTGCTTCAGCTCTTGCAGATCTGACTCAAGCAGAGGTGCAGGTTCTTGATGGTGCAACCCTGAGCACTGCTGAGCTTAACCAGCTCGACGGCAACAGCCTGACCAACTCTCCGACTTGGACCTCTACTACTGATTACCCCTCAGCAAGCGCTGTCAACACCCGCTTTGTTGGGTTGATGGATGCCATTGGTGGTTTCGTAGCTATTGCTGATGATCAAAGCTTCCCAACCACTAACCCTGATCCCTCTGACAACGCTGGTACTGTCGTCAGTATTTCTGATGCTGGTGGTCTTGTAATTGATGGTTCTGGTGAGAGCACCACTGGTCGTACCACTGGAGCTGATGTCGTAACCATTACTGGGTTCCCTGCAAACCTCCAAAGCACTACTCTTTCTGCTGGTCTTGGTCTTCAGGTTCAAACCACAACGACCCTCAACACCTACACGTATCACAAGCTGATTGCTAAAGAGTCTGATGTTATTCAGCTCAGCCAAGACATTGAAGACTTTGGTAACCGTTATCGGGTATCTGATACCAACCCAACTACCGACAACGACGAAGGTGATCTGGTTTACAACCGCACTGATGATGTCCTAAGGGTCTTTGACGGTACTAACTGGGTTACTGCTGCAGCTGCTAACGCTTCTCAAGTTGCGTTTAGTGCTGGTGGTGATCTTGCTGCTACTGATGTTCAAGCAGCTATTGATGAGCTAGACGACGAAAAAGTACCCCGTACTGCTACTACTGGTGCTGCTGTTGTTCCTGCTGGTACTGAAGCTCAACGACCTACTGGTGTTGCTGGTCATCTGAGATTTAACAGTGATACAGCTAGTTTTGAAGGCTACAACGGTACTGATTGGGGTAACATTGGTGGAGGAGCTTCCGCTGGTGGAGCTATCTATGAAAACTCCAACAGCATAGATGAGGACTACACTTTGACTGCTAACACAAACGGTATGAGTGTCTCACCTCTCACGATTGCAAGTGGAGTTACCGTTACTATTCCTAGTGGCGCTGCCTGGGTGATTCTCTGATGCCTATTACTATTAACGGAACCGGAAGTATTACCGGACTAACGGCAGGTGGACTGCCTGATGGAAGTGTTACCAGCGCTGATCTGGCGGCTGGCGCTGTTACCTCTGGAGCGTTGCCTAGTGGAAGTATTTTGCAGGTGGTTTCAGGCAGCACTGGCACGATAGCAGCTATGGCTAGCTCAAGTTATGCTGACACCAACCTATCGGCAACAATTACCCCTAAAGCAGCTAACAGCAACATTTTTGTCATAGTCGATCAACGTACCCACATTTCAACCTCTGGTCAAGGTTTTGGTCTGCGAATTATGCGGAATACGACTGCTCTGCACATTCCGACTGAGGACGGCACTGGACCCTTTGAGTGGTATGTTGCCGCAAATGACAGGCATTTTCGAGCAACACTTACGTTTATGGACTCTGCAGTTACCTACACGCTTGGGGATACGTTGACTTACAAAACACAAGGACTTGCGTACACAGCAAGTGGTGTAACTTTTCAGCCAACAAGCTCTGTTGAAAACAGCACAAGTTACATCACTCTTATGGAGGTAGCAGAATGATTCCGCAAGAATTTGACGCTATTGTGTCTTTGCGACCCGGAGCGGAATTTGTGCTCCGCGGTGACACTTTAGAGTGGCTTGATTCAGCGCAAACTGAGCCGTCCGAAGCTGAAATTCAAACTGAACTTTCCCGTCTTCAAGCTGATTACATTGCCAAGCAATACCAACGAGACCGCCAACCTGAGTACCCCTCACTGGCAACTCTTGCTGACGCCTTGTACTGGTCGAACCAAGGCGATAACACCAAACTTGACGAGTACTACGCAGCGTGTGCCGCTGTGAAGGCTAAGTATCCTAAACCGGAGGTTAACTAATGGCACTACGATTAAACGGCAGTAGCTCCGGTTACGTCGAACTAGATGTACCAGCAGCAGCTGGCAGTCATACGCTGACCCT
>Ga0208898_1000639_pt1 | contig 26292 bp, 26 predicted proteins | sample VirMetDEL_Mar_4_FD_184513 | JGI IMG/M metagenome (GOLD analysis project Ga0208898, IMG submission 184513) | Aqueous microbial communities from the Delaware River and Bay under freshwater to marine salinity gradient to study organic matter... | ecosystem: Environmental > Aquatic > Marine >...
TGTAGCTTGTTGATGTGTTAATCCGTTAGCAAGACCTTCTTCTACTAATGAAGGCATCATGTTTAATGTAGAAGCAGCCATACCTGCTGCTGTACCATAAGAAGCTAACGCTGCAGAAGCACCTGCTCTAAGACCTGTACCTCCAATTAATCCTGCAGCACCTCCTACACCACCTGTAACTAAAGATGCAGCAACCATCGGTAAGATAGAACCAACTCCCTGTCCTGCACCTGCTGCAAGAGAACGTACATCCCAAGTATCAAAAAATGATTTGTTACCTGTCTGTGAAACGTATCCTTCATTTCTATCTGCCCAATCATTTACAGTATCAATCCAACCTGCTGCCCAATCTGCACCTGTAGTAGCAGAAGCAATAGAAGGAATTAAGTTAGCAATACCTTGAGCAGTTCTTACCATACCTGCGTTCATCAAAGAGTTTGAGAAATCATCCCATGCACTACCTTGATATTTGTCGTAGTGAGGTATCCCTAAGAAATCGTTTTGTTTATCAAGCTCCCAAGACTTCGGTGGTTGTCCATACTCTAATTCTTTAGTAGCAAATTGACCTTCTCCTGTACCTGCTTGTTCAGTTAAGATAGGACTAAACTTTTGAGAAAGCTTATCAAACATTTGGTCTTCAAAAGACTTTTGTGTTTCAGTTGGTTTTTCAGGTTCTCCTCTTAATGGAGCATTTAATATCCTGTCTGCACTTGAACTTCTTGCTTGTTGTTGTTGTTCTTGAGATTGTCTTTGTGCTTGTCTTTCAGCTATTGCTTCATCAGCAGCTTCCATGTCAGCACCTGCTTCTATTTGAATATTTCTTCTTCTTAGATTAGAAAGAGATGTATCAGGAGCGTTACTTTGCTCTCCTCTAATCTCTCTGTTTGTTTCTTCTAATCTGTTTGAAGCTTGTTGACTAACTACTTTATCTTGGTTCTCTTCCATAAAAATATTTTTTACTGACCGTTCATCATTCTAAGAGTCATCTTATTAGCAAAGTTATTAATTTCTGACGATGTAGCACCTTTAAATTCAGGAGAATTTTGTATATCTCTAAGCACTTGAGGATATAATTGCATATACTTATCAGAATCAGACATTGATTGACCAAACTGTGGTGTACTACTAAATATTTGGTTATTAAATCTTTGATAAGTTTGTGGCTGTGGAGTAGCTCTTGCTCCTTGTGGTTTAGATATAGATGCACTAACAAAATCTTCTTGTTCAATAGAACCAATTACTTGACCTTGTTCCCAACCAATATTTTGATTTATTCTCTCTCTATTATATTCATCTAACGGAATGTTTACAGAAACAGTAAGCTCTCTCATATCGTTACCGTTAACATCTTTATCTGTTGTTACTCCACCAAAGTCTGATGAACTCATAGTCCAACCATTCCACCAAGCACCTTCTCCTAAATGCTCTTCCATGTAATCTTCAGAAACCATAATATTTATAGGAGCATAGAGTTGAACCTCTCCTGTTTTAGCATCTCTTACAACTTCAACTTTATTACCAACACCTGTAAGTTGATAATCAGAACCTTTAATATTATGAATCCTACCATTTTCCATGTTAGTAAAACCAATAGAGTTCTGAACAGCACCTGTGTAAGAACCATCTCTATTTAAGATTAATCCCATAGCGTCATAAATCTTATCCATAGTAACAGCATCAGGTTGATAATCATCAATAGTTACACGAGATTTAACTTTACCATCTCTTGATGTCCAATCTGATTGAACTCTTGCACCTGTCGGCTCCATGCTCATAATTGCTCCTAAAGCATCTCCATATTTTTTAGCACCTGCTTGAGCTTTACCATTTCTACCCCATGATTTAGAAGTACCTGTCCAATCTTGGTCTTTTACACCCCATTGGAAGTTAGAATACCATTTACCGTTTCTTTGAAAAGATGCGTATCCTTGAGCTATTTTATCTGCTATCTCAGGGTCTTGTCCTGATGCAATAGCAAAATCTCTTATTTCTTCTAAACTTACAAAGTCAGAATTATATGGGTCGTTAGGATTTGGAGTTTTAGAAAATGTAAATGGTTTAATATCTACAGGTTTAGCTCCACCCCTGTAGTTTAATTTTTTAATTTTACCTTCATTAAATAAGGTCATCATATTATCTACAGTAACTCTTTCTGTTTTTTCATTCCCATTAGCATCTGTATAAACAATATCTACATCTTTTAGAATCTTTTGTTCAGACATATCTTCACGGATTTGCTTCATAGTATCTTTATTATATAAAGCATTAGTAACTTGTTCAGAATCCATTATAGATTTTTTGTACTCTCTAAGAGTCTTTGCTCCACCTTGTAATAAGAATTGCTTATAATCTCCTTGAGCTGACGCTACACCATCAATAACAATTTGACGTTTTTGTTTTTCAAGTTCTTTGATACGTGCTTCATCTTCAGGAAGTAATTGACCTAATTGGTCATCAATAGCTTCCATATAAGCTGCAACTTTATCTTGTTGCATCATTTGTTCTTGAACACGTTTATTAGCTCTATCCTCAAGTTGTTGTGCGTACTCTAAATCTTTTTGAGCATTAGCAACTTTTCTATCGTAATTACTTGTTTGAGCAATTTGATTAAATAAGTTGTAGTTTAAATAATTACTCATTTCCTTCTGTTTTATAATTTCCACCTAATGCAGTTACAGCTTCTTCTGCAGTATATCCTGCGTCATACATAGTCTTTAACTGACTTACCTTCATGTTTCTTTGAGCTTCTTGTTTTTCTTTGATTGACTCTTGCATTAATTGAGCGTATAAAGAACCATCTCCATACTGTTGATTATACATGATGTCATCTCTAACATTCTTAACAGCTTGTCCAATTAAACCTGCTTTTAAATCTCTTTTACGAGCAGCTTCATTATAAACGTTACGCTCCCACATTTGTTGAGTCATGTTTTCATCTACACCTACAGCTTGAGCATACTCTCCAAAGTGTTGCTCTCTTAGAGTTGCGTCTTGTGCTCCCATTTGCATATCAGCAGCGTACTTTCTTCTTGAAGCTTGTGATAAAGCTCCTAATGCTGCTTGTCCTGATGTAGCCATTCTACCAATACTTGCAACATCTGAAGCGTAAGTTCTTTCAGCTTGTCTTTGTAACAATGTTTTAGTTTCAGGAGCAATACCTGATTGAGCACGTTGTTTCATTGTACTCATGTAGTCTTGCCATTGTTGAGACTTTCTTTGTTCAGGTAACGGTTCTGTAGCAGATTTATAAGCACCATACATACCTGCAAATTGTAATACTTGGTCTGCACCTTTAAACTTTTCGTATATACCTGCAAGACCTGTAGATGCTCTTTGCTCATCTTTTCTATTTAAGAACTCTTGCACTTGAGCATCACTAAATAAAGATGTATCTATTTCTTCTTCTGTTTCGGCATCATATTTTGTATCTTGAGCATCTTCAACTTCTTCAGCTTCTCGTAATATCTCATCAATACGTTGCTCTCTCTGAGCTTCAGCTTCCTGTTCTCTTTTAATGTTTTCTACATTGTACTCAGATTTTATTAATTCTTCTGTACGGTACTCTCTACCTTTAAAAGCATCTTTTTCATCTTGAGTAATTTTAAATTCATCTCCAATATTTAAGTAAGTAAATTTTTTATCAAAAAAAGCATCTCCTTGTTCGATGTTTATTTTATCAGCATCTCTTGAAACATTTGCAGTTTGACCACGAGTAGCTGCCCAAGAAACACCACCTTGACCAACAGCATACGCTAACTTACCTGCTTCTACAATATCTTCATATTCTTTTATAAATTCATCTTTACCCATTTGTTGAGCAGCCTTAGAATTTCTTGCTAATCTTGCTTTTTTAGATGATTCATTATAATATTTTGCTTGATTTTCAAGTTGTTTAAATTCTTTGATTTGTTTTTGTAAATTCTCAATAACTTGTGCCTGTTTTTCTACAGACATAGCTTTAAACTCAGGAGAATTTTTTATAGAACCTAAAGCTTTGTAAGCGTCATCTAAAAGTTTAGGTGCAGCTTCAGTCATTCTTTTAGCGTAAATATCATTACGTTTTATATGAGCTTTCTTTTTCTGTGCTCTAATAGCAGAAACAAGTTCTACAGGAGAAAGATTACCATCTTTACCTTTATATTCATCAGGAATTAATTCAGGATATAACATTGTAAGCTCACTTATAGGCATTTTATCTAAAGTAGCAGTTTCAAAGAAACCTGTATTATCTTTCCATGTTTTAAATTCATCATTAATTTTTTGTTCCCAAATATCAAGCTTTTTCATTTCATCTTCAGCGTCTTTAAACCCTGATTCTTTTTCCCATGTTTTATAGCTATTGCTTTCTTTACGAAGGTAATTCCATTTATCCTTCATTAACTTTTCAGCATAAACATCAGTATAAGATTGATTTGCTTTGTAAGCCTGATACTTTCTTTTTAAGTCAGGGTCAAGACCTTCAATAGTTCTCTGTACAATATCCTGCTCTGTAACAGTTTTTAATGTAACTTGATTAGCACTTTGAGTAGCTAAGTTTTTAGGCTCTAAAACAACTTCTCCAAAGTTAGCTTTAGCTTGAGATTCTGTTCCGAAAAAGTTTATTAATTTATTAGCGTAATTAGGGTCTGTAGCATATCCTGCTGCTTTTAATCCTTTTGCGTAGTCAACAGCATTATCAGCTTTTAAAGCTTCAGCATATCTTGGATTAGTTTCTAAAAAAAGTTGGTGTGCTCTAAACGCATCTGCAGGATTATCAAAGTGCATATAGTCAGCACTCTTTTTTTCCATTTTATCATAATAACCATCTTTTTTAAATTCAGAAGAACTTCTTACGTTTATACCTTTTGCTCTTAATCTTTCAGCAGCTCTTTCATCATACTTAATCCCAAAATAGTTGTTATGTTCACGAGCTATTGTACTATTACCTCTTGCTGATTCTAATGCCCATTGAGCAGCAGTTACTTGTGGATATGGAGCACCTGCAAGAGCAGCTTGTGTATATGCCCAATTCAAATCTTTAGTTTTAGATTCAGTAGTTTTTTCAGCTTCTCCTGTGTTACCACCTCCTTCAAAGTAATCGTCTTGCTCTGCTTTATCGTGTCTATTTTTAGCAGCAGCATATTTTTTACCAAGTGCTGTATAGTTTCCTGCTTCTGCATCTCTATCCATAGACTTAGTGTCTTCCTTAGAGAAGATTCTCTCATCTCCTTCTACCTCTATCTGAGTATCTCCAATAGTAGCTTTTTCACCACCTTCGGCATGAGATTTACCTCTTACCATTCCACCCTTTTTAAACATCATAGGTTTTACACCAAATTTATCATATACATTACTACCTCTATCTTCTTGAATAGTTCTTGTTCTTTCTGTTCTGTTGTATTCAGGATTCTCTTCTTCGTATTTTTTCCAAGCTGCTTTGATTGCTTGTTGACTTCTTTTTAATGCAACCTCAGATAATTTGTCTTTATTTTCTTTAGTAAAGTCAGCAGCAATCTTTTTAAATCCTTCATCAGGGTAAGACTTTCTCTTAGCGAGAAACTTATCTACTAAAGTAAGTTCGTCATCAGATAATAAATTAGTAGCTTTTAAAATTCTACCAATCTTTGTAGGCTCAACAATTTTAGGCAATGCTTTTAATGGTGTTGTTAAAGCTTCATCCATTACTTTTACAACAGGTTGTTGTGCTACTTTAAATGTTTCTGATAAAGGAGTTTTACCTGCACTTGCTGCCCAATCTATAAGAGTTGTTCCTTTTGATGGTTCAGTAAGTTTAACAGCTGTACCTATCGTAGGGTCTGCTGCAAGTTTTGTTCTACCTGCTATTGTTGAAGCAGTTGCAGTTTTCTCTGCTGTAGTTCCTGCTTTAGCTGCTGCTTTAGCTGCAAGTTTAGATGCTTTAAACGCAGTAGTACCTGCTTTAAATCCTTCTTTAGCTGCCTTAACTGACTTAATAACACCCTTAGTAGCTTTAGCTCCTTCAACAGCTCCTTTTACACCTGCTTTAGCTCCACCAAAACCACCTGCTGTAGCAATAGTTAAAGCAATTTCAGCTTTGTTTTTTAAAGACTCTATGTAAGCCTTATTGGCTTGTTTCATATTCTTTGCACCTACAGCAGTTCCTTGATACCTGTTTTTTACAGCTGCTGTACTTGCAAACATAAAAGGGTTTAATGTAGCTGCTACTTTACTGCCAAATTTAGCACCACCTTTTAATGGTCTTCCATAAGCATCTAAACCTGCCATGAAGTTAGAAAAGTTAGCAAAACCTTTTACTCTTCCTAACTCTGCACGTTTTTCTACAGGTGCGTTTCTTATAATATCTTGTGTTTGTGAAAACTTTGCCATAGTACAAAAATGTTTTACTAAGTTAATAATTATTTGCGAGAATGATATCTTACAATTGTATCAATGTTTGATAAACTAAAAAGTTTGTTATTACTATTCTCAAACCATATTTCTACTTTTGCAAACTTACCTGCTAATCTTGATTTGTTAGAGTTTCTCTCTCTAATAGGAAATCTTAATAAGCCTTCTCTATATTTAGCTCTATTTAAAAAACCACCTGTTTTAAATCCATTTATATTTACAATTTCATCAGCCAAGTTGTTGTATGTATGTTGTAATGATTCTGATGTAAAATCAACTCTTCTAATATTTGTTATAGAGCTTTCATTGACATTCCAAATTGAACTATCAAATTTTTTAACTAATCTTGATTGATAATTTATATTGAATTTTAAATAGCTATAGAAAAGCTCGTCAAAGAAAAGTCCTTTTGTTCCTTTATTGTAGATGTATAAACCACCTGTTCCTGTTTTGTTAGAAGAATAAAGATTACTACCATTTCTAAAATAAACTGTAGGATAAGCTGTAACAATACTTTGGAATACTTGCATATCTTCATTATACAATAATGTAAAGTTACCGTTGTGTTGGTCTCTTTTTAATTCTGATATATTACCTACATCTTTCCATTCAGCATCATAAGCAGTATCAATATCTTTAACTGTGAAATAAACATCGTTCTTGTTAAAGTCAAAAGTAGCTATAATACCTTGTCCGTTAATAATGTTTTCTTTGTTTACAAGATTACCTAACCTTGGCTGTAGATATGTATGTAACTCTTTCATGTCGCTTATCTTACTCAAACCATCTCCACCAAACCTTAGTATAGCTCTCTTAGAAGCGTCAACCCAATATATTGATTTATCAGACGATATAACAGAATCTCTATGTGTTGTACCAAATTCGTTTGATATATAATCAACACCATCCATTGTTCCACCTTCTCCAAGTTGTATATCTCCAATATCTGAAGCTGTAACAGCTCTTTCGTTAATTCTTAATCTACCAAAAGCTTTACTTTGTAAAGAATAAAGGTTATCTCCGAGCTTACAAGAGCCTGTTATTTCTCCGTGATTACCATCAATATCTTGGTTAGATAATTCTTCAAACTTTCTCATAACATCAACTTTCTGATTATGAGGTTGTTTTAAATTACTCCAATGCCATCTATTAGGATGGTCTGTTATGTCAACATAATCAATAGGTTTAGTAGTAAAAGCTCTTACCTTATCAAAATATGATAATGCTGCTTGAAGTTGAAAGTTTTCATGCTTCTCTCCACAAGTATCTACAGTTGATTCATATAAAGCATCATTTGTGTTTGGCTGATACATCTTATTTCCTGTATCTCCTATTTTACCAACACCTGTAGCAAAACCTATTTCTGCAAAAGTAGGAACTCCGTTAGCGTTATCTTTATACGTAAGTCTATAATTATACTTAGACTCTATAGGTACAATAACACCATGAGACCATTCTCTAAACTCTTTACCTACCCAATTTACTCTGCTTTCTCCTGTTTCTTTTTTATCTGCATCAGCACCATTAGCTTGAGGAATACAATCTGAATCAAATTCTATTACAGGATAAGCTCTTGCAAAAGAAAAAGCGTCTAATATACAATCTCCACCCCAAACTTCTAATTCATTTAAAATGTAGTTACCACCATTTTCTATCTCGTTTAATACTGTGTCATTAATAGTTAAGAAATGACCTGTAGTGTGAAATCTTGTGTTTTGTATAGCTTCATTCCTTAAACCACCATAAGGTTGTGGATTAGGCTCTACAATAGAGGAAACGTACACAGATAAGTGCTGTATATAATCTTCTCCACTACCTGAATTATTTAATGTACCATAAGCAGAAGCATAGGCTTGGTTTGTATTTAAAATATACGAAGATGCTTGTGCTGCTCTAAACCATTTTTTATCGTTAATAGATTTACCAAGTCCACCACCATCATAATCATTAGAACGGAATAAAGATAATCCAAGCCAATTTCTATCTTTTTCATCTTGAGTCCTTGCTAACCACATATTAGTGTTTACAATATGGTCATCAAAGAATCCGTATCCACTTCTTGGATTTGTATTAGATACTATTTTAAAAATATCACTTGTTAGATTACATGGAATCCATCTGTTTCCTGAGTCTCCTGATAAAGCTCTTACGTTATTTGTATGTAAGTTTTTACTAATATAACTACGTGGAGTATGTGCGTTATTTTCGTTTTCGATATTTAACCCTGTATATCCATCTTGTAAATACTTATACTCTTCATCTGCAGAAGCACCACTCCTAACGTTACATGGGTCACAAATAAAATCTTGTCTTATTTTACTAATACCTTTTTTTAATTTGTACCAATCTCCTGCAACAATTCCGTTTACACCAAAATAACTATAAACATAAGGAGCTTGTCTTTGGTATCCTACCTCGTTACCCTTGTCATCTCTAAACAAGTGTTGTGCTCTTTCATTTTGAAAAGTACCAACATTAGCTCCATTAAACACAGGAGAGCTATTAACAAAGTATAAAGGTCTTTCTTTTCCATCATAAGCTTCTACAGCGTTTCTGTCTTTGTTAGCTTTACCATGAACGTTTAACAAAATACCTTGCTCTTTTACTTGTTCATCAGCTCCTGTTCTTTCTGCTCTTACAATTTGAACACCACCAATAATATCTTTTAGTTTAGTTCCTTTATTATCAACAACAACATTTAAGTCTATTCCACCAAATCTTAAACCTAAAATTCTTGAGAAAGCAGCCTTGTAACTATTTACTTTCCAAGTATTTATATTTAATTCAGAACCGTTACCTATATCTGTATTATTGTTTGGATTATTCCAAATACATCTTGTTGGCCTAAATTGAGAAACACCTACCTTTGTAGGGGAATTGTTTGGTATATGATATTGATTTTCAATAGCACCACCTGTTCTTTCAAGATTACAATTTGAAGAAGACAATCTTTGGTCTCCGTTAGAGTGCCCAACGTATGTGTAATTAACATCTGTAGGAACACCACCCATATTACCAACCTCAACTTCTTTATATACTATTGTTCCATCATCTTTTACTCTGTTGTAACTAAGTAAGTTTACAAAGTTTCCTGAACCTCTATAATAACCTCTTGTATGATGAGGTGTGTTTACATCGGCAAAATGTTTAGCAAAAAATGGATAACCTTTCTTATCAAAGAAAACAATAGCAAAACGATACGTCTCTCCCCTAAAGTAACCTTTCCATGAATGATTAATCAAACTACCTTGATAATTGTAGTAATCTCCAATGTCAGGATTACTTTGAGAAGCTACATCAAGTTTATAAGTATCTACTCCATCAAATCTTTCGTACTTTCTTTTTATAGAACCAAAGTTACCTGCAAACAATGCTACAGGTTTAAATCCATCTTTTTGATGTTTATATATTCTGTCTGCGTAAACATCTATTGGTAACGCTCTAAATTCAGGTTCAACATAGAAGTTATTTAATACTTCATCAGGTATCTCAAACGTTGATTTACTTTCAGTATTACCAAACCATAATCTATTGTCATGTATTTCTAATGTTTTCGCTTTTAATATTACATCTTTTAAATCAGTAAGCTCATCAATGCTATTTAAAGGAACAATATTCTCTACAGACACATGATAAACATCAAGAGTTGTTTTTGTTTTATCAATGTCTTTTATATAAAAGATACCTGCTTCTTTAGGAGACGTTTCTGTTATAGAGTGAATATACGCAACCTCTATTGTATCATATCTTGTATCAAGATTAGAAATTCTTATTCTATTACCTGTCTTACCAATAACATCTACGTCTTCCATACCGTATGTTTCCTGTACACCTACTTGTGAACTGTCAGGTGGTTTAATACCTGTTACAGGAATAGGGAATGTTACAGGAGTCCAAGGTGTTTCATAACCATCTAAAGTCTTTAATCTGTAAGAGTATTGATAAATACCTGAACGTAAAGAACCGTTTACAATACCAAAATACTGTATTTCTCCCATCTGAAAATCAGGAGTAATATTCATTGTAAACTCTGTATCCGTTGTTCTCTGTAAAGTCAAAGGATTATTAGAGGTCTTCTTGAAAGTAAAAACTCTTGGCTCGTTATAGTCATCAGTAAAATAAGCTCTTATAATTTCATCACTTTCATAAAAAGGTTTAGCCTTAATAGGATAATTTGTGTTAAAGTTCATACTCAAGTTTTGCGTATCTTGAGTATCATTATGTAGAGTATAATAAGTACCATAACCTGATGCAGGTACAAATCTTATATACCCTATTTCATCATATTCAACATAACCTGATTTGTATTTAGAGAATGTTAAAACAAAATCATGGAACTCACAAACACCTATAAGGGTATATCTACTGTCGTAGTTTTGTATATACTGAGTATTACCATCAATGTTCTCCCATACTAAACTGCCATTATCGTTATAAAGTAATCTTCCGTTTACTCCTAACTCAAAGGTATTTTCTTTACTAAGACGTTTGTCTAAGTCAGATTTCATACCCCCATCAAATGTATTTGATATTCTTTCTGAAGCCATTAAAAGAAGTTTTTATTTGGTAACGGTAATAATTGATGATACAAAGAAGCAATGTACTCTAACTGTTTAGAGTCAGGCATCTCGTCATCTCCTCTTGCTTGTCCACATAGATAGTACCAACGTTGCTCTAACCTATCATGCACTCCTGCAGCTAATTCTCCTCTAATAAAAGGTGCTACATTCATCTTCCACATGATATAAGCTGTAACAGCTTTTTCGTGACCATCTTTAATCAATGGAAATCCTTCGTCATCTAAGTCAAATGCCATATAAGCTATTCCACCTTTTACATCTGAATCTACACCTGATATATGTATCCAACCATCTTCAAGTGTAAACTTAATTGTTCTTATAGCAGTACCATCAGTTCTAAAAGCAGAACCCATATTAATTAAGTCTAATCCATGATACTCTGTACCTGCTGATGCTAAGTGAGGACTGTCTTTGTAAAAGAGTCTAAAATCTCTGTTAGTTACTTCAGGAAACTTACCGTTTACTTTTAATGCAATAAACTGATAAAGGTCTGAAGGTAATTTTGCTTTATAATTTTTAAAGGTTATTTCACACTCTCTTCTTACAAATGTATCGTAAGAACCTATTAATGTTTCAGCTTCGTACGCCCATTCTATCATTGAATCAATCAAATGATTTACGTTACGTAATTGAGCATCTCTAATTACATTAGCTATTATAGTCTTGACTTTAATTCTACCGTTTGCCATTTTACCATTTATTTTTTGGACACCTTGCTGTTTTTAATGTTGTTTTTACTTTCATAAAACATCCACATTCTTTACAAGTCAAAGTAGCCTTAATTACTCTGTCGCAAGACCTGCATATATCAAGTCTTTTTTTTGCTTCTTCTTTAGTTGTAAAAGCCATAAGTCATCTCATTAACTTCAGGGTAATCTCCCTTATTATCTCTAACATTTTGAAACTGACGCTTCTTCCATATTGGTGCAGGAAAAAATGCCCACTTTCTATACTTCTTTGGTCTTAACCATAAGATAAAGTAAAAGTAACCATCTGTCTTGTTAACATCTACATATCTTGGGTTAAAGTCTGTACACAGTTTTTTGTTACCTGTAACAGTACCAAACCTGTCATACAACTCTACAGTCTCGTACTTATATACGACTCTGTTAAATATATGTTTGAAGTAGTGTTTAACTACTTGCTTAAAGTTTCTTAGTCCTATTGGTCTAAATCCATTTTCTTTTAATTCCTCATTTAGAGAATCTTTAATTAGGTCGTAAAGCCTAACTATATCGTACACACCATTATTATACTTGTTCTCTGTCATCTATAGGAGAGTTTGGTTCTCTACTGTCGTTTAACTCATCATTAGTAGCCTGTACAGTCATCTGTAATTCTCTTTGCATAATAGCTGTAGTAATCTCAGGTATTAACGATAAAGGAATTGGATACTCTTGGTCATCATCATAACAATTTACAGTACCATCAGCATCTACTGTACTAACAGATGTAGGGTCATCAAATACACCTCTTACATTTATCTTACAAATATCTTCATTGAATGGGTCAGTAACATATAAATACTTACCTATAAAGTAAGCTCTACGCATATTACCTGTAAATCTTTGATGTGATTTAAAATAAGACACATCTGCATTACCCATAATTATTGGAGTTACTTTATCTATTAATCCAACAAAAGTAATAGACTTATCTAAAGGTATATCAATAAGTTTAGGTATCTCTACACGCTTAATGTAAGTACCCCATAATCCATCAGGACAATTAGCTTTATCTACTTCTTCTAAAGTAAGACAACCTAAATCCTGAACGAGTTGAGGGTCTAATATAGTTTGGTCTCTAAGAGATTCCTTCAACATTGCAGATTTAACATAATATGCCCTATAGTATTTTATCCAAAGCTTTATTTGACGTATATTTAATCTATCGTCATCAGAAGATAAACCACCTCTTGCAATATTAAGAATGTTATATGCTAATTCGTTTAGTGTTGCCATAATACAAAGATAAAAAAAAGAGGGTTAGTACCCACCAACCCCCTAATTTATATTTAATTCAAAAAATGTTACTGATTATAATAAGTCAAACTTATCTCCATCGTAAGTTGCAGCATTAAGTGCGTTAACTAAGTTTAAGTTTCCTACACCATTTGCTAAAAAGAAACATCCAAATCTCTTTTCTTTAACAATACCATGTACTGTATCTACATCTTCTAAATGCTCGATAACATAAGCATTGTATGCTACAGTTTGAGAAGCAAAATCAGAAGCTTCAACATAATCAAACTTAGCAGCGTAATATGCAGCATCAGATTTTTCTAAATCTTCAGTTACAGCTCCTAAAACAACAGTTGTAGTTGCAGAGTCTGTACCTGCTGTTAAGATTGGAGTATAACCTGCTCCTGCAACGTCAGCAGTAATTGTTAATACACCTGAAGCGTTAGATGCTGTAAATGGAACATCAGAACCATTAATCTTATCTTTAATAGCTACAGCAATATCAGTTACTGTTAAAGCTCCTGCTTGAGCAATATGTCCAAATCTTCTATTTGCTTTTTGTCCATCAAGAACAAAACTAATTGTTACACCAAACTCATCTCCTGCAGATGGTGCAGTAGCAAAAGTAACATCTTGTGTAAAAGCTCTATCTGTAAGAATAGCAGCTAACTCAGTTACTTTAACAATATCCTTTACAAGGATACCTTCTTCAAATCTTACGTCAGTTGAAGCAGAGAAAGAGCCTAATAATTTACCTGAAGCAAATTGGCTTGTTGCAGCACCAACTGTAGCACCTGCATCAACAACTTTGTATTTTGAAATTTTCATTCTTTTAAAATTTTAAGTGTTATTTGTATTCGTATCTAAAAAGCATGGGATTCCATACTTTCTTTAATTCCTTTGCTTCCACTTCTTGTGAAGGCTTTTTCTTGTGGTCGTCTTCAATTAGTCTTTCAATTAACTCTGCTTTAAGACCTTCTGAGCTTAACTTTCTTTCTTCACAAAGAGCAACTAATTCGCTTTTTAATAAATCTTCGTACTTTTCCATTATTCTTGATTATCAATTTCGTTTACTTGTAAATTATAATTTTGTTGTTCTATAGAACCTAACATCTTTCTTACAGCTATATTTACAATCTCGTTATGAGTATATGTAGGTGTGCTAAAAACACCTGTAGGATTTGTTACAGTATCTATTACCAACGGTTCTTTAATATACGTTAACTCTGTAGATATGGCTGTATTATCAGATAATATCTCAAGCGTATTAGCATTAGTTACGTACACAGGCTCATCATTAGTAGGTTTGTTAAAAGGGTCGTTTATAATCTTATTTACATCGTCATGTTGCATTGGTCTTATGTGAGTTTCTCTCGAAACAGTTTTACCACATATAACAACTCTAAATGTACCCTTTAATGATAACACAAATAACATATCAGAAGGCACAGTAATACTTGATACTGCACCTGCTGAAAATGTTGTTATAAGCGTTCTTATATCTTGCCTACGTTTTTCATTAACCTCAAATTCAGAGTATCTTTGGTTAACAAATTCTTGTTGAGCAAAATTTAAAAAAATGTCTTTCTCTTCAGGCTCGAACCATGGTAGGTCGTGCTTGTCAATAATTACATCAATTTTTTCGTGTGCTTCTGCAAATGTCATTAGTTCTTAACGCTTGAAAGTTCTTTTCTAATTGAAGGCATTAAATCATCATTTTCCTTTAACCATAAAATAGCTTCGTCAATGTTAGCACCCATCAATACGTCTCTGAACTTCCAAATATTGTTTGATACAGTAAAGACACCTTTAATCTTACCTTTATGTAACGTTTCTTTAAACGTTCTGTTAGGGTCATTAAATGCTTTCAAAAACTCTTCAGGAGTTTTCTCTGCGATATCATATACTTTATCCTTTACAATAGACTCAAGTTGGTTCAATGTTTGAACACCAAGAACTCTTGCAAAATTGTAAAGTTTTTCTCCACGTAAACCTTTAGCTTCAATAAGAGCTTCGAGAGCAGATTCTCTCTTAGAAGTTCTTTCTTCTGCTTCTTGTGTTACGTCAACAATTTTTAAAATAGCTTCAGAACCGTTCACGTACAGAGGATGATTTTTTAAATGCTCGTATTCTAAACGGTCATTCTCATTATTCAACCTTAATATCGTAAGAGCTTTAGTGTACTTCTTAACACGAGGGTTACCGTGAGCATCTTTAAACTCACGGAACTCTCCTGTAATTGGGTCATTATAATCTCTTAACGTAACTGTACCTGTTCTTTTTGGGTTAATCATTCTAACCTCAACAATACCTCCTTCAACTTGTGTCTTAGCTGTTGCCATTACCTTAATCTTTAACAGTTATTAAATTACACCTTTCTTAATTGTCCACATGATAATGGGTTTCTAACAATCAATCCACTTTCAGATAATACCTCACAAGTGAATCCATCTTTAGCGTTAGAAGCTACCATTGATTTTTGGTCAAATGGGTTAACCATACCAGGGATGTATTTTACAATCATACCTCTGTCAACTCCACCTGCACCTTTAACCTTAACTTCTACGTTAGAGATACCGTTAGTTACTCCCATGTCCATGAATACCATTCTGTAAGACTCTTTAGGGTAACCTGTAACAGGGTCTAAGTCAGTATGTAAATTCGGGTCGTCAAAGATTGGACAATGTACTAAAGTAATTCTGTGTCCTAAAGCATTGTAAGTAGTGTAGTGAACACCTAACTCTAAGTTTCTTGCTGAATCCATATCATAGATTAAAGAAGAACCTTGGAAGATTAAATCTCTCATCGCTTTGTGGAACGCTACTTTACCTGCAGTACCTGTAAATACCATCCATTGGTTGTTTTTCTTACCTGAGTTTAAGCTCAAGTTAGCAATAAAATCAACGATAATATCTTCAGTTAATGTACCTGAGTAAGTGTCAGAGTTAGCTGAAGAGATTTGTGCTAACAATCCATCTCCTGCTACTAATGGGTTACCTGCAGCATCTGTTACTTGAGCAACGCTGTTAGCATCCATTGTAGATTTACCATACCATCTTGATAACTCTAATTGGTATAAATACTCTTCCATAACCAAGTTTTGGTCTGTGAAGTACCATAATCTTTGTCCGTTGTTTTCAATCCATGTTACATCAGTCAAAGCTGTACCTGTAATTGACTTAGCCTTACGAGAAGTAGTCAAGTGGTTTACATACCAATCAGGGAATACGTGGTTTTCGTACCCTTGTAATGAACCTTCTTCAAATACTGAACCTTGAGTGTTAACAGTTTCTCCTGCAGCAGCAACGATACCTAAATCAATAGTAGCAGCAGCGTCATTTGTTTGTAACTTCATTTGGTAAGTAGTACCACCTGCAGTAGCTGTACCGTTATCTAAAATGATTGCAGATGAACCATCTTTGAAACGAATAACATCATTTTTATTTAAGTAGTTCTCAATGAACTCAACTCCAAAAGCAGCGTGTGCAGCACCAACAATAGTTGGAGATGTACCGTTGTTAGCAGATGCAGTTGATGGTCTATTCAATCTCCCTAAGATTGCCCACTTAAATGCTGAATCTCCAATTAACTCTTCTTTAGCGAAACGACCTGTTCCTTCTAAGAAGTAAGTTAAAGAGTATTGAGGGAATTGTCTGATTAGTGCTTTACTAATCTCAGGATACTTTAATAAGTTAGTTACTAACGCATTGTTTTCGATAGTATCCTTTCCGTATGAACCTGTGTGAAATTTCATTTTCTTTCTTTTTAAATTTTAATTTTTAATATTTTACATTTGGTCTGAATCCATGAACCTGTTAGGATTAAAATCTCCTGTTTCAGGGTCAGGGATAGACGTTCTCCTCGTAGGCTCAGGGTTTTGCATCTTATCTAAGATTGAAGCCTTTCCTTTTTCAACTCCTGCACTTTTTTGTCCGTTAATGATATGGTCTTTATATTTCCATAACCAAGCAGCTTGTGCCATTGTTTCAGCAGATTGACTAATCTCATCAAAGAACGTTCCTGATGTAATGTACGCTGAGTGTTGTTCTCTTTGTTTTGTGTTAATTCTACCTCCAAACATTTCAGTAGTCTTTGACATATAATCTCTAAGTTCGGCAGCAGCAGCTTCAATCTCCTCTTGTTGCGTTGCATCAATTTCTGTAGATTGTGTCGCTATACGCTGTTTTTCATTAGAAATAACACCTTCCAAATCTTTTCTCACTCTTCGTGCTTCACTACGAATCGTATTATTTTCAATCATTATATCAATTTCATCTTCCACTTCGTCAGGAGAAAAACCTCTTGCGTTTAGTTCTTCTCTCATTAAAGTTTCATCATCCAATGATACAAGTTTGTTTAAACCTAAAATCTTTTCATTAGTTGCTCCTTTAGCAGCTAAATCTTGTTGACCTTTTAATGTTTCGATGAATGTATCATAATCATCAGCATTAATACCAATAGCTTCTGCTATATCTTGCCAACCTTCTTTTTCTGAAACAGTTTCTTCTGACTCATCAGTAGCATCTGAAGTATCATCAGTAGTATCAGGAATCTCAGGAGTATCAGGAGTACCGTAGTCTGCCCAATCTGAATCATCTGATTCTTCTGTTTCTGCTTCTGCTTCTGTTTCTGTAGTAACAGTATCAGTTGTTGTATCTTCAACATCGTTTACGTCACTTTCAGTCTCAGGTTCTAAATCTGAATCTATAAAGGCTTTAGAATCAAATTCTTGAGCCAATGTTGACGTTTCTTCGCTTTCAAATGTGTTGTTCTCTTTATCCATAACTTTAACTTACTTTACAAATATAAAATTAATTTTTATTATTTTGTTCTTTCTCTCCTTTTTTATTCTCTGTTAGTTGTTGCTCTTCAACAGGTTGCATATCTTTTTCAGCTCGTTTTTTACCCAATTCGTTTTCAGCTTGAAGCATTGCCATATTAGCATCATGTTTCTGTCTGTAGTCTTGAGTTTCTTGTCCACCCTCAATTTTCATACGAGTAGATTCAAGAATAGCGTTAGCATCAATCTCTGCAATTTGAACTTTAGTTTGAAGTTCCATCTGTTTCATTTGCATTTGTGCTTGAGTCTGTTGTTGAGTAGCTTCAGCTTGTGCCTGTTGTGCTTGAGCCATTTGCTCTTGCTGTGCTTTTTGTGACTCTTGGATTTTTTCTAAACCTTGCTCTAAGATTGTCTCTGCATCTTTTGCATTGTATGCGTTTAATACTTTAAGCATTTGTAAGAATCCTTCTGCACCTGCACCTGATAATATTTGTGTACCAAGAGCTTCTATCTTTTCTTTGTCTTTTCTGTCTTTAGAAGAGTTTTTTACAAATATTGAATAATCAAAGTTTTTAAAATCTCCAATCATCTTCATCATCTGTGCTCCTGCTTCTCCCATAAAGTGAACTACTTTAGTTCCATCTGCCCAAGCAATTTTCATTAAATCTCCAAGTTGGTTCATTACCATATCCATTACTCTAACATGGTTAGCAATTAATGGTTGAGTAATTAATGATGATTGCATCACACTTCTTTCGTTAACACCTACAGCATCTGATTTAGTAAACCCTTCTCTTGCTCTACTAATACCTGTTAATTGTTCTGCTGTAGCTTCTAACATAATTTTTAAATTAATTAGTTGCTGTACAGAATTTGATAATGTAAAGTCAATCTGTTGGAATTGGTTAAACCCACCTACTTGATTACCTTCTTGCTTTGTGTTAATAGGAATAACCCCTGAGTTCTTAGCATGATAGAATACATCATCTAACGATAATCCGTTAGGTTTTTGAGATGTATCATACACTACTGCTTTACCACCACTCCTTGCGAGTGATAACTCTATGTGATACATTACTATATTGTATAACAACTGAATGTTCTTTAAGCTATCTACAATAGATAATGTAATACTGTCAATGTTATTTTTAATAATCCCTACGTATGGTAATGGAGCTTCAGAGTAATTAGTTTCTCTTCTTATTTGATTTGGTAATGGTCTTGCATCAACAATAATATCATGACCAATCATTGTAGCTGTCCATATATGCGTAAAAGATTTCTTTTCTATCTTTTCTCCTTTCTTAGGTTTGTAATTCTCAGGGAGAATCTTTTTAAAAGGAAGGCTTGGGTCGTATTTATTAGGACTGACTTTAACATTTAATGTTTTAATAGACTTCCATACACCTACGACACATCTAATTCTTAATGGTGTTAAGTGGTCATCTTTGTAGTACCATTGATAAGGCTTGTTATATCTTTGTAAAGTATCTTGTCCTTGATACCTCATTTCCTCTATCTTGATTACTTGCTCTTGCGTAAGCATATCTCCATACTCATCAAGAATTTCGTTTATTGATAAGAATCTTTCTTCTGCTACCCATGATGCGTCTTGTAAGTTTTCTGTATCAGAGTTAATATCCCATATCAATGAACGAGGGTCAACTCTACGTGCGTGTGGGTCTCCATTCTTAATTGAACAATGGTAAAATTCTTTAGAAGTAATACATAAGTCGTACAAACCTTGCTTAAATAAGTGTTGTAACCTGTATTTTTCTATTAAGTGTCTAAGACCAACAAATACAAGTTGTTCTACCTGCATACGACCATTTAGTTTTAGGAACTTGTCAATATCGTCAGGTATCTCAATACCCATATCTTCATCCTCAAACTGAACACCAAGTTCTTCTGATAACTCTTTACGTAAACCTCTTAATACTTTCTCGGCAACCAACGATACCTTTCTATCCAATTTTTGGTTGATAGCTTCTTCGTTAACTGCTTCGACCATGAAGTCCATAGGTTGAGACATAAATTCTCCAACCAATAAATCAACTTTAGGAGCAATAATTGGATGATTAACCAACCTTGCAGGAGAGGATATACCATAAGTATTAGTGACATATTCAAACTGCTTAGTGTCAAATACTCCATTGTAGAGTAAATAGTTCTCATAATCTTTTTTTCTTTCACGATTAAACTTGGTTGTGTAGTTCTGATAAGCCAACATAGCTAAGATGTTGTCTTTACACCATTCCTTTGTCTTCAATGAATCAGGAATGTTTTGCTTTGGAAATATACCTTCTGACTTTGCCATTATAAATTACCTAATAATCCTTTATTAATTCCTAAACCTAATGGGTCATACTTCTTTGAATTATAACCCTTATTTCTATTATTATTTACACGCATGATACCATCTGAACCCATTTCGTAAGTGGGTAAAAAGTAACTGTCTTTTTCAGTTTTTTCATCTGCGTTCATAATTCTTAAATTAGCATTATCGGAATCATGTATTAGCACAATACCAAATGCCATTGCTAAATCGGTATTTCTTATCCCAAAGTCTGCTAAGTCCTTTAACAGCTCAAGGAAGTAAATACCTTCTACATTTTTTTTGATATACTCATCAATGTACTCTACCAAAAGATTCTTTTGATAAGATTTCATGTGTACACCAAACTTATTAGCTACTCTACCCCAAGGAGCATCTGCAGAGAGTGGTCTCTCTTTTAGAAACTTAGTAGCTTTCTGTTTTACAAAATAATCAAAAAACATTTCATCTGTGTATTCGACTAATAGCTTTGCATTGTAATACGCAGCGAGTTTTAAATTATTTTCATACCAAATATCTTTTGTGTACGGTCTATCTACGTACATAGCTATTGGTAAGTTTGTCTCTGTTTCTATTTTATCGTGCCATCTACGAAAGATTATAGCACAACCTTTAGAGTCAGAGCTTGGTGCTTCTGTTTGATAATAACTATCTACTGCACCTATATCTAAATTCAAAATGTCCTTTCTTGGGTGTTCTAAAATTAGTACATCTCCATCATGGTCAAGATGAAATTCAACTTCAAATTTACTTCTATTTTTCCAAACAAGCCTACCTCTTTGTATCATACCTTGCATTTTTGTACTTGAAAGTATGTTACCTATTTGTCCATTTAGCTTCTCTAAATCAAACGGAGACTTATTAGATTGCATGAAAGCATCTTCAGGCTCTAATGGGTATTCTTGTAAGTGAAGGTAATAAGCAGATTTATCTTTACTTGAGCGTAGTTTTTTTCTACGTTCCTCAAAGTGTTGTCTTGCTGCAGGTTCATCTGACTTTCCTGTCTTTGCGTTCCAAAAACCATATAATGCTTTTGATGCAGGAATAAAGAATTGTTCAAGATTGTATGTTTCATGTTCATACCACATCTTCATGAAGTCATCTGCTTTATTCATTACGTTGGAAGTACCCCCTATAACAGGAACACCAAACTGTACAGCACCATCTTTGAAACATGGTTCGGAAGATATATAAGCACGAATGAGTTGTTTCATCTCTCCTGCTTCTTCAAATATCATCATACCTAAACGCTCCCCCCTGAAAGCGTCAGGGTTATCCATACATCTGTAATGTAATATAGATTTTAATCCTTTCTCTACCCAAGTACCGTTTTCTTTAATACGATAACCTGACTGCATTATAACATCATTATCCTTTAAATCTTTTCTGATTCTTAATTCAGGTGGTAACTTGTTCCAACTGTTTAGGATTTTAGTTCTTACAGAGCTTACATAGGAAGGAGTAGCTGCTCCTACACCTATTTCGTTATTTGCAAAGAATGTCCATTCATATAAAGCTAAGTTAGCATTCATATACGAGAATCCTTTATCCCTTGCTTTTAGTACAATGAGACCTCTCCCTTTGTCTTTACAATCATAGACCTTATCAAAATATTCATGGTCAAGGTCTCTGTACCAAGGAGCTTGTAATTTTTTTCTGTTTGTGTTTTCATCTCTTGCAAGGATTTTGCAAAAGTTTAAATAAAAGTAATATGCACCTGTGATATGCACACCACCTGATGGTTTATATCCATTCTTACACCTGTCTATTTGAGTTGACCAATAGTTTAAATATTCTTTAGAACCTTTCTTTAGGTTTGGAATACCATCTCTTATGACAGGACTATACTTTAACATTACTTACTTTTTTTATGTCTATTAGCAAACGCTGTTGCAGATTCAGGACTTCTAAACCCCCACGCTCTAAGAGCTAAAGCTTTACGAGTCGGTTTTCCTTTAGAGTCTTTCATAGCTCCTTTCATTCCACCAAATCTTGCAGCAAATGAAACTCTACGAGGATTAGTACCTGATTTAACAGGAGCTTTAAGGTTACTACCTTCTGCTTTTGCAGATGCTCTACCTTTAGCGTTTAAACCACCTTTAGGGTTTTGTCCTTCTTTACGTGTCCAAGCAGGGGATTTAAACTTACCACCTTCAGCATACTTCTTTGGCTTCATTCCTTCCATCTTCTTGCCTTTAGCAGCAGCTTCTTGGAATTTCTTTTTACCGTACTTCTTACGACCAATATACGCTGCTAACTTTTTAGAGCCTACTTGCTGTGCGAGTTTTTTAAATCCTACATATCCCATGACTACATTCCGTTTCCGTAACCACCATTGGTAGTCTTACCTCTGTGCTTAGTCTTGTTTTTAGAACCAAGCATACCACCGTTTTTATATTTGATTTTACCACCGTATCCATAAGTGATTGTAGTATCTTCTTGGTCTTCTCCTGCCATACGTTTAGCAGTACGGTTATCCATACCTTGGCTTTTAAAAGACTTTTTCTTTTTCTTATAGAACTTTTTATCTTCTCCCTTAAATTGAGCTGATGACATATCATCGTCAGTCATAACTCTTTTGTCAAATAATCCCATAATTAATTTCTTTTGCGTGAGTTTTTACTTCCGTACTTACCACCTGTATTTGTTTTAGTAACAGGTTTAGCTGATTTCTTTACAGTATTCTCAACCTTAGTGCTTGGAACTTTCATAGCTTCCATAGCTTTATCGTAAGTTGACATTGGTTTACCTTCAGCTTTTACCTTACCGTACTTAACTTTATTACCACTATAGTCAGATACTATGGTAACTCCTTTTTCAGTTTTCTGATTTGGTTTCATATTATTTAATTTAATAGTATTCAGATATTGTTCCGTAAGTACCGTAAGGTGCAGTAACACCTGTCTTTTGCTTACGATGTTTTTTCTTTTTCTTTGACGTAGAATATTGTGGCTTAGACTTAATCAAGTCTTTAGATATCTCAGGTTTATTTAAACTTTGTGTTGTTTTCATTATCCTAACATTTCTTCTAACAATGAAGCTTCTCCACCACCCATCATTTTAGATTCTTCTTCTTTCTTTAAGATGAGGTCTTTTAATTCTTCTCGTGCTTCTGTAATATCTTTTACAGCTTTCATGACCCTACTAAGCATTTCTGCGTTATCTTTAGCGATAGGCATCTCTCTTAGAAATTGATTGTACTCAGATATCTTTTCAGTATATACTAAGTATTGTTCTACAGTTGGGTCGTACTGAAGCTTCTTATATTTTTCTTTTGCTTTAATTACAAGCTCAGAGTCTAAATGTTTTACTTTTTCTTTTTCTTCCCCCCATACGTCAAAACAGACTTCTCTTTCCCTGTTAGTTAAGATAAGTTGTCTGTATGGAGATTTATAGTCGCACATAAGGATTACATACCTGATGTACTTAGAACCGTGTTTTTCATATAAAGTCCTAAGCTCAGGTATGAGTAGGAATGTGTCGTCTTGCAACTTCACATCCCCATCCATTTCTATGCTAAAAAGTTGTCTCACTTAAATACCGTATTTACCGTGAGATTTAACGTCTTGCTTATCAATAGCGTTTTTTGGAACGTACTGATACAAGTTTCCTGAACTTGATGGTTTAGCACTTGAAGGGTGTATGCTACTCCCATCTTTCTTTGCACCTGATAAAATGTTACCTTTAGATGCTGATAATGATTTTGGATTTTCCATGTCAATCTTTATTTAATAGTTAATATTTCCAAATACTTCCTTATACGACAACAGCCGAATAGGGTTGGGTTTAAAGTACAAATGTAAGTAAAATATCAACGTGTCATCATGCTCATACACAGATATTTCGTAATAAACTACATCTATATTCATACGCTTTAGTCTTACAGCTTCATCATCCTGTACATCTAACAGGGTAAAAAAATCTACACTAAAGTATGTTTGACCATAAACGTCATCTCCTAATCGTTCCATTACAGTATAAAGTTAAAAAAAAGTTTTCAACAAGACTTTACTTTTAAAAAAAAATACATTAACTTCGTTTTATAGTTACGTAACTTAGTTACTAAACTTAGTTTATAATCCTTATTTAATAATACTATGATAGATAACAGTTGTATTAACTTAGTTAAGAGGACTAAGTATCCAATTTTCTTCTGCAAGATTTCAGGCAGGTACTTTAAAGAAAATAAAAGAAATGTTAAAAAGCCTAAAGCTTTTAACTTCACAATCGAAACTTGTGCTAAGTTTGATAATAAAGGGGAAAACATTCTCTCTAAAAGATTCTATGTTCTTACAGAGAAGTATAGCATAGGGAAGAATGATAAAGTAATTATAGATTCGGTTGTAAAAATTAAGTATTTAAGTTTCACATATATCAAAGATTAAGTAAAATGAAAGAGAACAGAGAAGAAGCTCTCGTTAAGAGAACAATTAAGTGGGGGTTAAAGAAGGGTATCCTTGAAAAGGGTAATGCTTTAGCTCAGAATGAGAAAACAAAAGAAGAGACTCAGGAGACTTGGGAAGCTTTATTCGCTAAGAAACAAGGTCTGACAGAGTACAAGAACAGAAAAGGTAAGCTCGTAAACACAGAAGAAGAAATTAAAGATGGTTTAGGAGACCAATTCGTTACTCTTATCTTACAAGCAGAACTTGCAGGATACGACTTATTTGGTTGCCTATCTGACGTATTAGACATCATAGAGCTTAGACAAGGTAAAATGGTTAATGGACAATTTGTAAAGGAAGGATGATGGATAACATAAACTTTGAACACATATTAGTTATAATCAGTATTATAATAGCTTTTATATCAATTCTATTACACTTTGAATACAAATGTAAACACCATTGGAGACAATCCCATATAGAAGATATGTACGTCTGTAATAAGTGTGGTAAAACAAGATATTATAAATAACAAATTAATGGGTGCGTAGCACCCTTTTTTTGTACCTAACAAGTAAACCCACCATACCTTGTCTCCACCCTGTGTAACAAGTTGACTAAACCCCTATACCCCAACAACTTAAAAAATACACCCACCCTTACCATACAAGCAAAAACTCTATGTAGTTGAATTTGAATATTAGTAGGCTGTGTGAGGACTATATTAGTCAACCCCCCATTATGAAAGTTTTCCAAAGGTGGGGGGTCTTCCACTTTGGCTTCGTTCCTCGCCAATATGGAACCAACTAAGTTGTGTTCCCTTCGGTCACGAGTTCCATGATGTTGTCTCCACTCTGTTACTACAACATAGTTACTACACTCTGTTCCGTAACTTAGTTATACACTCCCTATCGGTCGTTCCTAACAACCTTATACATCACTATTGTATTACATTGCGACATTGTTGTGTGTGAACCGTACGTGGATATACTCCACAGAGGTTTTCGTCTTCACTATCAATGTTGTCCTACGCATTGTAATACTTAACAGAGTTATTGACGTGTTTCATTGACTCTGTTACATTATTTTCATTTTGTGGTAGTAGGACATCACACAGGCTAAATAAATCCATTAGAGAGCCTGTATAATCTTTAATGGTACTTTTCAATCATGGGAACTTCTAATGTTTCAATGTATGTCAGCAACAAGGCATTTAAGTTTGTTGCAAGTGTTAATGGTAAGATGAGAACTATCTTCTTACCTTGGGAAGCTTGTGGTATTGCACATGTAATTATATCACGAGCTTCTAAAAAAACATCTAAAGGTTTGGAGATATTAAACTCTCTTAACAAGATGGCTTCATTTAAAGCAGGAAAAGCTTATTCTAAGCTTGATAACACTCTAACATTAGAAGAGTTTGGTGCTTTAAAGAAACTGTTATTGAACAATGAGTTTGTATCACACAGGCAAGGTCAATATGGTTACTTTGAGTATTTATCGTAATCTACCGACCGTACATTTCTCCACTATCATTATGGTAATGAGTTGTGTCTCACAAAGATACAAATAAGTTGGTTCGATTCCAACGTGGAGAGCTATTTATTAATCCCTATTCTAAAAACTAAGGAATCCGTGAATAGGAAGTTATCGGAATATAAATTATGTTAGTTCAAGCAAAAAGAGCAGACGTAAGTATTATCATTCAAACTCCATACAACAGCAAGTATGCTGCAGTTGACTATTGTGTCAATATGTATGGAGAAGAGTTCAATGAATTTTTCTGCATTGACTTTCTTAGGAAGTCTCCAAGATGTGAAGTTGACTTCATTACAAAGGAGTTTGTTAGCAGAATGAGTTCTATCTCACTATCCTTCATTGAGGAGAC
>Ga0208898_1000641_pt1 | contig 26274 bp, 41 predicted proteins | sample VirMetDEL_Mar_4_FD_184513 | JGI IMG/M metagenome (GOLD analysis project Ga0208898, IMG submission 184513) | Aqueous microbial communities from the Delaware River and Bay under freshwater to marine salinity gradient to study organic matter... | ecosystem: Environmental > Aquatic > Marine >...
AACCGCTCAGGGTATAAGGTGATGCTTCACAACAAGCAGTACAGCGTCATTCGCGAGAGCGATGTCGTTGTTGTCGAATGAACTTGTTCATCTCGATGATGTAGTTGCGATAGACCTTGTCCATGTAGGACGCGCTGTTCTTAAACAACGGATTGACGGAGGGGTGCTCAGGGAGTTCCTCTCCGTTTAATTTTTTATAGACGAGACCTATTACGCGACGGGCCTTGTACGATAGCTCGTATACGGTGCGTCTGTTGCCCTCCTTCTTGCGAAAGACGTTGAGCCACCCGTCGCGCAGGAGCTTGTCAAACCTGTCCTCGTCCCATGAGATGAGTTCGTCGAACTCATCGAACTTGTCCTTAGAGAAGTATTTCTCTGAGTACAAGAACAGCAGGATATCGAGGTCGGCTTGTGTCAGGCCATACTTAGCCTTGATGAAGTATCGCACCACCCTCCAATACTTGAGGTAATCTTGGGGTGGCGACTTGCGCCAATTCAGCATAAATTTTTATTGAGTAAATTTGTACTCAAGGTACGAACTTATGGCTGACGATAAAGACCAACGTGTTGTAGACCTGAACGATATGAACTTTCGTAACAAGGATGTTATGAAGTGGGCAGACCGTCCGGGCGGTGAAACCATCAACTACGGAAAGTCGAACTTCGGCCTCAGAACGACAGCCAACAGCATTGCTGTTCCAAGAATCAAGAGAAGGTAATGAGCAAGCTCAAAAACGGAAAACGAAGAAAGGGTAAGGACTCTACTCCACCTAACTTCAATCAGCCTGCATTCGAGGCGAAGTCTTCTGACAGGGAAACTGCTAAGAAGAAAGTCATGAATCAACTTGAGCGTCAAGGTATCAAAGGAGCCGACAAGCTCAACGCCATGAACAGAGGGAAGCTCACAATGGACGCTTCAGGAAACTACATCTTCCGTACTGACGCATATTCATCAGCAAGCTAATGGCAAAGCAGAAGACAGGTAGAAAGAAGGGCAACAAGATTTGTCCGGCAGGCATCGCTTGGGCGAAGCGCACCTTCGACCGCTACCCCTCGGCTTACGCTAACATGGCCGCAAGCAAGTATTGTAAAGACCCTAACTACGCAAAGGGTTCTAAAAAATAAACAGGCAAAACAAAATCATTATGCCACAGAAAGAAAGACGCACGCAGTACAAGACTGTTGGAAAGAGAGGTAAGAGAACTATCGAAAAAACTAGAGGGGCGGGAGGTAGTCGAGTTAACCTTGGTGAATCAACTACCACCAAGACCAAGACCAACAAAAGAGGGGTGACTCGTACCAAAACCGTTCACACCGGGGTAAGGTTCGCTCCACCCGAACCAAAAAAACACCTAAAGGGTACTAAAGACCAAGGTGATAGCTACGTGACTAAGACAAAGACCAAAAACGGAAAGTTGGTAAAGTCTAAAACGAAAGCTAAAAGTAGAGAGACTGCGTCATATAAGGAGCAACAGTTGGAGAATAGGGCAAGAAAGGATGCGAGAAAGGGGCTTAAGCAACAGGCTCGCAAAGCAAAAAGGGCAGCAGTGAAGAAAGTAAATAAGGATGTTCCGAGAAACACTCTCAGCATGCGTCCTCCCGCTCTTGTAGGAACTTACAACCCCGCAAAGGGCCGCGACATCCCACTGCCTAAGAGCAAGTAATTGGCTCGTATCTCCACATACCCGACTGATACTGTCATCTCGTCAAACGACAAGGTGATAGGAACGGACGCGGACAGTAGTAACGAGACGAAGAACTTCTTGATGTCTGATATTAGCGCGTATGTCGCTAGTAACATCGCCGCGTCACTGTCTGTGACTACCGTGCTCTCTGCGTCTGACACAACAGACCAAGAGCCATCAGGGTTAGATACAGCACTTCAGGTTACGTTCGGCCCTGCTCAGGGTACGGGCACAGACCCCGTCATGGTTGATGCGTTGGGAAACATCACATTCAACGAGGGCGGGCTATACCTGTTTAATGGGTTCGCCAACTTCGAGCGTCAGGGTTCATCAGGCGGTGTGACAGTTACTGCCTTCAGGCCGTTGGTTAACGGTGTTCAGTTAGGAGCCACCAAAGCCGTAGACCTCGCTAGCGTTGGGATTATGATTCCATACGAGCTTACCATCCCCTTTAATGCAACGGCAGGGGATGTGCTAACTTGGGAGATTATGAGGGACAGCTCAGGAGTAGACGCGGGAGGGCTGTACACTCACACGCTGACGGGTGGTTGGAGCAATGTTCCGTCTGCATCTGTTCGCATCTTTAAGGTAGGAGCGTAAGGTCATGGGTGAGCTAAAGAAATGGCGAGATGAGAAGTGGGTGCGCATTGGCACTGACGGCTCCATCAAGGGTGCTTGCGGGACAAGTAAAAATAAAAAAAATCCCGACAGGTGCTTGCCATTGGCTAAGGCTCAGAGCATGACGAAAGCTGAACGTGCCGCCACAGCTAAGAAGAAAAAAAAGTACGGCAGAAAAAAACAGTTCGTATCTAACACACCCGCAGGTCGGGTAACATCCAAATAATCATGAAGCAAGGTTACAATGCAAGACTCGACGAGTCTATCGGTGGAAGGCACAAGGGTGCTCACAGTCAATCAATGAAAGACCGTCGTGACGAGTCTAAGGCTATGTCCAAGAAGGACTACGGTCACGCCTACGGTGCTGACAAGGGCATGTCTTACCGCCACTCTCACCCTGAGTGCGTTCACTACGTAAAGAAGCACTTGTCGGGCTTGATTAAAAAGTAATGGCTGACAAGAGCAAGATGAAATGCAACCGTGTCGTTCCTTCGGACAGACCCGGTAAAAAGAAAATGGTCAAAGCCTGTAGTGGTGGGAGAGAAAAGCTCTTGCACTTCGGGGCTAAGGGCTACGGCCATAACTATTCATCTGCTGCACGCAAGTCTTTTCGCGCACGCCACAAGTGTGGGCAGGCTAAAGACAAACTCACTCCCCGGTATTGGGCCTGCAAACACCTTTGGGCAGGCAAAGGAGGAAGCACTAAATCCTCCCCAAAATCACGCAGAGGTAAATACTAAATATCATGATTGATTTCATTATTTTGAATTGGGCTGAACTGCTCATCGCGGCTGCGGCCTTCGCTAAGGTTGTAGTGAATCTTACGCCTACCGAAAAAGACAATGTTGTCTTCGGTTGGGTCGATACCCTCATCAATTCCATCATCCCGGACAGAAAAAAATAATCCGTAACTTTGCTACATGGATAACAAGTCTAAAGGTCTTGGTGATTCAATCGAAAAGTTCACCAAGGCAACAGGCATTAAGAAGGCAGTCGATACAGTTGCGAAGGCGACTAATACCGACTGCGGATGTGGCAAACGAAGGGATACCCTGAACAGGATTTTCCCATACGATAGAGACTAACGATGGGATACCAAAAACTACAGGTTGGCCGGATAACGGCAATGGAAAGACTGCTGAACAATCAAGAAGACACAGTCAACCTTGATGACGAGTTGATTACATTCACCACCGCAGCGGGCAGCGGAACACCCGGCACTGTAATAATTGCACCGCCAAATACCTTTATTGATGCCAATGGTAACAACCTTATCAATGCAGGAGATTTGCTTGTTAATACTAGCTCACCCGTTGTTAAGAGCAGCTACATCGCTTCTGTTGATAGTGATACACAACTAACAATGGTAACGGGCATCACTATCGGTTCAGGAGCAACATGTAAAGTTCTTGCGGCCTCTCATGAGCCTGCAGTCCTGTACGTGGGCACGCACCCCGGTTCAGGGTCTATTACACTTAAGGTTAGGACAGAGGGTGGGGATGATATTACATTCCACAATCCACCTGAAGGCAGCTTTTTGCCTGTGCAAGTAAAGCGAGTTTACAACACAGGAACAACTGTAAGTGACATCCTCGCACTCTTCTAAAACAAAACCTAATGGCATATCAAAAACTACAGGTTGGAAGAGCAACCGACATGGACGACAAGCAGAGTGATGCTGAAGACACAGTAAACCTCAATAACGTAATCAACACTTACACTCGTAACGCTGCGGAGACAGGCCCGGTAGTTAACGACTCAGGTGCTACGTTTATTACTGACGGTGTTCAGCCCGGTGACTTGGCTTTTAAGCCGGGCACTACGTCTCTTGCCTCTAGAGTTCTTTCGGTAAATAGTGAGACGCAGATTACACTTACAACTTCAGTAATTTCTGCAGGCTCGGCCTTTACAATCCTATCGCAAAGCGAAGAACCTGCAGTCCTGTACGTTGGTACAGCGGCAGCGGGAGCAACACTGAAGGTTCGTAGCGCAGGTGGCGATGACGCTACCTTCGTCAACATTCAGCAGGGGTCATTCATCCCTGTGCAGGTCAAGAGAGTTTACGACACGGGTACAACCGCATCTAACATTGTAGCCCTGTTCTGATATGTACCAAAAGCTACAGACAGGGAGGGCCACTCCTATGGATACGCTGCTAAGTGATACGATTGACTCTGTCAACCTGTATGATTTTGCGCTTCCCAATAAGTTTGGGACAGCGGGCTTCGGTTCAGGAGGCACTCAATTGGTAGACGTAATTAGTGTTGCTCCCTTTAGTCATGTAGAAGTAGGAGACCTTGTTGTCAATGTTACCACTACTCCTAATGTTGCTACCATTACGAAAATAGTAAGTGCGAACCAAATAACATTGTCAAATGACATCTCTGCAACATCAGGTCAGACGTATGCTGTATACAGACGAAGCACCGGGCCTGCAACGCTATATGTCGGGACGGTAGGAGCAGGTGCGACGTTAAAGGTTAGAACAGCGGGTGGAGATGATATTGTCCTTGACAATCTTGTACAGGGAACTACTATTCCGCTTCAGGTTGTTAGGGTGTACAACACGGGCACAGCTAACGTGTCCAATATCGTAGCATTGTTCTGATATGGCAACGGCAATCAAAATAGCAAACGTTGTCACAGGAGGAGCGGGCAACTCTATCGGAGGGGCGCAGCGCGGTGGCGCACCGTCACCCCCACCTGCAGGATTTCGCTTTCGGGTAGACACAAGAAACTCAGGAGCCACTAGGAGCACTGACTACAAGCTACCTACTCGGTCTGAGGGTGTATACAATTTTACTGTTGATTGGGGTGATGGTAGCACTGATACTATCACATCATACAATCAGGCTGAGGTAACTCATTCGTACTCCACAGGAGGCATTTATACGATTGACATCACGGGCGACTTTACAGGCATTGACCTATTCGGTTCAGGAGACCCTCTGAAGATGCTTGAGATTTTGAATTGGGGAGGCACAAACCTTACCATCAATAATATATTTGCTCTAAGAGGGGCAACCAATATGACGTGTAGCGCAACAGATTCGCCTACACTGACGGGTGATATCTCAGGCTGCTTCTATCAGTCGAACGCCATCACAAGCGGACTTGCGAATTGGGACTTTTCTAACGTAACATCAGCGCAGTGGCTTCTGCTTACCGTGCCCAATTGGAACGAAGACATCAGCAGTTGGGATGTATCAAACTGCACCTCATTTAACTCTGCATTTACAGGAACGTCTATGAGTCAAGCCAACTACGATGCTCTTTTGATTGCATGGGCTGCTCAAAGCGTTCAGAGCAGTGTGACGTTTGCTACGTCAGCTCAATTCACAGCGGGTGGAGCGGCATCGTCTGCTCGCGCAACCTTGGTTAGAACATACAATTGGACAATTACTGATGGCGGGCCGAACTAGAGATATTGATGGGGAGTTCTGCTACCCTCAAGCAGACACTTGGGTTATTTGTTTTGCAAATGACGAAAAGCTGCAGCCTATGTCTTGGGTTGAAGTGTCTCAGACGCAATGCCTCGGCACGCCTTGGACAGTTATTGAATACTATACAAATCCGGAAGAGTGGGTAGACAGGCTTGCGGAGTTTGAGATTTACCCTTTACCCTCTGATATGTTGGAAGATGAGTAGTGAGATGATTAGCCTGTACGAGGGAATTCTGCTCCTTGCAGGACTTATCGGTGTGTACATTAGAATGAACAACGAGGTAGCAAAGCTAAAGAACCGAGTATACACCCTTGAGCAGAGCAAGAGTGAGGTGACAAAGTTGCTAAAAGAACTAAGCGCAGACATCCAAGAAATCAAGCTGCTCCTTGCTCGTAAGCAAATTGATTCGTGAGAAACATAGATAAGATAATTGTTCATTGTTCAGCAACACGCGAGGGTCAGCACATAGATATGGAAACCATCAGGGGATGGCACACTTCGTCCCCCCGCAATTGGTCAGACATAGGCTACCACTACGTGATTTATCTCGATGGAACAATTGTCCCCGGCAGACCCGAAGAGCGGCCCGGTGCGCATACCATAGGAGAAAACATGAACAGCATAGGGGTATGCTATGTCGGTGGAGTAGAAGAGGATGGGAAAACGTCAAAGGATACCCGTACTCCTGAGCAGAAAGCCTCCCTTGCTGCACTGTTGTTGGAGCTAAAGGCTGTGTACTGCGACGCTGTTGTCCACGGTCATCGAGACTTCTCAAATAAGGCTTGTCCAAGTTTTGATGCTACCGAAGAGTATGCATGGATAAGCTCTTATTACGATGAAGAAGAAGTTTAGAGAAACGAAGGTCGGCAAGTTCTTGGCCGACAAAGCCCCTGACATCTTAAACGTAGCCGGAGAGCTACTTCCCGACGCGGGGCTGTTGGGTGCTGTAAGCAAAATGATTGATGAGTCGAAGCTCACGCCTGAAGACAAGGCGCAGGCTCATGCTCAGTTGGTTGAGCTATACAACCTTGAGGTTGAGGACAGGAAGAGTGCGCGTCTGCTATACTCATCTGATAGTACCATACAGAAAGTATTGGCTACAGTCTTCACCATCGCATACTTCGCGTTGAGCTTTGTCATGTTCAAATACTTTGTGGAGGAAGACATCGACCTCGGTGAGTTTGAGATTAGTTTCATCTCCACCATTTTCGGTGCTATGAGTGCCAAGGTGAACACCGTCGTTGACTTTTTCTTTGGCGGTTCAGCGAAAAAGGACTAAGACAAAAAGAGTATCTTTGTACAAAATCTAATTCTATTACAATGGAAAACCTTACTGCTGAAGAACTGAATACGGTTCAGACCTTTGTTGCTGAGTTCAACACCCTCAAGATGAAGATTGGTGATGCTGAACTCGCGAAGACTGCTTTGCTTGGAAAGGTGGACAAGCTCAAGTCGGACTACAACGACTATGAGAATGTCCTCATGGAGAAGTACGGCAAGGACGCTGTCGTAAACGTTCAAACGGGCGAGATTACAAGAAACTCAGAAGAAAAAGAAGATGTCTAAGATTAGCACATACGCCACGGTTGCTCCTACAGTTTCAGACACAGTCATTGGCACTGACGTGGTGGGCACGCCTACTGATGCAACTAAGAACTTTACAGTAGGTTCCATTGCTTCTTTGGCGCAACTGCCCGGTGTAATGACTCTTGCTCAGTACAGAGATAACGCAGAGGCAGTATCAAACGGATTAGCTGTGGGTGCGTTGTATCAAACTGACGGAACAGGTGCAGCCCCTCTCAATGCAGCGGGAATCGTAATGGTGGTGCAGCCCTAATATGCTATGGACATCCGAAAGATTTCCATCGGCCCCGACTACAAGTCGGGTGCTATGCATTACCTCGTAGGACAGAGGGTTCTAAACGGAGAATACTGCATTCACCTTATTCAATGCGTGGACGAAGAGTACCGCATTTGGATTGAGCGTGATGACGAAGTAATGCTGTGGAAGTCTTTCACACCAACTGTACCTGTTAGTGTGGAGTACAACATCAACTTTTAATGCAATCCCCATTCAACTTCATCGTCAAACCGCATAAGGGCACGAGATACAACAACACGGTAGATTGGGAGGGGGTAGAGTTTACTACCAACACATCAGAGGAGGAGGCAAAGTTTTCAAACCGTAAGGCTATTGTAGTCTCAGTGCCATTGGGTTATGACGGGCCAATCAAGGCGGGATACACCTTGCTTGTCCACCACAACGTATTTAAGTTCTACAACGACATGAAAGGTCGTCGTAAGAGCGGGCGTAGCTTCTTCAAGGAAGACTTGTTCTTCGTTGATACCGAGCAGTTCTTTATGTACCACGACGGCAACAAGTGGCACGCTCACGACAGGTACTGCTTCGTTTCTCCCATCCCCGCTGAGGAGTGCTTTATCGAGAAGCCTACGCACGAACCACTCATGGGACGTATGGAATATCCAAATGACTATCTTGTAAGCAAGGGAGTTCACACAGGAACCATCGTTTCGTTTACGCCCGACAGCGAGTACGAGTTTGACGTAGACGGTGAGACCATGTACAGGGTATACGACCATCAGATAACCATGCGCCATGAACACTAAGGATGTAAAGCTCAAGATTATTGAAGCAGGTCATCGTGCCGTGGAACAGCTTATCAAAGTTGCCAAGGAGCAAATCATCAAGCACGACCCGGAGGACGACCTGTCGGCTGATAGGCTCAAGAACGCGGCAGCTACAAAGAAACTGTGCATCATGGATGCATTCGAAATCCTAAATAGAATCGAGGCCGAGAGAGAGGCTATCGAGACATTGGAAACAGGCTCTACCAAGAAGGTAGATACAAAGCAAGGATTTGCAGAACGAAGGTCTAAATAACAACTTGCATCGTGTCATACATGACTACATCCCCAAGCATGTGCTTTCTACTAAGAACAAAGCAAAGACTTGGAAGTACGGCTATGACCCCAAGTATGACCTTGTAATCATATCGAAGGACGGAACTCTCGGAGAAGTATACGAGATTCAGAACCTAAAGATTGGCCTGCCCAAGCCTCCCAAGGCGTGTCCTCAAAGACACGCCAAGAAGAGTGAGCAGTATTGGGAGAGAGAAGAAATCCCTGCTCACCTGAATAAAATCCAATCCATCTTCCAATGGAACGAGATGACCTCGGACTTCAAGTCGAGGTACGTTGACTATATCGAGCGTGAGTTCGACAGGAGGGAAGATGGCTATTGGTTCATGAACAATGGCAAGCCAACCTATCTCACAGGGGCGCACTATATGTACTTGCAATGGACAAGCATTGACGTAGGCTACCCCGACTTCCGTGAGGCCAACCGCTTGCTCTACATCTTTTGGGAGGCGTGCAAGGCTGACCGAAGGAGCTTCGGTATGGTGTACCTGAAGATTCGTCGTTCAGGTTTTTCGTTTATGTCGTCGTCAGAGTGTGTAAACACCGCCACGCTTGCCAAAGACTCTCGTGTAGGCATCCTGTCAAAGACGGGTACTGATGCCAAGAAGATGTTTACCGACAAGGTTGTTCCAATCAACAGCCGACTTCCGTTCTTTTTCAAGCCTATCATGGACGGGATGGACAAGCCCAAGACAGAGCTTGCGTACCGCGTGCCTGCGTCTAAGATTACCAAGAAGAATATGTTCGACGTGGACGACGATGAGATTCAAGGTCTCGATACCACGATTGATTGGAAGAACACTGACGACAACTCTTACGATGGTGAGAAGCTCTAGCTTCTTGTACATGATGAGAGCGGTAAGTGGCTCAAGCCGAATAGCATCCTAAACAATTGGCGCGTCACCAAGACGTGCTTGCGTTTGGGTAGTAAGATTATCGGCAAGTGCATGATGGGGTCAACCTCCAACGCCCTGTCCAAGGGTGGGGGAAACTTCAAGGATTTGTATAGAGACTCTGACGTGCTCAAGAGAAACAAGAACGGACAGACCAAGAGCGGGATGTACTCCTTGTTTATTCCTATGGAGTGGAACATGGAGGGGTTCATCGACCGCTACGGTATGCCTGTCTTCAGAACCCCTGAGAAGGCCGTAGAGGGCATCGACGGAGAAGATATCCATCAGGGTGCGATAGACTATTGGGAGGCGGAGGTAGAGTCGCTTAAATCGGACGCAGATGCTCTGAACGAATACTACAGGCAGTTCCCTCGCACAGAGTCTCACGCCTTCAGGGATGAAAGCAAGCAGTCCATCTTCAACCTAACCCGCATCTATCAGCAGATAGATTACAACGATAGCTTGATTATGAATCAGCACGTTACACGGGGTAGCTTCAGATGGCAGGACGGCATCAAAGACAGCAAGGTCATATTTTATCCTGACAACTCAGGACGCTTCAAGGTGTCGTGGGTTCCTAAGAAGCAGATGCAGAATAGAGTGTCGGAGCGCAACGGTATCAAGTATCCGGCCAACGACCACCTCGGTGCATTTGGTTGTGACTCTTACGATATCTCAGGCGTAGTCGGTGGCGGAGGTTCAAACGGTGCGCTGCACGGCCTTACGAAGTTTAATATGGACGACGCTCCGAGCAACGAGTTTTTCTTGGAGTACATCGCCCGACCGCAGACGGCAGAGCTGTTCTTTGAGGATGTACTCATGGCCTGCGTTTTTTACGGCATGCCTATCCTTGTGGAGAACAACAAGCCCCGCCTGCTCTATCACTTCAAGAATCGTGGATATCGAGGATTCTGCATGAATCGACCTGACAAAACATACAACAAGCTATCTAAAACAGAGAGAGAGCTTGGTGGAATCCCTAACTCATCAGAAGATGTGAAGCAGGCGCACGCTTCAGCCATTGAATCCTATATCGAAAAGTATGTGGGAATAGATGTGGACGGCTCGTTTAGGGATGCAGACGAGATGGGTTCTATGCTTTTCACTCGCACACTCGAAGATTGGGCGAAGTTCGATATTACCAATAGAACCAAATTTGACGCAAGTATTAGTTCGGGATTGGCTATCATGGCTTGCCAAAAGCACCTGTATCAGCCCGAAAAGAAGACAAATAAATTAAGCCTTACCTTTGCAAGGTATAATAACAAGGGGGCTTACAGTGAACTGATTCGATGAAGGATGTTAAGATAAACATTTCATCTGCAGGTTTTCCGAGTCAATTCGTGTCCGACGCTGAAAAGAACTCTTTTGAGTTTGGTCTGCAGGTTGGTCAGGCCATTCAATATGAATGGTTCAAGAAGGACGGAAGCCAATGCAGATTCTACGACCAATGGAGGGCACTGCACCGATTGCGTCTTTACGCAAGGGGTGAGCAGTCCATTGCAAAGTATAAGCAGGAACTAGCCATTGATGGTGACCTATCATACATCAACCTTGATTGGACACCTGTACCTATTCTTCCCAAGTTCGTAGACATCGTCGTGAACGGTATGTCGGACAGGCTTTTCTCTGTCAAGGCATACGCTCAAGACGCGCTGTCTCAATCTAAGCGCAGCAAGTATCAAGACCTCATCGAAGGTCAGATGGTTGCCAAGCCTGTGTTGGAAAAGATTCAGGCAGCTACAGGAGCCAATCCCTTTGTTACAGAACCTGAAGAGCTTCCTGAAAGCGACGAGGAACTGTCACTCTATATGCAGCTTAACTACAAGCCTGCTATCGAGATTGCAGAAGAGGAAGCTATCAACACCATCTTTGAAGAGAACCACTACGGTGACCTTCGCAAGAGGTTCGACTACGACCTTACGGTATGCGGTATCGCAGTGGCGAAGCATGAGTTCCTCAAGGGGAGCGGTGTGCAGGTGTCTTATGTTGACCCGGCCAATGTGGTGTACAGCTACACTGAAGACCCGCACTTCAAGGATTGTTTCTATTGGGGCGAGGTCAAGACGGTTAACGTCAATGAGCTTATCAAGATTGACCCTACGCTGACTAACGAAGACCTTGAGAAGATTACCAAGTATAGTCAGCAGTGGTACGACTACTTCAACGTAGCGCAGTATTACGACAACGACATCTTCTATCGCGACACGGTTACGCTGTTGTACTTCAATTACAAGTCCACCAACGAAATCGTCTACAAGAAGAAGACTTCTGAGAACGGCAACGTCAAGATGATTGAGAAGGATGACTCCTTCAACCCGCCATCTGACATGATGGATGAGGGCAACTTCGAGAAGGTGTCCAAGAAGATTGACGTGTGGTATGACGGTGTCATGGTGATGGGAACGAATATGATTCTCAAGTGGGAGATGGCTAAGAACATGGTGAGACCTAAGTCCGCTAGTCAGCACGCCATCCCTAACTATGTAGCTGTAGCACCTCGTATGTATAAGGGTGTCATTGAGTCGTTGGTGAGAAGGATGATTCCTTTTGCTGACCTCATTCAGATGACGCACCTCAAGCTGCAGCAGGTTATTGCTCGTACAGTTCCTGACGGTGTATACATTGATGCTGATGGCCTGAACGAGGTTGACCTTGGGACAGGTAACGCATACAACCCTGAAGACGCTTTGCGTCTGTACTTCCAAACGGGTTCTGTTATTGGCAGGAGCTATACGCAGGACGGAGAGTTTAACAACGCTCGCGTCCCTATTCAGCAGCTCACCTCCAACTCAGGCGCGTCGAAGACGCAGATGTTGATTGCCAACTACAATCACTATCTCGATATGATTCGTGCTGTCACGGGACTCAATGAAGCTCGTGACGGAAGCACACCCGACCCCAATTCTTTGGTTGGTGTACAGAAGTTGGCGGCACTAAACTCCAATACAGCTACAAGGCACATCCTCGATGGCAGCCTCTATCTGTTTAAGACCCTTGCGGAGGGATTGTCGTACCGCATCTCAGACATCTTGGAGTATTCTGACTTTACCGAGGAGTTCGTAAACCAAATCGGTAAGTACAACGTCAGCATCCTCAATCAGATTTCTGACCTGTACATCTACGACTTCGGTGTGTTTATCGAGGTCTCTCCTGATGAAGAGCAAAAAGCTCAGTTGGAGCAGAACATTCAGATGGCCTTGTCGAAGGGTGATATCTACCTCGAAGATGCTATTGACATCCGCGAGATGAAGAACATCAAGCTCGCCAATCAACTGTTAAAGCTGAAGCGTAAGCAGAAGCAAGACCGTGAGGAGCAGCAGATGTTGCAGGGCAAGGCTATGGAAACTGAGAGACAGATGAAGTCTCAACAGTTTGCTGCGCAGGCTGCCATGCAGAAGTTGCAGGCTGAGACGCAATCGAAGATGCAGATTAAGCAGGCTGAGATTTCGTTCGAGATTGAGAAGATGAAGAACGAGGCGGAACTCAAGAAGATGCTCATGGAGCAGGAGTTCCAATACAATATGTCACTCAGAAACATTTCTGAGGACGCACTTCAGAGCAGAGAAACGCAGCGCGAGAAGGCTAAGGCTGAAAGGATTAGTCAGCAAAACACTGAACAGAGTAAGCTGATTAACCAACGCAAGAACAACCTCCCGCCTCAGAACTTCGAGTCTAACGAAGACAGTCTCGATGGCTTTGACCTTGCTGAGTTCTCGCCAAGATAAGTCTAATTTATTGTCATTACTTTTGTAAAAATCTAATCTATGGAACTCAAAGTTCGCGAGGTGACAGGCGCAGAAAAGTCACAACAAGAAATCGAGCAGGCACTTCTTGACAAGCACGAGCAAGAAGTAAATGCCACAGAGGTGCAGGAGGTGAAGTCGGAGACGGCTGAGTCGCCTGCACAAGAAGAAGCACCTGTGCAGGAGGAAGCTCCCGCTCAGGAATCTAAGTCAGAGCTTTCTGACGACGACGTTCTTTCATATATCAAAAACAGATACGACAAGCAGATTGATTCTGTAGACCAACTCTTTGCCGAGCGCGAAGAGGTCGAGGAGCTACCTGAAGATGTCGCTGCGTATCTGAAGTACAAGAAGGATACGGGAAGAGGTTTCAACGACTTCGTAAAACTGAACAAGGATTACGATGAGGTTGCCCCCGACCAACTCCTTCGTGAGTATTTGGTTGCCACCGAGAAGGGATTAGATGCAGAAGACATCGACACCCTGATGGAGGCTTATTCTTTTGACGAGGAGTTGGATGACGAATCGACGATTAAGAAGACCAAGCTCAACAAGAAAAAAGCTATTGCGAAGGCCAAAGACTTCTTTGAGTCTCAAAAGGAAAAGTACGGAACGCCCCTTGAGTCGAGCGGGAGTTCTATTTCCAAGGAAGACAAAGAGAAGTTGGAGGCGTATAACCAATATATCCAAGAGTCAAGCTCTTTTGAGGAGTCAATGAAGAAGCGACAGCAAGTCTTTCTTCAGCAGACCAACGAAGTTTTCGGAAGTGAGTTCAAGGGCTTTGAGTTCACGCTTGACGAAGACAAGAAGGTCACCTTCTCTCCGGGTGATGCTACTGAGTTGAAGAAGGCACAGTCTGATGCAACCAACTTCCTTAAGAAGTATGTTGATGAGAACGGTGTCATCAAAGACGCAGCAGGTTACCACCGAGCGTTGGCTATCGCTATGAATCCCGAAAAGTTTGCCAAGTTCTTTTACGAGCAAGGCAAATCTGTTCAGGCTGACAGTACGATGCGTAAGATGAAGAATACTGACATGTCTATGCGCAGCGCACCTGAAGTCACGAGTAAGGGAGGAGTGCAAATAAAGTCCTTGAACAATGACTCAGGTCGAGGGCTAAAAATTAGGAGTCGCAAATAAAACATTAAGAAAAAAATGGCACTATCCGCTACACCGGGATTTGACCTCCAACCGAGTGCTCAACAGATTCCCGTCGCAACAAACTACATCAAGGACTTTGATTTCTTGAATCAGTACCTCCCTGACACCTACGAAAAGGAGTTCGAGAGATACGGCAACAGAACCATCTCTTCATTCCTCCGTATGGTGGGTGCTGAGATGCCTTCTAACTCTGACCTCGTCAAGTGGGCAGAGCAGGGCAGACTGCACACCAAGTACACTCAGGTAGGAACAGCAGGCGTTGTCGCTGCAGGCACTGATGTTGTGGACTTCATTGTTAATGACAACATTGCTCCGGGTGGAACTACCGCTTCTGCTACAGGGGGTATCGCCTTGCGTGACAACCAAACTATCATGATTGTTTGGAACAATGGTGCAGGCTCTAACAAAGCTATCGTGAGCAACGTTGACCCTGTCGCCAAGACTTTCAAGGCCAACATCTATGAGCAGGCAGGTTCTGCTGCTGCTACCACCGCAGGTGGAAACGACTGCACCATCTTCATCTACGGTTCTGAGTTCAACAAAGGAACAGGAGGTATGAACGGCTCTCTCGAAGCTGACGACTTCATCTTCCAAAACAAGCCTATCATCTTGAAGGATACCTACGAGGTGAGCGGTTCTGACATGGCTCAGATTGGATGGGTTGAGGTTACTACTGAGAACGGAGCTACAGGATACCTGTGGTACTTGAAGTCTGAGCACGAGACTCGCTTGCGCTTTGACGACTACCTCGAAACTGCTATGATTGAGGCTGTTCCTGCAGACGCAGGCTCAGGTGCAGGTGACTACTTGCAGGGACTTACTGCCGCTCCGGGTACTTCTGTCGCAGGTCTCAACGGTTCTGAAGGTATCTTCTACACCGTGAACCAAAGAGGTAACGTGTACGCAGGTGGTAACCCCACTGTGCTTGCAGACTTCGACACTGTGATTCAGCGTCTCGACAAGCAGGGTTCTATCGAGGAGAACGTTCTCTTCATCAACCGTCAGTTCTCGTTCGACATCGACGATATGTTGGCTGCTCAAAACTCCTATGGAGCGGGTGGTACTTCATTCGGTCTGTTCGACAACGACGAAGAGATGGCCTTGAACCTTGGCTTCTCAGGCTTCCGCAGAGGTTACGACTTCTACAAGACTGATTGGAAATACCTGAACGACCCAACTATGCGCGGTGGTCTGTCTACTGTGGCAGGCAGCGGTGCTGTGAACGGTCTTCTCGTTCCTGCAGGTTCTACTACCGTGTACGACCAAATCCTTGGTAAGAACGCGAAGCGTCCATTCTTGCACGTTCGTTACAGAGCGTCTGAGACTGAAGACCGTCGCTACAAGACTTGGATTACAGGTTCTGCCGGAGGAGCTATGGTTAACGACATCGACAAGATGCAGGTTAACTACCTCTCTGAAAGATGCGTCTGCACCCTCGGTGCAAACAACTTCGTAATCTTCAATGCGTAAGATTGCCTAAGCCGTAAAGGGGAGGCGTGTCCTTGAGGACACGCTTCCCACTTTACTTTTCTCAAATCTAATTTTTATCTAATGAAGAAGACTGAACAGTACGTCGATAAGTCGTACAAGCTGACGCGGGAGGTAGCTCCGCTTTCGTACATGCTGCCCACCCGCAACACACGTCGTATGCCACTCTTGCACTTCGATGAAGAGACAGGCACGAACAGAGCGTTGCGCTATGCGCGTAACCAACAATCTCCTTATGAGGACGAGCAGGATGGCAACGCCATTGTTGAACCTATCATCTTTGAGGACGGCTTCCTTTATGTGGAGCGAAGCAATCAGGTGCTTCAGCACTTCCTGAGTGTCCACCCTCTCTTCGGAAAGTCTTTCGTAGAGGTGGACAAGGAAAAGGATGCAGAAGCAGAGGTGGAATACTTGGCTCTTGAAGCTGATGCCCTTGCCGAGGCACGTAACCTTTCGTTGGAAGAAATCGAAAACGTTGTCCGCGTGGCCTTCGGTCGCAATACGGAGCGTATGTCTTCTGCCGAGCTGAAGCGTGATGTCTTGGTGTTGGCTAAGAATGACCCTGAGAGCTTCTTAAACCTTATCCAAGACCCTGAGCTGAGGTTCTCCTCAAACGTTCGGAGGTTCTTCGATGCAGGGTTCTTGAGCACTCGTCGCCAAGGCACGGAGGTGTGGTTTAGCACACCGACCAACAAGAAGAAGATGCTTAGTGTCCCATTTGGGCTTGAGCCAACGCAAGCGGCTGCATCGTTCCTTAAGAGCGATGACGGAATTGAAGCGTTGAAGATGCTAGAGGCTCTACTTGAGGAGTAAGCACTATTACCCGACAGGGAAAGAGAGAGGAGCAGAAATGCTCCTCTTTTTTTTGCCCTATCTTTGTAGGGATATTTTTTTACTCACGCAGAATTTTTTACATGCAGAAGTATATCAAGGTTACAGGCATTCCGGCTGCTGTTCAGGTAGTAAACTGTAGAGACATCATTGGGATTGTTAGGCCCAACAGCACATCCCCAAGGTTTGGAATTACCACAACGGATACGGAGACAAAAATTGTCTACATGGATTCTGAGAGTGGCCTATCAGAGGTTACATTATTTACCCACGCTGCGGCAGGCACCTCCGCAAATCGTATAGCGCAAGCTAACTTCATCAAGAACTTGATTGTTCAGGCGTGGGAGCAGCCCTACACAGAACCATTTCTTGCTGTTGAGGCAGATGACTTCCCTGTGGCTGTTACAGGTGTTAACCCCGCAAACGCATAATCATGCAGAAGTATCTACAATTTACAGACGCTGAAGGTCAGGAGCACCTGATTAACCTGAATCACGTTTCGTTGGTTAATGGTGTATCAAGCACTAGAACTGATTTTAAGTATTTTTCTACGGAGCTAAACACCGACGTGAACATTACTCATGGAACCGACAGGTTTGCTAACGAGTTTCAGCAGTATACCTTGGAGCAGATGAGGAAGTGCTTGTCTTCTGATTGGAAGAAGCCCGTACTTGTGTGTGAACCACCTGTTGCTATTGCAGTAACTACAATCTCATAATGGATATGACTAAGTACATTAAAGTTACAGGGGTTGGTGGGACGACTAACACTGTCATTCCTTGCAATCAAGTTTGTAAGATTCTTAGAGACGGAGGTGCTCCATATAACATTGTGCGTATTGAGTATTTCGATACAGATGGAGATGCAAAATTGGTAAGGCTCGAAACAGCTTTTACTACCGAAGCATTGAATGTTGCTATCTGCAACTTTCTTGCAGACAAGATTGTAGAGGCGTTGCAGCTCCCATACGAAAAGCCCATGCTTGAGATTCCTGCAGATGGCTTTCCATCACCCATTATCTCAGTTCAGATTCAATAATCATGCAGAAGTACCTCAAAATCACCGGACTTACAGCAGGCTTTAACACTGAGTCGCTTGTGCCTGTTTACTCCGTAGCACAAGTCATTAAGGATGGCACAGGGCCGGACTTTAACTTTGTTCTGTTAAGGAATTTTTCTAGCCATTCAAGTGGAGATATTGTTACCATTTCTCATGCGAATGGCACAGAAGCGCAAAATGTCGAGATGTGTAATTTCATTTCTGACCTTATCGTAAAGGCTAATCAGAGAAAGTACACCGAACCCTACCTTGAGATTGCGGCAACGGACTTTCCTCGTACAGTAACTAACGTCGTTATCAACTAAAGAGCTATGGAAAAGTTTTTTACCATTACAGATACTACGACAGGGCAGAAGCACTTGATTAACTTGCAGGAAATTGCAGGATTCAACTCAACAACTACGGTGCTTACTATTAAGTGCAAAGCCCCTAAAGGCGATGCTGCTGTAGAGTATGAAATCACTCACGATACCGCACCAACCCCTACAGCTTTTAGAGTGTGGTTTGCTGAGCAGATGGAGGCCATCCTTGCATCAGATTGGAAGCACGTCACTGCCGAGCCTACACCACCTTATACAGTAACCGCTATTATCTAAACTCATGACAAAGTACATTCGTCTTTTGAACGCAGATGGGCAAGACTACCTCATTGACGTGACCAAAGTTTTGGGTTTTGAAGATAGCACAGCTTCTACCACTCAAATGACCATCATCTATAGCCCCATTACAGGCAATAATGATGTGAGGATTAGAATCCAACACGCTGCTGCTCCTAATGCTTCCGCCTTTCAGAATTGGTTTGTTGACCAAATGGAAAGCATTTTGTCAGGCAATTGGAGAGAAGTGGTAGAAAGCCCTGAACCTCCGTATGCCGTAACAGGAATCTTTAATACGTAAGAAGATATGAGCGACTACAAATACATCAAGTTCACTGACCTCACTAGCGCGGTTGGTCAAACCGAGCAGACTGTGGGGATTTATGGATTGAGGAACAACTCTTTTGACGCAGACTATTCCTACCTTCAGATTACTTACCTTATTGGTCATGCACAGGATAACCAATTGAGAATTGGAGTTGTGGGGCCGGATGGAAGTACCCCTTTTACGTCGGGCGGAGCAGCAGGATATAACGTTGGCGCTTACGTTGAGTTTGCCAATTTGATTACTGATTTTATCCTTGATGCAGTACAGAGTGGAAAAACCATAACTGAGGTAAAAGCAGGTCTTGGGGGAACTATTCGTCAAGACCTTGGTGTCATTACAACCCTCACATTTATCTAAGCTATGTATACAAACGAAAAGTATCTCAAGTTTACAAGTCCTTCTGCCCGCAGGTTTTTTATTCGGGTGAATGATGTCATTACCGTTGAGGTACTTACCTCAAGTAGAGTTCAAATTGTGTATGCTCAAGCAGAACATACGTCTCAGGGGTGGAACATTAGCACCTCTAGTGCAGCGGAAGCAAATGCAGCAGCCGCAGATTTGATGGAGCAGATTATTGCTTTGCAGGCAACGCCTTACACAGAAAGCGTCAGGGACTTCTCACCAAACGGATACGAAATTACAGGTCAGTAAGACTATCCTACTACAGAAAGAGAGGGGCAATAGCCCCTCTTTTTTTTGGCTATCTTTGTAGCATGAACGGGCTAATTAGAATACAGAGTGGGCGTGACCCTGACCTCTACATCCCCGTTGATTCTATCAAGGAGATAACGAGAACAGGGGCAGCACAAATCACTATTGTGACATACCCGGTATTGCTGAATAGGGCAGGTACTAATGATGCACCTGCTTATGTGCTTACAGAGACGGGTTCAGGTGCAGGCACTGCTGATGAGGATAACGTGCAAGCTCTAGTTGAGGCATGGACTTCTGTGCTTAGGGGTCAGCAATCTGTTGCCACCGTAAACTTTAGATTTCCTATTGACGGCTTTAGCAGGGCGATGTTTGTGTGGGCCTAAGCCAAAAGCCCTCTGCTTTTTAATTCCGTATCTTTGCCTAAAACGAGGCAATGATTAACTCAGTCAGACAATCTGTTCTGTCTGTGCTAAACAAGAATAACTACGGTTATCTCTCACCTGCTGACTTCAATCTATTTGCAAAGCAGGCACAGCTAGATATCTTCGAAAGTTATTTTTATCAGTACAACTATCAGATAAACAAGGAAAACGCCCGACAGTCAGGCACGGGTATTGCGGACTTGGCGAAGGGCATCGAGGAGTCGATGGACTTGTTTTCTGTGACTCGTGGACTCAACCTCGATACAACCGCAGCAGGGCAGTACCTGATGCCATCAGCAGCCACCACAGGTAGCGACTACTACCTTGTTAACAAGCTCCTTGTGTATAAGGGCATCGTGACTTCAGGTACGACCACAGGGTTTACGGGGCCGGGCAACAACATTTTGACTGATAGTGGAGCTACTTTTTCGTCAGACACTATTGTAGCCGGAGATATTGTAGGAGTGGAGACAGCGACGCAGGGCGTTCAGTACGTGACCGTGGTATCTGTTAATTCGAACACACAGATTACTGTTACAGGAACTGTCCTTAGCGCAGCAGGTTTCCCCTACACCATCTTCAGCGCAAACACTCAACAGAACGAGGCAGAAAAGGTGACGCATAGCAAGATTACTATGCTCAACAACTCCATCTACACTGCTCCTACACTTGAGTACCCTGCGTACACCTCTGAGGAGACTTCAGTTCAGGTCTTCCCAAGCACCAATATGACAGCGGGTCGGGTGATTGCTCAATACTTTAGGTATCCTAAAGACCCGAATTGGACGTATGTAACTCTTGGTGGAGGTGAGCCTGTGTTCAATCAAACAGCGAGTGACTTCCAAGACTTTGAAGTGCCGCTTGATGAGGAGAACAATCTCACTATGAAGATTCTTCAGTACGCAGGTATTACGATTAGAGAGCCTGAAGTCTTTGGCTTTGCTACGGGTGAAGAAACCAAGGAGCAACAAAAAGAAGGATAATGGCGTACATCAATCAGTTTCAGTATTACGAGAACGGGGGAGCAAATCCTGAAGGAGCCAATTGGGGTTCCTATCAGTACGTTTCCCTGTACGATATTGTCAACAACTTCATGTTGATGTACTCAGGCAACCACAGCCTTGTCAACAACGAAGAGAGATACAAGGTTCTGTTTCATGCCAAGCGTGCCATTCAGGAGCTTAACTACGATGCCTTCAAGGAGCTGAAGGTTCTGCAGCTTACCATCACAGACCAATACAGGTTTATCCTGCCATCTGACTTTGTGAATTGGGTTCGCATCTCCATGTACAAGAATGGATACCTGTACCCGCTGACCGAAAACATTCAGGTCAACTACGCCAAGTCATACCTGCAGGACAACAACGAACGCATCTTGTTTGATGTGGACGGCAATGCTCTGTCTCCTGAGTTCTCAGAGATTGACTACCAACGCATCACGGGAGGTAAGAAAAGCATCTACCTCAATACGGGTCACCCCTTCGATGGTTTCGAGGGATACTTCGTAGGAGGCCATTGGTACTTTGAGACTCCTTTCGGTGGCGCGTGGTATGCGCTCAATACAGAGACGGCAAATGCCAATCCGACCTTTGCCATTGACCGAGCATCAGGCGTAATCAACTTCAGCTCTAACATCGGAACGGGAGCATCTGTGGTTCTTGAGTACGTGTCAGACGGCATGGAGAATGGGGACGACAGCAAGGTTCACATCAACAAGCTCTTTGAAGACTTTGTTTACGCATACATCGAGTACGCCATCTTGAACAGCAAGTTGGGTGTGCAGGAGTATGTGGTCAACAGAGCACGCAAAAGAAAGGGTGCGCTGTTGCGCAACGCTAAAATCAGAATCAGTAATATCCATCCCGGCAGATTGTTGATGAACCTCCGTGGCATGGATAAGTGGATTAAGTAATGGCAAAGGACTTAAGGACGTTTACCAAGGGTAAAATGAACAAGGAACTTGACGAACGTCTTGTTCCCGATGGCGAGTACACTGATGCGTTGAATATCCGAGTCGGGTCTACCGAGGAAGATGAGATGGGTGTCATTGAAACTACTCTTGGCAATACGCAGCTTACCACCCTTCAAGTCCAAAACACACCCCTGAGCACATCGGCTCGATGCATCGGTGCGCTTGAGGACGGCTCAACAGAGACCCTCTATTGGTTCGTGCATGACCCTGCCTTTGCAGCATCAAGCAACACGGGCAAGCTCGACCTTATTGTCTCGTTCAACACGAGCACTCAGGTTACCACATACCATGTCATCAGCATGGATGACGGTGGTGGTGTCAAAACCACGCTGAACTTTAGCCCTACCTATCTCATTACGGGGGTCAGCTTGATTGATGACCTTCTGTTCTTTACAGACGATTACAACCCGCCAAGGCGCATCAATGTTACGCGCACTTACGGTGAGCCAACAAGTGGTGATGTAGACACCATCACACCTGACGAGCTTCTCGTCATCAAGAGAGCACCTGTTACATCGCCTTTGGTGAACTCTAGCTTTAACAGCAACATCTCTTCTACGTTCATGGAGGAGAGGTTTATCTGCTTTGCTTACAGGTGGAGATATGACGACAACGAATACTCGGCTACGTCGCAGTTTTCTACGCCTGTCTTTACGCCCAAATCTTTTGACTTTACGCCCAAGAGCTACCTCAATGAGGGGTTCGTTAACAAGCACAACAACGCTACCATTACATACAACACAGGTGGCAGCCTTGTTAAGGGCATTGACATCCTGTTTAAGGAAGCCAATGACAGCACCATTAAGGTCATCGAGAAGCTCGACAAAGCGAAGCTCGGCCTGCCTGACAACAACGACCTGACGTTCAACTTCAGCGACAGCAAAATCTTTACGATTCTGCCGAACTCTGAGATTCTCAGGTTGTACGACAACGTACCCCTGTTGGCTCAGGCGCAAACGCTTATGGGCAACAGGCTTATGTACGGCAACTATCTTGAGGGCTATGACCTTATAGATAGCAGCGGCAACTCTACGCAGCTCAACTACATCTGTACGCTGAAGGAAAGCACCCTGTCTCAAGAAAACCTGCCTCCTGCCAACGTTAGTGGGGGCGCAGTTACATACACCCTTCCACAAAGCGTGACGGGTGGTTCGTCTCAAACCGTGACTGATGCCGGGCAGATTATTGACCTTACCCCTTTCTGTGTTGATGGTCAGGGCAACAGCAGGCTTACGGCGGGCAGCGTCATGGAGTTTGAGTTTCAGATTTACGTAGAGTCAGGTTCTCCACAAGAGGTGGGGCCGGGGCCATTTCCTTCGCAAGTGCCTCCCGGCACAAGCGGTTCGCCCCAAACTATTACTGCTACTTTTATTCTGAACGCCAACTATAACACATTGGCTGATTGGATGGGCAGTGCCAACTTCCAAAATCAGGTTGGTACTTTGACCAACATTTTGCCCGTTTACGACGGGGGCGGTGCATCAACATCATGTGATGGAGGAACACTTACAGACAGCTATAACTGCGGTAGAGAGCAGCAGTTGGGTTCATTTACATTGGTAACTACAGGCATCACCTCAGCTACCACCATCGCTCAACCTGAGCCTGTCTCATTTGCTCAAACTGCGGGCAATAACTGCCAAGTGGTATTTCCCGGTCTGAGATACACAGACAATCCTGCTTCGCCCGCAAGCGACTCTTTCTTTTTCTACCGATTTGATACCGCTGCAACAAAGGTGACCTTCTTTCCTGCAGGGACAGCAGAAAGCCTTCACAGCAACCGAGGCTATGAGGTGGGCATCATGTACATGGACGAGTACAACAGGTCTACTACGGCCCTTGTAAGCAACAACAACGCTGTTCACGTTCCATGCTCTGCAAGCGATACCAAGAATCAGATTAGGGTAGAGATTCCTACGAGCCAAAAACCTCCCGCGTGGGCTACTAGGTATAAGTTTGGCATCAAGCCCGACGAAGCAGGGTACAATACCATCTACTCGAACACTTTCTTTCTTGACTCAACTCAAAACAGGGCTTACATCTTGCTTCAAGGCGAGAACCCTCGTAAGGTGGAAGAGGGTGACAGGCTTATTGTCAAGGCCGACACAAGCGGCCCTGTCAATGAGTGCCTGTATGTTACTGTCCTTGAGAAGAAGGTCATGCAGGCCGACGAGCTTCCGGGCAACGATGGCGTGACGGGAACCTATATGGTTATCAGCACTGACGGTCTTGCACTCAACGCATCACCGGGGTCTTTGAAGGACACGGGCATGGTGGAGGCCAAGGCGGAGGACTTCTTTAACATTGGTACTGATAGAGCACCATACATCTTGTTGCCTCTCAACGACCCTATGGGCAACCCTTCGGGTGGTAACTCAGGGCCGGGTTCGGATTACAATGTGCCTGCAGGCTCTATTGTAACCATCAAGCTACAGGGTGATAGGATTGGTACGGGTAATGTCTGTGAGGAAAGAAGAATCGACATTGACGACCTGCAGTTTACTGTTACGCAGAACTACAGCAGCCTTGCTGATTGGTTCGCAGGCGATGATATTATTACCGCCCTCATCAATGAGGACTTCTATACAGGAGGCGGAGGTGTTGGTCTTGTAAAGAACGCAGGGTCAGCCTCACCATCTTCACCTAACGACCCCTCAACTATTTCAGGTTCAGGTTCAGCCAACTTTGACACGGGTAACGGCAAGGACGACATGCGCGTTCCGAACGACCTTGATACCATTGGCATCCCTTCAGGCTTGGCTCAGAGCGAGTTCGGTGCTTGCGTGCTAACGTACCCAAGCGGAAGAAAGTATCTCGGTTTCCGTGGCACGATATGCTGCGGCAGCAACAACAATAAGACTTCACGCCTCAAAGGTCGTATCACGGTGCGTCGAGCAATTGACCTGTTGGTTTTCGAGACGTTGCCTGCTGATGCACAGCCTGACATCTTCTTCGAGTCCTCAGTGTCTTACCCTATCACCAACGGATTCCACGAGGGCAATGTTCAAAACCAAACTGCAGCGCAGTCTGCTATTGTTGACACAGCATTCTACAACTGCTACACCTATGGTAATGGCGTAGAAAGCTACAAGGTGCGCGACTCTATTGTGGGTAAGGACTTTAACCTTGGCAACAGGGTGACAGCTACGCAGGGTCAGGACTACAAGCAGGTTAGACGATACGCTGACATCACATATAGCGGTGTCTACAACCAAGAGAGCAACGTCAATAAGACCAATGAGTTCAACCTTGGCCTTTTGAACTTCAAGCCTCTTGAGCAGCGGTTCGGTTACGTCAGAAAGATGGCGGGTCGCGAAACCGATGTGCTTGTCTTGCAAGAGGATAAGATTTCTTATGTCCTCGCAGGCAAGAACTTGCTGTCCGATGCTGTGGGCGGAGGTGATGTCACGTCTATCCCTGAAGTTCTCGGAACGCAAATTGCTCGTACCGAAGAGTACGGTATCTCCAACAATCCTGAGAGCTACGCAGAGTACGGGTATGACAAGTTCTTTACCGATGCCAAGCGCGGTGTTGTCATTCAGCTCCGTGGCTCAGGTGCGCAGAACGAACAGCTCAACGTCATCTCTGACCAAGGGATGAGCACATGGTTTAGGGAACTTTTCCAAGTGTCGTTCAACAAACAGAAGCTCGGAGCCTACGACCCCTACGCAGGTGAGTACGTCTTGAGTTCCAACCTCGCGAATCTGCCTTCAGAAAAAAAGGAGCTTCCTTGCGGTACGTCACAAACATTCAACGTGGATAGCGGTGTAACTGCTACTGCGACCTACGACCTTGGTACTACCACGGGAGACGTTGTTATCACCTATCAGTTTGTAGGCACGGGCAACTTTAATGACCTGAGATTTCAGTACGACGGTGTTACCTATACTACAGGGTCGCAGTCTTCGCCAACCATCAGCACGCTTACTGTTCCCAAGCCCAACCCCACTCCTACAACAGGCATTTTGACTGTCGGTGGCGCGGGGTCTAACGGCACGGTGCTTATTACCGTTAAGTGTCCTGACGCAGAGACCCTCAACGTCATTCAGGTATGCTTGACAAGCGCGTCTGATGCAGGTGAACTCATCCACAACGAGTTCTCCTTTGGACAGGGCACGTACACGTCGCCTACATCTTCTACGCAGGTTACGTTCAGTAACTCAGGCATCGCACCTGTGGTTAGTCAGTACGACATCTTTACGGGTCTGAAGGGCAGTGGATTTATTCCAAGCGGAGGGTCTACCGTTACTATGGCCGGAAACAGGTTTGGCTCGGACACGTATGTGACGCAGCCGGGAACACAGTTCTCATTCTTGAGAACCAATGTTAGCTATGCCAATACGCAAGCAGGCATCAACAGTCTCCTTGCGGCTATTGCAAGCCCACCTGCAGGTTTCGGTGGTTTGATTCCAACATCAGGCATCGGCTTACCGTACA
>Ga0208898_1000642_pt1 | contig 26261 bp, 38 predicted proteins | sample VirMetDEL_Mar_4_FD_184513 | JGI IMG/M metagenome (GOLD analysis project Ga0208898, IMG submission 184513) | Aqueous microbial communities from the Delaware River and Bay under freshwater to marine salinity gradient to study organic matter... | ecosystem: Environmental > Aquatic > Marine >...
GCCTAGTAGACGTTCTCCGCAAAGCCTACCTCTACGATTCTCTGCAAAGCGATACAAAAGTGGTCACAAAGAAAGTGGTTAAGAAGCCCAAAATGCTAAAGGGCGGACAAGCCACCACGTCAAAAGATGTTAAGCGCTCACGGAACAAACAGCTCCAAAGCCGCTTCAACAACACCCCCACAATCGACAATGCAATTGACCTGTACTTGTCAAATTCATAGGCACCAAAATGGCTACTTACCTTTCAGACCAGACCTCCGGCACCAGCGCCGTAGGTATCCGCGAAGACCTCGCGGACATGATCACCCGCATCTCACCCACCGAGACCCCAGTTTACTCAGCCCTCAAGAAAGAGACCGTAAAGAACGCTCTGTACGAGTGGCAGGTCCAGGAACTGGCAGCAGCTTCAGCAACTAACGCCATCCAAGAAGGCGCAGACCAAGGGGCAGCATCTCACGTCCCAACATCTCGCGTTTCAAACCGCACCCAAATCTCAGCCAAGTATGGCCAGGTTTCCGGCACTCTGGACGCGGTAGACACCGCAGGCCGCGCCCGCGAAACAGCCTACCAGAAAATGCTGAAGGGCCTGGAGCTGCGCCGCGACATCGAGAAAACAATTCTCACCCCGCAAGTCAGCGCATCAGAAGTTACCGGCACATCAGCCCGCACCACCGGCACCCTGGCAGCCTACATCTCTAACTTCTCTGCAGTCACTCAAGACCAAACGTCTATGAACACCGCAGGCGCTGCCGAAGCCGACCCAGACGCAGCAACCACCGGCTATAACTTCGGTCCATACAACCTAGACTCAGACGCAGGCGCAAACATTCCGACCACCGGAACAGCCCGCGCCCTAGCTCTGAGCCTGATCGACGAGCAGATGCAGGAAGCCTTCACCGACGGCGGCCAACCGAACATCATGGTAGTTTCGCCCAAGAACAAGGCGACCTTCTCCGATCTCGGCCTAGCATCTACCAGCGTAGTTGATAACCAGATCAACCAAACCGCAGCCAAGCCCGCCTCAGTCGTCGGCGCAGTCTCTGTGTATCTGACCGACTTCGGCCAGTTGGATGTCGTCGTAGACCGCTTCGCACCCGACAGCGCGCTGTACCTGCTGGACACCAACTACGCTTCAGTAGTCAACCTGCCTGGCCGTAACTTCAAGGTAGAAGACCTGGCCAAGACCGGCGACAGCACCAAGTTCCAAATCATCTGCGAATGGGGCGTAAAAGTCCTGGCCCCCAAGGCCCACGCAGCAATCTACGACTTGACCGGCTCCTAAGCCGTAAGAGGAGCGGGGGCTTAACAGCCCCCGTCACTTCGTGAAAAAGACGCTATCACACGACCCAAACAACAAGACGACCAGCTTCTTGAAGTTTGACGGCGACGACAAGATGCTCGTCGAAAACGTCCAAGAAGTCTCCAGCATCCTGGACGCCAACAAGCGCGCGGCGAACGACTTCCAAAAAGGTAGTCTCATCGGCAACACCCAACGCCACCAGCGCAAGGTTGCCGACATCCCCGAACTATTGTACTATCAGCTAGTCGCAAAGTTTGGGCATCCAAAAGACAATCCTACGGAATGGAAGCGTTGGCTAAACGACTACGACAACCGCTTCTTTAGAACAGGTGGCGGCACAGTATGACCATCAGCACCTACAGCGAGCTGAAGTCAGCCGTAGCCAGCTACCTCGCCCGCGACGACCTCACCAGTCAAATCCCCACATTCATCCAAATGGCCGAAGCTCGCCTCAGCCGCACCCTCGAGACTAGATCACAAGAGCGCCGAGCCAGGGCCACCTTCCCAGCCAACGATGAATTTATCAGCCTTCCGACAGACCTTAGAGCGCTAAGGTCTTTGCGCATTCCAGGCACGCCAACCCGCACCCTAGAATACAAATCCCCGGAAGACCTTTTCTCGCAATACTCCAACAGCGCCACAGGCACACCCCAAGCCTACACGGTCATTGGTTGCGAGATCGCCCTACGCCCAGTGCAAACCACGGCAACCGAAGTAGAACTAATCTACGGCGAAGCCATTGCCTCGTTATCTTCTGGCAGCGAAAGCGGCACCAACACGATTCTAACGCGGCACCCAGACGCCTATCTCTACGGCGCTCTAGCCCAAGCCTACATCTTCTTGCAAGACGAGGCCAAAGCCCAATTCTACGATCAAGCCCTTTCCCGCTCAATCGAAGAAATCCGCGACGACACCAACAAAAGCAGATACGGCTCGGGCCATATCGCCATCACATCAAATTATGGAGCCTAAGACATGGCCGCTTTTTCTGACTACCTTGAAAATGAACTGCTAGACCACGCCCTAGGCACAGCAGAATACCCCGTCCCGTCAGCAGTTTACGTTGCCCTAGCCACCGCATCGTTCAGCGACGCAAACACTACGGCCAACGAAGTTTCCACGTCTGGCACGGCATACGCACGCCAGGCAGCAACCTTTGCAGCGGCATCCAGCGGATCGGCAGCTACCAGCGCAACGATCACATTCCCGACCGCAACAGCCAACTGGGGAACTATCACCCACTTCGGCATCTACGACGCCTCAACCGCTGGAAACCTTCTGTACCACGGCGCGCTGACCACCAGTAAGGTCATCAACAACGGCGACACGTTTGAAATCCAGTCAGGCAACCTCACCGTTTCCCACGACTAAGCCGCAAAACCCAACAAAAACAAAGGGTTAAGCCGTGGCTTACATGGACAACATAAGCGGTTACTTAGACCTCCAGACAGGCTACCTAGACCTCCTGTCTGGCGTCGATGTCATCTGCACAGCATCCGCGTCAGCCACGGCATCCGCCACAGCTTCGGCAACAAAGCCTGCGTCAGCCACCGCAACAGCAGCAGCCAGCGCATCAGCCACGCCGTCTGTAACCCGTGGCGGCGCGGCAGCCATCACCGCCACAGCCGACGCGACAACCACCGCTTCAGCCACAAAGCCGTCATCAGCCAGCATCACGGCAACCGCCAGCACATCAGCCACGGCAGGCGGCGGCATTCAGGGCGAGGCAGCCGTCACGGCCTCAGCATCTGCGTCAGCAGAAGCAACAATCACCCGTGGCGGCGTGGCCACCGCAGCAGCAACAGCCACCACCACCCTAGACGCGAATTACACAGTCGCGTCAACGACCGCATCCGCAACAGCAACCGCATCGGCCCAGCTCACAACGGCAGAGCAGGGCGCGGCATCCATCAGCGCAACAGCTCAAGCGCAAGCGACAGCATCTGTCACATTCGGCGCAACGGCCACAGCGATTGCAGCAGCCTCCGCAGCCGCATCCGGCGGCCTACGCCTTGGCGGCATCGCAACAATCGCAGCAACCGCATCAATCACAGCGGCCCCAGAAGTCAAAGGCGAGCTATGGGTAGATCAAGTTTGTGACGAACCGTTTTGGAGACGCTACGCATGATCCCCTTCGGCCAATGGCTCCCAGACCAAAGCGACCTCAACAACCCCGGCAGCACAGTCGCCCAAAACGTATTCCCGGCAGTACGCGGCTATCGTCCTATCGGCAGCCTAGCCGAATACAGCAGCGAAACCGCCGCCACCACTAGACCCCTAAGCGTCGCAGCATTCAAGGACAGCTCAGACGCCATCCAAGTCTACGCAGGCACGGCATCCACGCTAGAACACCTCGCGGCAGGCTCAGGCACCCTAAGCGACATTTCCAAGACCGGCGGTTACACCGCAATCCCAAATTGGAAATTCATTACCTTCGGCAACAACGTCATTGCAGCGGGCGGCACGACAATCCCCTTGCAAATCAACACGTTGAGCCAAGGCGGGGCAGCAACCTTCCAAGACCTAACCGACAGCCCGCAAGCCAAGTACATCGCCACCGTCAAAGACTTCATCGTCACGGCCCACACCAGCAGCGCAAACATTGGACCCTTCGAAGTCCAGTGGTCAGAGATTAACCCCTCTCTTCCAGAAACAGCAGGCGTGCGCTACTGGTACGACGACGGCGCAAGCGGCTCGGCCACAACTGGCCTAGTCAACCAGGCAGACAGTCAGACCATTTCCGACTCTGGTCAAATCACCGGCATCGTAGGCGGCGAGTTCGGCGTTGTCTTTATGGAGCGAGCCATCGCTCGAATGCAGTATGTAGGCTCCCCGTTGATATTCGCATTCGAGAAGGTAGAAACAGATCGCGGCTGCTCGTTCCCCGGCAGCATTGCAGCCATCGGCCCGGCCCAGGCCTATTTCCTATCACGCGAAGGCTTCTTCGTCTTCAACGGCTCCAATAGCCAGCCCATCGGCGCAGAACAGGTAGATAACTACTTCTTCAGCGACTACGACGAAACCAAATCCGAACGCATCACATCCACCATCGATCCAGAAAACACAAACGTCATTTGGTCGTACGTCAGCAAAAGCAGCCCAGACGGCGAACCCGACAAACTCTTGATCTACAACTACACGACGCAAAGCTGGTCTTCAGCATCACTTAGCCATCAGTCCATCACAGCAGTGCGCACAACAAACGTATCTGAAACGGAACTCACCGGCAATCTAGACACCGACTATTCCGTCTCCTTCGACTCCGGCCTCTACAAAGGCGGCTCGTTCTTGCTTGGGGCGACAAAAGGGAATAAGATATGGACGTTTACAGGCACTCCTCTAGATGCCACGCTTGAAACATCCGAAGTCGAGCCAGCGCCACTAAAGCGAACCCTAGTTACCAGCGTTACTCCATACGTCACGCTAAAGACAGGCGAGACAGCACCAACGGTAACAGCCCAGGTGCTAAGCCGGTCCAAGCAGACCGAAGCTCCCACCGCCACGGCGGAGTCTACCCTCAACGATGCAAACTTCTGCCCAACACGATCTAATGGCCGCTACCACCGCATGCGGATAAACATTACCGGAGAATGGCGGTACGCCCTTGGCGTAGATATCACAGCGAACCAATCGGGCAGCCGCTAATGGCTAGAAAAGGCGTCAACTACAGAAAGCTTCCCGAACCCGGCGGCACAGCGCGCTCAGTCGCCCAAGTCGTCAACGCACTAGTGGACGGTAAAATGAACGTCAAGGGGTCGCTCACTCTAACCGCAAGCACCACAACGACCACGATAACTGATTATCGCGTCGGCACAAACAGCGCAATCTTCCTCATGCCAACCACGGCCAACGCCGCAGCGGCAGCCGGCACAACTTACGTCTCTGCCATCGGCCAAAACGACTTCACAGTCACCCACGCCAACAACGCCCAAACAGACAGAGATTTCGACTATGTGGTCTTAGGATGAAGATTGTTCGCGTACAAATCCAAAACCTACGCAAAACCTGGCCTCACATAGCACCCCACCTACGCAAAGCAGTCTCGCTTTCACCGCAGAAGATAGCAATGGCAGACGTACTAGACGAGGCAATCACAGGCGGCTACGGCGTTTGGGCCATCATCGACGAAGACAGTTCAAAGATCGTCGCGGCCTGCACAACCAGAGTGGCCATCTACCCTAGAACCAGGGCGCTCGCGATTGACTTCGTAGGCGGCGGAAGAATGAAAGAATGGATTAAAGAACTCGACACCACCATGACCGCCCACGCAAAAGAGCTAGGCTGCACATTCATCGAAGGCTTTGGCCGCGATGCTTGGGGTAGAGTTTTGAAAGACTACGGCTGGAAAGCAGCCTACACAACATATGAAAAGGACGTAACCAAATGAGCATCGGTGGCAGCAAAGGCACCAGCGCAGCAGAGAAGACCTACATGGGGCAGCTAATGAGCAAGCCGCAGGTCTACCAAGGCGAGCGCGTAGCCGGGTTTACTCCTGAGCAACAGCAGTATCAGCAAATGCTATCCGCCTACGGCCAGCAGCCCACGGCAGGCGAAACAGCGGTCAGCGGCATCGCAGGCGGCACAAGCGGCATCGACACATCTGCGCTTCAAGAGCAATACGGCTACCAAGCCACCCCATACATCCAGCAGCAAGTCCAAGACGCAGCGCAGCAGGCACTAGGCGGCATCACGTCTAAGTACGCTGGCGCAGGCCGACTAGGCAGCGGGGCATTCGCCGACACAGCCGCACGCGGCGTCACCGCAGCCATGGCACCCACCCTTGCCAGCGCAGCCCAGGCAGATGCACAGCGCCGGGCATCTCTTGCCAGCCAACTAGCAGGCTACAGCCAAAGCCAACTAGGCATGCAATTGCAAGCGGCCCCTCTTGCTCAGGAATTGACCCTGCAACGCATGGGCACTCTAGGCACCGCAGGCGCACAGCAGCAACAACTGCAACAGGCCCAGCTCATGGCAGAACAGGCCAAGATCGACGAGGCCAACGCAGCCCAGCAAGGCTACATGAACCAACTAAGCGTCGCATCAGACATCAAGCGTCAAAAGCGCGAAGAAGAGCTGAACCGCCTTCTTGGCGTAGGAAAAATGGGCCTAGGCCTCGCAAGCGGAATGATGGGCGTTCCAGGCGGCTTTGGAATGGCGGCAAGCAGCATGCGACCCGCCCCAACAGCCACAACGACCCGACCGGCATTCGGCCAATACATGAGCGGCGGCATCAACGGCCTATTGGGAGTAATGTAGAATGCAAGGACTTCTCAGCCCCTCAATGGTCGCGGCAACTCCAAAGCCAGAACGCTTGACCGGCAACTACTATGTAGGCGGAAAGCAGGGTGACTTCATCCAGCAGGTTATGCCCTACGCCATCGACTACGCACGCCGCACCGGCCAAGACCCTCGAATGGCCATCGCCACCGCAGCCCTAGAAAGCGGATGGGGAAAGCACGCCCCAGGCGGCATGCTTTTCGGCATTAAGGGCAAGGGCCAAGAGCAAGAAACAACTGAGTATGTAGACGGCAAGCCTGTACGCATGATGCAGAGCTTTCGCAGCTACGCAAACGAAAACGACCCCACCGGCGCAAACTTCCAAGACTTCGCCGACCTGCTCGGCAAAGACCCTAGATATGCTGGCGTCCAGGCGGCAGCAGGCCGCCCCCTAGAAGAGCAACTGCGCGCCTTCGTAGAATCCCCCTACGCCACGGCCCCAGAAGAAGACCGATACAAAGAGCTTCTAAGCATTGCTTCGCGTATCTACATTCCGAAGCAATACCTGGACGAAATCGAGCAGGCCCGCTTCTACCGCGAAAACCCTGACTTCGACCCACCCATTGTCACGGCAATCCCGAACGAGCCAGAGCCTAATCGCGGCCTGCTCGGCGCAGCAGAAAGTGCGTTCAACTTCCTTACTGGAGCTGGGGCAGCAGAGGCGCGAGGCATTCCAAAGCAATACATGGACCAAGCCGCAGTGGCCAAGCCCACGCAGCCGCAACCGCAACCGCAACCTCAACCGCAACCTCAGGCCGCCCAGCCATCAATCCTAGACGGATTAAACCCAGACATGAGCCGTGAGCAGATCAATGCGCTCCTAGACCCATCAACCGGCCAGACAGTCCTGTCTGAACAAGACATGATGCAGCCTACGCGAGAGCTTGCGTCTTACGATGCCGTCCCGGCGCAACCTGTCCAAAGCGTTGTGGGCGGAACAGCACCCACAATTCCAACGGCGCAGCCAACCCCAGGCGTTCGCGGCAGCATTGACAACGCAATTCAGGCGGTGCCGCAACCGAACTTCGGACCAGCCCAGCCGGCACGCCGCTTCGGTCTCCTAGATCGCCTGGGCGCTGGCGTCCAAAACATGCAAACCAACCCCGCAGCCGCCAGCCTTCTTGCAACCGGGCTCTCTCAAGCATTCGGCGAAGACCCGGAAACGGCCCGCGAAGTCGGCATGACATACGCCCAGTTGATCGACCAACAAAACGAACGCCGCAACCAGCGCCAAGCCGTCGCCAACCTAGTCCGCCAAGCAGGCGGCACAGACGCAATGGTCGCCGCAGTCACGGCAGACCCAAGCCTTGCGAAGTCAGTATTGGGACAATTGCAGACCGCGCAAGCAGGATACAAGCCAACAGCCGCAATGCAGGAATACAACCTTGCAAGGGACCAAGGATACCAAGGGTCATTCCTAGATTTCAAGAATGATCTAGAGCAGATTGACCAATCCCAGCTTTCAGAGCTAGACAGGGCCCGCCTGGACAAAATCAGAGCCGAAACAGCATATCTTGGTGCGGCAAAATCAACGCTGCGCCCAGCAACTGTAACAGCACTAGAAACCGACATTAGGACCGCCAAGGCTGGTCTTGATCGCATCAAGAGCGTAAGCGAAACCTACGACGACAGATTCTTGCAAAGGCAAACCCAACTTCAGATCGGCCTTGCAACGCAGCAGGACAAGATCGGCATGGCAACCGAAGGGCAAAAGAAGCTGCTTGAGGATTACACAGCGTTTAAGGTTTCGACGTTGGACAACCTGAACAGGTACATCAAAGAAATCACCGGCGCAGCCATGAGCGTGCAAGAGGCTGAGCGCATCACAAAGTCAATGCCGAACATGGACATGTCTCCCACGGAATTCAAAAAGGCAATGAGCACCGTGGTCAGCCAACTTGAAGACCAAGTAGAACGAGCCGAGCGAATGATTGCCCAAGGCATATCACCGGTAACAAATGAGCCAATCAGCCGACCATCCGCGCCAATCAACCCGCTTCCAAACGTCACAAGCACGCCTGAGGTTGGCCAAGCGACATCTGCCCCTGGCGCAGCGGTCGCCGTCCCGCTCCCCGGCAACACCAATGACCCTCTAGATCTAGGTATTCGGGGTACTCAGTAATGGATATCAAACAAATCAGAGAGAAGTTTCCGCAATACGCCGACGTATCGGACGGGGACCTCCTGCTGGGCTTCCACAGAAAATTCTATAGCGACATGCCCATCAAGGACTTCATGTCTCGCGTAGACCCGGAGGATAAGGCGCGCTTTACGATCTCAGACAAAATGTGGGATTATTGGGAAAGCGAGGTCAGCAAAAAGCAAGAGGGCGAGTCAAGCGCAGAGCTGGAACAACGCCTATACGGGTCAATCGCGCCCGACGTTGGGAAGGCTGAGGGAATTACGCGCTCAGCCCTCCAAGGCGCAACATTTGGTTTTGGCGAAGAGCTTGGTGCTGCTGGTGCAGCAGCTCTTGGCAGCGCAATGGGTGAAGGCAGCTTCCCCGATATTTACCAGCAGGCCGTCGCAAACGAGCGCGAGAGGATGAAGCAGTTTTCGAAAGAAAACCCGCTAACATCTTTCGGCACTGAGTTGGCTGGCGGCCTTGCCACTGGCGGCTTGACAGGCGTTGGCAAAACTCTAGGTGGGGTTCTTACTAGGGGCGCAATTGGCGGCGGGCTGTACGGAGCTGGCGCTACTGATGGTGGTGTTGTCGAGCGTGCGAAAGGAGCGGCGGGCGGCGCGGCAATTGCGGCCCCTTTGAGCCTTGCCGGGCATTTAGTTGCCCCCAAGATTTCTGAAGGCGCGAAGAGGCTCCGCAAGATGGGCGTCCCATTAACGCCTGGGCAATATTTCGGCGGGTTCGCGCAATCAGTTGAACAAGCGGCAAAGCAAGTCCCTTTGGTCGGAGAGGTTCCACGCAAAGCTAGGGAACGCGCGATGAAGGAATTTACTCGCGTAACTATGGACGAGGCGTTAGCCCCTATAGGGAAAAAGCTTTCCGCAGACGCCAAAAAATACGGGCGTGAAGCGCTGCGCGAGGCCAGAGACCTAGTGTCTCAAAGCTACGACGACGTGGCCAGCAAAATTGGCTCTATATCATTCAGCCCAGGCATCCTTAACCGCACATCCAGAGCACTTGGCGCTCGCGCGGCAGCTGGACCAGGCGGCGCAATGCGGATTGTTAGTTACGACGCGTACCCAGCAATTGGCCCCCAGGGGGTTAAGACGCTTAAGCGGTACTTCGACAAAGTTCGACGCGACTTCGGACGCAACAGGGTCATGCCTGGAAGCGAATACAAAGCCCTAGACTCAGAGCTTCGCAAGGCGGCTATGAAATTCAGGGCGTCATCCGCTGTTGAAGAACAGTCAATTGGCGACGCCATCGACAAGCTGCGCCAGGAATTGTTTGACGAGGTTGTCCGCCAGGCTGGACCAGAAGTCGGGGACGCTTTGCGAAAGACAGACTTTGCGTATAAAATGATGGACCCGATCTCACGCGCTTTTGACTCAACAGTATCTGACGAGTTCTTCACCCCAGCGCGATTAGCAAGCAGCCTGAGAGCATCGAGCGCATCCCAAAAGCAGCAAACAGGCTTTAGGACCGGTCAGCAGCCAATGCAAAAGTTGATCGAGCAAGCCAAAGACGTTTTCGGGGAGAAAGAGTACAGCTCGGCTCGTGACTTCGCCCTTATCACGGGGCTTCTCGGAGGTCTAGGAGCCACGACAGGCGGGGCAGGCATCCTCGGGGCAGCCGCCGCTGTGCCAGCAATATACAGCAAGATTGGTAGCAACCTGCTAATCCCGACGGTTGAAGGCGTCGGCACAGGCGTCAGTCAGGCATTGAAGCGCACAGCAGCCCCCATTGGCGGACTGCTAGGCTCGTACATGGCGCAGCAGTAAAGACCAGAGGCAAGTAACCAATGACCATCTCAGCATACGACACCACAGCAGACAACAACGGCACGGCGCTTTCCGTCAACATCGCCGAAAACTGCGCGCCCGCCAATCTCAATAACGCAATCCGTGAAGTCATGGCAGACATTGCCACTGACCTTGCCCGCGCTAACGGCAGTCAAGACGGCTTGGCAACCGGCGTATCATTCGCATTGCCGCGCGGATTTATTGGCATGTGGAGTGGTGCTCTAGCATCCATCCCAGACGGATGGGCGCTCTGCGACGGCACGAATAGCACGCCGGACCTACGCGATAGGTTCGTGGTTTCCACTGGCACAACCTACACAGCAATTGGCGACAACGGCGGCGCCGACAGCGTGACATTGGCGGAAGCCAACATTCCGGAACACAGCCACGACAGCGGGACATTGGCCGGAACCGCGGAAAGCGCCGGGGCGCACACGCACAGCTACACCGATATATACCCAACGAATGCCAACAGCGAGAACGGAAACTACAACCAGCCACTTGGGTTTTCTTCGACCGCTACCTCAAGCAAAACAACGGGCTCAGCCGGCGCGCACACCCACACCGTAGACATCAACAGCGGCTCAACCGGCACCTACGGCGCGGCAACCCCAACCGCCATCGACAACCGCCCGGCCTACTACGCCTTGGCGTTCATTATGAAATTGTAAGGAGGCGTAGAAATGGCCCAGACAGACCGCACCAAAATCAGCGAATACAGCGCCACAGCCGACAGCAACATCAATATCGGCACCACAGTCGAAGACATCCGCCTTGGCGAGTACGGAACCGACCTAGACGCTGAAGCAGCCCGCCCGCAAGACGTAAACAACGCAATCCGCGAACTCATGTCCCATCTCAAGGACATGGACGTAGGCACGGAGCCTTTGACTTCACCGAGCCTTGGCGAGCCTACAGCCGATGTCGTAGGCCTAAACACCGCCTACACCGAAGACGGCAACGAGGCTGAAGGTAGCCTGTTCTGGAACTCGGACGAAGGAACGGCAGACCTAAAGCAGGCAAGCTCCATCCTTCAGGTTGGCCAAGAGATGCAAATCTATTGCCGCAACAACAGCGGCACGACTGCCATTCCTGATGGCACGCCGGTTTATGCCGTCGGAACTGTCGGAGCGTCTGGGCGAATTACAGTTGCACCTATGAACAACTCGTCAGGTGCAGCAATCGACCCAAAGCGGGTGCTTGGCGTTGCAACGCACAGCATTGCTGGCGGCGGCGATGGTATGGTGACAGCCTTCGGGAAAGTGCGCGGGCTCGATTTGTCTGCAACTGGGCTGGTTCCGGGTGGCTTGCCAAGTGACGGCGCTATTTTGTGGGTAGATGGCGGTGCAAATGCTGGCAAGTACACGACGACAATTCCAACCGCGCCTAACCTGAAAATTGCTATTGGGTACGTCATTAGCGCATCAGCGGGTGACGTATTTGTCAGAGCCAACGCTGGCATTGATTTGCATAACAACCACAGAGTTGAAGTCGCAAGCGTTGCCGATAATGATTTGCTTGCATGGAACGCGACGAATTCTCGATGGGAAAATCAATCTGCTTCAGACGCCGGACTCCAAGCCGTCCTCGCAGAAGGCGCATTCGTAGACGGCGACAAAACCAAGCTTGACGGCATTGAGACCAATGCCACAGCAGATCAGACGGCGTCAGAGATCAAAACTGCTTACGAGAGCAACAGCGATACAAACGCTTTCACGGATACGCTGCTGTCCAAGCTCAACGGCATCGAGGCTGGCGCAGACGTCACCGACGCCACAAACGTGGCAGCGGCTGGCGCAGTCATGGACGGCGACTACGCAAACAACACGTACCTAGTCGGCACAGCGACTCCCGGAACCTACACTCAAGTCACCGACAACAGCACCAACTGGAACACAGCTTACGACTGGGGCGACCACTCAACAGCCGGTTACATCACCAACGGATTGCAGGACGGTGGCCAGGTATCAACCGGCCTGTACTTCCAGGACAATGCAAACTTGCGTGTCGGCACGGGAACGGACCTGCAAATCAAATCCGACGGAACAGATGTTGAAGCGCTTCTAGGAAGCGGCTCAGACCTTAACATTCAAGCGTCTTCAACTGGATTTACATATCTAAGCAAGTCAGGGAACGCGTCCAGCGACACCCCAGTGGTTGGTGGAGCCAAAAATACGTATGGCCTAGCGGCAACAAACGGAGGCGGCGTAGGCTTTTCGTTCCTGTCCCCTAATGGGAACGGCGTCCTAACAGCCGCAGCAACAATTTATGCTAGGTATTCCGATGTCACGAACGGTTCAGAGGATACGCGCGTAGAAGTCCTCACAGAGGTGGCCGGAACGCCAACCACAGTCGCAACCTTCAGAGGGGACGCCGCATCCACCATCCCAGGCGATCTAAGCGTAACTGGAGCGCTGACGCAAGGCGGTAACGCCGTCCTCACAACCGCAGACGTAGACGATACTCCAGTAGACGGCGCAACTACGGCCCCAGTGTCTTCGAACTGGGCATACGATCACGAAAACTCTACTTCAGCTCACACAATCACGTCGATCTCCGGCCTCGGCGCGAACGTAGCCACCTTCTTAGGCACACCAAGCAGCGCAAACTTGGCGTCAGCCGTAACAGACGAAACAGGTTCAGGCGCTCTAGTGTTCGGCACTGCTCCCACCCTGTCTCAGGTTCATGACGATTCCACAATCAGTTACAACGGCACTGACTACGGCATTGGGTATCGAAGCATCCCAACCGTATCACCGACTGGAGCAGTCACGGCATCTGCCGCACACAACGGTAAATGTATCACTACGGACGATACGGTAACTGTTCCTAGCACGCTTGCAGTCGGCACGGTCATTTCAGTGTGGGTAAACTCCGCCAGCACAATCTCAATCGCAAAAAGCGGCGGCACAATGTACCTAAATGGGACTAGCGTTACGTCCGTGACTGCCGCAGCATACGGGATTGCGACCATCTATTTCCCGTCGTCAAGTACGATGGTGGTGACAGGAAACGTAAGCTAATGAGCGGCATCCATCACATGCTGTTGAGTACAACTTCTGCCGTCACCTTAACGGTAGAGTATGTTGTTGTCGGCGGTGGTGCATCCGGTGGTGGATATATCGGTGGCGGAGGCGGTGCTGGTGCTTATCGGTCATCCACACTGGAGGTAGTAGCCGGGACCGCATATAACGTTGAAATTGGCCTTGGTGGCGCAGCAGTTGCTGGAAACGTACAAGGCAATAGCGGCTCTCCATCGACCTTTGCGTCTATTACCGCCGCAGGAGGTGGTTACGGGGGTAATTATACCTCTGCTGGCGGAAACGGAGGCTCAGGCGGCGGTGGTGGTGGCGGTAATTCTGCCGCAGGCGGCACCGCGTCTAATGCTTCATATGGGAATAACGGCGGATCTGGAAGCCCAACCGCTACAGGCGCCAACGTTGTTGCGTCTGGTGGTGGTGGTGGATCAGGCAGCGCTGGCGCGAATGCTGCCAACGGATCGCTTGGTGTCGGAGGAAGTGGAACCACGGCATCTGGTTTCGGAACATACGATGCAACCTACGCTGCTGGCGGCGAGGGCGCCACCTACATAGCGGAAGGTGCGACAAATGAGCCTGCGGAAGCAGCTAACACAGGCAACGGAGGTGATGGTGCTTATATCGACAACACGTCCCCCAGCCTTGCCTCTGGTGCCGGAGGGTCTGGAGTTATTTTGTTGAAGGTACCTGACACTTTTACAGTTTCTGTCAGTGCGGGAGTTACAATCAGCGGTGAGTTCGGCGTGGCTGGGTATAATGTCTACCGCATCACCGCAGCGAGCAACGGTGAAACGATTTCATTTGAAAGTGTGTGATGATCTATCTAGCAAGAATAGAGCAGGGCGTTGTCTCCCAAATAACCTTCGGTGAGGCACCAACTCAAGTGTCTGACCCGGATTGGGTTGAGTTCAGCCCTAACGCTTGGGGCGGCAAGTACCTAGACGACACTGATGGAACTCCGATGCGTTATAACACTCCAGGATTTGGGTACACTTATGATGCCGACAGAGACGCGTTTATTCCGCCGCAGCCTTTCGCAAGTTGGGTTATCAACGAAGTGACGTGTTTGTGGGAAGCACCTATCCCAAATCCGTTAGATGGTATTGGAGCGATATGGGATGAAGATAGCACTTCATGGAAGCTGATTGCCTAGCCGTTTATTCACGTGGCGTATAAGGCAATAGAAAAGGTTGACCAATGCCGGAAGAAAGAATGACCGAGGACGAAATCAAGAGCATAGCCCAAAGCGCGGCTCGCGAAGCAGTGCGCGAGATGATGCGTGAATTCGGCCTGCATGACGAAGACGCGCCTCAGGACATCCACGAGCTGCGCAACCTACTGGGCTCATGGCGAATAGCTAAAAAGACGATCTTTCAAACCATCGTTCGGGCTACAACCACCTTCGCTCTAGGTGCGCTTGCTCTAGGTGCCTGGCTGAAAATTAAGGGCATGAAATGACCAGTGAAGCACCGCTGTGGCTAGAAATCGCCATCGATGAATTGGGGCAAACCGAAATCGAAGGCCCGCACCATAACCCGCGCATCCTGGCTTACCACCAGGCAACCAGCCTCAAGGCCGCAGATGATGAGACACCGTGGTGCGCAGCGTTTGTTAATTGGTGTCTGAGTGAGGCGCGCATAGTCGGCACGAACAAGGCCAACGCGCGATCGTTCCTAAATTGGGGGCAGGCCATTGCCATAGGCAAAATGCGCCACGGAGATATCGTGATTTTCGAGCGCAACACCATAGACTTAGCGCGTCATGACACTAGGATCGAAAACCTAGAGGCAACATCGCAGCAGCAGGCCGTTACCCTTGCCAGGATCGACGAGAACGTCCAGGCCCTTAAGCTGTTGATGGAAAGACGCCTGCCGTAAATGGGCCGTAGAAACCTACAGATCGCCACAGCGGGCGAGCTTCTAACCGCAAGCCTGCTGGAATCTGTCGGCCTTCCTTGCCATATCGTGCGCCGTGACGGTTATGACCTATTGGCTGAGGGCGAAAGCCGCGCCATCAGGATAGAAGTCAAAACAGCGTGCAGCACAGGAACCATGCAACATTCTTCGAACACCTACGCATGGTTCAGAAACGGCAGGGGCAAGGGTGCCGTGCCGGACATCTACGCCTTCGTTTATTGGCCGTCACGCAAGATAATTTTCGATGTAGACTTCAAAGTAAAAACCAGGGCGTTCAAGCCTCAGGATTTCACAGACAAAAGAGAGATGGAGAGCCTAGTGTACGCCCTCAGTCTCTTTGGCTGCGCCCCTAGCCGCATATCTCTTCAAAAACCCGGTTGTGAGCCAATATTTGCCGAAGCGTCTCGTCAGTATCAAGCGATGACCCAACAATCGGCTCAAACGCCAGACAAGCGCTAGTCCCTAAGCTCGCCTCGCCGCCGCAGCTCATCCCGCAGCTCGTCACTAGAAGCACGGGCAACAGTGCGGCGAATAACCTTGCTTTTCTCCGCATCTTTCAGCGCCTTTGTTTTTTGCCGGTCCTTAACGACGTAAGCGCCCAGGGCATAAGCCGCGAGCGCTTGCGTGATTGCCGAAAAAATCGACAAGACCTTAGAAATGATCCCGAACATTATCCGAGCTTTTTGCTTGCCATCACACGTCCGGCGATAGCCATCACGCCGCCAGCAGCGGCCACCACAGACAGGATAATGTCAACCAAATCAGCCTGCTGGCCTTCGCTGATTGTGTACCCGAACGCCTGAGCAATCACGGCGATCACAACCACCAGGCCGCCCCAGATAGTCTTAGATTGCCACCAAGCTTTGCTATCGTTTTCCATCGTATCTACCTTTCATTGCGCCCGACGAATCGAGACAATACGAGATTTTTCGTAAAGAGCGACAGAAACAGCGTCACCCTGGTTGCCTCCAAGAAGCATGACGTTATCACGGTTTTCGCCCAGCCAAAAGCCGACGTGGCCCTGCCAAGGCTTTGTGCCTCTAGACAGCACAACCACATCACCTACGGACGGCGTAGAAACCTTGCTGCCCCAGGCTTCAAAACTGCGCGCGGCAGCAGAGTTTGTCCCAGCAACGCCAGCGACTTCTAGGCACCAATTGACAAAAGCCGCACACCACGGCGTCTCATCGTCAGTAGCCTTAAGTCTGGTCGCCTGATGGTATGCCACAATGCGTGGGTTGTTAGCCTCGCCAGCGATTTCTCGCTGGCCAAGCTGATCCAACGCAACGTGCATGTGCATCGGTGCATTAATCAAAATTCGTCATCCTCATCATCTTGAGCGGCAGGGGCCGGAGCGGCTGCGGCAGCTGCGGGAGCCGCAGCGGGGGCGGCAGGCTTGAAGTTGGATTCAGCCAAGTCACTGCGATCTTCAGCGGCAACGTCCGACTTAAGAACCCATTCTTTAACAGCCAGAGTTGGAACGGCAAACGGAGTCTTGCCACCCTGCTCTACCGTCACGCCTTCCCAGACAACCAGAGGCAGGTGGTCTGACGACGGACGGTTGGAGAATGCATCACCCAAGGAAAGCAGCGCCTTCGTAGAGCCAGCGCCAGCCTGCTCCCAAACAGCCTTGTTGCCTTTCTTCGTGTAGACCACGGCAGAGAAGCCCATCTTCCAGGTATCATCACCAATCGGATCGGGTCGCTTTACGCTCTCGCTTGGAGACGGCCACCACTCCCAACGCGGGGCAACACCCTTCATCCCGGTTGACAGTTGCCAGCCGATCTTCAGTGTGTCTAGGGCGATAATGACTCCAGACTTCATCGCCTTGAATTCTTTCTCGCCTTCAGAGTCTCGTAGACTAAACGAGCGAGACGGGACCAATACATTGCCCGCAAAGTCCATCTTCTCGCGAGCGCACCAACGCACCCAAGGGCCAGTCTGGCCAGAGCCAACAGCGGACGTGTCAAAAAAAGACATAGGTAAACCTTTCAACCTTCATGTTATATTCACATGCCGTATAGTTCAGCACGAGGCCCTTCTAGCCCGCCCCAAAACGGATGTCCAGGATTAAATGGAACCACGGCGGCTAATTCTTCCTTTTCCCCCATCGACAAGAACCGCTCCAAGCGCTTGGTCTGCAATTTGACGTAGTTCAGGATGTCACCAACGTCACCATCTTCGCGCAGCTCTGTCTTCTTCGGCGTCACATACAAAAACTTAACCGCGTGGTTCTTCATAGCCTTCGCATAGATCGCTCGCTGCACCTGATGTTCCATGCTTTGAGTTCCTGGCATTCTAGCAGTTGTCTTCAGGTCTATGACCAGGCCATGCTTCGGGTAGTACAAATCGAGATATCCGATAAACGGAACAGTCCACTCATCGGTCCTGCACTTCAACTCAATTCTGTTTTGCCCGCCTTGCTCAGGAAACTCAGGCTCCCCGTACTCCTTCAAGTTCTGGACAGCCAGCTCGGTCATCGGGCCGATATTACCTAGTTCCTTCGTCACCTTTTCATCACCGAGGATAAAGCGCTGTTTAAACTGCCTGTGCGCCAGCCTCACCGATTCCTCAACGCTATCGCCCTTCAATACACGCACGACCGCATCCTCTACGCAGCACCCGCGCCAGGCGGCTGGCGACATTGGGCCGCGTTTCTTGAATAACTTCTCAATCACGAAGATGTCAGGGGCGCTAACCCATAGATTTAGGGTGGAGGGGGACAGGTGTATGTCTTTGTTTTTGTTAGAAACAAATGCGTACTTATGCTTTTCAAAACCGTTCACTTTTGGACCTCATTAGTTTAAGCCATTCCGCCATAGGCAGCACAATAAGCCAATCTTTCCTATCAGCCTTCAGCGCCAAAAATTCAGTTGCTTCGTCGTGCTCAAGCAGCCTGTACAAGGTCTTAAAGCCATCGGCTCTAACCTTACATTCGCCTACCACGCCCTCAACCTTTACATCGCCTTCGTAGGAACCCTTAGCGGCCCCAGAAAGCGGAATGCGCTCAGCGTCCAGGCCGGCCTCTCTTGATTTTGAAACGAAATCGCGTTCACCGCGATCACCTTTTTGTTTGGACCTGCTAGGCAACTTCTCCGCCCCCATCTTCTACGAAATCATTCGCGGTCACGGCATTGCCTGTGGCCAGGGATATTCTCGCCATTGTCGGCCATCGCGGCCTGGCGTGCCCATCGACCCAGCGCGAAACAGTCGCTTGGGTGACTCCAATTTTCTTGGCAAATGCGGACTGCGAAAGCCCGTTCGCATCCAGATAGTCTTGCAGTTTCACCGTTGACCCCACTTACATTTAATGTATGCTTCACGCTCTTTTAACAGCAACAGGAGAGATAGGCAAATGCACTATACAGAAATTGTGAGAGCAATTTGCGGCAGCGACAGAGAGCCACCAAGGGACCAAGACGGATGGTGGCGCAATCACTTCATCGCGTACAAGACGCGGTACGGGTTGCTGCTGGACAGTTGCGGGGCATGGCCGAAAGAGCGCCCAGGTCAAACTCAGGTCCAATTGCGCCCATCCGAAAAATCAAACGCCCCGAAGATCGACATTGTGTCCGGCGGCCACTTAATCACCATCCACCCATGCCCGGAGACAAAGGTTCTTTGGGAGGCATTAGAAAAGGTTTTCGATCAATGAAAGAAACAAGCGAGGCGACGTTACGTCAAAAAGTCCTTGAGGCCGCTAGGCAGGCTACCGTAGATCGGGAAGGCGCTTATAGCGACCCTACGCAAATGCTAGACCACATCGCGGAAATGTGGAGCGCTTACTTAGGGCATTCTATCGAGGCTTGCGACGTGTCTTGTATGATGGTCATGTTAAAGATTGCCAGGATTAAGGCAAAGCCCGACCACGAAGATAGCTGGGTTGACATCGCTGGTTACGCAGCCATCGGAGCGGAGGCTTCGCTGTGATGTCAATCCGCAAGAACCAGCCCTGGAAGGAGTGCCTAGACGAGCGCGGCAGCAGTCTGCACATCGTCACGGGTCGCGTAGAAACCCAAGACGGCATTTTCTACCACACCGCTTGCGGTCAGACCTTAGAGCGCAACAACATCCCAGACACAGGAAGCTGCATCCGCACGTCCCGTTGCCGCCTTTGCTCCATAGGCGTTGACGCTGGAGTTGTTGATGAGATGGTGACCGCCGTCCTCGGTATTGACGGATACCATGTGAGCGGAATCAGCTACGACGCCCTAGCAGCGATAAGGGAGCGGTACGGCGAAAAGAGTAGGACGCTAAGAGCTATGGTGGAAAAAGAGCTTGCCGCACGCAGGGGGGAACACAATGCACCCAAATAAAGATGTTATAAAACAATACCTTAGCGACCTAACGGCCCCGCAAGGCGACCTAGACGCCTGCTGGGAAATCAGGTTCATCCCTCCTGATCGAGAGCCTGGAAAACCGCCATACTCTATCTTCAAGGCAGACCCCACAACCGCCATCGACGAAATAGCCCAGTCCAACGAATACGGATACAACGTTTACGTTGGCATCAACCCTAGAAAGCCGGATGCTAAGTCCGGCACAGCGTCCGACGTACTTTGTGCGCTATGGCATGTGGCCGATTGTGACGACAAGTTGTCATCTGACAACCTGGCGGCAATCGTCAGCGAGGACGAGTACCTAGTCCCAGAAATGGTAGTCACGACCGGCACAGAGCCTGAAACGCGCCTACACGCCTATTGGCGACTGGAAGACCCTTCTTACAACATGGCGGCCTGGTCCGACATCCAGAAAGGCATTGCGATCACTGTCGGCTCAGACGACAAGATCATTGACCCGCCAAGGATTATGCGCTTGGCCGGGACCATCAGCCACCCCAGCACAACCAAGGCGTCTAGGGGGTACAAGCCAGAGGTCACGACCTACGAGAGGAACAGCAGCTCGGACGCAATCGCGGCTCAAGAATTCCAGTCGCTATTTGGCTTCGACCTTACGGCAAAACCGGATGCAGAGCCTAGCGACAGCTTTTTTGCCGAAATGCACGAAGGCAGGACATCCAAGGAAGTCTACGACCTGTTGCAGGCTTCTAGGCAATCTGGCGAATGGTATTTCAACATGCGCTCGGCGGTCTCAAGCCTGATCGGCAAGGGGTTCAGCGACGGCGAGATCCGAATGATCGTCGGGCCGTACTGCGACGGCGGGTTTGCAGACAAAGACCTAGACCCGTTCTTGCATGACATGCGACGCGACTGGAACATGCCAAGCCCTAAAGACAGGACGGAAAGCAGGGCCGAGGTCGCGGATATCCACTGGGGGCCGACTATCAAGCCCGCCCTCGATCACAATGACTTCGTGAAGGGGGTAATCTCCGAAGGCGCTCTTTCGCTAGTCTATGGTCCATCCAACGTAGGCAAGACCTTCTTCGTTGCCGATATTGCTATGCACGTCGCGGCAGGCATGCAATGGAGAGACAGACGAATCAATGGTGGCGCTGTGATCTATATCGCTATGGAGGGTATGGCTGGCATCAGCAACCGCGTTGTTGCGTGGCGCAATCATTATCGCCAGCCACTAGAGAACTTCGGCCTGCTGCCAGCGACATATGACCTATGCAAGAGCGAGACTGACCCGGAGCGTTTGCTTATGAAGGTTCAGGAGGCCCAGGAAGCGATCCAGCAGCCCATCAAGCTGATTGTGATCGACACCCTTGCCAGAGCAATGGCTGGCGGCTCAGAGAACGCCGGAGAAGATATGGGACTACTCATTAGGCACTGCGACATGCTGCGGAACGAGACGGGCGCACACGTCCTCCTAGTTCACCACAGCGGCAAGTCTGCGGAGCAAGGCGCTAGGGGCCACAGCTCGCTTAGGGCTGCGGTGGACACGGAGATCGAGCTGAGCAAAGACGAGGACGGCCCGGCTGTTGCAATCGTCAGAAAGCAGCGAGACATGGAGATCAACGGCTACTGGCCATTCGCCCTGGAGCCTGTCGTTCTGGGCGTTGACCAAGAAGGCAACGAAGTCACAAGCTGCATCGTCGTCCCGGTAGACCAGTCAGAAATGCCGCAAAAGAAAAGGAAGCTTAGCAAGGATGCCCAGACACTGGAGGATGCCTTCGAAGAGGTCAGGACAGCAGCGCCACTCAAACGTGGAGTCTACGACGCCGCCAGCCTGCCCGAAACCCGCATCGCCTTTGAGCGCAAAATCAGAGGCAGCGTCCAAACCAAAAGCGCAGCCTGGGCAAAGGCCAGCAGAGAACTAGAAGACAGGTACGCTAGAGACGGTGATGTTCTAGTAAGAAGGTCAGCCCCATTCGAAATGGCAACAGATGAGTATTGACAGCCAGGCAACCCTATGACACAGTAGCAAGGTGTCCTCCGTAGGGACATGTTTCCTACTGTGTTGCTCCGGTCTCAAGCATGGCTGTTGAGCAAACTAAAGCCGCCCTAGGTTAAACTGGGGCGGCTTCTTTTTTGCCTAAATCGCAGAGGAGTCTAGAACGGCACCTGGGGCGGGAGACTCAAGCCGCAGGAGTAACAGCGAATCCATCCCTACCCTAGGCGCAAGTGTCAGCAAAAGCTGACAGCAGAACAAGCGGAACACATTGAATAACGTAGTTCACAGTAGCGCGCGAACCGCATGGACCCTTAGGGGAATGCGTGTTCGTCGCAAGCGCTAAACTGTTGTGGTAACATTGGGTATTGCGTTAATTGCCGTAACAACCAAGCAACCTAAACCCTTCTCCTTTATATAAAATCAGGCTGAAAAGGGTGTCAATAGCAGTTGAGAGATATCCCCGAAAAACGTACAAAAATACCAATCAAAGGTTGTAAGACAGCCAAAGATTCGCAAAAAGCCAAGACAATGAGACCCCGTAGAATCCAACACAATGCGGCGGTTAAGGCAGTCAAATCAACCACAACAACCACAACAACCAAGCAACCCACAACAACCCGCCCGCCGCAAACTCCCCTGCGCGCACTCCGTGACGCGCATGCCGCACTGCCGGATCAATATTACCATGACAATAGAAATGCACCATTGGCCTCGCCCCTCCCTTCGGGAGTCCGGGGCGAGCCAAGGTGCAACTGAGCGAGACAGCCTAAAAACGTGATGCAATACAACAATTGTATGGACATGTGCGCAACCTTGTGCCAAACATCAAAACATCAAAACAGCACAGCAACAAGGAAACCCAAGAAATGAAACCACAGACCATCAACGCAATCATGAGCCTGATCCCCCGTAGATTCCACCCAGTGCAGCGCGATTGGACCCTGCATTCGCGCGTTGTAACCGGCAATCCCCGCGTTGCTCGCATCTGGATACACCGCACCCCCAAGCAGATCGGCAATGCGTGGCGCATTGTTGTTCGCGATAGCGCTGGCAAGGCGGTTTACGGCAACTGGGGAAACTGGGAAGACGTGTTGGCGCGGGAGGAAGCATTGCTTGCCCGCCTGGGGGAGTAGCGCGCATGACCCTAGCAGAAGCTTTAAAGAGGGCTAAGGCAACCAGCCCTCACTCACACATCCACCACGACTCCTGGCCTGTAGATAATTACGTAGTCCCAGGCCCAGGCAACACGGTTGTCATGGCAGACAGCAGCAAGCCAGTTTCGGCGGCCAGCATCGACGCCGCCCAAACCCCAAACTTCTATGTGCGCATGGCGGCAAGGAAGAAGTCATGAGAATCAACAAAATCTCAGCGCACCCCTTCTGGTCAGGACAGCAAGACCTTTTGACCATCGGCGACATCGACGAAGTTGCTGTAGAATTCAGCAGAGACGCAGCCACGGGAGTTACGCAGGTAAGCGTCTACGTAACCAACGCAGGTCACCCAGAGTTAGACTTCGAAAAGCATTGGCCAATCAGTCCAGAGCAGTTCGTTGAGATCGGCGAGCGGCTAAGGCATATGGGCAGCAAAAAGCGCAAGGCAACCGCGCCAGAATTCCAGCAGAAAGAGGCGTCCAACAGCCAGCGCGTCAGCCGCCTAGCTGCGGAGTTGGCGCGGCAGGTGGAAGAACAGGAAGCACGAAGAAGTCGCAAAGGCCCTAGGCGGCCAGTTGGAAGACCAAGAAAAGAAAAGAAGGATTAGAGCAATGAGCAAACAACCAACCGTGTACGGAAAAGGCCCTGACCTTCTATCGACTGTAGAGGTCACGGTAGGCGTAGACTATCCGGACGTTCGGATTGTTTTGAAAAGCACGCGGGACGGCAATGTGGCGTGCTTGTTGCACCCTACTGCCGCGCGGCTTATCGCTGGCCAGTTGAATGCGGTAGCACTGCAAGTTGAGATGGCAAATGAGAAGAAGGGGGTTAAGGGATGACGATAGAGAAGACATGGAACGCTGGCGAGGTTGTGAGTCTGGCGGTTGATTTGCAAGGCGAATCGGTCGCTATCATAGCCGACACCATCGACAGCGAAGGCGTCCTGGGGCCACTAGAATACCTGGAATTCCCGGCGAGCATGCTGCCAGGGTTGATTACGCAGTTGTTGGATGCTCAAGCTGCGGGGGAGCCTAAAGAGAAGGAGGCGTTCTAAATGGAGATGACTCAGAAAGAGCTAACAGAAATTTTGGCTGACCATAGCCTATGGCTCAAAGGGCACGGGGGAAAACTAGCGAACCTGATTGACTCGGACCTGTCTAAAGCGAACCTAGACGGCGCGAACCTGGTCAAAGCAAACCTGGAAGGCGCTACCTTGACCGGTGCTGACTTGCGCGGTGCTAAGTTGGCCAATGCGAACCTGATCGGTGCCGACCTGACCAACGCGAACCTGGTAGGTGCTGACTTGACCGGCGCTAGACTAGCAGGCGCGTATCTGCACGGCGCGAAACTGGAAGGCGCGCTTGTGGGAGATGGAGTTGAACGCAAATGACAATTGAGGCAAAGGTGGCTGCGCTTTATGTAGAAAACGGCGGGTGCTATTTCGGCATCGATGGCGTTGAACCGTGGGATAAAGAGCGGGACGCTAGGCTTTACGGCGGCCCTTATCCTGTAGTTGCGCATCCACCTTGCAATCTTTGGACGCGGTTTGCTCATGTGAACTACGCTAGATGGGGTGGTGAACATAACCGCCCAGGGAATGACGGCGGATGTTTCAGCCATGCTCTCAAAACGGTGCGGCAGTTCGGGGGCGTGTTAGAGCACCCAGCATTTTCGGACGCTTGGAAAGAGTATCACCTAAAGCGGCCCGAAGGCTTAGGCTGGATAAACGTCAAGGATGGAGAGTGGGTCTGTGAGGTTTGGCAATCGGCCTATGGCCACAAGGCTAGAAAAAGGACGTGGCTTTTGTACTGCGGCGGCGCACAGCCGCCAGAACTAGAATGGAGCCGCCCAGAAGGGACGCATCAGATAGGTTTTCACGATCAACGGGGCAAAGCCAGGAACAAGCCGACAGTCAGCGGCAAAGCGGCAAGCGCTACACCGATCAAGTTTCGGGATGCGCTGATATATATGGCAAGAAATTCAAACAAGGATGCAGGAACAAATGACAATTGAGGCAAAAGTAGTGGCTCATAGCAGCCACCCAGGCAGTCCAGACCTGATAACTCTGCAATTGCGGTATCCTAGGCTTATTCACGCTGAGTTTATGACGCATAGGGTGTTTAGTCGTAATGCGAGCAGCAGCCGGGCGGTTCCGGTGAATAAGATGATCAAGGACGTTCTCGACGACCCTGCTATTCCGTCAGAATGGGGCAGTAATCAACCAGGAATGCAGGCTGGGGTAGAGGTCAAGGACGCCGGGCAAGCAAAGGAGATTTGGCTTGCTGCTAGAGATGCTGCGGTGAACTACGCAAAAGAAGCCGCTGGCGTTGGGCTTCATAAACAAATCGTAAACCGGCTTCTGGAGCCATTTTCGCACATTAGCGTCGTTTGCACGGCAACGGATTGGGACGGCTTCTTCACCCTTAGAGACCATCCAGACGCTGATCCGACCATCCGCGAGCTTGCCGTGGCAATGAAGGCGGCCATTGCCGCTTCAAAGCCTGTCGCTCTGCTGGAAGGCGAATGGCATGTCCCCTACGCTGATTTTGTTTTGCCTGTCTCTGGCACTGCTAGGGTAGATTGTTCTGCCGCCCGGTGCGCACGGGTTTCTTATTTGAATCATGATGGATCGGGGCCGTTGCCGATCAAGGATTTTCGGTTGAAGAATAGGTTGTTGGCGGATCGGCACATGAGCCCGTTCGAACATCAAGCGACGCCTAGGCCGGGGGAGCGGCACGCCAATCTGAACGGCTGGAAGTCTTATCGTAGTGTTTTGGAGGAAAGCAAATGACGCAGCTACTGACTGACAAGCAGATTCGGAGGCTCGCTCGCAAGGGAATGATCAAGCCGTTTCATGAAGAAGAATACGGTTTTGCGCCGCTTAGCGCTGGCGTGACAAGCCTGGGCTATGATGCAAGGCTAGGTTATGAATTTAAGCAGTTTACGATCATGGGCGTGCAGACGATAGACCCAACAAATGTGAGCCATGAAGACTTTCACGAGGAAACACTCTATAACGATCTGTATTGCTTAGACCCTGGATCGTTCGTACTGGCTCACACAATCGAGTATTTCCGGATGCCTGAGAATGTAGGCGCTGTTTGTCATGGCAAATCGACCTATGCCCGCTGTGGCATTCACGTCAACGTCACTCCCCTAGAGCCTGGATGGGAAGGGCAAGTGACGCTGGAGATTTTCAATCAAAGTCCAAGGACCGTTCTTTTGCATCCAGGTCGCGGAATCTGTCAATTTCAGTTTTTTGCTGTTAACGAGCGTCCAGAGATCACTTACCGCGATAAAGGTGGGAAATATCAGGGGCAAACGGGGGTGACGCATGGGCGGTAGTAGATACAAAGTG
>Ga0208898_1000643_pt1 | contig 26244 bp, 6 predicted proteins | sample VirMetDEL_Mar_4_FD_184513 | JGI IMG/M metagenome (GOLD analysis project Ga0208898, IMG submission 184513) | Aqueous microbial communities from the Delaware River and Bay under freshwater to marine salinity gradient to study organic matter... | ecosystem: Environmental > Aquatic > Marine > Coastal...
TGGTGTATGTGCGTAGTCTGTAATCGTGTAGTACTCGTCAAGGTTTTCAAACAAGCCGTCTCTCTCGGTTTTTGATGCATCGAATCCTAAGAACTCAAACACATCACCGTAAAAGCTACGGGTATCCACTCCAGTGCCTCCTAAATCTTGTATACCAAAAGTACCCGACTGCACCACAGTGCCTATCAAGTTTACATTGTTCTTATACAACCCTAGCCCGTTGGAAGCGTCTCTCTCGATTTCCCAAGCATATAGGTTTGTAAATCCGTCATCTGGTAATGTTAAAGAGGTAGCAGTACTATCAACAGTGTATGTTATAGAATTGTCAGCCAACACAACACTATCGTTAGAGCTTTGTACTATAAATGAAGTACCACTAGCTCTGTAAGACTGCCCTACGAAGAATAAGCTGTATGCGCTTGTTAATGTGTTTAGTGTTTCTGTAGACCAACCGCTTGAGTCCGTATAGTTACCTCCTGTAGCTGTGTATTGTAAATACCTTGAACCGCTAAACCGCATAGCAGGCAGCCCCGTTACAGGGTCTGTAAGCACACTACCATTTAAAACAATTGGAGGTTGTTGTGTAGGTGTAGCCGTAGCGAAGTGTGTTGTTCTCCCTGCTGCTCCTGCCAGTTGGTCGTACCATATCTTAACGTAAGCGTCATCCCCTGCCTCGCAAAACAATTCCAATGCGGCAGTATCTAATCCATCTCCATTAAAACCAATATCCTGTTCAGAGTTGTCGGAAGACCTACGCACACGGATACAAAGCTTTTGCCCTGTAGAGGGATTAGCAGTTCCATCATCCGTCAAAATCCTTAATGAGTATCCAAACAATCTGTCTTGTCCGAACTCATCAAGAGCAGGGGGTTTAGGAACTACTGCAGAAGTAATTAATGATGCGCCTAATCCTAACATTATATACGATATGCTATTACTTTACCACTATCTAACCCAATAGACTGGAACGTACCGTAAATAGTCATGCCTTTTGGTAATGTAAAGTCTGCTACGTCTTCTATAAAAGACATGTCACCTTCGCCTGCACCAGTGCCTACATCAAATGCTGCATCAGTCAAAGCACTGATAGCAAAGAAAGGTCCTGCATGTGTGCTAGTGTCATCAATTAATATAGCTGCTCTAGGTCGTACTGAGTCTACTGTTCTGTTTCTAATTTCGTCGAGCATTCTTTCTTGCTCTGTGTGATATGTTGCCATTTTACAAATTTATTAATTATTTACTAAACCATTTTATTGCATCTTCAGGAGTTTTAGATTTTTGTATACCTCTTATAATAGGTAACATGTCCTCTATGCTTTTTCTAATTTTTCTATCTCCTTTATTAAATCTACCTGTTCTTCTTTGGTAGTATATATGTTTAGGATCAATAGGTATGCCAACTGCATACGGCAGTTCATAGAATGCTATTTGCTCTACTAGCCCTAATCCATTTTCCAAAGGTCTTATAGTCGCTGCAGGTGACTTTGCCATTCTAACAATATCCTTGTAACCAAATACAGGGTTCCATTGCATCATCTCTGTTTGATAACGTTTAGCCTGGTACAACATAAAGTTGCTTACCCAGGTCTCATCGTCGTCATCTATCTTAGACAGTGCTGCTACTATAGCCATAGCTGCTACAATAGATCCTAACTCCATTAACGTACGCTTGACATTTTGTTTTTCTACCTCTGTCATGTCATCGTAAACAGCTTTTACATTTATAGATTTAGCATCGTATGCCTCTTGTAACATTGTTATAAATGACATGTACATACCTTGTGTAACAGTTCCAAGTTCTTCATCTACGTGCATAGGTTCACCGTGACCAAATCTCCTACGGAATCCAGGATTAAAGTATCTCCTAAATAGCATTATTGCTTTACCGTACCAACGTCTCTCTAACATAGATCTGTCAAAGTTCCCTTTTGTCTGGTTAGTACGTCTAGATATACCACCTAGCTGCATAGTAATATCATTCTTGCTTACATTTGCTACTCTAGGGTCGATACTCATCTTACCCCTTTCATCAATAATTAGCATATCCCACAAGTTTGCAGGCTTACCGTTATCATTCATTATAGTTTTACCATTACTATCTAGTGCTTCTGTAGCATGTAACAATGCAAGCATTCTAGTTCCAGCCATTTCGTGTTCTGCAGCTGCCTGTAACGACATAAGGTTGCCTATGTCTGCTAGTTTACGGCCTTTACCTCCTACTATTCTTTTACCCTCTCTGTCTGTAACTTCTACTAACGCATCAAATAACTCTATAGCTTTACCTAACTTGCTCTCAGGTACAAACTTTCCTATATCACGAATTCCAGCACCTTGTTTCATGTACTCAGCTTTAGCCCATGCAATATCTTTTGCGCTGTAGAACTCACCGGCTATTCCTTCTTGCAGGTTAGTCAAGTTATCTAGAATAGTTTGGTTAGCTGCTTGTAAAAAGTTAAACGATAGATTACTAATAGCTGTAAATGTATTCAGGCTATTTATTGCCTTGTTCATATCTACACCACCTAAGTTTACTTTTATTTCCTGCTGACCAAACAGCTGCTGATCAATAAACTCTGTTAAATGTTTTACTGTGTTAGATTCTCCTTTTTCAAGCTGTGGTGTTTTTATACCTAATTGCTTTGCAAGTTGACTCATTATCATACCTCCAGAAGACCCAGTTGCTAACACTTCTCTGTTTAACATAAGATCACGCATTACCATTGCAGTACCTACTATCTGTGACTTTTCTGCAAAGTTGTGTGCCATGTCACGGAACTGGTATAGACTACTAGCTATATCTCTAGATACATCTTTTGAATCTACAATGTTAGTGTAATATACAGGGACACTTTTTTCTAGCTCTCCAGATATACTGTTGTACTTACCGTACATGTCATCAGTTGCTTGTAATGTAAATGCCTCTGATAATGCATCTTTGGCTGACTTCCAAATTCCTTGTTCTTTAAGTCTGTCTATACCTTCTTTACGAATACTAGGCATTAGGTAAGAGTATTTGTCCCAGGAGTTTTTGTGCATCCTATCTCTACCTATCATGTCCTGACCTTTTCTATGCTCTTGTAGAACAAAGTCGTAGTATTTTTTTAGTCTAGGGTCTGCTTGTATTTTAGCCCATTTAGGGTTTGTGTACAAAGACATTTTAGGTTTTGCTAATGGACCTCTAGGAGTTCCTTTAGGCGTAATATTTAGTTTTCTTTCTCTCTGCATTGCTTGCAGTTTGCCATAAGCAAGTTCGTGCTGCACTGTACCCTCTTCTAACTTGTCTACAAGAGCTTGTTGCCTCCCTATAGCAGAGTCCATACTTTTTAATTCCTGTCTCCAGCCTTCTATACCTTCTGAGTTATTTGAGAACCATGCGTCTACTGCATTGATATACATTTTAACTGTGGTAGTATTTTTTCCCCAATTTGTTTTAGCAGCATCATAATCTTCTTGACTTTCATAATCTTCTCTTTGCGGCTTGCCATACTTCTTAGCTAAAGATTTATACATTTCTGCTTCTGCAGCGTTATACTTTGCTAAATCTGTAGGCTGTACAAGAGACAACACTTTTACCGGTTGTTTTTTACCATCTTTGTATGCAGCTATTTCTATCTCTTCTACTAGGTCATCATTAAGAGCTTCTACATTAGATTGATTTTGACCTTGTGCAAATTCAGTATAGGCTTCATTTAGATCTGTTTTAAAATCTAAAGTTCTGTCATTCTTTTTAATGTTTGCAGTTCTTAATAGCTTAGCAAACAACTGTATGGCCTGGTCGTTAGAGTATATAAGTGGGTCAAGCATGTACGAGTACCCAGACTTGTCTTTGTATGCAGCAGTTAGTTCGTTTATTAAGTGTTGACGAGTAGGTATCATTTTGTTTTTAACCTTTTGTACTGCTAACTTAGTACGCTCTTCGACAAACTCTTCTTCACTTAGTTTACCTTCATCTCTTCTATCCCGTAACTCTCTGAGTTCAGGATCTGTAGAAGATAGTGCACTTCTCCATCTACCTTTAGTTTCTATGTTGTCTATTATAGACTGCAACTCTGTATCGACATTAGCATTGTGATATTGGATTAAGCTGTCAGCCATCATAGGTATAATGTCTTTTTGATACCTATATTCTAACTCGTCTGCAACATTTAGCATTGCAGCTATGCGCTCTTCCATAGTAGCTAGCCTATTTACATCTAATGTAGGTTGCTTTATAGGACTAGCTTCTGCTTCTCTTTGCTTCTCTTTTATAATACCTCTCAATGATTTTAGAGTATCTAGTGCATCTAGTTCTCTTTTCATCTGGTACATTTCTGATAACAATGCTGGCATTTTATCTACGTTATTTTCGCTAGCAGCTTTTATCAAATTGTTATACTTGCCTTCTAGTTTAGATATGTGTTCTGCATTATACTTTACAAAGTTTACAAGGTCTTCTACTTTTGTTATTTTAGTTAGTGACCTTTTCAGTGATTCTTGTTTTTCTAAAGCTTTTTCTTTTGCTTTTCTCTGCTCTGCAGTTTCTTCAGGCATATTTTTTATAGACCTAAGTTCTGCTTCTACCCTTACACGTATTTCGTTTCCTAGTTTTACAATGTTTTGTTCTCCTTTACTTTGCTGTCTGTAAGAGCTTATAGGGTTTATCATTTCAGAGGCACGCAGTTGACCTAAGAACATTTCTTGCGCTAGAGTTGCTGCAGTAGAAGGTGTTGCAGTTATACCTAAACGGTTTAACATTTTTGCAAACTCTCTAAATATCTGATTTATTATTACCTGTAACCTACTAGGATTTTTTCTAGTAAGTTTAGCACCTTCCATACCTATAGCTGTAGCAAGCACCTCTTTATCTAACCTTTCACCTGACAACTCAGGATACTTTTGTTGCACCTGACTGTATAAATCTGTGCCCCGCAACTCTGAAATTGCTCTAGCAACCACAGGATTTTCTACGCCTAGCATGTCTATGTATACGTGTCCAAACTCGTGGTACACTGTATCTTCTTTAAGTTGGTTAGGGTTAAGTCTTACTGTCACAGGCTCTCCAGCTGCTTTAGCATCTACTTGGCCTAAAACTTCTAGAGTTTCATCCATTACAGTTTCTATCTGTATACCGGCTTTTGCAAATGCATTCTGTAGATGTGTAACTTTTCTTTGAGTTGCCTGCTCTTCTTCTCTCAGCATATCAGACATGCGGCTTTGGTCTGATGTGTTTTCTGATAAAGCTATTAGACTAATCAACTCTTCTTCGGTCATAGTCTTCTCGTAGCCTATTTCTCTTTCTAGCAGATAGTTTTCTAGTTCTTCTCTTTTTGTAAAAGATGCTTCAGGTTGTATTGTCCCGTTTTCAGGGATTGACTTTAGTATCTCTTCATTTATCTCAAAAGAATGTAACCTATTTGCTTTTGTGTTATAAGTTGGTGGAGTCTTTTTTATAAACTTGTAAGACACTAGCCCCGGATACTGTTTGTCTATTCTGTCTAGCTCTCGTAACCTAGGCATTTGGTTTCTCATATCAGGACCTTGTACTACATAATACTTTTTTTTGTCCTGCGCAACTATCCCATTGTCTCGCAGTATTTCGTAGATCCTTCTTGGGCTTCTTTTCTCTGGAGCTGTATCATCTATGTACCCGTATAACTCTGTATACAGTTTGCTTACTTTACCGTTTAAATAATATTTACACGCCATTGATTATAGTTTACAAAGTTTTATAGGCTGTTCTACACTTTCTGGTATTTCTTGTATTGCATTCTGCACATCTGTATATCTTTGCATATTTGCTCCAATAGCAGGCTGCTCAACAACACCAACATTACTAGAAATTAAGCTTTTAGAATTACTTCTATTACTAAGAATTTCATGTACTCTATTTTTCTGTCCTAAGGGTTGTAGTTTTTTGTATGTAGAGCTATTTTTTGTAGAACTTTCTAGCATGTATAGTACAGGACCATCAGGAGAGTAAGATACAAAATATGAAGGAACTCCTAAATTATTACTAATTTTGCGATTGTTTAAAACAACTGTATCATTAAAAGATTTTAGTTTTTGTGTTTGTAGTAGTGGTGTTCCTCCAGGGCTAGCTGTACCAAACTGTCTTACAAAATCGTTTTCAAATCCTTCAAAATATCCCATCAGATTCATACTCTTCTGTTCTTGTGTAAAGAATTCTAGAGGAGTAATGTCTGACTGATCTGCTGTCATTATTCTTGTATCAAACACTTCTATTGGTACTAAGTCTATATAAGCACCTGGTCCAGGAGCAAACCCAGAACTTAGCAGTTGGTTAGATACTAACATTCTACCAAACTTTTTAATATCGTCTACTTCATCAACGCTGTTAGAATCATTAGCAAACTTTCTAGGATTCCTTAGAAGGTCTAGCAATCCTTCTGTAAACATGTTTTTGTCTGCAGCTGTAGTTTCATAAGTGGTATCAAAGTCTATTGTAAATACAGTTTGTCCAATATCATGATTAGCTTTGCTAGGTCTTAGCTTTTGCACAAACGGATTGTTTGCAAGTTTAGGATACTGACGCTGCATTCTTTCTAGCTTTGTGCCTATATTGTTTATAGGATTAGTATACATTTCTGTAAATACTTCCTCTGACATATATTTTGCAAGAGGACTTTCAGGACTAGCCATCACTTTTAAAAATAAAGCAGTATCTATAAACTTATGCTGTGCTGCAGTTAGTTTAGTTTTACCAAGTCTTAGTTTTAGCTCTTCTTTAAATGTGTAAAAAGCTCTACTGTTATTTATAAATCCTGCCTCTGCTGCTGCATTTAGTGATGTTTGTCTAATGCTATCATATGCAGTTGATATTGGATATATGTTTAGTTCTAAGAAAGCATCTGCTCCATCTATAAGTCCTTGACGGTTTTTTAGAAACTCTATTCTATTTTCGTTATAGGCTACTAAACTAGACATCTCATTTACATTCTCTAGCGTATCAGGAGTTATGAGCTGGTTAAAGTTTTGCAGTTCTTGCCCCTGCTTATGTAATATTTCAAAAGTATTTAAGTATTCTATTTGTTGCAGTGCTTGTTCTTCTGTAAGGTCTTTATAGCTTAGCTGTGCATCATCTTGTAACTGCCCACTTTCCATACTAGATATACCTTCTTTAACAACTTTTGCTTTAGCTACTTTTCTAAGTTCAGCTAAAGCTTTATTTACTCCTTTCCTTATAGAAATCTCTTCGTTTTGTGCTATTTCTACTGCTCTTTTTATACCAGGCTGGGCAACAAAGTGCACTGCATCTTCTATTCTAGCTCCCATACTTAGCATTAATCCTGATACTGGGGCAGTCATAAAGTTGTCATTTATGTCTACGTGTATAGGTTTCTTAGCAGCATCTACTGCAGCATTTAAGTATACAGACATCATCTGGTCAATAAATCTACCTTGAAGGTCTTGTGTTACTCCTACTTGGTCATACGTAACTCCATCTATTGTAAAAGTATTAAATACAGATAATGGCTGTGTAGTTAGAACATTGTGCCCAGCTAAGAAATTAGCCCACACACCTGTTTGCCTTTGCCCAGTTTTGTTACGTCTTTCCATTTGTATTTCTACAAGTGGGTGGTTTATGCCATATTCTGCAGATGTTGTTTTTAGATTCTCTGCTAAAATTTCTAATACTCTATCATCTAAAGGATTTAAAACTTCTACTAAGTGTTTTTTAGACGTTAGAACAGTATCTAGCATGTTATAGATTCTAGCGTCTCTTTGAGCTCTGTTAGGATTTTTATCGCTATAGTTAGGTTTAACTATTTGCAGTTTACCATCTACAACTTCTGTCTCAGGCTGTATGATATACATTTTATCGACATCAAAATCCGATCCCATTTGTTTTGTAACACCACCAGGAACCATAATTGCTTTCTCGTGTGACTCAGGTAAGAATCCTACCACCTTAACAGGCAAAGAAGAGTTCTTTCCTTGGTGTGGTACACGATACCCAATAGCTTCTAATAGTTTAGGATCTACGTCTTCTATTTTTGTGTCAGCAGGCAGTCCTAGCAGGCTAGCTTTGATTCTAACTTCTGCTCTATTTGTACCATCGTACATCTTAAGCTCGCTGTCAACAATATGTCCTCCAGCTTCTGCAATTTGTACAAGCTCTTTACCTCTTATGCGCTGGTTAAATATGCCATTTTTAAATACGCTTAAGAAAATTTGCTGGAACTTACGCTCGTAGCTAGGGAAAGATAACGGTGCTCTAAATCTCCAGTTAAATTTACCATCAGGTACAATGTCTAGAGCTTTTACATAGTTGTTAGATAATTGCTTATCTTTTACTTGTTCGTATATTCTCTTTTTAATCTTCTGCAGATAGTTGTATTTAGCGTCTGCATACTCTACAGTCCCAGGAGTTTGCTTTCGTAGCTCTGTAATTCCTAGTTCGTTTTCTAATGTTTTAGTATCTTCTACAATGTTATCGGATATAGATTGATGGTAAATGCCAAATATCTGTCTACCAGTCATTCCGTTCTCATAGACTGCATTCATCTTAATGTTTGCAAGAGAGTTTTTTCTAACTTGTCTAGACATTAGAATAGTCTCTGATTTCTTTGTAGGTATGATTTGTGGTATTCTAAGTTTGTTAGAATCCATTACCATAGGATTGCTGACATCTAATTCTTCTACAGCTAGTACATCTTGCACATTAATCTTAGATCCTTTTGTTGCAGTTTTAGGATTGATTACATGTATTCCTTTTTCAAATGCATTGTGCATCTTTTTAAATATAGGAAACTCGTTTGCTATAGCATTTGTAATAGTCATGTACGAGTTCTTATTCATAGTCATCGTCATTGTACCATTACGCAAAGTCAGTTCTTCGTGGTAAGGCTTTATAGGATAAATAGGTCTAGCATTTCCTTTATTATCTACATAGCCTAAACCTGCTTTTTCGTTTTCATATGCCTGCTCATCTAACGCCGTCCAGCTTCCTAACCCCATTTGAATGCCACGATACATGTCAATGCTTATAAATCCTTGCGCATCTGTTTTTTCAAGTCCTTTTCTATCATCTCTTAATATAGCAGGTAAATAGCTATTAGATATTTTTAAAGCTGTTTCTGCAGCTACTCCTGCACTTATAAGATTTGCATACATTTTTTCTACAACTCTCTTTGCCAGTTCTGTGTCTACAAAGTCAAAGTCTTCAACTGTTAACTCGTTATACGTAGGCATCATGCCGTAGTCAGACTCTGTATTATTGTTTAAGTATAGTTTCTGCCCCGGCGTTGTCAAAAGCGCCATACGTTTGTAGAAGTCCGCTTTGTTTTTTGCATGCGTAAGTCCACCACGTAATAGTTTTACCATCTCTGCTCTACCTACAAAGTCGTTAAATACAAAGTCTTTTATAAAGGTGGTTTTTGTGGACATATCACTATGCACCTCTTGCTGCAGATTTATCTTAGTGTCAGCTATTTTAGCTCTTACATCTTTTTCTGCTCTCTCTAAGAATCTATCTACTTTTTCTATTTGGTTTTCAAAGTAGTTATCAAGAATCTCCATCTCTTCAGGCTTGAGTACAGGGTTACCTTGACTGTCTTTTGATAAATATTCTTCTATTAAGTCAGATACTCTCAGTGGTCCTATGATTTCTGGGTCAGATAAATTATCTATCTGTGACATTTTTAATGTAAATGCATTACCTCTTCTATCAAAAGGAGTCTTGTCAAAATGATAACCTTCTATTAGCTGACTTGTATCGCCTGTCTCTTCTGCTTTGCTTACCTGTGCCTCTGCCTGAGTTTTACGCATGTAATCTTGCACCATCAGGCCTTTTATTATCTCTTCTCTACTTACCTCTAGCTTATCGTATCTAGGCTGAGTAATAAAGTGTAGCACACCTCTATCTGCTTCTGTAGGTACAGCAAGTTTAGTGTACTTTTGATTTGCATTATTTGCAAAAGCGTTTAGTCTAAGTATTAACGACACTCTATCAGACTGGCTGTCGTAGTCATTTGTTTTGCCTGGCTCTTTTACAGAGTCTAATGTTTCTACTTTAAATACGTTGTTCCTAAATTCAGGATCAGCTAGTGCAGCTAGTAGTACAGAATGATTCTTGTATGTTCCTGGAGGATTGTAGAAAGGATCTTGTCTCATCTTCTCTAACATTGCAGTTCCATCCCCAGTTTGTAGACTTAATACTATCTCATCTAGTTGTGTAAATTGGTTTATCGGCCAATACTGTTTGTTTGTACCACTGATAAAAGATCCTACCTGCTGAGGGTCAAACAATGGTGCGTAGGCAGCAATACGTTTAATAGTGCTTCCTTCGGAATCGTATATGTTTGTACCTTTTTTAGCTTTATCTAATAGATTTGCTAGAGGCTTTTTAGTTCTATCAATAGTAGGGTTTGTAAAAATCTCAAATAAATTTCTACCACGTACAAGTTTGTTATCTATAAAAGCTCCGTTTCTAAATAGTTTTTCTAAACTGTTTTTTGTAGTTTCTAATGTAGGCCCGTATTGCATACCTAGTGCCCACATGTATTCAGCTAGTGCGTCAGTCATCTCTGCAGTTACTTCATTTCGTGCAGCACGGTTTCTAGCTGTTTGCATTCTTCCTATTGCAATTTCTGCATCTTGTATCTTAGATTCTATAGGAGTTATAGACCCATCTTTGTTTTGTTTGTATAGAGCTCTAGGATTTCTAGCCTCTCTTTCTACAGAGTTTTCTTTGTATTGGCTTCTATACCTTTTAGCAATTGACCCTTCATTAGGGTTAAACATGCTTGTCTTTGTTTCTATTACAGGTGGCTCGCCTTCAATACCAGGTTTAGTTTCTCTAGTTATTTTAAGCATTAAGAAATCTTTGATCGCCTTTGAAAAGTTTGCAAAGATTGCTGCCTTTTGCTGATCTGTAGCGTCATTAAGTCTTTTTAGTATAGGCTTAACTTCTGGTCTGTAAACAGCCATATAGCTTAGCTTATTTAGCATCTCATTAAAGCTTAGTGAGCCTACTGTTGCTTCTGTCAGGAGACCGTAAACTCTATCTACAGTCATGCTAACTTCTACATCTAATATAGAGTTAGGGTCTTTGTACTTTATACCTGCTAATGCACCTTTTGCTTGTGCAGATAGTTTAGTAAATGGATTTTCTTGCAGTCTAGATATGCCGTAAATTCTTACAGGTGTGTCGTCTTCTTCTACAAGCTCTTCTGTATCTTCTTTAAACTGTATATTATGTTCTTCTAGCCTATCTCGTAGTTTAGATCTATATCCAAACACAGCCACGTTACCATTAGAATCTACCTGGTCATTCCAGTTGTCGTACATTTTAAAGAATATCTTGCCAGCGTAGGCAAGTGTAAACCCTCTTTTAGCTGCTTCTTCTTGAGCTCTAGCAAAGCCGAAGTCTTTGTACACGTTGTATATATCAAATGCTATTGACTGCCCTGCTACACCTGTAGAACGTAGGTTAGTAAAGCCCTTAGTAAGCATAATCTTTGCTAGCGGACCGTTGTCTACAATCTTACCATCTGCAATTGTAGGAGACAACAAAGATTTTGCTTTAAACTCATCATTTCTTCTAAGAGTGTCTGTAACTATATCAGATGCTATGTCTAGTATTTCTAGGTCTAGCTTAGGGTCCATACCTTGAAAAGATATTAGAAAGTCAGATAGAGGTCTAATCTCTCCTTTTAGATTCATTACCTCAAGTTTTCCGCTACCAGATATAATTTTAGGCTCACCGTTTTTATCTGTAAAGTTGTTAGGTTTACTATTTTCTGTATCCCACATTGCACCAAACCAGTCTGTAAACTTTTTAAGTCGTAGGTCTGCATAAACTTGATACGCAATAGCAGGGCCTAATTTCTTTTCGTCAGATAAAGAGTCAAAGAGTTCTGACCGCTGTCCGTTAGCAGCAGCTATACCAGTAATTTGTCCATCTTTATTTTTTATTGGTCTACAAGCCATGTTTTATATTTTACTTAAAATGAGCACCCTTTACCTAGTTGATTTATTGACCCTTCGCTTAAAGGATCTTCTCTTAAATACTCGTCTACTTTAGAGTTAGGTATGTCAGTTCTAATTTTATCTGCTCCTAACTCTGATGCTACCTCTGCAGCATCGTCTTGTATATCTCCTAGACTAAATTCTACAGTAGGATTGTTAAAGATACTACCATTTACTAGACTTACATCTGTTGCTACAATAGAACTGTGACCAAACCTTCCGTCTATGGTTCCTGTTTCTGTAGGACTAAATAGATAGTCTTGATATGAACTGTATTCTGTGTTAGTAACTCTAGAAGTATATGGAGCATCTAAGTTTGCTCTATCTACACTTACTTGGAATTTTTTAGTTTTTAAGAAATTCTTAAAGTCTGCTAGCATACCATCTTTTGCCATAGTTTCATACAGCTTTTTGTTATTAGGTATTACTGCAAACTTACCAGTATCAGGATTAAATTTTACAAAGCTAAACGTAGGATTACCATTGTTAGCTGCTTTAGCTATGTTCTCAGCATTTACACGTACTAGCTCTCCAGTTGCAGGGCTTTTGTATACTAAGTATTGTTGCCCATCTTTAAATTCTCCAAAGCTTAAATACGAAGGATTAGCTATAGAGTCGTCAGCTTTACTGTGTGCTACAATCTCTTTAGCGTTATCAAAGTTATTATTCTTTAGATTATCTAGTACAGCGTTTTGTGCTGCAGGTGTCAGTGCAGCTGTGTTACCTACTATAACCTTTGTACCGCTATCACCACTATCTGGTGACTGTACGACAAATCCTACTTGACCAGAAGCTAGGTTGTTAAAGCTCTTAGGCCCTCTACTACTTGCAATGTCAGAATCTAAACCTGGGTCACCTGATAGCCATGACTTTGCACCTAGTGCATCACTTACTACTGCTATTTTTAATGGTTCTCCTTGTAAGACTTCGTTATTAAATATTTGTGCAGGGTCATTAAAATAAGGTACAGGGCTATCTACACCTTCTGTAACTCTTGTGTGGTTAACAGATGCAGCCCCTACTAACTTATTAGATATAGTAGAGGTTACTCTCTCTCCTGCAGCTAGCTTTCTTACAATGTTTGCTCTGTCTGTAGAGTTAGATGCTTCTAGCTTACCTATTCTTTGTCCGTTTACTTTAACATATACAGGCACATCAGCTACATGATCTAATGGACTTGCATCTTCTCCATACTTTTCTACGAAGAAACTGTTTTCTATGATTTCAAACTCTACTTCTGTTCCTATAGGAGCATGTACAGCTAAGTTCGTGTCTGATATTAAAGGTGTGCCATTAAAGTCATCATAGTTAGTTTCTGCTATACCGTTAGGAGTAACTACTAAAACGTATCTTTCGTTACCTTGTCTATCTGTAATTTGCTGTATACCCGCTTCTGCAGAGTCTTTTGCCATTTTAACAGATAAGTTTGGTCCTACATTGTCCTCAGGTGGGGGAACTGCGGCAGGTCGATTTGGGCTTAATTTAGAAGATTCTTCTTTAGGAGCAAATTCAACTTCTATTATTTCATACCCAAGCCTGTCTTTCATATACTTGTTGAATATGCTTTGAATTTCTTCTACATAAAAATTGTATGCGTCAACATAAGCTTTATCTGCTTTAGGGTTTGGGTTACCTCCCATAAAGGCATACGTAGATTTCTTTTCAGCTGGGTCTAAAATTTCTCTAACATACTTTTGCAATGCTTTAACTCTCTCTATGTCTTCATTAGACATAAAGTCAATTTGGCTTTCTTTAATTGATAAAAACTTTGCTTGACCACTTGGAAGCTTAGCTATTTCTTTTGTAAAAGCAATCAGAGTATTAGTAACTACATCATCATCTGAAAGCTCATTGATTAGCTTTTGATAGTTTTTAGGCAAAGACATTTTCTTTAACCCTAATTTTTTTAAAGTTTCTTGTCTTTTTTGAACTCTATCAGCAGTCTGCTCAATAATAGTTGGAGACTCTGGCTTAGCCATTTGCTCAAGTCTAGCAATAGCTTTATCAAATATAGCATACTCTTCCTCTAGACTTTGAATCTCTCCTCCAATACCATAAGGGTTAGATACTTTTGCTGCTTTTAAATTTTCAACTGCAGAGCTTAAATCTAACTTTCCAATGTTGCTATTCCAATTCTGTAGTATGTCTACCATTGCAGAATTAAGCTCTCCATAAGTTCCTAAATATAATGCTTGTGCTTCAGCCTCAGATAAAGACGGTAGAACTGCTCGTATACCAGCTATTGGATCTAGTTCGTATGTTGCTTTTGGTGTACTGTACTGTACATTATCATTCAAAGCATCTGCTATAGCCTTTAACTCAGGATTACCATACCCTTCTTTATAATTGTTTGCAAGACCTTTAGCTACCCAATTTTCTGACTTAAAGAAGAATGGGTACCACTCTCCGGCTTTTTTATCACTAGTACCTTTACTACTTCGGTACATAGGGATAACTACACCATTTATTTTAAAGTAGATAGCATCTCTTGAAGGGTCAGCTGAGGTGTCTCCAGGTGCAATTTGCACAAGCCCTTGCCCGTCAAAAGAAACAATATGACCTCCTTCTAAAAGTTTTTGAACTGCATCTTCTACAGACTCGCTTTCGTCTAAAATATTTTTAATGACTGCTACCTGTCTAGCAACTTTTTCATCTTGTGCAGCATTTAGGTCTGCTGTTGCACCTTCTTTTTGTGCAGCATCTCTAGCAGCCCCAAACTCGTCTGTAGGTTCTTGCTGTTGACTTTCTTGTTCTGCAGGGTCTTGATCAAAGTTGATAGTTTCTACAACTTTTCCTTCAGGAAATCCAGGTTGACTCTCTGCTTTTCTAGGACCAGTTTTTACTTCTTTTTCTGTCTCTACTTGATCGTTTGTAGGCATAGCTCTTTTAGACTCTTCTTCTAAAACATCTAGCTCAGCATCATACATTGCATTTATATCGTTTACAATGTCTTCAGTAGTAGATACTTGCTCAATCTGCTGCCCGTCTGGTCCTGTATACATCCAAAATCTATTTCCTGTATAGCCTTCTTCATAGGCTGGGTTTGGAATTAAACTTTGTTTTCTTCTTCTTTCTATATCAGCTTTTTTCTCTGCTACAGTAGACCCCTCTGCTTTAGAATCCTCTCTACGATCTCTATTCTCTGCTTCAGTGTTTTGCCTTTGAGCATTTTCTGCGTCTGTGGATTCAGCCTCTTCTCTAGGGCTTTGAGGTTCACTAAGTTCATCTTTTAACCTTTTTAGTTTATTCTCCTGCAATTTAATTAATGCCTGCAATCTTTTACCATTAGATTCAATCTCTTTAAGTATTTCTTGCGCAACTCTTTTTTCTTCAGTCAGAGCTCTACGTCTTTCATCAAACTCTCTAGATAGTTGTTCTTGTCTAGGAGCATTTTGCATATCTGCTAGCTCTTGATCTATCTGCTCTATTCGTAACTTAGTGTTAGAATAGTTTTGCCTTTCCTCATCTACCTGTAGTTGTAGTCTGTCTATTTCTTCTTGTGCTAAGTTTTCTGCACGTAGAATTGATTCTGGTGTAGGAACTGGTGACTCTCCTCTGGCTTTTAGTACACGTTTACGAGCTGCAATCTGAGATCTAAGAGATCTAAGGTTCTTAGCCATAGGCGCCAACTCAGGGTCATTTTTTAGATCCTCTTTAGTTGCACCTGCTTCAACTATGTATATCTGCTTTAGGGTATCATACGATCTTTGTGCAGCTTCTAACAGCCTTTCTAAATCGTATATCTCTTGATGTAGAGACTCTGTAGTTTTTACTCCATGCTTACCTTTAGTAGCAACTTTTTCTAGTGCTTCTTCTGCAGCTCTTTTTTCTATTAAGGCTTGCTCTCTTTCTAAAGTAGGCTGACCATCAGCTTTTGCTAACTCTGCTAGCATTATGTGGTATGCAATAGCATCTACTTGCTCAGCTTTCCAGAACGTATGTCTGTTACCTTGCTCATCTACTAACCTAACCTTTCTAATTCTACCTGCTCTACTTCTTTCTATAGCATCTGTAGGATCTAGTTCTTGATTATAGTAAATCTTGCCATTTATTTTTAGTATACGACCGTCTTCACTTACAGCTTCTACACCATCTAAGTTTTCTAAATCTAAAGCCGGGTCAGGCTCTGAAGGAGCTACTCCAGCATCTTGCATTTCCGATGCTTTTTGCTCAGGAGTTTGATCTTCTTTTAAAGCATCTACAATTTTTTGCTGTGCTGCAATAGCCATTGACAGGCCTGCTCTTTCTGCAGGAGTAAGATCTTCTGTTTTCTTTGCTTTCAAGTCATCAAGAACCTGCTGAGGAGTCATATTAGAACCTTGGTAAGATTCTAGGATGCTATCTCCAGCTGCTCTTTCTTTTGCTCTTAAGTCTTTGAATTTTTTTCTTAGTCTTGCCTTTTGCTCATCAGTTGTATCTAGGCCTTCTACAGCATCAGCTATTGCTTGAGACGTTTCAGACTGGTCAATTATCTCAGTGACCTTCTGCTCCATACGTCTTTGAGCCATAGCAGCTTGTGTAGCATCTATATTATTCTGGTAGGCTTTTCTATACTGTGGATCAGATGCAAGTTTGTTGTATGCGTTAATTGCTTCGTTAGTATCTGAGTTTAACTGCAGATAGTTATTAGCCATTACTCCAAACTGATCTAAAACATCAGGCTTTTCTTGCTGTATCTGCTCTTGCATTTGATTAAATACATCTACAAGTGCCTGTCTAGTATCCTGTTGCCTTTTATTAATTCTTTTAGAACCGTCTGGGTCATCTTCAGTAAACTCAAAATCTTCTGTAGGTTGAGAAGCATCTTTTAACTTTTGCTTGACATTTATACCTAACCCTGACAATACAGGATCATTGTCAATAAGCTCTTGCATATTATCCTCAATGCTTCTTTGACGGTTTGTTCTATCTACAATGTGTGCGCCTTTATATATAAGATGGTCACGTAGTGCTAACTGCTCTCTATATGCTTTGTCTTCTGCAGCACGCTGCTCCTCAGACATAAGAAGTCTAGGTAGACCTTTAGTCTTTTCTTTTACAGCAAATCTTTCGTTAACATTTTGGTAGGTGTTTTCTAGAGACCGCATCTTTCCTATTAGATTGTCTACTACCTGTGCTTTACTTTCTCCACCGCTAATTTCTGAGAAAGACGTTCCCTCTGCAAGCCCTTCTGTACTATAGCCATACATCTGTGCAAAATCTGAGTCGCTTAAACTCTTAGAATCTTCTAGCTTTTCTAGCATTACTTCAAACCCACCGTGATCTAATGCTTGCATCCCTTGGAATATGATTAGATCTTGTTGGTTATCCTTAAATCTTTTTATATCACCTTTTTCTAATGCGTCTTGCATTCGTGCCATTGCACTAGATGCACCTTGCTCTGCCTCAGCTTTTGCAAGTGCAGTGTCAAAGTACCCACTGTTAATAATGTTTGTTAACGCTTGAGCACTTTCGTTTCTAGCTTTATACTCATTATTTTTTATTGCTCCAAAACCACCCATTATCATACCGGTAAGAAGACCTACAAGCATAGACTCTCTACCTTCTTGACTGCCAAATGTTTCAGACATAGACTTGTTAAATGCATCTAGTCTATCTCCTACTCCACCATCGTGGTACTTAGATGCGTATAACTCAGTAGAATAAATGTTAGAGGCAAACTGTGCACCTTCTTGTACTGCTTCAGATATACCGTTTCTAGCTATAGGCTCTGCACGTATAAGTCCTCTTTTAATTAGGCTAGAGTCAGCAAGTTTATTTATTGCTTTTCTTTGCGCTACATCAAAAGCAACATCTTTAGATGCTTTTGTAGCAGCTCTAAATCCAAGCGCAGCTTTACCAAACGCAAACATGTTTGTACCAGAAGTTACAGCCATGTTAAACCCAAAGTTTGTATTACCAGCAGCTACAGCACTCTTTTCTATATCGTCTTGTATATTATCAGGTATCTGCCATTCATACTCAATGCCTAAACTTCTTGCCTCATCGCTTTGTAAGTATTGCTGTGTGAGATCTTCTTGTAAACCTTTGTATGTTTCTCTTGCTTCTACAGAAGATTCTGCTAACGACATCATTAATGCTGCATCTAGCATTTGACCAGCTCGCATTACTTTTGCACCCTTTGCCCCTTTACCTATAATGTTTGCAAGCTTTGCTCCTGTAGCAACAGCTTTACTAGCACCATAAAGGCTTCTTAGCTGCGCAGCTTTGCCTACTAATGTTGCAGCTTTTCCTGCCATTCCTACAGCACCTACACCACCTGTAAGAAACATAGTTGCTAAAGAACCTACAGAATATCCTAAACCGTTTGCTACAGTGTCTGCCCAGAAGTTAGCGGTTCCCATTCTTTGTAGAGTACCCATATTCTGCTCTGCCTCTGTCATGTAATTAGGCATATGCTCTCGCATGTACTCATTCATGTTGTCTATATTTCTACCGACAACATTATCCCAATATGCGCCACCTGTTGCTAAAGATCCTAAACCAGCTATTACTCCAAGAGTGTTTTCTGCAACTGCTCCTACTGTAGTTGTTAGTGCTTTAGTAAGACCGTACCCCCATTTTTCTGCTGTGCTTTGATTACGTGCACGTATTTCATCCCAGTCTAAATCTTGACCTAGAGGCACGTCATACTTTTGATACCTACTTATATCATCTTTTCTCCTAATGTTATAGTCACTAGTAGACATTGCACTAGAAGTAAACCCTGCAGGACCTCCAATTGTAACTCCCATGTTTCCTCTAGCTACAGACCCAATAGGCTTACCCGTCATAGGGTTTACTTTTTGCTCAGTGCCTGTAGTAGTATCTATGGTTGCAGATCTTTGCCCTATAGGCAAGCCTGTCATAGGGTTTATTTTTTCTGACATATTAGTTTAGTTTTGTTCTAAATGATTGACCTAGAGCAGCATTATCTTTTATAATATCTTGAAATTCTGGGTCGTCTGTAGAATACGTATACATAACCTCTCCGTTAGCATCTAATACATAAGCAACATCATTTCCTTTGCCTCCCTCTCTTAGGTCATATCTAATCCCACCTGTTAAATTTCCTTTATCATCTCTGAACTCTATAGTAGGATTAAGACTTCCAGCAACTCTGTGCATATCAAGCTCTTGGTCCATTCTATATAAAGGAGATGCAAACATTTGATCTAATCCTGAATGACGTAAGTTAGATGCAGGTACTAAAATATCTTTACTAACTTTGTTACCTGAACCATCTGTACCTTGTACAGTAAATACTACAGTTTGTAAACCTCCAATAGCAGTTACAGGATACCTAATATTTTTAACTACTGCATCGCCCTTTATATTATACTCTTCTTTAAAGCTCTTAATACTAGAAGCTCCCCCACCTTTAGTTTCATCTACTGTACCTCCGTAGTAAATTTTAAACTGTTCAGGAACTGGCTTGCCTACAAATGTATCCTTCATAGCTTTAGTGTTAGCTTTTACTTGTACATTGTTGGCTCCGGGAGCTGTGTTGCTTGCCATACTACCTGCATTTAATCTAGCTGTTTTTGCTAGTTCTGCATTTAAAACTTTTTTTGCAGATTTAAATGCTTTTTTCTGAGCACCTCTAAATGAAGTTATTAAATCTTCACCGCTTACATTTTGAGGATTTTGTTTAGAAGTTATAAAGTTTCCAAAAGCAACAGCATTATCAGAAAGTTTTGTAGCACCTCCATAAGTTCCCATAGTAGTCTGAACTCTATCTCTATCTAGCTCACCTCTCAGAGTTCTGTTTAAATCCTCCATGGTCATGTTAGGATTTTTATAATACTCTTTTGCGTAATTTAAGATTTCAGCGTTTGAAATTCCTAAAGATTTACCTTGAGTAAACTTGTCTACTTGACCTGTATATCCAGAAGCTTGTTTAGCATTTTCAAGTCTAGTATTTTGAATTGCTTGTTGAGTACGGACATGTATCAACTGTTGCTCATATCTGTCAAGCATCGAACCAGCAGACTTTTTAATCTCTGCACTGTAGTTACCATTTATAATATCATCAGCGCTTAAAGGCTGTCCTTGTAAGTTTGTAAGATTGCCTAGCGTACTAGATACATCTTGCATAATGCTTACCTCTTGGTTGGCCATTTTTTCTGCATATTTGGTAATATCACCAACAGTTGCTCCACCAGGATTATTTATTTCTGAAACTCCTGTGTCAGTAAGAACAGTAGGTAAGTATGCTTCCATTTCTGCTTTTTGACCCGCTAGCCATAAAGCATCGTAATCTTCTTCGTATGTTGTAAATATATTCTCTCTTACATACTTAGCTCTTGCTGCTCCTTGTTCTCTTTGCAGTTCTTGAGTTTTAACAGATTGTTTAGCAAAATTCTTTCTAAGATCTGCCATCTCTTCTGCAGTCTCTACTCCTGTACCATCAAGTAGTTCGTTATTTCTATCTATCAATGATTGATACGCAGCTGCTTCTTCCTCTTTTCCTGCAGCAATCGCAGCATCTCTTGCTCCTATTAGGCCGTTGCTATCAGGGTCATCAGGGTCTCCATTAAGTTGAGTAAGTAAATTTTGTTGTATGTCCTCGTCAGTCATATCAAAAGTACGTAGCTCTGCTTGTTGGTTTAATGCAGCTTGTACATTTGGGTCTGATACTATATCGTTAAAAACTTTATCTACATCTTTTTGAGGAACTATTTCATATCTATCACCTCTTTTAACTTGATATAATCCAGGCTTACCAGGAACAGGTTGAGCAACTTCTGTAATTTCCTGCCCACCTTCGTGGGGTTTATAACTCTTCATAGCCTCATCCATCAATTTACTGATGTCTACATCGCCTACAAAGTTAAATCCGTTAAAAGTGCTAGTCTCGTCTAGTGTACCGTCCTCGTTTAACTGTAAGCCCTCGTAGTTGTGTCTAGACTTTTGTAGAGCTCTTTGATAGGTTTCCTCACTAATACCGCCCTCGCCAATCTTTTTGTTTCTAGCCTCTTGTAATGATGCTTGATACTGCTGATACTTTTGAAGATTTTGCTGTATAGGAGAATAGTCTCTTTGAAAATTTCTAGCAGACTTTAGTACATCCATACCCATACTCTCAAAGTCACCACGCGCTGCTCTAGCTTCTAAGTTTTCACGAGTTCTATTTTCTAAATCTTTTTTCAGAGCTTGGTCCCCAGCAAAGTCTGCAGCCTGCATTTGGTCTACAGCACCTGCTAGCATATCATCTGCTGCAAAGTTTTCTACAAACCTTTGACGTAAAGTTTCATTTACTTTGACACTACCTTGGTCTCTGTAAACCGATTGATATGGTCCTATCTGGTATCTTTGCATTATTCTTTAGTTTTAGCAGCTTCAGCTTCTTTTGTTATTCCTGGGTCATCTAGGTTAATATTGTAGATCTCAGCAATATCAGCTTTAGTATATACTTTTCCTGTTCTAGGGTTTACTTTACCTAGCAACGATCTTCCCAATCTTTCTCTCTCATAGATACCCATAGTACCCAAACTTCTAGCAAGACGCTCATCAGCTTTGTAGCTCAAGACATCTCCCATAAGACCTGCACCACTCTTAGCAGCAGCATCTAATGCCATGTATCTTCTATTTTCATCAGCTACTCTTTGAGCTTCCATCATTTGAGTGTTTACTTGATCAACAGCTAATGCATTTTGGACATTAGCTATATTAGCGTTTTGCGCCATCTGTGCTTCTTGTGCTTGAATGCCTGCGTTAGCTCTGCTTTCAGACGCTGCAATTTGCATATCACCTGTTTGTTTTCTACCGTAAGCAGCCATCTTAGCAATAATGCCTGCAGGTCCTGATCCACTAGTTTCAATACTTTTAGAAAGAGCTCTAGCATCTGCTGCATTTTGACTTCTTTCTTTATTAAAGTCAGCTCTCTCTAACTTAGGGGCACCAATTCTACCAGCAGGCCCCATAAGCTTTTGAGCTTTCTCTTTGCGTAAGAATGCGTATGCTGCAGGAATCATTTGTGCTGCTCCTGCTGCATAAGCTCCCATAGGTACATCTCTATACATTCTTTTAAGAGCTCTTTCTTCTTGCTTTGTAAGTCCTATCTGTTCTTTCTTAGCCTCTAGATTTGCAATCTGTGCATCTACATCTTTCATTATTAAATCATCGTTAGATGATTCTCCTTTAGCTGCAGGGCTTGTATCAATTGTAGGAAGAGGCTGAAGGTTTGCCATAGCCTCTTGCTCGTTATCAAACATTACCTGCTCTTCATCTACCGGACCCGCTGTAGGCGTAGGTGTAGTTTTAGATGTAGTTTTAGAGGTAGTTTTAGAACTTGGTTTTTTCTCTTCCTTTTTCTCTTCAACTTCTGCTGGCGTTAAGTCAAAAGAAGGTCTTGCAATAAAGTCAGGACGCTGAAAAGGCACAAAAGAATAAGGTTGACTCTGGCTATAAATTGTAGGGTCATAGTCTCTCATACTCCCTCCTATAGGATTTCCTTGACGGTCATACATTACAGGTAAATTACCTACATTATCAGGATAAGGCAAAAGGGGTAAGCCTCCTTCTTGGTACATTTTAACACCGCCCGTCTCCATTTCTACAACACCAGGGTTTCTGCCTGCTACTTTTTCTTGAACTTGTGCTAATGCATCAATATCTTGTTGTGTGCCTCCTTTCTTAAGTAGTTGTTTGTGGCGTTGTGCAAATGACTGACCGCCCAGTTTTAAATACTTAGAGAAGAAGTAATCACTTGGTCCTTCATTTTTCATAGTTACTTTGTCCATTGTTTCCCCACCTTCTACTTCTGTCTGCTCATCTAGTAAGATGCCTCCTTTAGAATGTGGCCTACCTTTAAACTCTACAGCGTCAGAGCCAGGTATAGGATTCATTGTCCCTCCTGGTAGTTTTACACCGCCTGCTTTAAATCTATACATAGGCATATCTACTCGTGTAGACTCTTGAGAAACTGTTCTAGGATTTACTAAAGTGCTATCAGTTACTTCTTGATTAAAAAAGTCTGGTGAAGCATTCTTAACAATACCTTTAATTGCATACTTGCTTGGATCTTTACCAAGCCCAAGAGCGTTGTCTGCAAAAGTTTTATAGGCATGTGTAGCCTCTACTCCTGCTTTCTCTAAAGCTGCAATTTCAGCTCCTACAACTTCTGCGCCAGGTAAAAGTTTTGCACCTGCACCTATAGCTTTTGTAATAGGCTTGGCATAAGGAATAGCTTGTACAACTCCTGCAGCTGTTTTGCCAGCATCTCCTTTAGAAACACCTTGTACAACTTTAGAGACTGCTCCTGGTAAGTTAACTAAGTCTACAGCATAGTCCATAGTATTTCTACCAGTAACACCGCCAGGAGTCATGTTAACGGCTCTTTGAATCTGTGTAACAGGGTTTTGTGCAAACTTGTGAATACGATTCATAATAGTATTCTCTGGAGCAGCTGTTGCAGTATGTGGTTCAGAATTTTGATACGCGGTATACCCAGAAGGTAGATTGTTATTTGCAAGCATTGACATATCAAACCCTGCAGTCTGATACATTCTAGGTCCACCATGTTTAGCCAATGTACGACCAAAGTCATAACCAGAGTATTCTCTAGACTTAACACCTTCTCTTCGTATCTGTGCACCTATACGATTTAGCTCTTCAGTTTTCTCGCCTTCAGCAGTTCCTATAGTATTACGAGCTTTGTTTCTTTGGTAGATACCTTTACCTAGTCCGTACAAGCCTCCTATAGTCCCGCCTACTACAGTTCCTACAGGGCCAAGTAAACTACCAAAACTTGCACCCGATGCTGCTCCTGATATTACTCTTCCAGCACCTTCGCCAAAGTTTAAAGTAGTTGCATCGTCGTCATTGGAAAGATATGAAATACCTGCTCCTGCTAGTTGTCCTGCAATTGCATACGGATTTACTGCTTTGGCATGTTGTGGGTTTACATACTTAGAAGCAAATGTTGCTAGCTTACCTGCTCCTTTGGATGCAACGTCTGTAACTGCGTTTGTAGCTAATTCCCCAGCTGCATCTGTAGCAGCTCCTGCAACAGTTCCACTTGCTAAGCTTGCAGTTTCTCCTGCAGCATTAGGAATCATAGCAGCCGACCAATTAGGAGTTTGACCTTTTAAAGGGTCTGATGCTAATTTTAACAAACCTTTTTTTCCTGCTTGTAATGCACTTTGTCCACTAGCTTCTATTCTATTACCTATAGAGTATTGACGTTGTAGCGCAGTGTTAGCTTCTTCCATTGCAGTATTATCTGCCTGAGCTTCTTTCATCTGCTCTTCTAAAGCCTCTTGCTTGCCTGCTTCAGACTCTTGGTATACTATGTTAGAAAATGTTTGGTTACCTAGTTTAGGATCACCGTACATACGCATACCGCCTGGTTGGTATTTATATGGATTTGTAGCACGGCCTAACATGTCGTCGTATCTAGTAACTTCGTCAAACTTATCCGATGCTTTAGCTTCTGCAGATTTTCTTGCTTCGAGAGCTATTGGTTTTGCTACTTTATCGCTTTCTGATGTTAATTTATAGGGAATGTATTGCCTTGTAAAAAGGCCGTAAGTTCTATTTCTATCTTCTTCAAACGCTTTATCATAAGCCTTGTCGTAAACCTGTTTTCCAACGTCTTGTATATAACGATCTTTACGCTGTGCAGTAGTCATGCCTTTAAAGCTACCTTTTTGGTATTGGCGCATACGCTCCATGTAATTATTTTTAGCCATAATTATCTATAGAATTTTTTTGCAGCAACGTTGGTCGCATACAAATTTATTAAATTTTTATCAGAGTTGTCACTAATTAATCGTATAGCTAACCACTTACCTGTAAACTTTCTTTGTTTATTCCAAGTTTTGGATGTATCTATAAATGAACTGTTTATAGTTTCATTCATACCTGATACATTAAACATAGGGGTGTTTGTTGTAGTTTCTACTTGTGTAGTTACACTACCACCAACGTTAGCCCCAGTTACACCAAAGTTGCTACCACTATGTCCTCCTGGACCGCCGGTGTAGACATCGCTTGTGTTATTCTCTAGTTTAGCTACATCTCTAAACTTGTTTACTTTCCACTCATTACCTACACGTCGTACATTCATCATGTATTCTAACGGCTGTTCTCCTGAAATTTGGTCTACACCATACAAGTAGAAACTTGTAAATCCAGGATTGTGGTATGGAGTATTTCCTTTGTAAACATCTGTTATGTAGTTAAAGCTGTAGAATACTTTGTCATCATCTCTAGATGCATTGAATACAAACTCAAACTCAAAGGGATTTACAGTGCCGTAGAAATTACCAGGGTTTGTATAGTTACTATGTGACCATATGTTGTAATTGCCTTTCTGTAAAGACAGCATAGTATCCCTTGTATAAGAATAGAAATACGGCACATAGTCGTGGAAAGATACCCATACGTTTAGCTCAGGGTCAAACGATACTGTCCAACCTGTAGCTGTAAAGTATCCTTGGTCTTCTTCCCAACCCATTGGTATCTTTCTGTAGTTAGTAAGTCTTGGGTCTGTAGGATTATTTAAAGCATAGTAATGTACAAACTGTTTTAGTTCTTTATCCCACTCTACATAATCTCTTGGACGTGTAGAGCTTTTGTATGCATCAGAAAACTGTTGAGTAGGAACTAAGTCATTCTTAGTTAGCAGTATCCTGTTAAATCTCTCATCGTACGTAGCGTGGAACCCTACACCAATTATGTTGTTATCAAAATTTGCTGGTAAACCGTATTGCTCTAGAGTATACGGTATGTTATCCCTAAACCATTCTTGTAAGCCCATTGCACTAATATCATAGATTTGGTCTTTTACTAAGAATACTTTAGAGTTTCTATAGTCTAAACAGAAGTACCCATGCTTACATACTAATGATACCCACTGAGAGTTAGTACCACCATGACCGGACTCTGTCTGCACCATTTCATCAGGGTCTTGACTAAATATATCACCACTTCCAACAAATGATTCAGAACCGTCTGCAAGCTGTAGTGTTTCTTTACCTTTAGTTCTAAACAGACTATCCTCAGTATGCATGTACAGCAAGTTGTTAAACGTAACTAACTTCCAAAGGTCTCCACGGTTTCGTGGTAAGTCTTTAAAGTCTAGAGCTAAGTAAACTCGGTAGTTGTCTATTAAGCTGCTGTTGTCAACTCTAGCAGACCTTTGTATTCTAGTTTTAAACGTCTTAGGGTCTGACTCTCTTAGCGGGAATGGCACCGGCGCTTTTATATCTGATTGACCTAAAGAGTAATGGTTTTCATATTTTACAGATCCTTCTGCTGTAAGATCAACATTAGCCTTTAAAGAAAGTA